>Ga0209450_10000862_pt1 | contig 15179 bp, 11 predicted proteins | sample FrelakmetLWP11LW_FD_187149 | JGI IMG/M metagenome (GOLD analysis project Ga0209450, IMG submission 187149) | Freshwater lake sediment microbial communities from the University of Notre Dame, USA, for methane emissions studies - LWP11 LW (SPAdes)... | ecosystem: Environmental > Aquatic >...
GACCAAGGAGGAATTCGAGCGCGCGAACCTCGCGGGCAGTCGCAGCGAGTACACGGTGCTGCAACGTGACGCCAAGGGCCAGCTCGCCGTGGTGCCGTACTCGCAGCGCTGGCGCGACGAGCTCGGTCGCGCCGCCACGCTGCTCGAGCAGGCGGCCGGCCTCGCCGACGACGAGGGGCTGCGCAATTACCTGAAGCTGCGCGCCGACGCGCTGCGCACCGACGATTTCCGGGCGAGCGACCGGGCCTGGCTCGACATGAAGGACAACCGGCTCGACGTCGTGATCGGCCCGATCGAGACTTACGAGGACAAGCTGTTCGGCTACAAGGCAGCGTTCGAGGCCTACGTGCTGGTCAAGGACCTCGAGTGGAGCCAGCGTCTGGCGCGCTATGCCGCGATGCTGCCGGCGCTGCAGCGCGGCCTGCCGGTGCCCGACGCCTACAAGGCCGAGAGCCCGGGCACGGATTCCGACCTCAACGCCTATGACGTCATCTACTACGCCGGCGACTGCAATGCGGGCTCGAAGACCATTGCGATCAACCTGCCGAACGACGAGCAGGTGCAGCTCGAGAAGGGCACGCGCCGCCTTCAGCTCAAGAACGCGATGCGCGCCAAGTTCGACACGATCATGGTGCCGATCGCGGGCGAGTTGATTGCACCTGATCAACGGCGCCACGTTACATTCGACGCGTTCTTCGCCAACACGATGTTCCACGAGGTCGCGCACGGACTCGGCATCAAGAACACCGTGAACGGCCGCGGCACGGTCCGCGATGCGCTCAAGGAACTCGGCTCGGGCATCGAGGAGGGCAAGGCCGACGTGCTCGGCCTCTACATGGTGACGCGGCTGCAGCAGCAGGGCGAACTCGACGGCGCGCTCGAGGATTTTTACGTCACGTTCCTCGCCGGCATCTTTCGCTCGGTCCGTTTCGGCGCCGCGTCGGCGCACGGCCAGGCCAACATGGTGCGCTTCAATTTCTTCGCTGACCGCGGCGCGTTCACGCGCGACGAGCAGGGCTACTACCGGGTGGACATGCCCGCCATGCGCCGCGCCGTGGACGAGCTCTCCGGCGTGCTGCTCAAGCTGCAGGGCGACGGCGACTACGCGGGCGTCCAGAAGCTCGGCGACGAGCTCGGCGTGCTGCGCCCGCAGCTGCAGGCGGACCTCGATCGGTTGTCGAGCCGGGCGATCCCGGTCGACGTCGTCTTCACGCAGGGCAAAGCCGTCCTCGGCCTCGATTGAGCGGGGCACGGCCATGGGTGAGGTGATGCGAGTGCTGGAGGGGCGGCCGCGCGACCTGGGCGGTTTCAGCGTCCGGCGCGTGCTGCCGGCCGGCGGCCAGCAGACGGTCGGGCCGTTCATCTTCTTCGATCACATGGGGCCGGCGGTCTTTGCGCCGGGCGAGGGCGTGGACGTGCGGCCGCACCCGCACATCGGCCTTGCCACGGTCACGTACCTGTTCGAGGGCGAGTTCATGCACCGTGACAGCCTGGGGTCGGCCCAGCTGATCCGTCCGGGCGACGTGAACTGGATGGTGGCTGGCCGTGGAATCGCGCATTCGGAGCGTACGCCGCCGGAGTTGCGCCGTGCAGCGGCCGGTGCGCCGATCCACGGCATCCAGACCTGGATCGCACTGCCAGTGGCGCACGAAGAGACGTCGCCGTCATTCAGCCATCACCCGGCCGCGGATCTGCCCGAGATCACGGGCCGCGGCTCGCGGCTGCGCCTGATCGCAGGCGAGGCCTACGGTGCGCGCGCGCCGGCGGCGGTCTTTTCGCCGATGTTCTATCTCGAAGCCGTGCTCGAAGCGGGCGCGACGATCGAGTTGCCCGGCCATTTCGAGGAACGCGCCGCGTACGTCGTCGAGGGCGCGATCGAGGTCGCCGGAGATCACTACGACGCCGGCCAGATGGCGGTCTTCGCGTCCGCGGTGCCGGTGACGCTGCGAGCGGTCGGTCCGGCACGGGTCATGCTGCTCGGCGGCGCTCGGCTCGACGGGCCGCGCCACATCTGGTGGAACTTCGTCGCGAGCAGCCGCGAGCGAATCGAGCGGGCCAAGCTCGACTGGCGCGAAGACCGCTTCGCGGCGGTCCCCGGAGACCCGGAACGGATCCCGCTGCCGGAGACCTGACGACGGCTACTGCACCGCGGCCGCGCAGCCGCGCAGGCTCTGTCCTGCGAACTCGACGACCATGCGGTGATCGAACTCCTGCCCGGACATGTTGTCGATGCAGGCTTCGCGCGCGACGGTGACCTTGATTTCCTCGTCACCGCGGCGCGCCATGAAGACGGTCACACCGATCGAGTCGGCGCCGCGCGTGCTGAAGTCGCCGAATTCGTGGCGCTCCTCGCCGAAGTTCGTCACGAACAGCAGCCGCGTTGCCGGTCCGACCTCGACGATCCAGCCCGGCTCGTTGCCGGTGCCACGATAGACCACGCCGCGAACCCGGGCGTCGGCCAGCAACGACTTCGCCCGCAATTCGCGGCAGTTGACGGGTGGCGTGCCCTTGCGCTCGAAGATCGCCTCGTTGCCCTTGGTCCAGAAAGTCAGCGTCTCGTCCGCGTACTTTGCGCCCGACGCGCTCACCACCAGCGGCAACTTGCGTTCACCCTCGTGCAGGCCGATCGTGACCGCATTCTCGCGAAACAGGTTGCGAACGTTGAGCGTCAGGCCGCCGTCGCACTCCCAGACGTAAGCGTGCAGCACGCCCTGCGGAGGATTGTCGCCGGTCAGCGTCGCGGGCGCGGGCGGGGTTTCCTCCCCGGCCGGCGCCGGCTCGGTGGCCTGTGGCGGGGTGGCCTCGACCGCGGCCGGCGGCTCGGCGGCTCGCTGGCAGGCGGCCAGCGACAGCATGGCGGTCAGCACCAGCGCCAGCGATCCGTTCCTGTGCTCGAACTGCATGATGGGTCCTTCGGGCAACGGCGACGGGCGCAGTCTAGCGCATGCCCGACGCGCCGCGCCGTCGGAACGGAAGCTGTCGCAGGCGCAGCGGAATCAGCAATGCTGCGCGCGCAGCTGTGCGCGGGCATCCCGCCATTTCTGCCAGAGACGGGCGGCCTCTCGCGCCGAGTATCCGCTGCGCATCTGGTCGTCGATCGCAGCGAGGCGGGCGCGCAGCGCCGTGCACCGCGCCTGTGCCGGTGTCACGGCGTCCGCCGCCGGCGCCGGCACGACGCGCGGTCGCGTGCTGGCCGAGGGTGGCCGTGGCGACAGCGACACCGCAGCACCGGCACCGGGCAGCTCGAAACGGATCTCGTGGATCGCGGCGGAGGGTCCGCAAGGGCGGTCGGTGAATACGGGCGTGCCAGCATCCCGGCAGACGTAGACCTTGCGCTGCTGCCGTGCCGCGGCAGGGGGTGGCACTGGCTCGAGAACGCCGCTGCCTCCGCCGCCCAGCGGCTGGGCGTGCGCAGCGGGCACGGCTTCAGGTTCGGACTGTGCGGCGGTGGCAGTGCAGGCGACGCACAGGCACGCGGCTTGCAGCCACGCAAGATGCAACCGGACGTCGATGATGATGCGCATGGCTCGGCCCTCCGTGGCGGATCGCGCTGATCCTGCCAGCGGGCCTGCGGCGACGCAGCCAGCAATAGCGACGTGATTCGACAGAAATGCCACGCCGGCGCGCGGTGCGGGCGGTCAGCGAGATTCGGTGCCGGCCGCAGGTCCGAGCAACTGGTTCAGCTCGACGAAGTAGCCGTCCGGGTCCCAGACGACACTGACCCGCACCGCGATGCTGCCCTTGCCATCCGGTGACGGGTACTCCGTCAGCTGCGGCTCGCTCGAGACGCGCACGCCGGGCGTGGCTCGCACCCGTTCGAAACGCTGGTCAAGATCCGCTGCGTTGATCACGAGGATCACATCGCCGATACCGGGCCGCCGCGCCTCGTTCGGCGGCGCTTCCAGCCGGGGCGACGTGTACTCGAGCAGCCCGATCACGCCGACGAAATCGTCGTTGGCCCGCAGCAGCGCGAGGCGCATCTTGCGTTGCTGGCCGGTGGGGTCGTCCGGCCGGGGTGGTCGCGTGATCACCTGGTCGTAGACGAGTTGCAGGCCGAGCGCGTCGCGATAGAACGCCAGTGACCGATCCACGTCGCGCACGACCAGCGTCGTGCGGCGCACGTCGACGGCGATGCGCTCGTCGTCCGGCACCGGGGCCGCGTTCGCGACCTCAACAGCCAGCAACAGACCGCTCAGCGCGAGCGCGGCGACGGGTGCCAACATCGGGCGCCTCACGCGCGACCCGCGTTCGAATCCGTGGGAGTGTGGAAGTACTGGCTCTCTTCCGAGAACTGCGCAACCAGTCGCTTCAACTCGGCGATGCGCGCCTGCGCCGTGCTGATTGGCAGGCATTCCTCGCAAGCCGGATCGCCACAGGGCTGGCGCGAGTAGAGCCAGTACTGGACGGCGCCGGCCAGCAGCCCGTCGGCGATGTCCCAGAGGTCGGCCTTGTCATCGTCGTCCGCGATCTGGTTGCCGAGGTCGACGGCCTTGCTGAATGCCTCGTCGAACGGATGTCCTTCTTCCTGCATTTCTTGCGGCTCGAGTATCTAAATAATTCAATGACTTATAGTGACTTTCAAATTCCAGCCTTACCGATTGCGTCCAGCACCGAGCGAATCGCGCTGGCCAGTCCTGGATGGCCGGCCTCGAGCCGAACGGCCGCGCCTTCGAGCGCGTCGCCGTGCTCCACGCCGGTCTCTCCGCCGCCGGTCTGGCTGTCGAGCAAGCGCTGGATGTCCCCGAGGACGGTCTCGAGCATCGCGCGGTCGTCGGGACCGAGCCGCTGGGCCTGCTGGAGTTCCTCGTGAAGGTTGCGCAAGGTCTGTGTCAGGTCGGTCATGAGATCCCCAAGGGCATTGCCGGACGGCCCACAGTGTAGCAGCGGCACGGTTGGCCGGCCGCACCGCGCAGCGCGCGTTCGCATAGAATGGCGCGCCTTGACCGCCCGGCCATCCGCCCGGGAACCCGCCTGGAGAACGTCTCATGCGTCGCAGCCTTCGCTCGATCCTGCCCGTCGTCGCGCTCGCCCTGCCAGCCGCGGCGCCCGTCGCGCGGGCCGACACGCCGCGGTTCGAGATCACGCCGTTCGCCGGCTACCGGACCGGCGGCGAGTTCGAGGCCCGCGTCGAGGCGACCGGCGAGCGACGCGACGTGGACGTCGAGGATGGCGGCAGCTGGGGAGTCGATCTCGGCCTGTACCGGGATCCCAATGGCATCTACCAGTTGCTCTACTCGAAGCAGAGCACCGGCATCGACAGCTCGGATCCCACGCTCGGCAAGATCGACGTCGATACCGAGTACTATCAATTTGGCGGCACGCTGTTCTTCCCGGACGAGAACTGGTACATCCCGTACCTGTCGCTGACGATCGGCGCGACGCGCTTCAACGCCGACGGCGGCTACGATTCCAAGACGCGCTTCTCGGGCAGCCTCGGCGGCGGCTTCCGGCTGCCGTTCAACGACAACGTCGCAGCGACCCTCGGCGTGCGCGGTTACCTGACGTTCGTCGATTCCGACACCGACATCCTGTGCATCAGTGATGCGGAAGGCGCCGACTGCCTGCTGCGCTCGTCCGGCAGCACGTATTTCCAGGCCGAGGCGCAACTCGGACTGACCGTCGCTTTCTGAGCGTCAAACGAGCACGCGCTCGATGCCGCCAGTATTGGCGCGCCGCACGTACTCGGCCAGCCAGTCCGGTCCGAGAACGTGCCGCGCCATCTCGACGACGACGTAGTCGGCGTCGGTATCCGCATCGTCGTCGTAGCGCTTGAGCCCCTGCAGGCAGGACGGGCACGAGGTCAGGATCCTGACCTCACCATCGAAGCCGTCCTCGCGCAGCCGCGCGGCGCCTTTCTCGACCTCCTGCTGCTTGCGGAAGCGCACCTGTGTCGCGATGTCCGGCCGCGATACCGCGAACGTCCCGGACTCCCCGCAGCAGCGGTCGTTCTTCTCGATGCGGCCGTTGACGCCGGCGTTCATCAGCGAGTTGACGACCGTGAGCGGGTCGTGCGTCTTGATCGGCGAGTGGCACGGGTCGTGGTACATGTAGCGCGTGCCCGTCACGCCTGCCAGCCGCAGCCCTTTCTCGAGCAGGAACTCGTGGATGTCCACGATGCGGCTGCCGGGAAAGATCTCGTCGAAGCGGTAGTCCTGCAACTGGTCGAAGCACGTGCCGCAGCTCACCACCACGGTGCGGATGTCGAGGTAGTTGAGCGTATTCGCGACGCGGTGGAACAGCACGCGGTTGTCCGTGATGATCTTCTCGGCCTGGTCGAACTGGCCTGAGCCCCGCTGGGGATAGCCGCAGCAGAGGTACCCCGGCGGCAGCACCGTCTGCACACCCGCGTGCCAGAGCATCGCCTGGGTCGCGAGCCCCACCTGGGAGAACAGCCGCTCGGAGCCGCAGCCCGGAAAATAAAACACGGCCTCCGTCTCGCTCGTCGTGCGCGCCGGGTCGCGGATCACCGGGACGTAGTTGCGGTCCTCGATGTCGAGCAGCGCGCGTGCGGTGCGCTTCGGCAGGCCGCCCGGCATCTTCTTGTTGACGAAGTGGATGACCTGCTCGCGCAGCGGCGGGCGGCCGCCGGTCGTCGCGGGCGGGCGCTTCGTCTGCGCCTTGCCGAGCACGCCGAGCGTCCGGTGGCCGAGCCGCTGCGCCTTGTAGCCCCATTCGATCATCAGCCTGCGCGTCGCCTTGATCGTGTCGGGGTTGGTCGTGTTCAGGAACAGCATCGAGGCGGCCTTGCCCGGATCGAAGCGCTGCTTGCCCATCCGGCGCAGCAGGTCGCGCATCGCCATCGACACGTCGCCGAAGTCGATGTCGACCGGGCAGGGCGTCTCGCACCTGTGGCAGACGGTGCAGTGGTCGGCGACGTCCGAGAACGCGTCCCAGTGCTGGATCGAGACGCCGCGCCGGGTCTGCTCCTCGTACAGGAACGCCTCGATCAGCAGCGACGTGGCGAGGATCTTGTTGCGCGGCGAGTAGAGCAGGTTCGCGCGCGGCACGTGCGTCGAGCAGACGGGCTTGCACTTGCCGCAGCGCAGGCAGTCCTTGATCGCGCCCGAGATCGACGCAATGTCCGACTGCTGCATGATCAGCGACTCGTGGCCGAGCAGGTTGAAGCTCGGCGTGTAGGCCGAGCGCAGGTCGGCGCCGGGCAGCAGCTTGCCCTTGTTGAAGCGGCCTTCCGGGTCGATGCGTGCCTTGTAGGACCGGAACGGCGCGAGCTCCGCATCGGTGAGGAACTCGAGCTTCGTGAGGCCGATGCCGTGCTCGCCGGAGATGACGCCGTCGAGTTCCCGCGCCACCCGCATGATGCGCGCCACCGCGCGGTTCGCTTCCTGCAGCATCGCGTAGTCATCGGAGTTGACCGGGATGTTCGTGTGCACGTTGCCGTCGCCGGCGTGCATGTGCAGCGCGACGAACACGCGGCTGCGCAGCACTTTCTGCTGGATCGCGCCGAGGTCGTCGAGCAGGGGCCCGAACGGACCGCCCGCGAACAGGCGGCGCAGCTCGCTGCGCACCTCGTTCTTCCACGAGACGCGGATCGTGCGGTCCTGCAGCAGGTCGAAGACGCGAACCGCCGGATCGGCTGCGATCCGCCGCGCGAATTCCGCTGCGAGTGCACCGAGGCCGAGCTCCTCGAGTTGGCCCGTCGAGTGCGCCAGCGTGTGGTCCATGTGACCGAGCAGCCACGACCAGCGTCGCCGGGCTGCTGCGATCACGTCGACTGCGAGGCTCGGACGCTCGCCGAGCACGTCCTGCGGCGGCCGCCGGTCGGTGTCCGCGTCGCCGGTCTTGCCAACCCGCGGCGAGCCCGCGAGGTAGGCCTCGAGCGCGTCGAGCAGGGCCAGCTTGTTCTTCAGCGAGAATTCGATGTTGATGCGCTCGATGGCGTCGGTGTACTCGCCAAGCCGCTCGAGCGGGATCACGACGTCCTCGTTGACCTTGAACGCGTTGGTGTGCCGCGCGATCGCGGCCGTGCGGCTGCGGTCGCGCCAGAATGCCTTGCGAGCCTCGGCGCTGGCCGCGACGAAGCCCTCGCCGGCACGGGCGTTGGCGATCCGGACGGTGTCCGATGCGAGCTGAGCGACCGCCGCCTCGTCGTCGCCCACGATGTCGCCCAGCAGCACCATCTTCGGCAGCGCTCCGCGCTTCGAGCGCGTCGCGTAGCCGACGGCGCGCAGGTAGCGCTCGTCGAGGTGCTCCAGGCCGGCGAGACGCACGCCGCGTGCCGCCCCGCCCGCCGCGAGGTGGTCGCGGATCTCGACGATCGAGGGAATCGCGTCACGGGCCTGGCCGAAGAATTCCAGGCACACCGTGCGGACGTGCGCGGGCATCCGGTGCAGGATCCAGCGCGCGGAGGTGATGATCCCGTCGCAGCCCTCCTTCTGCACGCCGGGCAGGCCGCCGAGGAACTTGTCGGTGACGTCCTTGCCGAGTCCGGTCTTGCGGAACCGTCGTCCCTCGATCTCGAGCCGCTCGCGACGCAACTCACGCGCCTGGCCCGGAGGGCTGCGACCGTCCTTCCAGACGAGGTCGAACGCCGCGGTTGCCGCATCGTGGATCTTGCCGAGGTTGTGTGCGACGCGAGTCACCTCGAGCCAGTCGCCTTGCGGATCGACCATGCGCCACCAGGCGAGGTTGTCGAGTGCGGTGCCCCACAGCACGGCTTTCTTGCCGCCGGCATTCATCGCAATGTTGCCGCCGACGCACGACGCGTCGGCCGAGGTCGGGTCCACGGCGAAGACGAAGCCGGCGGCGGCAGCCGCTTCCTCGACGCGGCGCGTGACCGCGCCGGCTTCGCTGAACAGTGTCGGTACGAGTCCAGTGACGCCCACGAGTTCCGTCGGAGCGACGCCATCGACGCGATCGAGTTTCTCGGTATTGATGACGGCCGCCGTCGGCGTCAGCGGCACGGCGCTGCCCGTGTAGCCGGTGCCACCGCCGCGTGGAATGATCGTGAGACCCAGGGAGATACAGGCGCGCACCAACCCGGGGATCTCATCCTCCGCGTCGGGCGTCAGCACGACGAACGGGATTTCGACGCGCCAGTCGCTGGCATCGGTCGCGTGCGAGACGCGCGCATAGGCGTCGAAACAGACGTTGTCCGTGCGCGTGTGGCGGCCGAGTTCGCGCCGTGCCCGGCGGCGCAGCGCATCGATGGTCGCGAAGGACTGCTCGAAGTCCGTGACGGCGAGCCGCGCGCCGTCGAGCAGCCGGGCCACCTTGGCGTCCCGCCCGGCGTCCTCGGTATCGCGGCGCCGGTCGACTTCGCCGAGCCGGTGGTGCAGCGCCTCGATCAGCAGTTTGCGGCGACCCGGGTTGTCGAGCAGGTCCTGCTCGAGGTACGGGTTGCGGTGCACGACCCAGATGTCGCCCAGCACTTCGTAGAGCATGCGCGCCGAACGTCCCGTGCGGCGCTCGGCGCGCAGGTCGTCGAGCAGTTGCCAACCCTCGAGGCCGAGCAGCCGAATGATGATTTCGCGGTCGGAGAACGACGTGTAGTTGTACGGAATCTCGCGCAGCCGGGCTGGAGGATCGAGTGCAACGACAGCCGCCGCGGGCAGCGGGGAGGGGAGGGCATTCACGGTCGGTGAGGGTCCATGGCCGGGGAACGCCTGATTGTGGCGCGCCCCGCCGGTGTCGGGTATTGCGAGATGTCACGGGGGCCTGCGCGGCCCCCCCGCAGGCTCTCCAGCGGGACTCAGCCGTGCGCGCCACGCATGCGCAGGAGCCGACGCAACGGCGCCGCCCAGGTCCGGCTCGTCGCAATCGCAGGCTCCGCGCGGCATTCGCCGATCCAGTGGCCCGGGAGCGCGAAGGCGTTGATGATCGAGACGATCACCGCGGCGGCGTAGGGCACTGACTGGATCAGCAGCACGGCCACCCAGACGCTCAGGTCCGGACTGCCCAGCAGACCGGGCAGGTCACCGTCGAGATTCGGGATCTGGCTCACGCCGAACGCTGCGAACCACATGCCGATCATCAGGAAGGCCTCCTCGCGTGCCGAGGCGAGCGCCTGGCCGAGCGCGTGGCGTTGCGCCTGCTTCGGCGTGCGGAAGAACGGCCGGTCCGATTTCAGCAGTCCGCTCAGCATGGCCGCGCCGATGGTGTGAGCAAGGCCGAGCCCCGCGAGGGCGGCGGCGATCGTCTGCCGGAGGTTCGCGCCTACACGCGTCCGGTACAGGTGAAGCAGCTTCACGAGCTTGAAGACGAACAGTGACAGCGGCAGCACGGCGAAGATCACCAGCGGCGGCTGGACGTGGCGCGGGAACGCCACCATCGCCAGCGACCAGGCCAGCGCGGCGGCATTGAACAGCAGGTTGAAGCCGTCGGCCATCCACGGCAGCCAGCCGGCCAGGAAGTGATAGCGCTGGCCGTGCGTGAGCCGCGTGTCCCGGCCCCGGACCAGCGCGCGGAAGTGCCGGCGCATGATCTGCATCGCGCCGAACGCCCACCGCGAGCGCTGCTTCTTGAAGTCGAGGAACGTGTCGGGCATCAGGCCGCGGCCATAACTGACCGGGATGTAGGTGGCCTCGTAGCCTTCGGCAAAGATGCGCAGGCCGAGTTCCGCATCCTCGGTGATGCACCACTCCGCCCAGCCGATGCGCTCGAGCAGCGTGCGCCGCACCAGCGTCATCGTGCCGTGCTGGATGATCGCGTTGCGCTCGTTGCGCGTGACCATGCCGATGTGGAAGAAGCCGCGGTACTCGGCGTGGCACATCGCCTTGAAGGCCGACTCGCCCGCGTCGCGATAGTCCTGCGGCGCCTGGACGACCCCGGTCCGCGCGCTTTCGAAAGCGGGCACCAGGTCGCGCAGCCACTCGGGCCGCACGACGTAGTCGGCGTCGATCACGCCGATCACCTCGGCGTCGGCGGCGGTCTGCTCGAGCGCGAAGTTGAGCGCGCCCGCCTTGTAACCCGCGAGCGGATCGACGTGGAAGAAACGGAATCGCGGCCCCAGTGCCCGGCAATGCGCTTCGACCGGACGCCAGAGCGACTCGTCCTTCGTGTTGTTGTCGATCACCAGGACCTCGAAGTCCGGGTAGTCGAGCCGGGCGAGCGCGTCCAGCGTCTGGATCAGCATGTCGGGCGGCTCGGCGTACGCGGGCACGTGCACGGAGACTTTCGGCAGCCGCGAATCGGGCAGGCGGGCCGGCTGGAAGATCCGGCCGTGGCTGGTGACCCAGTGCGCCTCCGCCCACTCGTGCGCTTCGGCGAGCAGCACCACGATGACGCCCGTCATGCCGACGAGCATCACGGCGCCAACGAGCACGCTGCTCACGGTCAGGTACTGCTGGGAGAAATCATAGAGAATCCAGGTGACGAGCGTCGCGGTCGCGTAGACGACGATCGCGAGGAAGCTGCGCCCGCGATTGCGCAAGGTGCGGCTGTGGAAATAGAAGAGCCACAGCAGGATCGCGGCCGTGATCACCGACGACGCCGCGAGCACGTGCCAGTTCGGCACGCGCACGATCGGCGCGCTGAACTCGAACTTCTGCTGGCGATCGGCGTCGTACACGCCCCAATATGCGCCGACCTGGCCCTCGGAACGCTCCTTCCATGGCTGGTCGAAGGCTTCCATCACGTAGTAGACGTAGCCCTGCTCGCGTGCGTGGTTGAGGAACCGCCGCAGGAACAGCGCCTGGTTCGAGGTCGACGCAACCGCCGACTCGCGCGTGCGTCCATCGCTCGGCCAGCCCACTTCGCCGATCACGATCGGCTTGCCGGGGAAGGCCTCCTCGAGGCGCCGCATCTTGTCGGTGACGTAGCCGACGGCCGACTCGACCTCGACGCCCTCCCAGTAAGGCAGCATGTGCACGGCGATGTAGTCGACGTGCTCGGCGAGTTCCGGATGCTCGATCCAGACATGCCACGGCTCCGCGGTGCTCACCGGCTGTCGGGTCACGGCGCGCACCCGGTCGAGGTGCGCAGCGATCTCGTCCACGGCCAGGTCGCCGCGGAGCACGACTTCGTTGCCGATGATCAGGCGCACGACGTTGTCGTGCTGGCGTGCGAGGTCGATCGCATTCTCGACTTCGAGCGCGTTGCGCTCGCGATCGGTGTCGAGCCACGCGCCGACGGCGACCTTGATGCCGTGGCGTTTCGCGAGCGCAGGGATCTCGCCCAGCGTGCCGAGCGTGCTGTAGGTACGGACGGAATTGGTCTTGCCGGCCAGCAGCCTGAGGTCGGAGTCGACCTGCTCCGTGGTCGGCTCATCGCGGTCGATCGCGTCCTGGTCCTTCTGGTAAGGCTGGAACGAGAAGCCCTGGATGCTCGACGGCCAGGGCGGTTCCGGCGTCGGCTGGTTCGCGAAAGCCCACGCGGCCACGGTCAGCGCCGCAAACGCTGCAAGGATCAGCAGGCTCGACCAGTGCTTCATGAATTTCGCCCAGGACCCGAAAGCCGGGTTTGGGCGCAATTCTAGGTGCGGTGCAACACGCTCCGGGCCCCACGACTGTCGGCGTTTGGCGACAGTGGGTCAGAACTTCCAGATGAGGTTGAGCTGGAAGCCGTCGAAAGAGGGCGTATCGGTGGCGTTCGAGTAATCGACCCACTTCATCCTGTAGCTGCCGTCCGCGGCCAGCACTTCATTGAAGTCGTAGCGAACGCCCAGGCCGAGTTCGTAGGCCAGTCCGTCGAACGTCCGCGTGTCCTGGAAGCTGGTGCAGACGTAGCCCCACCACGGGTGCCACCAGCAGCCGATCTCGGGGGGCGCGGTCCTGATGTTGGTATCCACCCAGCTCCAGCCGACGCCCGCGGAGACGAATGGGGTCAGCGGGCCGGTCAGGAAGTTGTAGGCGGCGTCGAACATCAGCGTCATCGAGTCGAGGTCGCCCTGGATCGGGTATGTCTCGCCGGGCTCGTCGCCGGCCACGTCGGCGCTGTAGTCCTTCTGGTCGTACGTGAACGTCGAGCCGAACTGCAGCCGATCGTTGTAGTGATAAGCGACGCCGAGCAGGAAGCCCGTGCCGCTTTCGATCTCGGCCGTCGTGCCGCCCTCGAAATCGACGTCCGCCGAATTCGCTGCGACCACGCCAATCCGGCCCTCCCATCGGCCTTCCCGGTAGGCCGCGCCGGAACCCAACCCGCCCCCCGACTCGGGCGACGTCGCGAGTCCTGCGGACGCCGCCGCAGGATTCATGAGGTCCGGCACATCGTTCTGGACCCTGACCTGTTCTGCGACCTGCGCCAGGTCGTCCATGTCGAGCTTGCGATAGGCTTCCGCCATGAGCTCGAGCGACTGCTGCACGGCCGGTGCGCCGTCGTAGGTTTCGATCAGGCCGCGAGCCCGGTTGATCGCGCCCACGTAGGCGCCTCGCGTCATGTAGTAACGGGCGACGGAGAGCTCATAGTCCGCAAGCCGATTGCGCAGGTAGACCATGCGCTGGCGTGAGTCCGCCGCGTAGGGACTCTTCGGGTACTGCTGGATCAGCGTCTGGAAGGACTGGAACGACTTGCGCGCTTCCTGTGGCGGGCGCTTGGTGATGTCGGCCTTGAAGGCGCGCTCGAGCCAGTTCGCGCCCGATTCGAAATAGACCAGGCCCCTGATGTAATAGGCGTAATCGACGCGCGGATGCGCCGGATTCTCGCGGATGAACTGGTCGGCCTGGTCGATCGCCGACTCGGGCTCGCGATTCTTGTAGTACGCGTAGATCAGGTCGAGCTGGCCCTGCTTGGCCGGGTCGCTGAACGGGAAGCGCGCCTCGAGCAGCTCGAGCTTCTGGATGGCGCCGCTGAAGTTGCCGCGCTCGAGGTCGCGCGTCGCGAGGGAGTGGATCTTCTCGGCCGAACCCTTCATGTCGAACTCGTCACCGCGGCTCTTGCAGCCGGCGAGCGCGACGACCGCGACCAGCACGGTGAGCGCGAGGAACAGGCGGCGGAGGGCGGTCACGGCTGGCATGGTGGGCGGTTCACCGGGGGCGGGACGGTCGGGAAGCCCGGAAGTATATAGAAACCGGCTCTCCGGCAGGACGTCGGTACACTGCTCGACCTCCCTGGTCCAGAATCGCGCCCCATGACGAGCCGCTATCTAGAGATTTCCGCGACCGTGCCGATCGAGTCCGCGGGGCAGCGCCTCGACCAGGCCCTGGCCGCGCTGTTGCCGGACTACTCGCGCAGCCGCCTGAAGGGCTGGATCGAGTCGGGGGAGATCCTGATCGACGGGAGCACGCGCCGTCCCCGCGACAAGGTCTCTGGAGGCGAGGCGGTGCAGGTCCGTGCCGAATTGCCACAGGAGGCGCGCGACGAGCCTCAGGCACTGCCCCTCGAAGTCGTCTACGAAGATCGCCACGTGCTGGTCGTCAACAAGCCGGCCGGGCTCGTCGTCCACCCCGGAGCCGGGAACCCCGACCGGACACTGCAGAACGCATTGCTGGCCCACGATCCGGACCTCGCAACGCTGCCTCGGGCCGGCATCGTGCACCGCCTCGACAAGGACACGAGCGGCCTGCTGATCGTGGCGCGGACGCTACCGGCGCATACGGCGCTGGTGCGGATGCTCGGCGAACGGGACATTCACCGCGAATACGAGGCGATCTGCCGTGGCGTGATGACCGCCGGCGGCACCGTGGATGCGCCGATCGACCGGCATCCCGTGGAGCGCGTCAAGATGGCCGTCCGCGAGGGCGGGCGCGAGTCCGTCACGCACTATCGAGTGATCAAGCGGTTTCGCGCGCTGACCCACGTGCGCGTGCAACTCGAAACGGGTCGCACGCACCAGATCCGCGTTCATCTCGCCCACGCGGGCTACCCGATCGTGGGCGACCGCGTGTACGGCGGACGATTGACGCTGCCGAAGGGTGCCAGCGAGGAGCTTCGGACCGCGCTGCGTGAGTTCCCGCGGCAGGCGCTGCACGCTGCGCGCCTGCAACTCGCTCACCCGGTGACGGGCCGGCCGCTCGAGTGCCTCGCGCCGCTGCCCGCGGACATGCAGCAGCTGCTCGCCGTGCTGGCCGCGGACGCCGCAGCCGCATGACGACGACCGCGATCGACTGGATTGCCCCGGACTGGCCTGCGCCCGCCCACGTCCGCGTGCTCTCGACGCAGCGCGCTGGCGGCGTCAGCGCCGGGCCTTACGCTTCGCTCAACCTGGCGGCGCACGTGGGCGACCGCCCCGACGCGGTGGCTGCGAATCGCCTGTTGTTGCGTGAGGCCGCGCACCTGCCTGCGGA
>Ga0209450_10000864_pt1 | contig 15174 bp, 8 predicted proteins | sample FrelakmetLWP11LW_FD_187149 | JGI IMG/M metagenome (GOLD analysis project Ga0209450, IMG submission 187149) | Freshwater lake sediment microbial communities from the University of Notre Dame, USA, for methane emissions studies - LWP11 LW (SPAdes)... | ecosystem: Environmental > Aquatic >...
CGATCCCCGAAGAGCAGCGCACAATGGCTCGCAAAAGCAAAGCTTCGGGAAAAAGCCCTTCGGCCGTATGAGTGAGAAACCATGGGTCGAAGCCGGTGCGGGGCAGGCCGGCTCAGTGGCTCAATCCCATCGCGTGATTCGGTGTGAGGGCGGGGCGTGCCGGCCCGATGTGTGCGAGTTCCTCGGGGAGGAACCGCTTTTAATCCGCATCGACGCGAAACCCTACTCCGTGGTGATGCGGACTCCCGGGGAGGAGCTGGTTCACGCGGCAGGGTTCTGCCTGGGGGAGGGGATCGCGGATTCCCCCGATGATTTCCTGACCATCGGGTATTGCAAGGACCTGGACCCGAACGTCATCGAAATCCGCCTCAAACCCGAACGGCGCGAAAAGGTACGCGACCTGCTCGAGCGCAGGAGCTTCGTCAGCCAGACCAGCTGCGGGATCTGCGGCAAGGAGCTGGTCAAGGACCTCTATCAGATCGTCGCCCCGACCGAGGACCCCTTTCGGGTTCCCATCGTCCGAATTTTGGACTGCATCAACCAACTTTCCGAAAACCAGGTCATTCATCGCCGGACCCGCGGCGCGCATGCGGCGATGCTGGTGGACCGCCGCCTGAAGATCGTCTCCTTCGCCGAGGATGTGGGGCGCCACAACGCCCTCGATAAGGCCATCGGCAAAGCTTTTGTCGCCAGGAAATTGTCCGAAGCCGTCATCCTGATTTTGTCTTCCCGCATCAGCTACGAGATGGTTCAAAAAGCCGCCCGGGCGCGGCTGCCCATCGTGATCGGCCTGTCGCGGCCGACCGCCCTAGCCGCTGAGATGGGCCGGGCGCTCAACATGACGCTCGCCTGCACCGCCAGGCAGTCTGAATTAATAGTCGTTTGCGGCGAAGATCGTCTGATTTCTGTTTGAACGTGATTTGATGGACGGCGTGATTTCGGGCGTGTATCATTGCGCGGTGGGCCGCCTTCCAGGCATGCAGCCTTGAGGGCCAAGGGGAACCATTGGGGGCGGAAGGGACCACGGGACTCCGCCCGACACGGGAGTCGGGTTCACGGCCAGGCCGCCTACTCGAACAGGCTCACGTCACCGGCCCCGCGGCGGATGATTTCCGGCACGTCACCGATGAGGGAGATGACGCTGGAGGGTTCGCCCGACACCGTGCTGCCGTCGATGACGGCGTCCACCTGCTTGCCGAAGTGGTCGTGGATGAGGGAGGCGTCGTGGAAGCTTTCCCCATCGGCGGTGGCGGCGCTGGTGGTGATGATCGGGTGGCCGAGCTCGCGGACCAGGCCCAGGCAGATTTCGTTGTCGGGGACGCGGATGCCGGCGGTCTTGCGCTTGGTCAGCATGATCTTGGGTACCAGCTTGGAGCCCTCGAGAATGAAGGTGTAGGGCCCCGGGAGCAACCGCTTCATGGTGCGGTAGGCGTAATTGGACACCTTGGCATACTGGCTGATGTTGGTGAGGTCCGAGCAGATAAAGCTGAAGGGTTTGCCCTTGTCGCGGCGTTTCAGCAGGTAAATCCGCTCAATTGCCTTCGGGTTCATCAGGTCGCACCCGATCCCGTAGTAGGTGTCGGTGGGATAGACCACGATTCCTCCGTCCCTGAGGATCTCCACCACCTTGCGGATGAGCCGCGTTTGAGGGTTCTGGGGGTTGATGCCGATGAGCATGGAGTTGCCCTTCCTTATAAAACCATTATAATATCCCACCAAACGCCGCAAAGTCAACTAACCCAGCCCGTAATTATTTGAAATAGAATGTATTTTCGGTATTCCCGGCGGCCGCGCCGGCTTCCAAATAAAGATTGCCAAACGTCCGGCCTTTTGTTATTCGTGGGCACAAATTTTTTAACCAAGGATCAGGAGGTTTCGATGCCGAATCCGCCGCTGCAGGAAGGATATTCCTTCGACGATCTGCTGCTGCTCCCCAGCTACGCCGATGTTCTTCCCAAGGACGTCACCGTCAATACCCGGTTGACCCGGCGCATCAGCCTGAGCGTCCCCATCGTGAGCGCCGCCATGGACACCGTCACCGAGGCGGACACCGCCATCAGCATGGCCCGGGAGGGCGGATTGGGTTTCATCCACCGCAACCTCGAGATCAAATCCCAGGCCATGGAGGTCGACAAGGTCAAAAAGTCGGAAAGCGGCATGATCGTCGATCCGGTCACCATCCACCCGGATCAGAAAGTGGCCGAAGTGCTCACGCTCATGGAGCAGTACCGCATCTCCGGCGTGCCGGTCGTCAAGGGCGACCAGTTGGTCGGCATCGTCACCAACCGGGACCTGCGGTTTGAATCCGACATGGACAAAAAGGTCTCGGAGGTCATGACCAAAGACCGGCTGGTGACGGTCAGCGAGGGCATCGGCCTGGAGGAATCGAAAAAGCTCCTGCACCAGCACCGCATCGAGAAACTGCTGGTGGTGGACAAGAAAGGGCGGCTGACCGGTCTGATCACCATCAAGGACATCGAAAAGATCAAGAAATTCCCCAACGCCAGCAAGGACACCTTGGGGCGGTTGCGGGTCGGCGCGGCGGTGGGCGTCGGGCCGGACATGGAGGAGCGGGCCGAGGCCCTGCTCAAGGCGGGGGCGGACATTATCCTGATCGACACCTCCCATGGGCATTCCAGAAATGTCATCGATTCGGTCAAGCGCCTGAAACGCACCTTCAAGGAGATCGAAGTGATCGCCGGCAACGTCGCCACGGCGGAAGGGGCGAAAGACCTCATCAAGGCGGGCGTCGACGCCGTCAAGATCGGCATCGGCCCCGGCTCCATCTGCACGACGCGGGTGGTGGCCGGCGTGGGAGTGCCGCAGCTGACGGCCATCATGAACTGCCGACCGGTTTCCGAGAAGACGGGCGTGCCGCTCATTGCCGACGGCGGCATCCGTTTTTCGGGCGACCTCACCAAGGCGATCGGTGCGGGCGCCCACACGGTCATGATCGGCGGGCTTTTCGCCGGCACCGAGGAGAGCCCGGGCGAGCTGATCCTCTACCAGGGCCGCAGCTACAAGGTCTACCGGGGCATGGGCTCCATCGAGGCGATGAAGAAGGGCAGCAAGGACCGCTACTACCAGGGAGACGACAGCGAAGGCGACAAGCTGGTGCCGGAAGGCATCGTCGGCCGGGTGCCCTACCGCGGGTCGCTCCAGGCCAACGTTTTTCAACTGGTGGGCGGACTCAAGGCGGGCATGGGCTACTGCGGCTGCCGAACCCTGGATGAACTGAGGGAAAAGGCGCGCTTCATCAAGATCTCCCCCGCCGGCATCCGCGAATCCCACGTGCATGACGTGATCATCACGAAGGAAGCGCCGAACTACCGCATCGAGTAGGGTGCGGTTGCGCCGGGTGCCCCGGGTAATCGCTGCGCCGCGTTTCCCAGGCCCTGCAGCACGCTGTTTGTTCGTCCCGGCCCGGGCGGCTTGCGCGTCCTGATCCTGGGCCGCGGGCGAAACCGCCGGTTTCGAATGGTGGAAGCCGCCCCGATCTTTTTCTTTACTTTCAGCCGGATCCCTGAGAAAATTTTACGACGGTTGACCCCACCTCCGCCCGGAGGTCGGAGGCGCCCAGGGGGAGCACCGGCGGCCTCTTTTCAACGCGCATCCGCGTTCATCCGGACGTGATTCTCAAGATCCGGCCTGTTTTACAAGGACATCCATGACCGAATTCGTTCACCTGCACGTGCACACCCAGTATAGCCTGCTGGACGGGGCCATCCGCATCGACGATCTGGTCAAGCGCACCGTCGAATACGGCATGCCGGCGGTGGCGACCACCGACCACGGCACCTTGTTCGGCGCCGTCGAGTTTTACGAGAAGGCGAACCAGGCCGGCATCAAGCCGATCATCGGCTGCGAAATGTACATCGCCCCCCGCAGCCGGTTCGACAAAAACCCGGCCGACAACCGGGAATTGTGCCACATCATCCTGCTGGCCGAAAATCAGGAGGGCTACCGCAATCTCTGCCGGCTGGCCTCCGCGGCTCAGTTGGAAGGCTTTTACTACAAGCCGCGCATCGACCGGGAACTCCTCAAGGAGTGCTCGCGCGGCCTGATCGCCCTCTCCGCCTGCCTGCACGGCGAAATCCCGCGCCGGATCATGGAGGGTCGGGTGGAGCAGGCGGAGCAAGCCGCGAGGTCCTACCTGGAGGTGTTCGGCGAGAACCGGTTCTTCCTCGAAATCCAGAACAACGGCATCGACGACCAGGAGCGGGTGAACGCCGCCCTGATCGACATGAGCCGGCGGCTGTCGATCCCGCTGGTGGCCAGCAACGACTGCCACTACCTGTCGCGCGAAGACGTGCGGGCCCACGACGTGCTGCTGTGCATTCAAACCGGCAAAACCGTCCAAGACGCGGAGCGGCTCAAGTTTCGCACCGACCAGCTGTATTTCAAGCCGGCCTCCGAGATGGCGGCGTATTTCAAGGACACTCCGGAGGCCCTCACGCAGACGACGGAGATCGCCCGGCGCTGCTCACTCGAATTCGATTTCAAGACCTATCATTTCCCCCGCTTCGACACCCGCGGCAGCCAGAGCGCCGACGAGCTCTTCGAGCAGAAATCCCGCGAGGGCTTCGATCGGGTCATGGTGCGCGTCCGTTCCAAAAACCCAAAGGCGGACGAGGCGCTGTACCGGGCGCGGCTGGACTATGAAATCGGCGTGATCAAGGAAATGGGCTTCCCCAGCTATTTCCTGATCGTTTCCGATTTCATCCGCCACGCCAAGGAAAGCGGGATTCCGGTCGGCCCCGGCCGGGGCTCGGCCGCCGGCAGCCTCGTCGCCTACAGCCTGGGCATCACGGACCTGGACCCCATCGTGCACGGCCTGATCTTCGAGCGGTTTCTGAACCCCGCCCGGAAGAGCATGCCGGACATCGACGTCGACTTCTGCATCGACGGCCGTGAAGACGTCTACAAATACGTCCAGGACCGTTATGGCGGCGGGGACTACGTCGCCCAGATCATCACCTTCGGGAAGCTCAAAACGCGGGCCGTCATCCGGGATGTCGGCCGCGCCCTCGACATTCCCTTGCAGGAAGTGGACGCCATCGCCAAGATGGTGCCCGACGTGCTCAACATCACCCTTGACGATGCCTTGGCGCAGGAGCCGCGGCTGCGGGAGCTGGTGGAAAAAAAGCCGGAATACGGCGATCTCATCCGGATCTGCCGCGTGCTGGAGGGGCTTCCGCGCCATGCCTCGACCCACGCCGCCGGGGTGGTGATCTCCGACCGCCCGCTGGTGGAGTACCTGCCGCTGTTCCGGGGCAAAAAGGGCGAGGTGGTGACCCAGTTCGACATGAAAATCGTCGAGAAGATCGGGCTGGTCAAGTTCGACTTCCTCGGGCTGCGCAACCTGACCGTCATCGCCGGCGCCCAGGAGATCATCCGCCGTCAAGGCAAGACCCCGCCGGACTTGGAAAACATAGACCTCGACGACGCCGCGACCTACCGGCTGCTCTCCGCCGGCGACACCACCGGGGTCTTCCAGCTGGAAAGCTCGGGCATGAAGGACCTGCTGGTGCGGCTCAAGCCGGGGTGTTTCCCGGACGTGATCGCCCTGGTAGCCCTTTATCGCCCCGGCCCCATGGAAAGCGGCATGATCGACGACTACGTCGACCGCAAGCACGGGCGCAAACAGGTCGCCTACCTCCTGCCGCAGCTGGCGCCGATCCTCGAGGAGACCTACGGCGTCATCGTCTACCAGGAGCAGGTCATGAAGATCGCGGGCGCCCTGGCCAACTATTCCATGGCCGAGGCCGACGACCTGCGCAAGGCCATGGGCAAGAAAATCACCGAGATCATGGCCGCCCACCGGGATCGGTTTCAAAAAGGCGCGGTCGAAAACAAGCTGCCCGCCGACAAGGCCGCCAGCATCTTCGACCTCATGGAAAAATTCGGCGGCTACGGCTTCAACAAGTCGCACAGCGCCGCCTACGCGCTGATCGCCTATCAGACCGCCTATCTGAAGGCCCACTACCCGGTGGAGTTCCTGGCGGCGCTGCTCACCAGTGAAATGGGGTCCATCGACAACATCGTCAAGTTCGTGGCCGAATGCCGCAGCCACGACATCCCCGTGCTGCCCCCGGACATCAATGCCAGCCTCAAGGCGTTCACAGTGGACGGTGACCGGATCCGCTTCGGCCTGGTGGCGGTCAAGAATGTCGGCGAAGGCGCGATCGACGCGATTGTCGAGGCGCGGCAGGAGCGGCCGTTCATATCGATTTTCGATTTCTGCGAGCGGGTGGACCTGCGGAAGGTCAACAAGCGGGTCATCGAAAGCCTGATCAAATGCGGCGCGTTTGACGCCACCGGGGCCCGGCGCTCGCAACTGATGGCCTCCCTGGAGGTGGCCCTGGATTACGGCCAGCGGGTGCAGCGGGAGCGCTGCGACCCGCAGATGGGCCTTTTCGGCGGGGTCGACTGCCCGGCGCCGGTCAACGTTCCGGCCATGCCCGACATTGAGGACTGGGACGAGCGCCAGAAGCTGGCCTTCGAAAAAGAGTCGCTTGGCTTTTTTCTGAGCGGTCATCCGCTCCACCGCTTCGAGGAGGTGCTGCACAAATTCACCACCGCCGACGCCCTCACCATCAAGGAGGCGCCGGACGGGGCGACGGTGCGGGTCGGCGGCCTGGTGCGCGCCATGAAGACGATCAAGACCCGCAAGGGCGACCTCATGGGGTTCGCCACCATCGAGGACCTGCACGGCGCCGTCGAGGTGACCGTTTTTTCGAGGGTTTTTGCCGCCGCAAGCGACCTGCTGGCCGAGGACCGCACCGTGCTGGTGCAGGGTCAGATCCAGAAGGACGAGCAGTCGGTCAAGCTGATCGCCGAAACCATCATCCCCCTCGAGAAGGCCGAGGAGAACTGGACGGCCAGCGTGCACCTCAGCCTCAACCTGGACCGAACCGACCGGGCGCTCCTGCTCCAGCTGCGCGAGGTGCTGCAGCGCTATCCCGGCACCTGCAAGGCCTATCTGCACCTGCGCGGGGCGGCCCGCGCCGACGCCGTGATCGAGTTTGCGGAAGGGTTTCGCGTCAAGGCCGGGCCGGCGCTGCGGCGGGATGTGGGGGAACTGCTGGGGGTGGCGGCCATGGAAACGCGCTGCACCGCCGCCTGACGGCCTTGCAGCGAGTTGCCGTATCGTTGCCTGCTGAACCGCGAAAGCGAGCGCATTTCCCGCCGCTTGCGGCGGGGTAAGCGAGCGAATCATAAAAAAACCACATTCCTTACGGTCGAAGATTCCCTGCCGCTTGCGGCAGGGAGCTTCAATCCCGCGGTCACGGCCGATTGGAACCAAACTTGAGGCTCGAAGCTCGAAGCTGGAAGCAAACGCCGTAAAAATTTAATGCGCAGGGGTAACGTTTTGACCTGACATGATTCGAATACAGTGTTTGATCAATAGGGATTTTTTTTTATGGCAACGGTGCCTTGGATATACAGATTCTATTACATATATGTCCCGATTTGCGGAAAATCCGATATATATGCATCTCGAAGGGCTTTGAAATACTCTCAATGCCATCAAAGGGCTTATTAATGGACGATTATCAACTTCTAATAGATTTGCATAAAAGGGCAAAACGGCAGGGTCCCGGCGGGGGTGCAGAAACGGAAAAGGCTGTCGGCCTGGCTATGATAGACCCGTCAGTTCCTCTAAAGATTGCTGATATCGGCTGCGGTACGGGATCTTCCGCCTTGTTGCTTGCCCGCTTGCTGAATGCCAAGATTACAGCAGTGGACTTTCTGCCTGAATTTCTCGAAATGCTTGAAGCCAACGCCAGACACCTGAGCCTGACTGAAAAAATATCTACTCTCGCCTGCTCAATGGACAAGCTACCATTTGGCGATGAGGAATATGACGTTATCTGGTCTGAAGGAGCGATATATAACATCGGTTTTGAAAAGGGAGTTATAGACTGGAAGCGTTTTCTGAAAATTGGTGGAATGCTGGTCGTATCGGAAATTACTTGGCTAACTGCTAAACGTCCGTCGGAACTTCAGGAATATTGGCAAAACGAATATCCAGAAATAGACACAGCATCCGCAAAGATAGGTGTTCTGGAAAAGAACGGCTATTTTCCGGTTGCCTACTTTGTTTTACCGGAGCACTGCTGGGTGGATAATTATTATCGGCCCATACAGGACAGTTTTGAAACGTTTCTTAAGCGGAACGATAAAAGCGACAAAGCTCAAGCAATAGTGGATAACGAAAAAAAAGAAATCGCTATGTATGAGAAATACAAAGCATATTACAGCTATGGTGTTTATATTGCCAGAAAATTAGGTTAGCATCCAAATCGTTGATTTCTCCAACGTACCTCTGTTTTTTATAAGCGCTACAAACTGCATGTATTGACAGCTAATTGCCAGATCTATTGCATCGAATGATATCCCGATATTCGAGCTATGTCTATTAACTTGCTTTACTTCTTTTTAGCCATTGCAACATGTCAATCGGCTTCGGGCTTCGAGCTGAAGCGGACATAAAAGGAATTCCTATGAGGTCTGTTGAATTGCCGGTTTACCCCGTTCTGCTGGCGGGCGGCAGCGGAACGCGGTTGTGGCCCGTGTCGCGGGAGCTCTACCCCAAGCAATTGGCCCAGCTGATCGGCAGCGAATCCCTGATCCAGAGCACGCTGCGTCGCCTGGTGCCGCCTTTCGCCGCGCAGAACGTGCGCGTGGTCTGCGGGGAGCAGCACCGGCATGAGATCGCCCGGCACATGGAGGCCATCGGCATCCCGGCCGGCGGCCGGATCATCAGCGAGCCGGCGGGCCGCAACACCGCACCGGCCATCCTGCTGGCGTGCCTTCAGATCCGCGCCGGCGTTGAGGACGCCGTGCTGGGGATTTTCCCCGCCGATCACGTCATCGGGGACCTTCCGGCCTTTCACGAGAAACTGGCTGCCGCCGTGGAGCTGGCCGCGCAGGGGCGCATCGTGACCTTCGGCATCACCCCCCATTACCCCGAGACCGGCTACGGGTACGTGGAGGCGGGGGAGGCCTCCGCCGCGCCCCCCATCCGCAGGTTCGTGGAGAAGCCCGACCTCGACACCGCCGGCCGCTACCTGGCGGCCGGGAATTTCTTCTGGAACAGCGGCATGTTCGCGTTCCGGGCCTCCGTGATCCTAGAGGAGTTCAGGGTCCATCAACCCGGCCTGCTTCAGGCCCTGCAGGACCTCTTCGTGTCCGGGCAGCCGATCCGGAGGGAAGACTACCTGCGGCTGCCGGACCTCTCCATCGACTATGCCGTCATGGAAAAGACCGACAAGGGAGTCGTGTTGCCGTCCGATTTCGGGTGGAGCGACATCGGCTCCTGGAAGTCGCTTTACGATTTTCTGCCCAAGGACGGAGACGGCAACGTCCTGGACGGCGACGTGATCACCCAGGCGACGCGGGGCTGTTTGATCCTGGCCCACGATCGTTTGATCGCCACCAACGGGCTTGAGAACCTGGTCGTGGTGGAGACGCCGGATTCCATCTTCGTTTCCGACATCGATCACAGCCGTGATGTGAAATCGATTGTGGCCGAGCTCAAGCAGCGGGGCCGCAGCGAGGTTCAGCAGCATCTCACCCTTCACTTTCCGTGGGGGACCCGAACCCTGCTGGAGGAGTTGGACGGCCGCCGCACGAGCCGCCTGGCGATTTATCCGGGGGCCTCCGCCGTGCTGGAGGCGCCGGTCGGTGCGGCGGTGCATCTCTTCCTCCTCAGCGGGTGCGCCAAGGTCAGCGCCGGCCGCCGGCGGCGCCGGCTGTCGGCGGGAGACGGCTGGACGCTTCCGGCAGCCCCCCCCATCCGCATCGAGAACCCGCAGGCGGAGCGGCTGCAGTTGATCCAGATTGCCGCCGACGGCGGTTGGAGCGCCTTTGAAACCTGAAACCGAAACTCACCCCGCAACCGGATCGACGACACGCATGATGACCGAACCCTTTGCCATCGACAGCCGGCCCCCTTCCCAGCGGGTCCAGTTCGGCGTTGCGGCCCTGATGCTCGCCGTGGTCGCCTGGATCTCGTCCGTTCCCCTCGCCGACGAAAATCAGATGCTGCTGTCGGCGGGCGTTCTGGCCGCCCTGTTTCTGCTCAGCCGGACGGAGCGCTTTCTCGGCGATTTCAACCGCGTGGCGGTCATCGTGCTGGCGGCTTACCTCAGCCTGCGGTACTGGATGTTCCGGACGACCGACACCCTCACCTACACCGGGGTGTGGGATTTCGTTTTTCTGATGCTGCTCTACCTGGCCGAGACCTACGGGATTTTCACGCACCTGGTCGGCTTGTTCGTGAATCTGTCGCCGCTGCGCCGCAAAATCCCGGCGCTGCCCGCCGACGTGCGCCTGTGGCCCCGGGTGGATGTGCTCGTGCCCACCTACAACGAACCCGTGGACATGGTGACCCTCACGCTCACCGCCTGCACCCAGCTGAACTATCCCAAGGACAAACTGAACGTGTTTGTCCTCGACGACGGCGGCACCACCCAGAAACGGGAGGATCCCGACCCGGCCCGGGCGGCGGCCGCGCGGCGGCGGGCGCAGGAGCTGAAGGCGGCGGCGGCGGCCATGGGGGTGCACTATCTGACGCGGGAAAGCAATCTTCACGCCAAAGCCGGGAACATCAACGCTGCCCTGGGCGCCGCCATTGACACCGGCCAGCCGCGCCGGACCTCCGCCGGCCACAACCCCGGCCTTGGCGAACCCCGACCCGGCGGCGAGCTCGTTCTCATTCTGGACTGCGACCACGTTCCCACCAAGGATTTTCTCCAAAACACGGTGGGTTTTTTCATTGCGGACGAAAAGCTGGCCTGCGTGCAGACCCCCCATTTTTTCATCAACCCCACACCGGTTGAAAAAAACCTCGGCACCTCCGCGGAAAGTCCGGGCGAGAACGAGATGTTCTACGGCGGCATCCAGCTCGGGCTGGATTTCTGGAACGCGTCATTCTTCTGCGGGTCGGCCGCCCTGCTGCGGCGCCGGCATCTCATGGCGATCGGCGGTCTGGTGGAAGACACCGTCACCGAAGACGCCGGCACCGCTCTCAAGCTGCATGCCAAAGGCTTCAACAGCGTCTACCTGAACAAGGCCATGATCATGGGCCTTTCGCCGGAATCTTTCGACAGCTTCATCATCCAGCGGAGCCGGTGGGCCGAAGGGATGATTCAGATCCTGCTGCTTCGCAGTCCGCTGTGGACCCGGGGGCTTTCCATGGCGCAGCGGGTCTGTTATCTGAACGCCTGCATGTTCTGGCTCTTCGGGTTTGCGCGGATGATCTTTTTCCTTTCGCCGCTGATGTTCCTGGTATTCAACCTGCGGGTCTACAACGCGTCCCTGACGCAGGTTCTGGTCTACGCCGTGCCCCACCTGGTGGCCTCGTATTTTGTCTCCAACCAGCTCTACGGGAAACTGCGCCACCCCTTCTACTCGGAGCTGTTCGAGATCATCCAGAGCATCTATTTGATACCGGCCGTGGTCTCGGTGTTCCTCAACCCCCGGTCTCCGCGTTTCCGGGTGACCCCCAAATCCATTTCCCTGCAGCAGGACACCCTCACCCACCTGGCGACGCCCTTCTATCTCATGTTCCTGCTCAACCTGCTGGCCATATGCGCGGGCGCGGTCCTCTGGCTGAACCGGCCCGTGCTGCTCGACACGATCGCCATTTGTCTGTGCTGGAACACGTTCAACATGTTGCTCATCATCTGCTGCCTGGGGGTGGTCTGGGAGCGGCGTCAGCTGCGGCGTTCCCACCGCTACGCCACCCGGGAACCCGTCACCGTCTGCGACCCCCCCAGCGGGGCCCGCGTGCAGGCATGGCTGCATGATTTGTCGACCACGGGGATCGGACTGACGGTCGATTCCCGCGAGGACCGGATGTCGTCGCACCTGCGGTTGCAGGCGGAGGACAGCTACGGCAACCGCCACGATTTGCCCCTGCACGTGATCCGGGTGGATGACGGGGGGGGGCGCAAAACCCTGGGCTGCCGCTTCGAAACCGACGATGCAGCCGTTCGCCGGCAGGTGATCGGGTTTGTCTACGGGGACAGCGGACGTTGGAAGTATTTCACCGAGGGCCGGCATGGAAAAGGGATCGGCTCCATCCGCTCCTTTTTCAAACTGGTGAACATCGGCCTTAAGGGGACGTGGCGGCATGCGACCGGCCTGACGCGTATAGGCATCCGGCGGATCCGCCGTCAGCCAAAGACGGCATAAAAGGGCCGGCGCGCCCGGCACGGCGCATGGGGCATAAAGCGGAGGGCTGGGAACTTGTAAGTGCTCAGGCCGCAGTGGTTACGGGGATTTTTTTTAAGGCCATGCTCTATGCCCGCTGCTTTTCACCCATGCGCGCCGACGTTTCTGCATACGCCTCCCGGGCCTCTTGCACCAATTCCGCGTCGCGACCTTCGTAGCGCGGCGAGAAATGAAAGACGGTGAACTGCCGGGCGCGGGCGAGCGCTGCGATGTCGCCGGCCTGGCGGGCGGTCAGGTGGTGTTTGGCCGCGGCGCGCTCCCGCTCGCTGTGCAGGAAGGCCGCCTCGATGAACAGGACATCCGCACCGCGGGCAAAGGCCACCATCGCCTCGCGGTTGGCGGGGGTGTCGCCGACATCGGTGATGTAGGCGATCTTCTGCCCGGCTGTGATGCGGGCGATCTGCTGCCGGAGCTCCCCCAGGGTGAACCGGCCGCCGGAGTTTCGCGCGCCGGTTATAAAGTCGAAGTCCGAGCCCGGGTCCGTCCCGGCATACAGTGCGTTCTTGAAGCGCGTGAGCCAGGGTCCGGGCTGAAGCCCGAGCGTCTCCAGCCCGGACGTGAGGATGCTCACGTGGAAGCGCTCCTTCAGTGCCAGCCCCAGGCAGGGGCTGCTGTGTTGAAGGACCGCGGCCGAGACTTCGAAGGCCGGTTCTTTGTGCAGCGGGCCGGCAAAGGGCAGGGCGGCGGCGGCGCCGTCGGCCGCAAAGCGTTCACCGCCGACATAGGTGCGGCGGAGCAGCCGATCCGGATGCACCTCGTGCAGGTGCAATCGCAACCCGCAGCTCAAAGGGTCCACGAGGTCCCACGAGTACCCTGCCAGCTTACCCTCGACGTTCGCGATGAAACCGGCCGGGCCGTAAAGGGACAGATCCGTTTCACGCCCCAGCAGGCACCGCAGCAGGTGATCGAAGCCGATGAAGTGATCTATGTGCGTGTGGGTGACGAAGGCGTGCGAGATCTTCAGGAGGTCGCGGGGCGCCAGGCGGGAGATGTCGCCGAGGTCGAAGATCAACGCCCGTCGCTCGAACTGAAACGGGATGAACAGGACGGGGTCCTCGAAGGGTCCGTTGACCAACCTCGGCAGGAACAGGGGGTGCATTACACCGGCAGGTGCTTCTTCACCTGCTGATTCACCGTGAAATAGATTTCTTCATCCGAGCCGAAAATGTCCACGACGTCCTTGTGGTCCAGGAGTTTTTCAATGATGAAGGCCGTCACGTAAAGGCTGACGACGTTGAAGTCGGGGATCAGGTTGCGGATGGGCGATACCTGGTAGTCGATATCGAAATCGCTGGCCCGGGTGAGTTTTTCCAGGCAGGATCTGATCTGCTCTTCCAGGGAGTTTTTATTGGTGGTTTCGACCAGGCTGCTTTCCACCAGTTTCATGGCGATGGCGTTTGAAAGCGGGTCGAGGCAGTCTCGCAGGCTGCTGATGGCCAAACGTCGTTTGTGCTCCTTGGTCGACTCGATTTTGGATAGAATCGACGACTCGCGCGTGCTCGGTCGGAAGACCTTCCCCATACACTCCATTCCTTTGGTGACCGTAGTTTCGACATCCTGCTGCAGCAACGAATGCCCATCATAATGACAACCTAAATGAATTTCAAGGAAAAAATGGCTTATGGTGAAGAAAAACGGCTATCGGGAGGACACCGCTTCGATTAAGAGTTGAACGGTTTTGCTCCCGTTCCAGTGGTTCCAGCGCAGTTTGAAAAGCATGCGCTCGAATCGATTCTGGGCGGCCGTGAGGGGGTCGACGTGAAATTGGATGGCGCGGAAACACCGATCCGCGGGTCCGGACGCCGGCCGCAGTGTCATCCGACGATGGTGTTGACCGACCCGGCTGGAAGAGACGACCACGACGTCCCGTGCCATGAACAGCGGCTCCGGGTTGCCTGCCCCAAACGGCATCAGAGTGGCCAGCTGATCTACCAGGTCTTCGGAAATCTCACCGAGACCCAGCTCGCAGTCGACGTTCAGCGTGGGGATGATCAGCCCCGGCCCTGAAGCGGTGCACACGGCCTCCTCGAATGCCTGGCGGAACGCCGGCAGGCGGCTTTCGGAGATCTGAAGACCGGCGGCCTGCGTGTGCCCGCCCAGGTCCTCCAGGTGCGGCCGGCAGGCGCTCAGGCAGGCGAAAAGGTCGATGCCGGGGACCGAACGGGCCGAGCCGCGGCCGAAGCCGCCCCTCAGCGCAATCAGTACCACCGGCCGGTAGTACATGTCCGTCACCTTGGAGGCGACGATGCCGATCACGCCCTCATGCCAATCCGGATGCGCCAGGACGAGGGTCCGGCGTTCGAGCAACTCGGGCTGGCGTGCGATGATGGCCTGGCTGTCCGCGAGAATGCCCCGCTCGATGTCCTGGCGGTCGGCGTTCAAGCGATTGAGCGCCTGGGCGATCCGGCGGGCGGTGTCCGGCCGATCGGTCGTCAGCAGTTCCACCGCCAGACCGGCATGGTCGACGCGGCCGGCGGCGTTCAGGCGCGGGCCGAGTCGGAACGCTACGTCTTCGGAGTCCGTCGGGCGCTGGCCGATGCCCGCGGCTTCCATCAGGGCCGTCAAGCCAGGTCGTCGTCCCGCGCCGATAAGCTCCAGCCCGGTTTTTGCCAGAATGCGATTGTCCCCCAGCAATGGAACCATGTCCGCAATCGTGCCCAGGGCCACCAGATCGCAGAGCGATTTCAGATTGGGCTCCTCGCGGTCTTTCCAAAACCCAAGCTCGCGCAGGCGCTTGCGCAGCGCGATGGCCAGGCAAAACGCCACCCCCACCCCTGCCAATTGGTCAAGGCCGGCCGTGCAGTCCTTGCGCTTGGGGTTGATGACGGCCAGCGCTCTCGGCAGACGGTCCCCCACCGTGTGATGGTCGGTGATGATGACGTCGATCCCGGCCGAAGCGGCGGCATCCACGGCGGCATGGCTGCCGGAGCC
>Ga0209450_10000865_pt1 | contig 15168 bp, 11 predicted proteins | sample FrelakmetLWP11LW_FD_187149 | JGI IMG/M metagenome (GOLD analysis project Ga0209450, IMG submission 187149) | Freshwater lake sediment microbial communities from the University of Notre Dame, USA, for methane emissions studies - LWP11 LW (SPAdes)... | ecosystem: Environmental > Aquatic >...
AACGACACGAGGCAACCCGCATATGCCAGCGGCCGCCCAGCTTTCCGTTCGCAAGCAGTTCGTCAACGTCAGGGGTCTGCGCCTGCATTGCGCAGTCTCGGGTCAGGGCGATCGATTGATGCTGCTGCTGCACGGATTCCCGGATGGCTGGCACGGCTGGTCGGCGCAGCTTGTTCACTTCGCGCGGCACTTTACCGTGGTCGCACCAGACGGCCGCGGCTGCAACCTGTCGGACAAACCCGAAGCAGTAGAAGCCTACGCCTTGCCGCAGCTCGTCGAGGACGCCGCAGCCTTGATCCAGCACTTCGGCGGCGGACTCCCGGCGGTCGTGGTTGGTCATGACTGGGGGGGCGTCGTCGCGTGGTCCCTGGCGGCGCTGCAGCCGCTGGCCGTATCGCATCTGGTAGTGCTGAACGCCCCGCACCCGCGAGTACTTTCCGACGCATTTGCCAACGATCCGTCGCAACGAACCGCGTCGGCGTACCTTCAGAGGCTTCGATTGCCGGACGCCGAGGACATCCTCAGCGCCGACAATCATGCGCGGCTCCGGGCGGCGCTTGACTGTCCGGCTGGCACGGACTGGCGTCAGGATCCGTACGTGGCGGGCTGCGTGGCTGCCTGGTTGCAGCCGGGCGCATTGACCGGAGCGCTCAACTGGTACCGCGCGAATGACTTCACCGGGTCCCCCACTGCTTCGGACGGAGTGCCGGCCAGGGTCACCGCACCGACGCTGCTGATCTGGGGCCGCGACGACCGCGCGCTGCTACCGTCGCTTGCACTGCAGCATTACAGCATCGCCCCGGATCTGGCCGTACACGTGCTCGACGGTGCCGGACACTGGCCCCAGCGGCAGCGCCCCGACGTCGTAAACGCCCTCATCGATTCACACGTGCGGCGTGAGCGCTGATGCGCGGGGCTGGACGACGGCCACGAACGCGTTATCATACATTTCGTCAATAACGAATCCGGGGGGAGGTCGTGGTGACCGGACGCGCCAATATGCGCCCGCGCGGCGCGCTGTCCGACTGGCCGCGGACGCTCCTGCCGTGCGCAGCGGTGCTGCTGCTTGTTGCGGGAGGGCGTGCGCTCGCCGACTGCGACGCGTACGCAACGTATGACCGCCCCTCACTGGCGGTGCCGGGCAGTCTGCCGGTAGGGCGCCGGTCACTTGCACTCGAAGTGGCGGCGCCGACGCGCGAAGGCGCGACGCCTTCGGCGCGAAGCCTCGAGTTGCTCGTCTGGTACCCGGCTGAGATCGACGACTGCGTTCGGGCGGCGCCGTACCGACAGGCCCTTGCACGGCACGCGTGGCGTCCGCTTCCGTCCGAACGAATCTCGTTCGACGTGCCCGCCGCGGCCGTGGCTGACGCTCCGGTCGCCGGCGGCGCGCGCTATCCGCTCGTGGTCCTTTCGCACGGGCTCCTCGGGTGGGCAAGCGCGCTGACCTACCTCGGCGAGCATCTTGCGAGCAGAGGCTACGTGGTCGCCGCAATAGATCATCGTGACGACCTGCCGACGGGTCTCGACCCGTTGAAGGGCGCGACCGTGTTCAGGCCAGTCGACCAGTCGACCGCAGTGGCGGCCTTGCGCAGCGCCGATGCCGACCCGCGAAGCTTCCTCCATCACAGCATCGATGCAGAGCGGGTCGCAATTGTCGGATACTCGATGGGCGGCTACGGCGCGCTGAAGTCGGCAGTTGCGGCAGGTTCCGCGACCGGGCAGCAACTCCGCGCAGTGGTGGCCATCGCACCGTTCGGCGGCCAGTCCTTCGTCGGCGCATTCGACCGGACTGACCTGGCGACGGCGTCGACGCCGATGCTGTTCATCGTCGGCGACCACGACGACGTGTCGGGCTTTTCGGACGGGGTCGAATCACTGTTTCGATCCGTCACCGGCGCCGAGCGATGGATGCTCACTTACGAGAACGCCCGTCACAATGTCGGCGGTTACCCGCTGCCGGACTTCGCACGAGGGGAGCTCGCGCCGCAGTCACTCTTCATCGATCCCGTCTGGCGCATCGAGCGGATTCAGGCCGTGAACCGCCATTTCATCACGGCCTTCCTCGACCTGACACTGAAGGGCGAGGCGAACCGGCGCACCTACCTGGAGCCGCCTGCACCGCGCTCGAACGACGGCCACTGGCCTGCGCAGGGCAACCTCGACCTCAGCGATCCGGTCGCCGATGCAGCCTCCGCTCCCGGGTTCTGGCCAGGCTTCCGGAGGCGCTCCGCGCTCGGCCTCGAACTGCGTCACCTCGTCCCCGGGATGCCCGACCTGAAACCTTGAAGCCGCTGGCCGCCAACATGCAGAAAGACGAAAAGCTCTCGATGTCGACGCTGGTGTCGTACGGCATCCTCTCGGTTCCACTGTCGACCGTGGGACTGCCGCTGGTGATCTACCTGGCGCCTTTCTACGCCGGCGAAATCGGGCTGCCGCTGGCGATGGTCGGCACGATGCTCTTCCTTGCGCGATTCGCGGATCTCATCGTCGACCCGGCGATCGGCATCCTGAGCGACCGGACGCGCAGCCGATTCGGCCGGCGCAAGTCGTGGATCGCACCCGGCGCTGTCGTCATGGCGATCGGCATCTACCACCTGTTCATGCCCTCGCTGCCGGTCACGATCTGGCACCTTCTGATCTGGAGCGCCATCGTCTACATCGGCTCGACGATGATCGGCCTGCCGTTCGAGGCTTGGGGCGCAGAGCTCTCGCAGTCGTACCACGAACGCACCCGCGTGAATGGTGCACGCCAGCTGTTCAACCTGGCAGGATTGCTGATCGCAACGCTCTATCCTGCGTTCCTGCTCGCCCAGGGCGGCAGCAGTGGCACGGTCCTGGCCGGCATCGGCTGGGCGTTCATGATCCTGTTGCCAGTCTGCGTCGGAATCGCACTGCTGCGCGTCCCGGAGCCACCGCCGGCCGACGTCGAGAAGCGCGTCAGCCTGGCCGAAGGGTTGAAACTCATCACGCAAAACAGGCCATTCAAGCTCATCGCGCTGGCGCTGCTGATCGCGGGCACGGGCGAGACCTTCCGCATCACGATCACCGTGTTTTTCGCCCGCGATTTCGTCGGCGCCCAGAACATCGGCATGCTTTATGTTTACTACTTCGCGCTCGGGCTGCTGTCCGTGCCGGTCTGGGTGCGGCTTAGCCGACTGCTGGGCAAGCACCAGGCATTGTGCCTGTCGTTCTCTCTCATTGCGCTGATCGGCATCGCGATGTACTTCGTGCGGCCCGGACAGACGACGCTGTTCACGGTCCTGTTCGCGTGCAAGGGATTCTGCTTCGGCGCATTCCAGCTGCTGCCGGAGGCAATGATCGCCGACGTGGCCGACGTCGACAGACTCGAGAGCGGCGAGGAGCGGCAGGGAGCCTTTTACGCCGCCAAGATCGTCGTCATCAAGTTCGGGCAGGCGATCGGACAAGGCCTGTCGCTGAACCTGCTCGCCCTGGTGGGTTACATTGCGGCCGGCGGATCGTCTCCAATGGCGATGCACTGGCTGACATTGTTCTACACGCTGATCCCGAGCGCATTTTTCCTCGTCGCGATCGCAGTGCTGTGGCGGTACCCGCTCACCGCCGAGCGTCACGCCGAAATCCGCGGCCGCCTTGAATTGATGGACCGCGAGCGCGTCAGGCTGAGCACTCCCGGCCACCGCCCGTTCGAGGACGGGCTCATCTGACCGGGATGGCCAAACCCTATGACGGCCGCGTGATGTGGCCGTTCGCTGCGACCGAGCGGCGAGCAGTGCCCCGGTCGCCCGCTGCGCGCGGGCGCTTGCGGGCGCCCGGGGACTTCACTCTGGCGGCCTCGTTGCCTGCGGATGCGCGCCTCGCCAGGCCCCGCTTCAGTCCGTTCACGCCGGTCAGCACGAGCTGCACGCACAGATCCTCGAGGTAGTCGGGGGAATCGCCTGTCTCCTGCATGCGCCGCGCCGCCGCACCCGAAAGGTCCATAAGGATGTCCGAGGCGGCAACAGCATCACCCATGGGGATGCCGTACTGTGCGTGCATCAGCCGCGAGAACAGCCGCACGGCACGCGGGCGCGCAGTGCGATGCTCCCTTTCCAGCTCGGCCATCAGCGAGGGCTCGGCCATCAGTGGCCGCAGCAGATGCCCGTGCTCGGCCACGTGCCGCAAGTAGACTCGCGTAACGACGCGCAGCAATTCAACGAAGTCCGTTACTCCACGGGCCGCCGCCACCTGCTTGTCGTGGATGGCACTGGTCTCGCTCCGCAGCAACTGGTACAGCAGTGCCTGGCAGCTGGGAAAATAGTTGTAAACCAGGCCCTTGCTGACGCCCGCCTCGTCTGCGACACGCTGCATGCTTACCGCCGTCAGGCCGTCGCGGACGACTATCCCTGCCGCAACCTGCAGCAGCCGCGTCTGGCGCAATTCAGGCGAGAGACGTTTGCGGGCGCGTCTTGCGGGCGATTGTTTCATCTGCACGGCTCGGGCTTGACGTCGACGGGACCGACCGCAGTCTACCATCTGGCCCTGCGGCGTATGGCCGTGGCGGCAGGCCGGTCCTGCCGTTGCCGCCGTGCCGCAGCCGGCCCGGTGCAACGGCGGTCGGAATGGCCGGGGGTATGTGCCATGCCGACCGCCGCGCCCGGGATTCCGTGGCTAGAAGCGGTACTCCAGCGCCGCACCGAACGTCATCGGATCGAGGATGCGGACGTTTCTATACCGGCCCACTTCCGCGCCCTCGACGATGGAGTTCGTGATGTTGTCCTCGTCCGTCAGGTTCTTGACGAACAGCAGGATGCTGACCTCGTCCCCCGGCTCCTCGAATCGAACCTGAAAGTCCGTCGTGCTCCAGGCGTCGATCGTGTCGTTCGACGTATTGAATTCCCGCGCGAAGTACTGGTCCTGGTAGTACGTGTCGAGACGGAACATGGTGTCCCAGCCGGTCTCGCCCAGCGGCATCGTGTACTGAAGCGCGAACTTGACGGAGAACGGCGGCGAATACGGCAGCTCATTACCCTCGAGATTGACCGCCACCACAGGAGTCGTGGCAGTGAGGCTCTGTGCCGGATTGGCCGCGTCCACCGTGAAGAACTCGTCTATCTCGGTGTACAGGTATGCCAGGTTCAGGTTGACCAGCCAGCGCTCGGTCGGCGCCCAGGCAAGTTCCGCCTCGAGCCCCCAGACGGTTGCGTCGGTGTTGGTCGTGATCGCCGTGCCGGCGATGCGCTGCGCGAGCTGGAGGTCTGCATAGTCGTAGTAGAACGCCGCGAGGTTCGCCTGCAGCGAGTTGTCGAGCAGCGTGTTCTTCATGCCCACTTCGAGCGCGTTGAGCGTTTCCGGCTCGAAATCCGGCGAATCGGAATTGCCGGGATTCAGGCCGCCGCCCTTGTAACCGCTCGAGATGGAGCCGTAGAAGAGAGTCGTGTCTGTAAAACCCAGGTCCGCCAGGTGGTCGAGCGCGATCTTGCCGGTCCACTGCGACCAGCTGCGTTCGCCCTCGGAATACGGCGGGATGACCGGCGTGAATATCGGCAGCACCGTGCGCGTGCGGATCGACTTCTCCTCGTCGGTGAAGCGCGCTCCCACGGTGAGCGTCGTCTCGTCCGAGAAGCGGTAATAGGTCTCGCCGAACAAGGCCCAGGCGTCCGTCGTTGCCTCGGGTGTCTGCACGCTGAAGTGCCAGGCCTCCTGCGGCCTGTTTCGCTGCCTCATGAAGAACTCAATCGACGGGTGCCAGATCTCGTACGCCGACTCGCCGTCCGACCAGAGACCGAAGGCGCCGACCGTGAAGTCGAATTTCCCGCCGAGGTTCGACAGCAGGCGGAATTCCTGTGTCCAGGTCTCACCACTCGACGTGAAACTGTCCGTCGTCAAGAGCTCATTCGTCGTGACAGTCGTGTCCCGATCCACGTTGTACGTGCCCGGCGAGGTGAAGCGGAACGGCAGCGCGGAATTGTCGTAGTCGATGTTCCCCTCCGTCTCGCCGTCGGTGTAGGCCGTCACAGACTCGAACGTGTAGGAACCGAACTTGTGCGAGATCTCGAGCGTACCGAGGAGCTGTTCGGCCGTGAACGTCGGGTCCGTGTCCGCAGACACCTTGCGAAGGTTCCTGGGATTCGGTGCGTTCAGGTAGAAGTCGCCGATCGGAAACGGGCCCGGGCGGGCCGCCGGCGAGGTGAAATTGAACAAAGTGCTGAAGAGAGTGGCAGAGGCGACCGGATTGTCGTAGCCCAGTTCCTCCGGGGAGCAGCCGAGCGCCGGATTGGGCTTGCAGAGCCGCTTCGCCTCGCGCACCCGAGTACTGTCTTCCTCGAACCACTGCAGCACCAGGTTCGCCTCGGTGGACTCCCCGAAGGTGAACTGCGTGCTGCTGCGCAGCGACCACTGGTCGCGGCCGTCGATATCGGTGTTGTTGTAGACGTTCTCCGTATAGCCGTCGCGCTGCAGCATGTATCCGGCGAACCGCTGCTTGATGTTCTCCGAAACCGGAAAGTTGATGACGCCGCGGAGCCTGAGCGAGTTGTAGTTACCCAACTCGGCGAACACGTTTCCGCCCAGCTCGTCTTCCGGCTGGGCCGTCACGAAGTTGATCGCACCGCCGGTCGTGTTGCGACCGTACAGCGTTCCCTGTGGTCCGCGCATCACCTCGACGCGCTCGAGGTCGTAGAACTCGTTCTGCGGCGTCCAGCCGATCGCGGCGCCATTGACGAAGCTGGCCACGCCATTGTCAGCCGTCGAGGAAATCGCGTTGTTGCCGATGCCGCGGATCGTGAACCGGTCATTGCCGACCAGCATGGTGTTCGGTACGTTGAACTGCAGGTCGAGGGCGTCCCAGATCAACCCCCGATCCAGAGTGTCGGCGGAGAACGCGCTGATGGCGATGGGAATCTCCTGGACGCCTTCGAGGCGCCTCTGCGCCGTCACGACGATCTCCTCGATTTCGCCACCTGCCTGCTGCGCGGCAGCCGGCAGCGAGGCCAGCGCCAGCGCGACCGCAACGGCCCCGCGGACCGCGTGACCACGGGACGGACCGGACTTGCTTTGCTGTGAATTCATGTGACCCCCGGGGCAGTTCTGCTGTGTGTACGCGTAGCGCTCAGGGCGCCGCTATTGAACAAACCGTTAATAAACTAGTCGCGCGACGCGGTCGCCGTCAAGGCCTATTGAACGACTCGTCAATAGAGATGTCGGCGCGCTGCGCTGCAGCAGAGATCTCTGCGCCGCGGGCGCCCGCCCGTTATTGACGTTTGGTGCAATATAGAATCATGATAGCTTCCCGATTTGTGGACCGAACTGGCTGAAGGATGATCAAAGGTATCCACCACGCCTCGCTCTCGGTGCTGGATCTCGAACGGGCGGTCCGGTATTTCGCGATCGGCGCCGGTCTCGTCGTCGAGCGGCGCTGGCGCCTCGGGGCGCCGGACGGTGACGGCGATGCCGTGCTGCTTCGTGGCCCGAACGGATTCGTGGAGCTGCAGCGCTATTCGCGGCCGGATCCAGGCATGCCTGCCGACCGGCCGGTCAGCGCGGCGGGCATCACGCATATCTGCTTCCAGCACCAGAGCATGGACGAGCTCGTGGCGGGATTCATGCACGGCGGGGCCACCCCGCACGCCGCTCCGGTCGCACTCGGCACCGGTTACCACTACTGTTACATCCGCGACGCCGAGACCAATGTGCTGGAGTTGGAGGGCAACCCGGTGGCGCCGCCGCCGCGAGGACCGTGGCTCAGCCACGTATCGCTCAGCACGCCCGACGTGGATCGCCTTGCTGCGTTCTATGCAGGACTGCTCGGGCGGGACGTCCGCAGTGCGGGCCAATTCGGACCGAACCCCCTTATCGACCGGATCACCCGACTGGACGGCACACGCATGCGGGTGGCCTGGCTCGACGCCGGCAACATCGGGCTCGAGATCATGCAGTACCTGAACCCGCCCACGCTCTCCGAGCATCGGGAGCTCAGCGTTGCCGCACTTGGCTACGGTTGCATGTGTTTCGAGGTCGACGACCTCGCAGGCGAACTGCCACGCATGGACAGGCTCGGCGTGCGCTGCGTCGGGTCGGTCACGACCGACGAAGACGGAATCATCGCCTTCGGGCGCGATCCTGACGGCAACCTGCTGAAGTTCGTCGAGTTCGATTCAACCGGCCGCTCCCGATCGCTCGACACGCTCTCCCATCCGGCCGCGCTGCATCGCGCGGACGCCGCAATGGCGGCGAGCCGCGCACAACCGCAGGAGCCCACGCCCGCATGAGCAATCCAAGATCTCTGGCCGGTCGCGTCGCGCTGGTCACCGGCGCGGCCCGGGGCATCGGGCTCGCCACGGTTACGAGGCTGGCCGGTGAAGGCGCCGACATCGTGGCCTTCGACCTCCCGGGTGCGTCGCTGCAGGACGCAGTCAATGCAGCTGAGGCGGCGGGTCGCCGCGCTGTGGCCTTCGAGGGGGACGTCGCGCTTTCAGACGACTGGCGACGGGTTGTCGCGCTGGCGCAGCAGTCGTTCGGGCGGATCGATATCCTGTTCAACAACGCCGGCGTGTCCGGACAACTGCGCGCGCTGCTCGATTACCCGGACGACGAGTTCGACCGGGTCATGGCCGTAAACGTCCGAGGCGTATTCCTGGGCACGAAATACGTCGGCGCGGCCATGAAGAAGCGCGGCGGCGCGATCATCAACAACTCGTCGATCATGGGCTTCAGCGGTGGCCGACGCGTCTGCGCCTATACCGCGAGCAAGCACGCGGTCATTGGACTGACCAAGACCGCGGCCAACGAACTCGCGCGCTACGGGATCCGCGTCAACGCGGTGTGTCCGTCGCCGGTGGCGACCGAAATGATGGCGGACACAGAGCGGTTGATTTCGCCTGAAAATCCGAAGGCGGCGCGCGAGGCGTTCAAGCAGGTGACGCCGCTCGGCCGGTACTGCGAGCCCGCGGAGGTTGCCGCCGTAGTGGCCTTCCTCGCCAGCGATGACGCGTCCTACCTGAACGGCGTGGCACTGCCTGTGGACGGCGGCGCGCTCGTCCGATGATTGCCGCCAGACCAAAAGGGAGATCTGCCACATGAACCTCGACCTGAAAGGTAAGCGCGCCATCGTCACCGGCGGCAGCCGCGGCATCGGCCGCGCGATTGTAGAGTCGCTCGCATCCGAAGGAGTGGATGTCGCAACCTGTGCACGCGGGCAGGCGGGCCTCGACGAGACACTGGGCGTGGTACGCGCACTGGGCGTGCGGGCCTATGGCGAGGCGCTGGACGTGCGCGATGCGAGTGCGTTCGCGGGCTGGCTGGAGCGATCGGTTCAACACCTTGGCGGCCTCGACATCGTGGTGAGCAACGTTTCGACGCGGATCAAGTCGTCCGGAGAACAGATGTGGCAGGAGACGTTCGAGGTCGACCTTCTGCAGCACGTCAGGCTCGTCGAGCAGGCCACGCCGCACCTGCGTGCCGGCAAGGACCCCGCGATCGTCCTCATCGCCTCGATCGCGTCGTGCCTGACGACCGTGCCGCCATGGGAACGTGCCTATGGGGCGATGAAGTCCGCACTGGTCGGACTCGGCGGGCAGTGGGCCACGTCGCTCGGCGCGGCCGGCATACGCGTCAACCTGGTATCGCCCGGCCCGATCTACTTCGAGGGCGGCTTCTGGCACCACATGGAACAGACCAACCCGGCCGTGCTGCAGGCGGCCGAACGTCTGTCGGTGTTCGGCCGCCTCGGCCGACCCGCGGAGGTCGCTGCTGCCGTGACCTTCCTCGCAAGTCCCGCGGCGAGCTTCGTCACGGGTGCGAACCTGCGCATCGACGGCGGCGCGATCAAGGCCGCGAACTTCTGACGAACGCGCGGAGGGCGCTCATCGCGCCGGTGGCGATCTCCAGGCGGCGACACCAGCCGGCGGCAGCGTGCGGGTCCCGAGCAGGAACTCGGCGTCGCCGGGGGCCGGCACCTCGACGGCCACGCGATCGTAGTTGAAGGCGAAGGCGAGGTCGCCGCGACGCGTGATGCGCAATCCGTCCGGGAGCCGAATGACCGCAACGCCCGCCTCCGCGCACAACGAGCGAAGCGCGTGCTCGAGCAGACGGGCCGGCGGCCAGCACGCGAGGTAGTTGATTCGGCCGTGCCGGTACCACACACCGACGCCGTTCTCGCTGCTCAGCTCCGGGCCTAGCGGCGCCTCGACATGCTCGAGCCAGTGACCGCACTCGACGCGTGCCCCCTCGAGCCGGACGATTTCGGTGAGCCCGGGCCGCAGGCTTTCGACTCGCCGGACGGTAATCGGCAGGATCCGCTTCAGCGGTCCCGGCGGCAGCTCCGCTGGTATCCCATACTCCTTCGTCTTACTGCCAGTGCGCGGTCCCACCAGCACGGTTGCGGAGGTTCGCTCGACCTCGGTTACCAGGCCCGCGTCGACGATTGGCAGCGAAGGCACGACGACTAGCGAATAGCCGTCGAGGCAAGCGCCCACCGGTAGCACGTCCACGTCGAGGCCCAGCCGGCGCAGCGCGGAGTAGAACTCCAACACCAGGGGCATGTACCGGAAGTCCGCTCCCTGCGGCTGGATGCGCAACACCCACTCCGCCTGGTAGTCGAAGATCAGCGCCACCTGCGCGCGCCGCCGCGTCGAGGGCGGAAGTCGTCGCAGGTCGCCCACGACGGACCTCACCTCGTCGCTCGCGTCATCCTCACGACCGTCAGGCAGGTTGAGACCGCTGTGCATCTGCTCCTGTGCGAACGGGGCCTGCCGCCAGCGGAAATACGACACGACCTCAGCTCCATGCGCATACGCCTCGAGCGTCCACGCGCGGACCATCCCGGCCAGCGGCGCGGGGTTGTACGGCGCCCAGTTCACCGGCCCCGGCTGCTGCTCGACGACCCAGAAGCGGCCGCGTCCCACGCCACGATAGAGGTCGTGATGAAATGCGGCCACGTCGGGATGACCCTGCCGTGCGTAGCGGACCTTGTCGACGTCGGGGATATCGAGCCACTCGAGGAAGCCGAGCGGGTAGCTGTCCCAGCCGGCAACGTCCAGGTCGGCAGCTACGGGGTAGTGGTCGAAGTCGGCCGAGAACCCCATGAAATTGTGCAGCAGCGTGCGCCCCGGGGCGAGCCGGCGCAGGATCTCGACCTGCTCGCGATTGAACTCGACCACCTGCTCCGATGAGTAGCGCCAGAAGTCGAGACGATGCGCGGGGTTTGCTTCAGTAACCGTGCCGGCGGGTAGCCCGACCTCGTCGAACGAGCCGTACTCCTGGCTCCAGAACACGTTGCCCCACGCCGCGTTCACCGCAGCCACGTCCGCATAGCGCCCGCGCAGCCAGATCCGGAAGCCCTGCAGTGCCGCCCCCGAATAGCTGAGAACGGTATCGTGGCACCCGTACTCGTTGTCCGTCTGCCACGCGACCACGGCCGGATTCCGGCCATAGCGCTCCGCCATCGCGCTCACGATGCGGCGGCTCTCGCGCCGATAAGTCGCACTCGAAAAGCAGTAGTGACGCCTCGAGCCGAAGCCCCGCGCTCGACCGTCAGCCCCGACGGCGAGGATATCGGGGTGAGCGTCCACGAGCCACTTGGGTGGACACGCCGTCGGCGTGCTGAGCATGACCCGCAGGCCAGCGGCCGCGAGAGTCTCGATCGCATCATCGAGCCACTCCCAGTCGTACGCACCCGGCCGCGGCTCGAGCCGGCTCCAGGCGAATTCGCCAATCCGCACCAACCCGATGCCGAGCGCCGCCATGCTCGCAGCATCCTCACTCCACCGCGACGGATGCCATTGCTCCGGGTAGTAACAGACGCCGAATTCGAACCCATGGTTCATGACGGCGATCCCGGCACGAGCTCGACCGTGTAGCGGCACAGCGATCCCGGCATCATCAGCGGCAGCGCTATCCCTGCGCTCATCAGCGCAGCGCCCGGAACCTCGACGGGTGCGCCGTCGAGAAAAGTGGTGGAAAGCTTCGGCTGCGCAGCGCGGCTCCTCCGACTTTCCTGCCGCTGCACACGGTAGGTCGCACCCTTCGCAAGCCCTGCGAGTCGCAGCGGGCCAGGCACCGCTTGCGCCGACGTATCCAGCCTCGCCACGGTGACCCTCGCCTGCCGGCCGTCGCGCGCGACCGCGAGCGTGGCGACGATCGTCGGATCGGCGTGGTCGAGGCGGTAAAGGTACGCGCGATGCAGCCATTCGCGCTCACGCTTGTACACCTCCACCCATTGCCTCAGCTCGGTGCGCTGCTCATCGTCGAGCGCGTGAGGATCGAGCTCGATGCCGAAATGCCCTGCGAGTGCGGTGCCGGCACGCATCGTCATGGACGCATGGCGCCCGGTCGTGTGACTCTCGGCCGGACCGACGTGACAACCCATGATTTCGGGCGGGAAAAACAGTGCAAACCCGCGCTGGATCCTTTGACGCTCGAGCGGGTCGTTGCTGTCGGACGTCCAGATTCGCTCGGCACGCGCCAGGATCGCGTAGTCCGCGCGGGCTCCGCCCGAAGCACAGGACTCGATCTCTAGCGCCGGGTGCCGCGCGCGCAGCCTGTCCAACAGCGCATACAGTGCCCGGACGTGCCGTCCGGCGGCCGCGCGGCCGCCCGCGCCCACCGCGTGCGTCATGTCGCGGTTCATGTCCCACTTCAGGAAGTCCAGCTGCAGCGACTCGACGAGCCCGTCGACGACCCGGAAAAGGTGCTCCTGCACTTCGACGCGCCCCAGGTCCAGCACGTACTGCTGCCGTCCCAGAGGCTGCCCGCGCCCGGGCACGCCCATCACCCAGTCCGGGTGCGCCCGGTAGAGGTCGCTGTCCGCATTCACCATCTCGGGCTCGATCCACAAGCCAAACTGCATGCCGTGCGCGCGAACACGCCGCGCGACTGGCTGTAACCCGTGTGGATAGCGGCGCGCGCAGGGCTGCCAGTCCCCCAGGCCGGCGCGATCGTTCTCACGCCCGCGGAACCAGCCGTCGTCGAGCACGAACCGTTCGACGCCCAGGGCTGCAACCGAATCTACGAGCTGCTCGAGTCGCGGCTGGTCGTGATCGAAGTACAGCGCCTCCCAGGTACTGAAGCTGACCGGTCGCGGCCGGCTCCGCACGCCGACGGGAAGGATGCGCTCCCGGACGAACTCGTGCAGCCGTTGCGCCATGCCGTTGAGTCCCTGCGAAGACCGCACCGCATAGGCTGTCGGCGACTCGTACCATTCGCCGCGCGCGAGCCTGAATTCGCCCGGCAGCGCCAACTCGCCCAGCTGGGCCTGGAGGCGGCCGTCCCGCAGCCGCTCGACCAGCACTCGGTGGTTGCCGCTCCAGCCCAGGTGCAGACCATAGACCTCGCCGCCGTCCGCGTCGAAGCCGGGACGGCCGACGATCACGCCGGGGAACGAATGGTGGCTGTTGCGGCCGGCCCGGCTCTCGCTCGACCAGGTGCCTGGTCCCAGCCGCTGCCGCACCTCGTTGAACTCGCGGCACCAGCGCCCTTCGAACGCCAGCAGCTCGTCGCAGTCGCCCGGAATGACGAACGACGCCGCGGCGAGCCATTGCACGGAGATCTCACGATCGCCGTCGTTGCGCAGCCGGCTGCGCAAGCTCACGACGTCGCTTGCCGGATCGATGGCAATTTCGATCTCCAGCAATACGGGCAGCAGCTCGTCCCGATAAACGAGGCGCGCGGCGGATGGACCCGCGGAGACTTCGTGCAGCCGGAATTCAGTGATGCCGTCGGCGCCGTCGAAGTGCATCTCGATGCCGGGCGTCCCGACGAAGCCGAGTCCCGTCTCGGGCAGCAGAACCAGCGGCTCCTGCTGGTCCAGTACCCCGTGTGGTACCTGGTGATCCAGTGCCATTACCACCTGCTCGGCACTCGCGTCGTCCGGCAGCCGGTCGCCCCAGTACCGCAGTGCGAACTGGCGGCCGGCGCGCGACTGCAGCAGCAGCGTGCTGTCGCAGCCGTCCAGCCTCAGTAACCGGTTCCCCGCGTCCGTCATGCGGTCCTACCCGACCTGCTGCGCCGTGGGGACCCGATCCAGACGGTATTCTTTCCGGACTTCGGCCAGCGGCCGGTCAAGCATTCTTTCGAAGGCGACGAACTGGATGCTTCGCGCGCCGGAGCCGTACGACCATCCGTCGGTAATCGCATCCATCGCCGGCCGGATCAGGTCCGGCTCGACCAGTGTCATATGAGCCGTGATGACCGCGATCCACATACCGGCATAGGGAAAGCTCATCTGTGCGAGCCCGAACGCCTGCACCGCAAGTTCGCCGAGTGGCGTCGCCGGGTAGCCGGTCAGCACGTGGTGCAGGTCGTGGGTCTGGTAGCCGCGCAGCACCTTGTAGCGAAGCAAGTCCGGCATGCGCTTCAGCCGGCCGGCCGCCTCGATCTGCTCGTGCAGCTCGCGGTAGCCGCTCGCGAGCCGCTCCTCGAGATGATTGTCGACCATGAAGCGCAGGTACGCCTCGCCCAGCGTCCCCGGCGCGCAGGGCTCGAGCGCGTTCAGGTCGAGAGGCTCCGCGAGCCAGCGTGCGGCCGCGAGTTCGCGTTGCTCCGGGTGGCTGTCGATCGCCGCCACGTATTTCGCGATGGCCCCGTCGGGCGCCCCCGCCCACCAGTCGTTGAACAGCAGGTGCACGCCGTAGTCGTAGTAGTCGTCGATGCTCCTGAGGAATCTCTCGCCGAACATCCGATCGACATGGGCCATCTGGATGCCCTCCTCGCTGCAAATCCGCCTTGGCTCGCCACGAGCCTATGCCACGCTCGTATTGACTACAAGTACAATACCGAAAGCGCATGGACAATCGCAGCATTCGACTCGAGGCGGGCCAGCTGTCGGCGAACATCGCGCCCGCGGTCGGCGGCGCCCTCGCCGGCTTCTTCGCCGGCAAGCTTCCGCTGTTGCGGCCCGCATTGCGCTCCGGCCCTTATGCCGGACACCCGCTCGGGATGGCTTGCTTCCCCATGGTGCCGTTCGCAAACCGGATCGACCGCGGGCGCTTCAGCCATGCGGGCCGCGCAGTGCTCATTGCGCGCAACGTCCCGGAACGCCACCCGCTGCACGGGCACGGCTGGCAATCGCCCTGGGACGTCGCAGCCTTTGACGGTCGCTCGACACGCCTCGTCTTCCTCGATGACAGGCGATGGCCGTGGCCCTATGAGGCCAGCCAGGAATTCACACTCGAACCGGACTCGCTGACCATTACGCTCACGTTGCACAGCCTGGCT
>Ga0209450_10000866_pt1 | contig 15166 bp, 12 predicted proteins | sample FrelakmetLWP11LW_FD_187149 | JGI IMG/M metagenome (GOLD analysis project Ga0209450, IMG submission 187149) | Freshwater lake sediment microbial communities from the University of Notre Dame, USA, for methane emissions studies - LWP11 LW (SPAdes)... | ecosystem: Environmental > Aquatic >...
CATCTATCGGACTCCGCACCGCTATCAGATTCCTCCTGCTTACATGCGTGTAAATCTCGGTGGTACGGGAACTCTTATGTCCAAGAAGCTCCTGAATGTACCTGATATCCAGTCCGTTCTCATGCAGATGCGTCGCGTAACTGTGCCTCAGACTGTGTACCCCTACATCCTTCTTTATGCCTGCCTTCACCAACGCATCCTTGAAAACATGATATACACTCTCCGGCGAATACTTTCTACCTGCCTGACCTTCAAACAGATAATTCTTCGGCTTGTACGCACTTGTATATTCATCAACCTTTACCCATACCTTGTCAGGAACTGGCACAAACCGGTCTACCATTCCCTTCCCTTCCCTGATATGCAGTATGTTCCTCTCCCGGTCAAGATCTGTAAGCCTTATGTTTGTCACCTCCGACCTCCTTAACCCGCATGAGTATATTATCCATAAAACCAGCTTGTGCTTCAGATTACCCGATGAATTCAAAATAGCACTTACTTCTTCTTTCGAAAATACCTTCGGAAGCGACCTTCTCCTGCGCGGACGTTCAAGAAAATCAGGATCAACCTTCCCCTTACCTGCTATCGTGTAATATATCTTTATTGCCGAAACCATCTGATTCTGATATGTCTCCGAATAACCAAGCCTGATGATGAAATTATAAAGAAACTTCGAGATCTCATCCTCAGTTATTTCTGCCGGATCCGTCGGGCTGAAATACCTGAAGAAGAATTCCAGCATTGCTATATATGATTCGCGGGTCCGCGGACTGTATCGATTCTCATCAAGATACCAGGTTAGCCTGTCAAGTCCGTCAAGGGCTTTCTTGCCGAGAAGCCTCGACCTGATCTCATCACCCGTTAACTTCCTTTCTGTCAGAAGCGCCTCATTTACAGCTTGCCTGGTTACATTGACTTTCACTCCCTGCCCTGAAAAATAGTCTGCCAGCGAATCACAGGTAAGCTTCGACCATGACAGAAGCCACTCCTTACGCTTTTTATCATACCGGCAGCGACCATAGGACCTCATTTCATCAACCCACCGCTGATCATATCTGCCCAGGAACTTTATCACAAGCAACCCTTCTTTTTCACTGATCCTGAGTTCCACAGGACCATACCTTACCCCTTCATTTCCATTCCGGTAAATATCATTCTTGTTATTCTCATCAACGACCTGGCGGACTGTTCTGTGAATAACTAATTCTTCGGGATTTTCCTCCGTGCCAGGACTCTCCGGATGATATTCAATTTCAGATCTTAAGGCCGGATTAATTGTTTCACCTTCCCTGTGAGTCAGTGCAGAAATGTCGATGTCGGCATAATCCCTCAGGGCCTTCAGGATCAGCTTGAGGTTCTCTTCCGAATCATCAACATAGAAGCAACTGTGAGTACTGCTGTAAACACAATCTGGAATAGATTTCACTTTAGATTTCAGATTCTCATCGAAATCAAAGAAGATTGCAATCCTCCATTTATCTCTATGAAGGAGCCGTTTTAATAGTACTTTCTTTTTCATATGCAGCGAGAAGAAAATTAAAAGGAGAAAGGAAAAAGGAAAAAGTTGAAATTGATTTATTTAAATCTTGGAGTTACTTTAGAATTAATGGATCCCAGAATGTTTTTCAGTTCAAAACTTTCATTTCTTAAGCGAAGGATTTCTTTATTTTCAATATAGTTCTTTTAAAATCCTCAGCCAATAATTTGACTCACGCATTTCTTTCAGCGAAATGCCTACTTTGAAGCCAAAATCTGCACGGGAAATTGCAGCCTGAGCTTCTTCGTAATTTGCTCCTGATGAAGTTGATGATCTTCCAAGTTGATAACTAATGATTTTCAAATCATTTCCCACTTTTAATGTCCTTAGCACCTTAATCACATCAACAGCAAAACGAAATAACCTTTCCTGTAATTCATTGTCTTTCATTATTTCCACACTTTATAATTGTTAGCACTTTCTACTTTTTCCTTTTTCCTTTCTCCTTTTCATGCCACCGCCCCGTCAGTCCCAAATACAATAACCTTACATCACATTGATCAACAGCACATTAGATTGTTTCTGCCTGACTTTCACGATCGTAAATCATATTAAAGTTATATATAATAATCGAATTGGTACCAAGAAATTGTATTGTAAAAACAGGTGTCTTTGACTGGTTTTAAAAGTAAAGAACAAAAAATGTTATTATTTTCTCAGAATTTCAATCATTTCTGTTATCGCTTCAGCTTCTGCGGTGTTTTTAACCGGCGACAAACCCAGCATTGATCTGGCCTTGTTAAGGTCTTCACTTGTGATGAAATCCTTACCTATTAAAATATAATACAATATGGCCGATTTAAGCGTATTTGCCTTTACCCTGAAGGAATGTGGACTCAGCCTTGCAGGGAACAAATGGATAAACCTGGATTCCTCGTTATGGTACTTTAACATCCATTGCGATGTGTCAGATAATGAAACTGTTTTGAAATCGCTGTACTTTATGCCCGTCCAGGATGAAAAATTCTTTATTTCATCCAGTTCATTCACCCTTAAAAAATCTTTTATCTCAACGCAGATATCCATGACTGATAAAGAACCCGTATAAACATCCATTACAGATGAGCCTATATGCTTTACTTCTTTTACCAGAGCTCTTATATCAAGACTGTTTTCCTCTGACAGCTTTTCTGCAATGAATTCCTTTATAAAGAACAGATGATGTTTCAGGGGATTGAAAAGAAGCGGTCCGGGTACAATTGCATTCTCCATCGGAGAACAAAGATAATTATTAGTATACCCGGGTATGTGTTTTTAATAAATTAATTGTATTTTCAGAACGTAAATGAGAACATGACTAAAAATACGAAAATATGAAACTAAAATTTTTATTCTTCACGGGAATTGCAGTTGCATTTTCCTGTGTAAGCTCAGAGACCACCGACCCGTTAAAGCTCTGGAAAGAGCTCGAAAAAAATAGTTTGGCAAATACCCTTTCAAAGGGTGAAAAAAAAGCAGGCTGGCAGCTGCTTTTCGATGGCAAGACAACCGAAGGATGGCACGGATACAATATGAATACATTTCCGGATTGCTGGGCTGTTGAGGATGGGGCCCTAACAATGAATACCTCCGGCAGCGGCGAAAGCCTTGACATCCTTACCAGTGAAGTATACAGGAATTTTGCTTTCAGCGTTGAATATAAGCTCACCAAAGCCGCTAACAGCGGAATCATCTACCAGATAAAGGAAGATACTCTTTATAAATTTCCTTATGAAACAGGGCCTGAATTCCAGGTAATAGATCACGAAAACTGGCCCGATCCGCTTGAAGATTGGCAGATAAACGGCGCAAATTATGCTATGTATCCTCCTGCTGCGAAAATCTATAAACCTGTAGGTGAATGGAACAGGCTTCTTCTGATTGTGAACGGCAATAACGTCACACAAATACTGAATGGCGAAGTAGTTGTTCAGTATGAAAAATATTCTGAGGAGTGGCTGACAAGGAAGAACAGCGGAAAATGGCTTGCCTTCCCCGACTGGGGAAAGTTTGATGAAGGTAAAATCTCCCTTCAGAACCACGGAACCAAAGTCTGGTACCGTTCTGTGAAGATCAAAGTGATATAACCAAAAACCTCAAATCTAAAATGAAAAGCGCAGACGGAAGCCGCAGGGATTTCCTGAAAAAAACAGGATTGTTTGCTGCCGGCATTTCAATAATTCCCTCAAAAGTTATAAGCGGACTGGGACACCGTGCACCGAGTGACAAGCTCAACATTGCAGGAATAGGAATTGGCGGTAAGGGGCACCCCAATCTGAAGGGAATGGCAACGGAAAACATAGTAGCCCTCTGCGATGTTGACTGGAAATATGCCGATGCCTGTTTAAGGGAGTTCCCGGGGGCAAAAAGATATCAGGACTGGCGTGTTATGTTCGATGAAATGGGGAAATCAATCGATGCGGTGATGGTTGCAACAGCCGACCATACACACGCAATCATTTCTGCAATGGCAATTACTCTCGGAAAGCACGTTTACTGCCAGAAACCGCTTACGCATTCAGTCTATGAATCACGGCTTTTAACCCGCCTTGCGGCACATTATAAGGTTGCAACCCAGATGGGGAACCAGGGAAATTCAGGCGACGATGTAAGGACTCTCTGTGAATGGATCTGGAATAATGAAATTGGGGAGATCAGGGAGGTTCACTCCTGGACAGACAGACCGATCTGGCCACAGGGCATAGAACGGCCGGCCAAAGTAATGCCTGTTCCGAAAACGCTTAACTGGGATCTCTTTATCGGTACTGCCCCGATGCGTCCTTATAACGAGATTTATACACCCTGGAACTGGAGAGGATGGTGGGATTTCGGCACGGGAGCATTTGGCGATATGGCATGCCACGTCCTTGATCCTGTTTACAGGGCGCTTAAGCTTGGGTATCCGGAAAAAGTCAGGGGAAGCTCGACGGCTATCAATACGGAATCTGCCCCTCAGGCTGAAACCGTGGAGTTTTCATTCCCGGCAAGGGATAATCTTCCTAAGCTGGCGCTTCCGCCGGTTAGGATTAACTGGTACGACGGGGGCTTATTACCAAATATTACTGACCTGCTTCCTGCCGGAGAGAACCTGATGGCCGATGGTCTCGGAGGATCCCTCTTCATTGGATCAAAAGATTCACTTATGTGCGGCTGCGGGGGATATAATCCTCGTCTGCTCTCAGGCAGAAAACCCGACGTAAAACCATATCTCAGGCGTGTTCCGGGCGGAGGTCCTTTCTATCCCGATGGCCCGCACGAACAGGACTGGATAAGAGCCTGTAAAGAATCGCCTGAAAACAGGACTGAAGGCTCTTCAAACTTTGCCTATTCCGGTCCGTTTAATGAAATGGTTCTGCTTGGAGTGCTTGCAGTAAGGCTTCAGAGTCTTAACAAGGCGCTTGACTGGGACGGTGAGAAAATGAGGTTTACGAATATTGCTGGCAATGAAGAACTTAAAGTACTGACGGTAAATCAGTTCCACGTAAAGGAAGGACACCCGACCTTTGACAGGCAGTACAAAACATTCAACGCTGCAGAAGCTGCCGGGGAATATATAAAACACAATTACCGTGAAGGGTGGAGCCTTCCGGCAATGACATAATGTCTTAATAAATTGCTTTTTGATTAATGAAATACTGGTATCTCTGGTTTATCTGTCTGGTGGCTACCATGGGCGGATTGATGTTCGGTTTTGACATTGCCATCATCTCAGGAGCAGTCCCGTTTATCCAGCCATACTTCGGATGGGATGAGCTTGAGCTTGGATGGGGCGTTAGCTCCCTTCTTGTGGGTGCAATAATAGGTGCTTTCGGATCGGGTGCAATAACCGACAGGTTCGGAAGAAAAAAAGTGTTGATTACAGTTGCACTCTTCTTTGCAATCTCCTGCGGACTAACCGCAATTGCCGGTTCTCCGGAGTTTTTCATTTCGGCCCGACTTTTCGGCGGACTTGCAGTGGGAGCAGTGTCAGTGCTATCTCCTATGTATGTTGCAGAGGTCTCTCCTCCGGGGATGAGAGGTATGCTGGTATCAATATACCAGCTGACAATCGTAATCGGGATCCTCTGTTCGTACATTATAAATTATCTTCTTCAAGATGTTGATAACAACTGGAGATGGATGTTTGCAACCGGCATTGTTCCGTCGGTACTCTTCTTTTTCGGCCTGTTCTTCATTCCCGAAAGTCCCAGATGGCTCTACAAAGCTGGAAAAAAGGAAGACTCATTCAGGATACTTGCAAGAATTGGTGGCGAAGATATGGCAGAAACAGAAATCAGGGAGATAGCCGAATCACTTGAAGGTACTCAAAAAGGAGTATCTTACAGGGATATGTTTGGTCCTTCAACAAGAAAGGCAATGATCGTAGGATTTTTCCTGGCAATACTTGTTCAGGTCAGCGGCATAAACACCGTAATTGACTATGCACCGAAAATTCTTCTTGCGGCGGGAATTGAAATAAAAAATGCACTGCTCCAGACTTCGCTGCTGGGATTCATAAATTTCATCTTCACTTTTATAGCCATCATGCTTGTCGACAGGGTTGGAAGGAAGAGACTTTACCTGATCGGGTCAATGGGAATGATGATAACTTTAATACTTCTCGCTACAGCGTTTTTCCTGAAATTCGACGGGATTTTCACCCTTATCTGCATAATGCTCTTCCTTGCATCATTCTCATCCTGCATTGGTCCGGTTTTCTGGACTCTCGTTTCAGAGATATTTCCAAACAGGATCAGAGGAAAAGCTGTCGCATTTGCATCATTTACCCAGTGGATATTCAATTTTCTTGTGGTTCTTCTATTCCCGCATTTTCTTTCAATATTCGGTGGCGGAAAGACTTTCATCTTCCTGGCATTTATATCATTCATTCAGTGGCTCTTTACATATCTGTATGTTCCGGAGACAAAAGGCAAGTCGCTGGAGGAGATTGAACAGTTATGGAAAAAATGACTCTATTCTAAATTCATAACACTAATTCATAATGAAAACCGATTCACGGAGTAACTTTCTAAGAACACTTGAACATAAACAGCCTGAGAGGGTGGTTATTGATTTCGGATCAACAGGGGTGACCGGAATACATGTTCTCATTGTTGCTAAACTAAGAGATTATTACGGGCTTGAAAAGAGACCGGTCAGAGTCATCGAACCTTATCAGATGCTGGGGGAGGTTGATCCAGACCTATCTGATGCAATTGGCATCGATGTTACAGGTCTCTACGGTGAGAATAATATGTTTGGAATTCCTAACCGTGACTGGAAGCTGCACAGGACACTCTGGGGCCAGGAGGTTCTCTTTCCGGGGGAATTCAACTATTCATATAATAATAATGGTGACATTCTGATCTATCCGGGAGGAGATATGTCAGTCCCTCCGACCGCAATGATGCCGAAAGCAGGATACTTTTTTGATGCACTGAACAGGCAGAAACCGATCGATGATGCAAATCTCAGTGTTGAGGATAACCTTGAAGAATTTAACCTTCTTTCAGATGGCGACATTGAATACTGGAAGAAAGTTGCCGAAAATGCTCCCCATAAATCAAAGGGAATTGTTGCATCCCTTGGTGGAACTGCACTCGGCGATATAGCACTTGTTCCTGCAATGAACCTGAAAGATCCCAAAGGAATACGTGGAGTGGAAGAGTGGTATATGTCGACACTTATCAGGCCGGATTTTATAAAGGAGCTCTACGGAAGACAAACTGATATTGCCCTGGAGAACCTGAGGAGGATTAATGAAGCTCTTGGTAATAAGATAGATGTTGTATTTATCTGCGGTACGGATTTCGGAACCCAGAACTCAACATTCTGCTCAGATGAAGTCTACAGGGATCTCTGGCTTCCCTATTATAAAAAGGTTAACGACTGGATTCATTCCAATACCGGATGGAAGACCTTCAAGCATTCCTGCGGCGCTGTGGAGACATTCATAGATCTTTTCATCGAATCGGGCTTTGACATTCTCAATCCGGTGCAGATTAATGCATTCGGAATGGAGACTTCTTCACTGAAGAAAAAATATGGCAGTAGAATTACTTTCTGGGGAGGTGGAGTTGATACCCAGACGGTTTTCCCGTTTGGTACACCTGCACAGGTTAAGGATCAGGTTAAGCGCCAGTGTGAAATACTTAATAACAATGGCGGATTTGTTTTCAATACCATTCATAATATACAGGCCAATGTGCCATTTGAAAATGTTGTTGCAATGCTTGAAGCGCTTAAGGAATTATAATGAAAGTACCGAAATTCAATTATGCATATCTCCTTTCTGTCAGTCTCGTCTCGGCAATGGGAGGACTTCTCTTCGGCTACGACTGGGTAGTGATAGGAGGTGCTAAACCATTCTATGAGCCATTCTTCGGAATAACCGGCAATCCTTCCCTGCAGGGTTGGGCAATGAGCTGCGCACTCATCGGATGTCTGGCAGGAGCTGTACTTTCAGGCTGGCTCAGCGACAAGTTCGGGAGGAAAAAACTTCTCCTGCTTTCAGCATTTCTGTTCATAATTGCATCACTGGGAACAGGATCGGCCGGGTCGCTTGCTGCATTTATTATCTTCCGGATGATGGGAGGCATCGGTATCGGCCTGGCATCAAATCTCTCGCCAATGTATATCGCAGAGATAACTCCCGGCAGCGTGAGAGGTAGATTTGTTTCCCTGAACCAGCTCACAATAGTGATAGGCATACTTGCTGCCCAGCTAATAAACTGGAGAATAGCCCGACCTGTTCCGCCGGAAGCGACAACTGCCGACATTGTTGCATCATGGAACGGACAGACGGGATGGAGATGGATGTTTTATGCATGCACAGTACCTGCAGCTCTTTTCTTCATTCTGACATGGCTCGTTCCTGAAAGCCCCAGATGGCTGGCTAAAAAAGCAAGAAATCATCGTACAGTGCATGAAATTCTTGAAAGGATAGGCGGATATGATTATGCTGATCATGAACTATCGTCGATTAAGCAATCACTGGATTCGGATAAGACAAGAATAAATCTGAAAATACTTAAGGAACCCGGCATTTCGAAGCTGCTGATCTTAGGAATTGTGATTGCCGTATTTCAGCAATGGTGTGGTATAAATGTGATCTTCAACTATGCGCAGGAGATCTTTGCCAATGCCGGTTACAGTGTTTCTGACATACTGTTCAACATTGTCATCACCGGAAGCGTGAACCTGGTTTTCACTTTTGTTGGCATGTATCTTGTAGACAAGCTTGGACGCAAAGCTTTAATGCTTATCGGAGCAGTTGGCCTTGCAGCAATTTACGCAATAGTGGGGAGCATGTATTTTTCACATCTGCAGGGAATCCCATTATTAATAATGGTGGTTATGGCAATTGCCTGTTACGCTATGACACTTGCCCCGGTCACCTGGGTCGTACTCTCTGAGATCTTTCCCAACAAGATCCGCGGATTTGCAATGTCAGTCGCCACATTTGCTCTGTGGGCCGCATGCTTTGTGCTTACATATACATTCCCGATATTAAACCAGGTCCTTAAGGCTTCGGGTACTTTTCTGCTGTACGGATTAATATGTGTCCTGGGATTCTGGTTCATACATGCCAGGCTTCCCGAAACAAAAGGAAAATCGCTTGAAGAAATTGAAAAAGAATTAACGATGAAGTAAAGAGACAAACCTGATCAGGCTAAAAATTATGGGCAATGGGAAGCTCCTCGGACTGGATAATGGTAATCCTGCTGGCCATGAACCGCATAACTCAGGTCAGAGAAAAGTATTTAGCGGATTGGGACTTGCATTGATCCAGGCAGGAAAGATCCCCGGGGAAATCACCCTGACAGCTTCAAGCGAAGGGATGAAAGATGTTTCAGTCGAGATAATAGCAGTAAAATTTTAAACGATATCCTTCATCATAAAAGTAATTTTCCTGTTTCTGATCCTGAAAGGATGTTCATTAGAATCGCTGTAAAGCCGGAGGCTTTTAAGTCTAATAACCCCGGTTACATTGTATGGACCACACACATAGTATACAAGGGGATACATACATGGTATACAGTTAAGGAAGATAAATTTGTGGTAAAAAGCCATGCCCTTCAAAGAACTGAGTATCATGAGTCAACGAATTGAATTTTGCGTATTAGCCTCAAAACCTTTATCAAATTTAAGTGATTTGTGCAGGCGGTATAATATAACCAGACGTACTGGTTATAAATGGATAGAACGCTATTTAGAGGAAGGATTATCTGGCTTAAAAGATAAAAGCAAGCGACCGCATGCTTTCCCCAATCAGTTGCCACCTGAGATTGATGAATATATTGTAAAACTTAGGGAAGATGATCCGGAATGGGGGTCAAAGAAATTGCATAAAATCATTTGCAATCATAAAGAACAAGGATTATATACTTATCCAACAATACCATGTAAGACAACAATTACAAAAATTTTGAAGCGTAATGGATTAATCCCATCAAATCGTTCAAAACAATCTGAGAGTTTTGAACGATTTGAATGTGAATATCCTAATGAGCTGTGGCAAATGGATTATAAGGGTTACTTCAAGCTATTAAATAATGAAATCTGTCATCCGTTAACAGTTACTGATGATCACAGTCGATTTAATATTTGTTTGGAAGCTTGTAAAAATCAGCAAGAAACAACTGTTAAACAAGCTCTTATAAATGTATTTAGAAGATATGGTTTACCATATAAGATCTTGACAGACAATGGAAGTCCCTGGGGCGGGTCATGTAACGAACCATCCGAAGGGACTCGATGTTACACAGCATTTGACAAATGGCTCATTCAATTAAATATAAAGCTAATACATGGAAGGCCTTACCATCCCCAGACTCAAGGTAAAGAAGAACGGTTTCACAGGACCCTTAAACAAGAGTTAATCAATTACGAGCAGTTCCATGATCATATCCATTGTCAAAAAAGATTTGATGTATGGAGAGAAAAATATAACTGCATTCGCCCACATGAAGCTCTTGATTTTAAAACACCTGCTGAGCTATACAGACATAGCAATAAAGCATATCCTGAAAAAATGAATACTTATGAATATAACATATCAGATACCACACGAAAAGTATCAGCTATTGGGCATATAGGCTTTAAAAACAAGTATTATATGGTCGGGAAGGCATTTATTGGTGAGTATGTTGCGTTAAGAGAATCAGGAGAAGATCGACGCTTTGAAATATATTTTTGCAATGAATTAATAAGAACTATAACTTTATAAAAGTGTATACCATGTCTATGACCCCTTGTTTACCATGTCTATTGTTCATACATACATCCGGGGTAAATCGACACAAGATTTATCAACCCCGGAGCGGATTGAAGTGTATTTTTATGTCTGAAGTTCTTCAACACCTCCGGTGTTGTAAGATGACTTACACAAATACCATGGATGAAACCATGGATATTAGACTTGGATGCCTCCGGCATCTTCATTTGTTAATTCTTCAATATCCCCGAATATTTATAAAATAAGCTTTTAGATCATTTTGAAATAGATTATCTTGTTGCGCCATATAAAACTCTTAATTATTTTTGATGAATAAGGTGAGAATAACAGGTAATGAAAGGTCGGGGGTGGGCAAAAATAAGGATCGTAATTAACAAACACACCGCTTGCCATTCGACGCTTCTGTAGGGACAGGCTCTCCCAGGTAGGGAATTAAAATGAGTTAAACTATAAACCAGATATCGAATTATGAAATACTTAATCTCCTTATTTGCCTTCATTGCTTTAGCTGGTTGTAACAATATCAATGAATTTATGAGAGAACCACTCTCTCTTGCAGGTGAATGGGGTTTCAGGATAGACTCTCTTGATCAGGGGGTTACTGATGCCTGGTATAACACTCTCTCTGATGAAACTGTCAGGCTTCCCGGTTCAATGGCAGAAAACGGGAAAGGGAATGAGGTCAGTCTTGCTACTGACTGGACCGGTGATATTGTTGACAGATCATATTTCACTGATAAGAAATATGAAAAATACCGGCAGCCAGGGAATATAAAAATCCCGTTCTGGCTTAAACCTGTGAAATATTATAAAGGTGTTGCCTGGTATCAGAAAGAGGTAGTTATTCCTGAGAAATGGGAAGGGAAACGGATCGTTCTCCATCTTGAAAGATGCCACTGGGAATCGACACTTTTTGTCAATGGCAAAAAAGCCGGGACTCAAAACAGCCTTTCGACGCCTCACGAATATGAAATTACGGATCTGCTTGTTCCGGGCAAAAATCTTTTAAGCATCCGTATCGACAATCGTGTAATAATTCCAATTGGAGTAAACTCACACAGCATCAGCGATCATACACAGTCGAACTGGAACGGAATTACAGGCAACATATCACTTTATACCACCTCTCAGGTTTTTATTGACGCCATCAAGGTATATCCTGACATTGAGAACAGTACGGCAAAAGTGATAGTCAGCATCAAAAATCCGGGCAACATGGAGTTTAAAGGCAAATTATCATTCCGGGCCACCAGTGTCAGCAGCCGGAATGAACTGAATCAGCTGCTGAAAACTATAAAAGTTGAAACAAAATCAGATGAACAGCAGATAGTTCTTAAGTATAACATGAGGAATCCATGGCTCTGGAGTGAGTTTAAACCGGTCTATTATACAATGGCTGTAAACCTGGAAGATAAGAACAGGGAAATATCTGATCAGCAGTCCGTTGATTTCGGAATGCGTGAATTCAAAACAAACGGAACTCATTTCGAGGTGAATGGCATCCCTGCTTTTCTTCGCGGAACGACAGAATGCTGTATTTTCCCGCTTACAGGTTACCCACCGTCAGATGTGGAATCATGGACAAGAGTTCTGCAAACCTGCAAGGATTATGGATTGAACCATGTAAGATTTCACTCATTCTGTCCGCCTGAAGCTGCATTCATTGCGGCTGACAGACTCGGTATCTATTTTCATATTGAATGCAGCTCGTGGGCCACGGTTGGCAATGGAGGTCCCGTTGACCAGTTCATTTATGATGAAAGCAACAGGATCATTAATGAATACGGAAATCACCCGTCATTCTGTATGCTGGCATATGGCAATGAACCGGAAGGAAGAAATAAGAAGGAGTACCTGGGGAAGCTGATCACATACTGGAAGTCGATTGATAACAGAAGAGTTTACACCTCAGCCGCAGGCTGGCCTATAATTCCTGAGAATGATTATCATCTGGTCTCTGACCCGAGGATTCAGCATTGGGGAGAGGGTCTGAAAAGTATTATTAATTCCAGCCCACCACAGACAATGTTCGACTTCCGTGATTTTGTATCAAAATACTCTGTCCCTGTGGTAAGTCATGAGATAGGTCAGTGGTGTGTATATCCTGATTTTAAAGAGATAGAAAAATATACAGGTATTCTGAAACCAACCAACTTTGAAATTTTCCAGGAAACGCTTGTTGAGAACGGGATGGGCGATCAGGCTGAGGATTTCCTGATAGGCTCAGGGAAGCTCCAGGTTCTCTGCTATAAGGCTGATATTGAAGCCGCATTGCGGACACCCGGATTTGGAGGATTTGAGCTTCTTCAGCTGCATGATTTTCCCGGGCAGGGGACTGCCCTGGTAGGTATACTCAATCCCTTCTTTGAATCAAAAGGATATGTGTCTCCCGAAGAGTTCAGGATGTTTTGCAATGAAACGGTTCCTCTTGCCAGGATGAAGAAACTGATCTGGAACGGAGGAGAGACATTTGAAGCAAGAGTTGAGGTGACACATTTCGGTGCAGAGTCGATCGTGGATGCAAAAATTCTTTGCCGGATAATTAATGGAGAAGGCTCTGTTTTGCGTGAAGAGACCATGACCGTGGATGAAATCAAAATCGGGAATAATATAATAGGTGTATTTGCCAAGGACCTTGACAATGTTGAAAAGGCCGAAAAACTGAAGCTAGAGCTATCCATTCCCGGAACAGCATTTAAAAACCAGTGGGACTTCTGGGTTTATCCAAAGAATATTAGCACTGATACAGGAAGAGTGCTTGTCACCGATAAGCTTGACAACGATGCTGAAGAGACTCTCAGGAAAGGTGGATCAGTTTTATGGCTTGCTTATGGAAAGGTATCGGGGGAGAAAGGAGCCAAAGTCGCTATCGGCTTCTCAAGCATCTTCTGGAACACAGCCTGGACAGGCAATCAGCCGCCTCATACACTTGGCATTCTTTGCAATCCTGTACATCCGTTATTCAGGGACTTCCCGACAGAGTTTCACAGCAACTGGCAGTGGTGGGATCCGGTAACACATTCGCAGGCTATGGTCCTTGACGGATTTCAATCAGACCTTAAACCGCTTATTCAACCAATAGATACATGGTTTGAAAACCGCAGACTGGCACTCGCCTTTGAGGCAAAATGCGCTAACGGGAAACTGATGGTTTGCAGCATAAACATGAATGATAGCCTCGATCAACGACCTGTAACAAAACAGCTTCTGAGCTCGATGCTGAATTATATGAACAGTGCATCGTTTGATCCGAAGACAGAAACAGAATTGCGACAAGTAAAAAAGATTTTAAAATAATACAATGAATCCTTCCATTATATCCGATCCCTTTAATAAAAGTTGTAATACTTATGTATAAAGAGTAGTTATGCTTTAGGGAAGGATTAAAGTAGGGTTAAGAAAAAAGCATCAGGTTAAATAGTTCTTCTGCTTACCTTGGTAAATTATAAAGGCACATTACTAACCTTAAAACATTTGAACCATGGATCTGATAATTATTGGAATCATTATAGTTCTTGTTGCATTTTTTGTTACCAGAACTGTTCCTTACCTGCGCGATAACAAAACAGCTGTAAGGGTAGTTGCAGGAATTTTATTCTTTATTTTGCTGGCCTTTGCCTGCGTTAAGCAGATTGAACCGGGAATGGTAGGGGTGCAGAAGCTTTTTGGAAAAGTGAGCAATAACACTCTCGAAAGCGGATTGAATCTGATCAATCCTCTGGTCAGGGTTGTCACCTTCGACATTAAAACAGAAAATTATACAATGTCGGGAGTGCATGATGAAGGTACCGTACAGGGGGATGACGCAATACGTGTTTTATCAGCAGACGGGCTGGAAGTTATTGTTGATCTTACCGTGCTATATAAAGTTGTCCCTTCGGAAGCACCAAGGATCCTTAAAGAGATCGGTACCGATTACAAGAATGTTATTGTTCGTCCTATCTGCAGGACAGGGATAAGGGATAATGCAGTATATTATGATGCTGTTTCCCTCTTTTCATCAAAAAGGGAAGAATTCCAGGACCGGATTTTTAAGGCAATTGAATCCAATTTCAGGGACAGAGGCCTTTTGCTTGAACAGCTTTTAGTAAGGAATCTTACCCTGCCTCAGTCGGTAAAGGAAGCTATTGAATCAAAGATAAATGCCGAGCAGGAGGCACAGAAGATGACCTTTGTCCTTCAGAGAGAAAGACAGGAAGCCGAGCGAAAGAGAGTTGAAGCACAGGGTATTGCCGACTATCAGAAAATATTAAGCTCCGGTCTGAGCGACAGGCTTCTCCAGTATGAGATGATAAAGGCAATCTCAGCATCGCCAAATGCAAAGCTGATCATAATGACCAACGAGAAGGGACTGCCGATAATGGTGGATACGAAATAATCCTGGTTGCTGGTTGCTGGTTGCTGGTTGCTGGTTGCTGGTTAATCAATATTTA
>Ga0209450_10000867_pt1 | contig 15150 bp, 14 predicted proteins | sample FrelakmetLWP11LW_FD_187149 | JGI IMG/M metagenome (GOLD analysis project Ga0209450, IMG submission 187149) | Freshwater lake sediment microbial communities from the University of Notre Dame, USA, for methane emissions studies - LWP11 LW (SPAdes)... | ecosystem: Environmental > Aquatic >...
TTTTGAGACCTGACCCCACGCTTTCCTAACGATGCGTACCTGAAGGAGAAGGGGAAGGAAATTGAGGGGGCGAGTCATAGATGCCGCCCTGCATCCAGAAAAGGTTGCGTGCGCGGCTGGCGTTGTTTGCAGGACTGGAGCGAAACAATTCGCATGACAAATTCGTTCAATGTCGAAAGGAGACATGATGAAACCCAATAAAAAGTCCTTCAACAAGCGGGCGTTAACCGCCATAATGTCCGGGCTGACGGCCCTGACCCTGCCCTTCACAGGCCTGATCCTGCACGGTTATTCCGAAGGCCGCATCAGCGGCGACAAGCATGCCTGGCTCATGGCCCACGTCGTTTTGGGCTTTCTTTTCGTCGTCTTCGCCGCCTGGCATGCCTGGCTTAACCGCCGCGCCCTGCTGAACTACATCAAGCCGGGTGCATCCAGGTCGCTTCCGGACAAATAAGTTTTCTTATCCATTCCGCTATCGCCATTTTCTATGCGCTGATACAATACCAGGTCATGGCAAAGGCACCGCGCTGATCTTTTCCAGCGCGATCGCCGTCTTGTTCGTGTTCATAACGGTATGTTTGCTCGCCTTCTACAGAAAAGACGATTGATCAAGGGCTTGATTCATTGCCGGGAAAGCTGAAACCGTGGAAGGCTGAGCATCCCTGAGCTGATCATTATTCAAACATAAGCATAGCTTTGTGGTTATATGTGCAAAGTCACAAAGTCAAGCACCGTCCCCATTTCCTCTTCCTTTTTATATTTTCATAGTTCGTTCTTGTTTCTTCATATCATTCTTACATAGATCATGTTTACACAATGAAAGAGCCGACTCCAATCCTTACACGGATTGCTGTTGCCTTATGAATTCATTTTATCGACTTTTAACTTTTTGCAATTTGTCCTAATTCATCCTGTGATAATTTTAAAATATCACATTTTCCCCTATTGTTTTTTTCTCAAAAGTTGTATTAATTAGTTGTGCTTTAAAATTTAAAATGGTTTTTCAGGGAAAGCAGAGGAAATATGAAATATGAGTATAAAAATGTAAACGACATCTTGAAATGGCATGGTCTTTTTGCATTTATTGGATATTGGTTTTGTAATTGCCCTGGAGCTATTAATTCATTAAATTTGTGGGAAAAAATTGGTAAATTGAAAATATTAAAAAAGTTCACATGGAATGCTGAGTTTGATAAATTAAAACCATGGTGGCAAGATTTAGTCGTTCTGATTATATTTCTTACAACATGTATTTTTGTTTTTATTACTTTTAATCGAAAACCTTCATTATTTATTGTCATTGTTATTTGGTATTTTCTTTTTGATATTTTCATTTATTTTACTAAAGTTCTATGGTTTGATAGATACGCGCCAAATAAACCAGCGAAGTCCTTAAAAGTATTCAGTCAAATTCGTGTTTTGTTTCAGGCTATAATCAGTTATAGCCAATCGATTCTTCTTTTCGGAATGTTGTATTCTTTCTATGATAAATCTCCAAAGACTTCACGTTATTATCAAAAGAGTTTTGAGATTGCGACATCGCTTGGATCTCCAACAGAGGACCTCAAAATTATGCATTGGCTATCAAACATGCAAATAGTTATTTCATTGTTTTTATTAATTGTAGTCATCAGTGTAATAGCTTCAGTTGGTTATAAAAGGGGTGAGCTTGCTCCTGATCCTTCAAAAGATAACAGTGCCTGATATGGTTATTATAAGAATTGGGAAAGTTCGCCCTCCGGGACAAACAAATTATATCTATACCAACACTATGTTTTTGGCATCTCTGCAAATCACCAAAAAAATCTAGTGTTGGTATAGTCACATTATATGGTTTCATCGAATTAAAAAACTTGCTGAAACTATAGTGTGACAACCGCTTGCGTGTCCGGATAATTTGTGCTGCTTGACTTTATGACTTTGAAAAAACAGATGAGAGGAATTATTGTCAGAACTTTCATTATATTATAACATTTGATCTGCCAGGATAATCCGGAATCCATTTTTGCGGAATGGGCAGGGAAATAGCAGGGAGTGAAACTGAAATGTCTGAAAAAGAATATCCAGAAGTTGAAGAAGAAAAAGAGGGCGAAGAGTTCGGCGAACTCATAAAATACACCGGCGGCGGTTTTGCCGCCGGCATCTTGTCGGGCGCGCTGCTGGACCACTTCGGATTCCAGGGCAGCGGCATCGGCCAGTGGATCGTGCGCACCCTGTCCGGCGAGGGCGAAAGCATCTTCGAGGGGATATTCGCCATCCGCAAACGCCTGGCCCACGCCGGCGGCACCATGGCCCAGGCCTACGGCTGGGGCAAGCTCCTGGGCATGGGTTTCCCCTGGGTCATCGATTGGGGCAGCCGTTTCATGGGCATCAACGTGTACGGGGTCTGGGCTTTTTATATCCCCTTTTTTTATGCCCTGTCGGACCAGATCGGGGCGAACATCTCGGGCTTTGTTTTCCTTTACCGGCGCGAAAAAGCCTTTGCCCCGGCCTTGGCCAAGTACGTCAAAAGCCCGGTGATGGTCTCCAGCCTGGCCATCATCCTGATCGTACCGTTCGGGCTGCTGGCGGCCCGTTTGCTCGGGTTCGTGCCCGATACGCAGTTTTCCACCGCCCTCGAAACGATCATCGCCGACCTGTGCTGGGTCCCGCCGCTGGTGGGCTGGCTCGCCGGGCGGAAAAAGCCCGGGGACGGACTGTGAAAAAGTGAATTTGTTCGATTTTATAGATAACTAGATAAGAAGTTGAGACCTGAAAGAACTCATCATTTTCACATTTTCTTAATCCGTCCCTAGTTCTTCCGCGGGCCCGGGAAAACCAGAACTGTAAATTATCCGTACTGAACAGGGATGCAAAAAAAACAAATCGCGAAAATCGAGGTGACGACAAAATGAAAAAACTCGCTCTTGTCTTTCTCGCCGTGTCCATCCTGTCCGCTCCGTGCCGCACCCAAGTCAAGAAAGCGGAAGCGGAGGCGTTGCCGGTCGTTGCGGGCCCTTACCTCGGCCAGACCCCGCCCGGGACAGTGCCGAAACTGTTTGCCCCGGGCATCGTTTCCACGGAAAAAGGCTGGGAAGCGGCCATTTCCTTTGCGCCCGACCTGGGTGAACTCTTTTTCAGTTACCGCTCATCCGTTCAAGGGATGGAAAACAGGATCATGCATATGAAGAAGATCAACAATACATGGACTGAACCCAAACTGGCTCCCTTTGCCCGGGACATGATCGAGTATGAAGCGTTCATCACGCCGGATAATAAAAAAGTCATCTTCAAATCACAGAGGCCGAACCCTGCCGGGTCGGTGAAGGAAGGCGGGATCTGGTACGCGCAGAGGGAGAACGGGGCCTGGAGCGAAGCCGGGTATATTCCCGGACCCATCAACCGGGGATGGATCATGTCGGTCACTTCCACGTTTGACAACACCCTCTACTTTACCGGCAGTTTCGGGGACGGGTACGGCATCTACAGGTCCCGGTCCGGCGACGGCGGATACGGCCGGCCCGAATTCCTGCCAGAGACGATCAACAAAAGCAAATATTTCGGCGCCGCGCACCCGTTCATCGCCCCGGATGAGAGCTATCTGATCTTCGACGCGCCGCTGAAAGGCAATTCCGAACTGTTCATCAGCTATAAAAAAGATGACGGCGGCTGGACCGAGGCCACGGTCTTCGATCAACCCATCAACAGCGAAGGCTACGAGGGGATCGCCACGGTCTCGCCCGACGGGAAATACCTGTTCTTCAACAGGGACAACGACATCTACTGGGTGGACGCGGCGCTGATCCAAACCATGAAAAAGGAAATGCTGCGCTGATGATTCTCAATGGACGTCAGTTCCATTCCCGATAAATTCAACAAGGAACAGGATCCAAAATCTGGTGAAACAAAAGGAGAGAAAAAATGAAAAAAATAAAATCGATCCTGCTGGCCGCCCTGCTGCCGTTCGTTGCGACAATGGTCCAGGCACAGGACCTCGGAATAAGCTGGATCGAAGTAAAGGGGAGCACTTTCCTTATGGGAAGCGGCAGTTCGGCCCGCCGGGTCACCGTTGGCGGGTTCCACATGAGCGCAACGGAGGTGACCTTTGACCAATACGATGCCTATTGCCGGGCAACGGGGGCGGAAATGCCGGACGACAACGGCTGGGGAAGAGGCAGCAGGCCGGTTTTGAAGGTGTCGTACGATGACGCCCTGGGCTTCTGCCGCTGGCTGGGCAATAAGAGCGGAAGCGAAATCCGCTTGCCCACCGAAGCTGAATGGGAATATGCCGCGATCGGCGGCAGCAAAAGCAAAGGCTACAATTACAGCGGCAGCGACAACTGGGATGACGTGTGCTGGTCGGAAGGGAATTCCGGAGAAAGGACTCACCCTGTAGGTGGGAAAAAAGCCAACGAACTGGGCCTGTACGATATGAGCGGCAACTTATGGGAATGGTGCGCCGACTGGCGCGCCAGCGGCAAAAACGACTCCCGAAGCGGCCAGAAAAGGTGCCTGCGCGGGAATTCCTTCGACAATCCCGCCAGCAGCGTTCGACTCCCTGCCTTATGCATTGAGGGCGATGCCCGCCATTATAACATCGGCTTTCGCTTGGTGAAAAACTAAAAAGTGAAAGGGCCGCCGCGGACGAACAGGGCACTGAAACGAGCAAGCCCCCGGGCCTGCCCGACTTTTACCCTGAAGCAATGAGGAAAAGCACCGCCCCTGGATATCCGATCATTTTACATTTTCATGGTCCGTCCCCGGTTCCGATCCGCTGCTCTTGGCAAGTGAATTGTTTTCAACTATAATCACCTTTCATAGAGCCGACCAGGCCTGGAGGATAAAACCATGCAAAAAGCATTTCGTGTTTTGCTGTCCGTTCTGATTCTTTCCTTGCTGACAAGCGCCGCATCGTTTGCGCAAAGTGATATTGCGGGAAGCAAAGACCACCCGCTGTTCAGCCGTCTGCCGGGTTTCTATATCGCCTTTTACGAGGCGAGCGATTTCAACTCGCATACATTCTGGAACGAGAAGCGCGACCAAGTCAAGGTCGACGGCCGCTACTACCAGATCCAGTATGAGGCCAAGGAAGGGACGAACCCGCCCTCGACGCTGCAGATCCACCGCAACTACGAGAACGCCATCAAACAGATCGGCGGTGTTGTGCTCTACGGGGATGACGAGTATTCGTTCATGAAGCTTGTCAAGGGCGACAAGGAGATCTGGGTGGAACTGACCGCCTACGGCCCCAAGCCGAATCTCATCATCATCGAAAAGCAGGCCATGAAGCAGGACGTCCTGGCCAATGCCGACGCCTTCGCGAAAGACATCCGCAGCACCGGCCATGCGGCGATCTACGGGATATACTTTGACACCGGTAAATCGCTGCTCAAGCCGGAGTCGGAAGCGGCCCTGAAGGAGATCGCCAGGCTGCTGCAGGGCGATCCGGGCCTGAAGGTGCATGTGGTCGGCCACACCGACAACGTCGGCGGGCTCGAAGCCAACATGAAGCTTTCCATGGACCGGGCCAATGCCGTCGTCCAGGACCTGACCGCCAAGCGCGGCATTGCCGCTTCGCGCCTGAAGGCCGGCGGAGTCGGGCCGCTCGCCCCCGTGGCCTCGAATGATGCGGATGCCGGCAGGGCCAAAAACAGGCGGGTGGAACTGGTCAAGCAATAAGACTGGATATTGTGACTGCGGGCGGGTTTGCCGGCCCGGGAACGAACCGAAAAATGAATTTGTCCGATGTATGAAAATGTGACGATATATTATTTCAGCGGCACGGGCAATGCCCTGACGGCCGGCCGCTGGATCATGGAAAACGCTGAGAAAAAAGGGATAAAAACCGACCTGATCGCCATAGACAGGTTCAAGACGATCGATGTTCCTGTTGCCCAAGGCAAGAGCCTTCTGGGCTTTTGCTATCCGACCCACGGCTTCGGCATCCCCTGGTTCATGCTGAAATTCGTCTTCAGGTTCCCGGCCAAAGAAAGATGCGATGTGTTCCTTCTGAACACCCGGGCGGGCTCGAAGATCTTCAACTGGTTCGCCCCCGGGATCAGCGGCATCGCGCAGCTCCTGCCGGCGCTCATCCTCCTCCTCAAGGGTTTCCGCATCAGGAGCCTGCTCCCGCTGGACATGCCGTCGAACTGGATCGCGGTCCATCCCGGATACAGCCGGGCCACGGTCGAGGCCATCGTCGCGCGCTGCCGCGCCATGGTGGACGGCTTTTGCGACAACGTGCTCGCGGGCCGGATTCATTTCCGGCCCAATGTTTTTGTCATGATGCCAATCGATATCGCGCTGGCGCCGGTCGCCTTCATGTACTTCATGTACGGCCGCTTCTTTTTCGCGAAGGTATTCATCGCCTCGACCGATTGCGATGCCTGCAACCTGTGCGAACAAAAATGCCCGACGGCCTCTATTATAATGATTAATAAAAGGCCTTTCTGGAAATTCTCCTGCGAAAGCTGCATGCGCTGCATCAACATCTGCCCACGGAAAGCCATCCAGGCGTCCCATTCCCTGGCCGCGGTCATCATCGTCGTCAGTTCATTTCTGCCGCTGGCGCTGCTGCTCAAAATATTTAACGCTTATATTCCCCCTTCACTGAAAAAACCGGCGGACTTCATTGTCAATTGGGGGATGTCGCTGACCGTGTTTTTCGTCGTCTCGGGGACGGTCTTCTGGCTGATCAGAATGAAGTGGCTGAATCAGTTTTTCGCGGCCACCTCGCTCACCAGATATTGGCGGCGCTACCTGGCCCCGGGCATAAGACCTAAAGACTATTAGCCTTGATGATGGGGAGTATGTGCCATGATCAGACAGATGAAAGCCAAGGTCATTAAGTCAGGCACCGTGGCCATGAGGAGCGAGCTGGTGGCTCCCTGCGGCATGAACTGCAACCTCTGCAGCTGGGTCCTCGATCCGGCCAAGCCGGGATGCGTCGGCTGCCGGCCACGTGGCCGGGGCTGCGTCCATAAAAAAGGATTGTGCCAGAAGCTCGCCAGGCAGGAGATCGATTTCTGCTTCAAATGCGACCAGTTTCCCTGCGCGAACTTGCAGTTGGTCGAGAAGCGTTATGTCCACACCCACAACTACAGTTTCATTGAAAATCTCAACTTCATTCGCCAACGGGGAATGCCGGCCTTCCTGAAGCGCGAGATAACGAGATACACTTGCCCCTCCTGCGGCAGGTTGCTCACCGTGCACAGCGACAAGTGCCCGCATTGCCTGAAGCGCTGCAGCAGAAAAAACAGGCGATAACCGGGCCATTGTCCGTCCCTTATTTCTTTTTCCTTTCTTTCATGGGGAAGGTCAAACTTGACAATCCGAAATGACTAAAATACAATTATGGTCAGGAGTCATAATGAGGCGCATCGCCAAACAAGCCAATATCCGCGACCTGATCCTGGACGGGGTGGATGTTCTGCTGGCCCGTTTCGGTTACCGGAAAATGACCATGGAGGACCTGGCCCGCCAGGTCGGCATCGGCAAGGGCACGATCTACCTGCACTTCCCGGGCAAGGAGGAACTGGCCCTCGCCCACATCGACCGCATCGTCGAGCGGCTGCTGCAGAGACTGCGCGAGATTTCCGCCGGCCCTGTTTCTCCGCAAAAGCGCATCCGGGCGATGCTCGTCACCAGGGTGCTGTTCCGCTTCGACAGCGTCGCCCATTATTCGCAGAACCTCAATGACCTGCTGGCGGCGGTGCGCGAGGAATTGCTGGTCCGGCGCCGGGGGCATTTTGAAAATGAGGCCCAGGAATTTGCGAAAGTCCTCGAAGCGGGAAGGGCGGAGGGCGTCTTTGCCTGTCCTGACAGCCGGAGTACGGCCCAACTCCTTATCTGGAGCACCAATTCCATGCTGCCTTTCAACCTGACGGCCGCGGAGCTCGGCAACCGGGACGAACTGGAGGAACGCGTTTCGCTCCTGGCCGGGTTGCTGCTGCAGGGGCTGCTCCGGCGCCCGCAGGACAAAGTCAAACCTAAAAAAAAGGATAAAACGAAAAAATGAAAAACAAATCACTCGTGCGCTTATTGCTGATTTTTATTGTTGCATTGGTTTTGGCGTCACGATCATCTTCAGCTCAAAAGCAGGTACGGAATTATGAAATTGATGATCTGATAAAAGTGATAAGAATCAGCGAAAGGGTGATCGTTGTCAGGACAGGGGTTACTTATTTCGAAGCGGTTACGGCCATTGCCACTCAAAAAGGGATCGTATTGATCGATGCCGGGAATACGCCCCAGCTTACAGAAAAATATAAGAAAATCATTATGAAGGAACTTGGACGGGATGATTTCATTTACCTGATCAATACCCACTCCCATCGGGATCACACCGGGGGAAACCAGGTGTTTCCCGCTGCGACGATCATTGGCCATGAAAGAACCAAGGAGGCCATGGTCAGGGAATGGAATGATCTGGATTTCTATTCCGAAATATTGCGAAACGGGATTAAGAATGGTACTGAACTTTTAAAAACCCTCGACATTAATTCGGACGCCGGTAAGCAGACATATTACGAACTGACTAAATATGTAATGGTTCAAGCGGATATCGGGCCTGGGAGCAATCATGTTACCACCGTACCCACAATAACCTTTAATGACAACCTGACCCTTGCACTGGGAGATATCACCGTTGAATTGATGTATTTTGGGAATGCCCACAGTGAAGGGGATACATGGATCTATATTCCGGAAGAGAAGCTGCTTTTTAACGGGGATGTATTTTTCAGGAATGGAGCCCCAAACCTGACCTATTTTGCAACCGAGGAAACCTATGGTGGTTTTAGTGATGTTAAAAGATGGCAGAAAGTTTTAAGTTATTTACTAAGGCCTGACAAGCCAATTGAAACCATTGTTCGCGGGCATGGTGACATACTGAATTTTAATGATCTGAAAAATTTCAGCCAGCACATCGCCGGGATTTGGAATGAGTTTGAAAAAGGCAAGGAGCTTTACCCTTTAAGCAGAATGGGGAATATGCTTGAGAAAGAAGGGGTTGATGCGGCAAGGGCTGAATTTCAAAAAATAAGGACTGTTGACAGGGATAAATACTTCTTTCTTGAAAGGGGGTTTAACGTGCTGGGGAATAAGTTTCTAAGCCCGAATAAAATCGCGGAAGCCATTGAATTGTGTAAAATGAATGTGGCTTTATTTCCTGAATCGGCGAACGCCTACTACAGGCTTGCTGACGCTTACGTGAAAGTGGGAAACAAAGAGCAGGCAATTGAAAACTTTGAAAAATTGCTGAAACTTGATCCAAATAACCAAAGTGTTATGGATGCTTTGAAGCAATTGAAAGGTACAGAATAATACAATCAAAAAAAGAGAACCTAATGAAAACCAAAAAAACAATCCGATTTATTCCGGCTTTTGTAACTGCTTTTGTCCTTTGTACAACCGTCGCATTTGCCCAAAAGCCATATACCCTTGATGATTTAGACCAATTTATTAAAGTGGAGCGATTAAGCGAGCGGGTTCTTGTGATAAGGATGGGACTTACCAATTTTGAAACCGTCACCGCAATTGCCACCCAAAAAGGGATTGTTGTTATCGATGCGGGAATGAGCCCACCCGTGACAGAAAAATACAGAAGGATTATTGAAAAGGAATTTAATCGCACCGATTTTGTTTACGTTATTAATACTCACTCAGATCAGGATCATACATTTGGTAACAGAACTTTCCCTGAAGCAAAAATTATCGGACAGGAGAATGGAAAAACCGAGTTAATAAAAAACTGGAAAGAAAAATACTATGAAAATGTTTTTAATAATCTGCTTAATCAACGTTTAGAAGAACTGAAAACTGTTGACAAGAATTCCGATCGGGCAAAGCAGATTCATATCAGCACATTTAAAATTTCTCTCTTACTTTCCGACATCAAGAATAATTTTACCCTGCCTTTGCCTCAAATACTGTTTAATGATGAAATGACCCTAAATATGGGAGATGTCACATTTCAACTAGTTTATTTTGGTAAAGCCCATAGAGAAAGTGATATTCTGATATTTGTACCTGAAGAAAAGTTGCTTTTTGTTGGTGATCTCTTCGATGAAACCAGTGTAGTCGATTTTAAGAAGTTGGGGAAGGAGAATGCTGAAAAATGGTTTTCGGCATTACGTAACCTTATTACTACAGAGAATGAGATCAAATATGTCATTAACGGTCATTGTAAATTTACAATGAGTTATAAGGAGTTATTAAAATTTAGTGACAATATCAGTTCATTTTGGAATGGATATAAAGAAGGGAAAGAATTATACAATTATGAAGCATTAATTATGATTATTGAGGGTTCCGGCCTCAATGGGTTATTGTCTGAATTCAAAAAACTGCGTGAGGGAGAAAAGAATAAATACTTCTTTATTGAAGGCAATTTTAATGCAATCGCTAACGGATTAATAAGCTATAATTTAATCAAAGAGGCTATTGAAATTTTCAGGATTACTGTGGAGCTTTTCCCTGAATCATGGAACGCATACGAGAGCCTTGGTGAAGCCTATATGAAAGCCGGCAACAAAGAACTTGCGATTGAAAACTACGAAAAATCATTAGAGTTAAATCCGCAAAACACTAATGCTGTAGAGCAGTTAAAAAAGTTGAGAGTAAAGTAAAAATATTAGAAACTTATAAGAAAGAGGCCAAAATGAAAATAAAAAATGGTCTTAGGTTGATGCTTTTTTTGCAAATAGTATTGTTGTCAAACTTGGCGTTAGCTCAATTAAGCAACAAATTGAATTCTTCATTACGGTTTGAAACAATTAAACAACTCAGCGTAATGATTAACGATCTTTATGTCAATCCGGACATGGCAACAAAAATGGCAAATCAATTAACTATTAATTTGCAAAATGGGAAATATGATACGATTGATAATTTTGGTCAATTCGGCAGAGTACTTACCGATGATTTGTTCCAAATAGCTCACGATCGTCATCTGAGAATATATTACGATCCTACCAGAGTATCCACCTTGAAAAAATTAGAAAAATTTTCCGAAGAAGAGAAAAGACAAGTCTGGTTAAAAGATAACGAGGATAAAAGTAAAACCAATTTCGGGTTTAAAGAGATTAAAATACTTCCGGGGAACATTGGGTATTTGTGTTTGACGACAATGGAAAAAGTAGATATCGCTGGAGAAACTGCGAGTGCGGCAATGAATTTTCTTTCAAATTCAGATTTTATAATAATTGATTTGAGAAATAATAATGGCGGATGGAGTTCAATAGTACAATATCTTGCCAGCTTTTTTTATAAAGAATCGGATGATATTCTTTTTTTCCAACAACATTATAGAAAAAACAACGAAGTCGTACAATTTCGTTCATTACCGTATATACAAGGTAAGCGAATGGAAAAAACACCACTTTATATACTAATTAGTAAAAACACCATATCTGCAGCAGAAAATTTTGCTTACAGTTTACAAAAACTTGGCAGGGCAGTAGTTGTAGGGGAAAAATCAAGTTTTGGTGCTCACGGGACAGGTGGTCCACGAATAATGAACGATTATTATATGATACAATTACCCATTTCTGAAAATATCAATCCGATTACAAAAACCAATTGGGAAGAAAGTGGAGTTGATCCAGACATCCATACAGAAAGTAAAGATGCGCTAAATAAATCAATTGAAATTATTCTGGATAAAATATTTGAAAAGAACAATGATGAGCAGTTTATAAACACGTTAGGATATTCATTAGTGCAAGATGGTAAAATAGAATTGGCAATCTACACATTTTTAAAAAATACAAATTTGTATCCACAATCTGCAAATGCCTACGACAGCCTTGGTGAAGCCTATATGAAAGCAGGCAACAAAGAACTTGCCATTGAGAACTATGAAAAATCGCTGAAGTTGAACCCCAACAACCCAAGCGGGAAAGATGCTTTGAATCAATTGAAAAATACAGAATAATACAATCAAAAAAAGAGGACCTAATGAAAACCAAAAAAACAATCCGATTTATTCCGGCTTTTATAACTGCTTTTGTCCTTTGTACAACCGTCGCATTTGCCCAAAAGCCATATACCCTTGATGATTTAGACCAATTTACCAAGGTTGAGCGATTGAGCGAAAGAGTATTGATCGTCAGTAATGGAGTTACGGATATGGATCGAGTAACTGCCATTGCCACAAAAAAAGGGATCGTGGTAATTGATGCCGGTACCAATGCCCCCAGAACGGTCAGGTACAGGGCAATTATAGAGAAAGAGTTCAAACGGAACGACTTCGTTTACCTGATCAATACCCATTCTCACCAGGACCATACGTTTGGCAACCGGGCGTTTAAAGGAGCGGTCGTCATCGGGCATGAAAAAATAAAAGAAGAGTTAACCAATAATGTGAAAGAAAATTATTACACGAAAACATTTTCAGATGCAATAAAACAGTGGCAGGCTCAGCTAAAAGAGGCAGAGGAAAACTCGAACCGCTGGAAACAGCTTCGGATCTATTTGTACGAAGGGCCAGAAATCCTGTCAACCATTGCGGATAATTTTAGAATCCCTATACCAGACATATCATTCAACGACGAGATGGAACTGGACATGGGCGATATGACCTTTAAACTTAAATACTTTGGCGAAGCGCATACCCAAAGCGATATCCTGGTTTATGTTCCCGAAGAGAAGTTGTTATTCGTTGGCGACCTTTTCAATTATCCCGGCGATGTGAATTTTCGCTTTTTCGGCAAGGGAAATTCTGAAAACTGGATAAAAGCGCTCGAAAAAATTCTGGTACCGGAAAATGATATTGAACATGTTGTCAATGCGCATTACAGCAGGACAATGGGCAAAAATGCTCTAATGGGATTTTATGCCAATATGCAGGTGTTCGCGAATGGCTACAAAGAAGGAAAAGAGCCTTACAATTCAGAAAACTTAACGGAGATAGAACAGAAGTCAGGATCAAAAGGATTAGCTGATGAGATTAAAAAACTGGGAACAGCGGATAAAGGCAAATATTTCTTTTTCGAAAACACATTAAATGTTACTGCGTACCAGTTGCTTGGCCTGAATAAAATGAACGAAGCCCTGGAAGTATTCATTTTTATTACCCAACAGTTTCCGGATTCATGGAATGCCTTCGATAGCTTGGCTGAAATCTATATGGCAATGGGGAATAAACAGTTGGCCATTGAGAACTATGAAAAATCGTTGCAAATGAATCCGCAAAACGCCAATGCGTCCGAGCAAATAAAAAAGTTGCGAGAAAAAAGTCAGGGGGAAAAATGAAATTACTTTTCAAGTTATTCGTGCTGATTTTAATGGCAAGCGATCTGGCTCTGGCCCGGCAGGCTTCAACTGATCTTCCCAGGCTCACAGGTCCATACCTTGGCCAGAACCCCCCGGGAATGACAGCTGAGCTTTTTGCGCCGGGAATTATATCATTGGGCTATCACGAACACCGGATAGCCATTTCCCCTGATGGTAGCGAAATCTATTTCCCTGTTTTCGGCAATGAGGTCGTCGCTGCCAAAATCATGTTTACGCGTCTCGAAAATGGGAAATGGTCGACTCCTTGTGTAGCTCCTTTTTCTGACAAAGGGCTTAATCTTCATCCCTCATTTTCGCCGGATGGCAACCAGCTTTACTTCACATCGACACGGCCAGTAGACGAAAACAACACAAAAAAGAACAGGGCAGATATCTGGTTTGTTAAGAGAATTGGCAATTCATGGTCCCAGCCAATCCACATGGGCGATGAGGTGAATACTTCTTACCATGAGTCATGTCCAACAATAATGGCAGATGGCACCTTGTTTTTTGAGTCGACCCGGAATGAAATGAAAAACCTTGATATTTATTTTTCTGTCCTGAAAGATGGAGTACGTCAAAATGCTGAAAAATTAGGAAGCCCGGTCAATACCGAGTATGGTGAAGGAAGTCCTTTTGTAGCTCCAGATGCAAGCTATATGCTATTCAGTTCGAACCGTCCAGGCACTTTGGGTGAACATGATATATATGTGACATTTAAAGATAAATCGGGAGGATGGGGCGAACCCGTTAATCTTGGCAGCAAGATCAATTCTGTTTATTATGATTGGACGCCAATAGTCACTCCCGATGGCAACTATCTCTTTTTTTCAAGCTATCGAAATACTGACCCGATCGTTCCTGTTGATTCCATTTATTCTGAAAAATTGAAGAAAGAAATAGGATCACCTAAAACAGGGAATGGGACATTTTATTGGGTCTCTGCGAAAATCATTGAAGAACTTAAACCAAAGGAATAACCATGAAATCACGAATCCATTTGATCGCGGTGTTGCTTGTTTTGAGTAATGTTTTAGTTGCCCAGCAAACAGCAACAGAATTTCCAAAGCTTGCCGGTCCATACCTTGGCCAGAAGCCCCCGGGAACGACAGCTGAAGTGTTTGCACCGGGCGTCGTATCAACAGAAAGCCTGGAGCACAGCAAAATTTCTTTTGCAAAGGATGGTTCTGCATTTTACTGGGCAGCACAACCTTCATTAAGTACAAATATATTCCAGCAAAGGATATGGTCTGTTCATAAAAATGCGGGTGCATGGTCAAAACCTGCCGAACTGAATATTCCTCACGTTGCCCTTGCGACCCCTACACTTGCCCCTGACGGAAAAGAACTGTTTTATACGGGATCGGAAAATAGTTCAACTCGAGATTTAAATCAACGGGTGAAGGAATTCTTTGTCTTTGATCTGGCAAGTAAAAAAACAAAAAATATTTCCCGGCAATTCCCGGCCCTGAAGGACTGCTGGTCATTCAGCATCGCTGAAAACGGCGATATCTATTTTGACCGTTCCGGGGAAAACGCCTGGGAAATAGTTGTTTTAAAAAAGCTAAACGGGAAATACATGGCGCCGGAAAAACTTCCTGCAGAAATCAATGATGGCAGCCAGAATATGCATCCCTTCATTTCGCCCGATGGAAAATTCCTGTTGTTTTCCTCTTCCCGGCCGGGCGGCTATGGAAGCGCCGACCTGTATGTCGGTTTTAAAGACAAAAATGGCCGGTGGACAATTGTAAAAAATCTCGGCAGCGGCATCAACAGCGATCAGCGTGAACGGTTCCCTTCCGTGGCGAACGACGGCAAATATCTTTTCTTTACGCGGCGCAACGATGAAAGCAACGATTTTTACTGGGTGGATGCTGCAGTTATAGAAGCATTGAG
>Ga0209450_10000868_pt1 | contig 15148 bp, 12 predicted proteins | sample FrelakmetLWP11LW_FD_187149 | JGI IMG/M metagenome (GOLD analysis project Ga0209450, IMG submission 187149) | Freshwater lake sediment microbial communities from the University of Notre Dame, USA, for methane emissions studies - LWP11 LW (SPAdes)... | ecosystem: Environmental > Aquatic >...
GGCAGAACGCTTCAGGCGAAAAAAATGGCTGCCGAGAACACGGGGTTCCGGCAGCCTGACCGGCGTCGGCCGCCTACGACGGCAGCTTGATCTTCTGCACGTGCTCGAAGGCCATCTTGTAGTCGGCTTCGTTGGTGAAGTGGTAGAAGGCGACCCGCCGCGACCAGGCCTTGAAGGAGTCGTTGACCTCCTTGAACATGTCGACCTCCTTCTCCAGCCTGGCCACCACCGTGTCCCAGGCCGCCAGCTGGCCCTTGTAGACGTCGGCGGCGGTGCGCGAGACCTGCACCTTGTGCTTGACGATCAGCTCCTGCAGGTCCTTCGAGTACTGGTCGTGCGCCAGCGCCATGTTGGCCGACGAGGCCGCCTCGGCGGCGTACTTCAGGATCGCCTTGAGGTCCGGCGCCAGGGCGTTGAACTTGTCCTTGTTGAAGATGATCTCGAAGAACTCCTGCGCCTGGTGGAAGGAGCCCATCGAGTAGTACTTGGCCACGTCCTGCGCGCCGAAGCGCATGTCGGCCGTCGGGTTGTTGAACTCGAAGGCGTCGATCACGCCGCGCTGCATCGCCGGCACGATCTCGCCGCCGGGCAGCTGCGCCACCGCCAGGCCCATCTCCTGGAACAGGTCGGCGGCCAGGCCGATGGTGCGGTACTTGAAGCCCTTCAGGCCGGCGGCGGTGCGCGGCGCCGGCTTCTTGAACCAGCCCAGCGGCTGCGACGGCATCGGGAAGGCGAAGAAGCCGACCACGTTCAGGTTGAGCTTGGCCACCAGCTTGTCCCACAGCTGCTGCCCGCCGCCTTGATAGATCCAGGTCAGGCCGACCTCCGGCGTGGCGCCGCTGACCGGGCCGGTGCCGAACAGCGAGGCGACCTTCGACTTGCCGTACCAGTAGCCGGAGACGTGGTGGCCGGCGTCGAGCACGCCCTTGCTGACCGCGTCCATGATCTCGAAGGTCTTCACCACCGCGCCGGTGGGCAGGTACTCCAGGCGCATGCGGCCGCCCGCCATCTCGTTGACGCGGGTGACGTACTGCTGCGCCATCTCGGTGAAGATCTCGTTGGCGCCCCAGGCGCCCTGCATCTTCAGGACCACCGGCGACTGGGCCACCGAGATCATCGGGAAGCCGGCCAGCGGCGCGGCCACGGCCGCGGTCGCGACCTTGCCGAAGAAACGCCGGCGGCCCGCCGCGGCAGCGGCCTCGGGCTCCGCCGGGGGGCCGGATGTTGCGTTCGTGTCCTGCGCGGAATCGGCCATGGTGTCTCCTTGGTTGGCTGGTGGCGAGGCGCCTGCCGCGGTCGATCGAGCGGCGCCCTCGAAGCCCGCTTAACCGAAGAACCCGGCGGCGCGCCACGCCAAGCCGCCCTTTCCGGGCCTGCCCGCCCCGCATAATCGCGCCCTGCCCGCCCGGCCCCGCCATGAACGCCCTCACCCGCTCGATCGCCCCGGTGCTGAACGTGCTGGGCGCGGTGGTCGCCATCTTCGCCGTCGCGATGCTGGTGCCGCTGGGGGCGGCCGTCTTCGCCGGCGAGCAGGCGCTGGTCGACTACGACACCGCCTTCCTGATCACCTTCCTCGGCGGCGCCTCGGGGCTGGACGTCGTCCCCGCGTTCACCGCGGTGGTCGCCTGCCTGAACAACATCGGCCCGGGCCTGAACCAGGTCGGGCCGATCGCCAGCTACGCCGTGCTGAACGACTTCGAGACCTGGGTGTGCGCCTTCGCGATGCTGATCGGCAGGCTGGAGCTGATGTCGGTGCTGGTGCTGTTCACCCCGGCGTTCTGGCGCAAGTGAGCGCCGGGCCGCCCGGCCGCATGACGGCCACGCTGCGGGTGGCGGCGACCAACGCCGAGCGCAACGCCGCGGTCGACGCCTGGCTGCAGTCGCCCGCCGCCGGCGCGGCCGGCCGGCGCGCCGTTCTCGTCGAGGGCACGCTGTTCGACCGCCGCGGGCCGCAGGACGTGCCGCTGGTCGGCCTCGGCGCCGGCTGTCCGTGCTGCACGGGCTCGCTGGCGCTGCGCGTCGCGCTTGGGCGTACGCTTCGCGCCGTCCGTCCGCAGGCGGTGCTGCTGCTGGTGGCGGCGGCCGAGCACCTGCCGCGCCTGCGGCGGATGCTGGAGGGCGGCGAACTGGGCGTTCGTTTCGAGATGGAAGACTAGGTGGAGCACGCGCAGGTCAACGGCATCGACCTCGCCTACCGCGTCGACGGCGACAGCGCCTCGACGCGGCCGTGGCTGGTGTTCGCCCACGCGCTCGGCCACGACCACTCGATGTGGGAGGCCCAGGCCGAGGCCTTCGGCCGCGCCTGCAACGTCCTGCGCTACGACCTGCGCGGGCACGGCGCCAGCGAGTCGCCGCGCGGCGACTACACGCTCGAGCAGATGGCCGACGACCTGCGCGGACTGCTCGACCACCTGTCGATCCGGCGCTGCCACTTCGTCGGGCTGTCGATCGGCGCCATGGTCGGCCTGCTTGCGGCCATCCGCGCGCCGCTGCGGATCGCCTCGCTGACCCTGGCCGGCGCCGCCTGCCGCTTCTCGCCGCAGATGCAGCCGCTGTGGGCCGGCCGTATCGCCGCCGTGCGCTCGCCGCAGGGCATGGACGCGATCATCGACGCGACCATCAGCGGCTGGTTCACCGCCGCCTTCTTCGCCGGGCGTCCGGGCGACCTGACGCGCGCCGTGCAGGTGCTGCGCCGCACGCCGGTGCACGGCTACATCGGCGCCATTGCCGCCATGTCGCGCGCCGACCTGGCCTCCCGGCTGGCCGCTGTCAGCTGCCCGGTGCTGGTGGTTTCCGGCGACGACGATCGCGTGGTCCCGCTCGCCCATGCGGAACAGATCCTGCGGCAGGTGCCGCAGGCGAGGCCGCACAGGATTCACGGCGCCGCCCATCTGTCGAACGTCGAGCAGGCCGCCGACTTCAACGCCGCGCTGCGCGAGTTCCTGGCCGGCGGGCCCTAGGCGACCGGCAAGACCGGCCCGCCGCCGGGGTTGATATCGACCGCGGCGGGCCGATATCCCCTGCAGCGGCGTCTTCGCACCTGAGCGCCGGCGCGACAAGGCACCCATGCAGACCATCTACAACAGCCCGCTGTTCTGCGTGGTCGAGTTCAGCGGCTTCGGCGCCGCGGGCCAGCACCCGGCCGGCGGTTTCGAGATCATGGACAAGACCCTGCGGAGGGAGATCTTCCTCGGCGGCCGCGACGCCGAGCAGTTCCGCGCCTGCGTCCAGCGGCTGATCGCCGGCGGCCCGTCGGCCGAAGAGCTCGACGAGTTCCTCGCCGCCTATGCCGGCGTGATGACCACCCCGGTCGCCCTGCACTAGCGCCGCGGCCGCCCCGGCTCAGGCGGCCCGCCTCTCGCGGATCGCCGCCAGCAGCAGCATCGCCACGGCGATCCACGCCAGCAGGAACGCCAGTCCGGCCTGAAAGGCCGAGACGTCGTACTGGCGGACTCCGCCCACGGCGATGCCCTGCCACCGGGCGTCGAGGATCAGCCCGATCGCCGGCATCTGCACCAGCGTGCCGAGCATGACGCCGGCGTTGACCACGCCGGTGACCGTGCCCTGCAGGCGCAGCGGCGCCGACTCCTTGGCCAGGCCGAAGGACAGCACCATCGAGCCGGCGCCGAAGCTTGCCGCCAGCAGCACCGGCACCAGCAGGACGAGCGGTGCCGCGGGAGCCGCGGTCAGCACCGCGAAGCCGGCCAGCAGCAGGCTGCCGCCGACGGCGAACGGCAGCTTGCGTCGCTGCAGGCGGTCGGACCAGACGCCGAAGGCCGGCGCGCCGGCGGCAAACAGCACCAGCATGCCCGAGGTCACCAGCGCTGCCTGCGCCACCGAGATGCCGTGCACCTGCGAGAGCATCGGCACGCCCCACAGGCCGGTGAAGGCGAGGAAGGCGCCGCACACGCCCGAGTTCACCAGCGCCAGCAGCCACGGGGTCGGATAGCGCAGGATCTCCCGCAGGTCGGCACCGACCGAGGCCCGCGGCTCGCCGCGATCGCCCTTCGGCATGTGGCTGGCGAAGCCGCGCTCGGCCGGGTCGTCGCGCATGACGAACTTGACCGCGACCGCCAGCGCCAGCGCGAACAGCCCCGAGAAGCCGATGACGATGCGCCAGCCGAAGGCGTCGGCCAGCCAGCGCAGCGGCGGGCCGGCGAGCACGGCACCGAGCGTGCCCACCGCCAGCGACAGGCCCGACAGGGTGGCGAAGCGCGACGGCGCGAACCAGTGGGTGACCAGCTTGAGCATCGACACCCAGGCCACGCCGTGCGCGGCGCCGATCAGCGCCCGGCCCAGCCCCGCCACCAGCGCGGTGTCGGCCCAGGCAAAGACCAGGCTGCCGGCGCCGGCCAGCAGCGCGCCGCCGAGGAACATCCGGCTGGGGCCGAAGCGGTCGACCAGTACGCCGGTCGGGACCTGCACCGCCGCGTAGGCGTAGTAGTAGAACGCCGACAGGTTGCCGAGCCCGGCCGCCGACAGCGCGAAGTCGCGCATCAGGTCGGGGGCCAGCGACGCCGGCGTGACGCGCTGGAAGAAACCGAACAGGTAGAACGCGGCGGCCAGGCCCCAGACCAGCGCGGACAGCCGCAGCGGAGGAAGACGCATCGTCGGTTCCGGCACGCAGTGGCCGTCGCGTATGGAGGCCGCATTCTAGGGAGAAGGCCGGCGGCCGGCCTCTACAATCGCCGTCCCCTCGTCAGCAGCGATGCCATGACCCCGTCCGCCGTCGAACGCCAGCTGCGCGACCTGCTCGCCCGCCGCATCCTGATCCTCGACGGCGCGATGGGCACGATGATCCAGCGCCACAGACTCGGCGAAGCCGACTTCCGCGGCGCGCGCTTCGCGGCGCACGGGCACGACCTGAAGGGCAACAACGAGCTGCTGCAGCTGACCGCGCCGCGGGTGATCGGCGAGATCCACGAGCAGTACCTCGCTGCCGGCGCCGACATCGTCTCGACCAACACCTTCGGCGCCACCCGCACCGCGCAGGAGGACTACGGGCTGGCCGGGCTGGCCTACGAGATGAACGTCGAGGCGGCGAAGCTCGCCCGCGCCGCGGCCTGCCGCTTTGCGACGCCGGAGAAGCCGCGCTTCGTCGCCGGCGCGATGGGCCCGACGCCGAAGACGGCCTCGATCTCGCCCGACGTGAACGATCCCGGCGCGCGCAACGTCACCTTCGACGACCTGGTGCTGGCCTACGGCGAGCAGGCGCGCGGGCTGCTCGACGGCGGCGCCGACATCCTGCTGATCGAGACGATCTTCGACACGCTCAACGCCAAGGCGGCGATCTTCGCCGTCGAGGAGGAGTTCGAGCGGCGCGGCGCGCGCTGGCCGGTGATCGTCTCCGGCACGGTCACCGACGCCTCGGGCCGCATCCTGTCCGGGCAGACGGTGGCGGCGTTCTGGCACTCGATCCGCCACGCAAGGCCGCTGGCGGTGGGGCTGAACTGCGCGCTCGGCGCGGCGCTGATGCGCCCGTACATCGAGGAGCTGTCGGCGATCGCCGACACCTTCATCAGCGTCTACCCGAACGCCGGCCTGCCCAACCCGATGTCGGACACCGGCTTCGACGAGACGCCGGAAGTCACCTCCAGCCTGCTCGCCGAGTTCGCCCGCGCCGGTTTCGTCAACCTGGCCGGCGGCTGCTGCGGCACCACGCCGGAGCACATCGCCGCCATCGCGCGGGCGATCGAGCACGCCGCGCCGCGCCGGCTGCCCGCCGCGGCGCCGTTGATGAAGCTCTCCGGCCTGGAGGCGGTGACGGTCGGCGACGAGTCGCTGTTCGTCAACGTCGGCGAGCGGACCAACGTCACCGGCTCGAAGGCCTTCGCCCGGCTGGTGCTGGCCGGCCAGTTCGAGGAGGCCGTCGCGGTGGCCCGCCACCAGGTGGAAAGCGGCGCGCAGGTCATCGACGTCAACATGGACGAGGCGATGCTCGACTCGGCCGCGGCGATGACGCGTTTCCTGAACCTGATCGGCGCCGAGCCCGACATCGCCCGCGTGCCGGTGATGATCGACAGCTCGAAATGGAGCGTGATCGAAGCGGGCCTGAAGTGCGTGCAGGGCAAGTGCATCGTCAACTCGATCTCGCTGAAGGAGGGCGAGGCCGAGTTCCTGCGCCAGGCGAAACTGGCCCGCCGCTACGGCGCGGCGGTGATCGTGATGGCCTTCGACGAGCAGGGCCAGGCCGACAGCTTCGAGCGCAAGACGGCGATCTGCCGGCGCAGCTACGACCTGCTGGTGCAGCAGGCCGGCTTCCCGCCGGAGGACATCGTCTTCGACCCGAATGTCTTCGCCATCGCCACCGGCATCGAGGAGCACGACAACTACGCGGTCGACTTCATCGAGGCCGCCCGCTGGATCCGCCACCATCTGCCGCACGCCAAGGTCAGTGGCGGCATCTCGAACGTCAGCTTCAGCTTCCGCGGCAACGACCACGTGCGCGAGGCGATCCACACGGTGTTCCTGTACCACGCGATCCGGGCGGGGCTGACGATGGGCATCGTCAACGCCGGCCAGCTGGGCGTGTACGAGGAACTCGACCCCGAGTTGCGCGAGCGGGTCGAGGACGTGGTGCTGAACCGCCGGCCACGGAGCCCGGAGGGCGACTGCATGACGGCCGGCGAGCGGCTGGTGGCGTTCGCCGAGCAGGTCAAGGCCGGCGGCCGCGAGAAGAAGGAAGACCTCGCCTGGCGCGCGGAAGCCGTCGACAAACGGCTTGCGCACGCGCTGATCCACGGCATCACCCAGTACATCGTCGAGGACGCCGAGGAGTGCCGCGCCGCCATCGCCGCGCGCGGCGGCCGTCCGATCGAGGTGATCGAGGGGCCGCTGATGGACGGCATGAACATCGTCGGCGATCTGTTCGGCGCCGGCAAGATGTTCCTGCCGCAGGTGGTGAAGTCCGCCCGGGTGATGAAGCAGGCGGTGGCGCACCTGGTGCCCTACATCGAGGCGGAGAAGGCGCGGCTGGCGGCCGCCGGCGGCGAAGTGCGCGCCAGGGGCAAGGTGGTGATCGCCACGGTCAAGGGCGACGTGCACGACATCGGCAAGAACATCGTCGCCGTCGTGCTCCAGTGCAACAACTTCGAGGTCGTCAACATGGGCGTGATGGTCCCGGCCGAGAAGATCCTCGCCACCGCGCGCGAGGAAGGCGCGGACATGATCGGCCTGTCGGGGCTGATCACGCCGTCGCTCGAGGAGATGGCGCACGTGGCGCGCGAGATGCAGCGGCAGGGCTTCTCCATGCCGCTGCTGATCGGCGGCGCCACCACCAGCCGCGTGCACACCGCGGTGAAGATCGCGCCGCACTACAGCCGCGGGCCGGTCGTCTACGTCTCGGACGCCAGCCGCTCGGTCGGCGTGTGCCAGAACCTGGTCTCCGACGAGGCAGCGCAACGCTTCATCGCCGAGGTCACCGCCGAGTACCAGCGGGTGCGCGAGCAGCACGCGGCGAAGAAGGGGCCGGAGCTGATCACACTGGCCCAGGCGCGCACCAACGCCACCCGCATCGACTGGGCCGGCTACGCGCCGCCGAAGCCGAAGTTCATCGGCCGCCGGCTGTTCAGGAACTACGACCTGGCGATGATCGCCAAGTACGTCGACTGGGGCCCCTTTTTCCAGACATGGGACCTGCACGGCCGCTTCCCGCAGATCCTCGCCGACGAGGTGGTCGGCGAGCACGCAAGGCAGGTGTTCGCCGAGGGCGAGAAGATGCTCGAACGGGCGATCGCCGAGCGCTGGCTCACCGCCAACGGCGCGCTGGCGTTCTACCCGGCCAACTCGGTTGGCGACGACATCGAGATCTACACCGACGAGTCGCGCCGCGAGATCCTGTTCACCTGGCACGGCCTGCGCCAGCAGACGAGGAAACCGGTGCTCGACGGCAAGCCGAACCCGAACCAGTGCCTGAGCGACTTCATCGCGCCAAGGGACACGGGCATCGCCGACTACATCGGCCTGTTCGCGGTCACCAGCGGCATCGGGCTGGAAAAGCGCGAGGCGATCTTCCAGTCGAAGTACGACGACTACGGCGCGATCATGCTCAAGGCGATCGCCGACCGGCTGGCCGAGGCCTTCGCCGAGCTGCTGCACGAGCGCGTGCGGCGCGACCTGTGGGGCTTCACCTTCGGCGAGGACCTCACCAGCGAGCAGCTGATCCGCGAGGCCTACCGCGGCATCCGCCCGGCGCCGGGCTACCCGGCCTGCCCGGAGCACGCGGTCAAGCGCGTGATGTTCGAAGTGCTCGGCGCCGCCGAGATAGGCATGGCGCTGACCGAGAACTACGCCATGACGCCGCCGTCGTCGGTGTCGGGCTTCTACTTCTCGCACCCGCAGGCGAAGTACTTCAACGTCGGCCGCATCGGCCGCGACCAGCTCGAGGACCTGGCGCGGCGCAAGCACGAGTCGGTCGGCGAACTCGAGCGCTGGCTGGCGCCGAACCTGGGCTGAGGCGCCGCGCCCGGGTCGCGGCGCACCGGCGACCGTGCCGGGCCCCGGCGCTGTCGCCGCCTGTCGGCGCGGAGGCTGCGCTGCCGAGCCTTGATCTGCGTCGGATCGCGCCCATATCCGCGCCATAAGCTGCAGGTAATGCGGACCCGCGGGAGGCCGCGATGTTGTCGATGAACGAGCCGGCGACGAGACCGGCCGCGGTGGCGGGGATGTTCTACCCCGCGTCAACCGCCGAACTCAGCCACCAGGTTGATGAACTGCTGGCCGCGGCGGCGGGCCGCGAAGGCGCGCCACCGCCGAAGGCGCTGATCGCTCCGCACGCCGGCTACGTCTACTCGGGGCCGATCGCCGCCAGCGCCTACGCGCAGCTGCGCTCGCAGCGCGGCCGCATCCGCAGGGTGGTGCTGCTCGGTCCGGTGCACCGGGTGCCGGTGCGCGGGCTGGCACTGCCGGGAGCGGACCGGTTCGCCACGCCGCTGGGCGATGTCCAGGTCGACGCGGAGGCGGTCGCCGCGCTGCGCGACCTGCCGCAGGTCGTCGAGAGCCGGCCGGCGCATGCCACCGAGCACTCGCTCGAAGTGCAGCTGCCTTTCCTGCAGCGCCTGCTCGGCGAGTTCTCGCTGCTCCCGCTGGCGGTCGGCGAGGCCACTGCCGAGGAGGTCGCCGAGGTGCTCGAGCGGCTGTGGGGCGGCGACGAGACGCTGATCATCGTCAGCTCCGACCTTTCGCACTACCTGCCGTACGACAGCGCGCGCCGCATCGACCAGGACACGATCGATCACCTGCTTTCGCTCGAAGTCGATCTCGACCACGAGCGGGCCTGCGGCGCCACCCCGATCAACGGCCTGCTGCTCGCCGCGCGGCGGAAGGGGCTGAAGGCCGAACTGCTCGACCTGCGCAACTCGGGCGACACGGCCGGCGACCGCAGGCGCGTGGTCGGCTACGCGGCGGTCGCCTTTCGGCCTTCGGCCGGCGCGGCAACGCTTGCCGGTGCCGGGGGCGACGAGGCGGACCGGGGCCGCGTGCTGCTCGCCCACGCCCGCGCGGCCATCGCCGGGGCGCTGTGCCTGGCCGCAGGCCCGGCGCCCGAGCGCGCGTTCCTGCAGCGTCCCGGCGCCAGCTTCGTGACGCTGCGCAGCGCAGGGAGCCTGCGCGGCTGCATCGGCTCGCTGCAGGCCAGGCGAGCGCTCGGCGCCGACGTGCGCGCCAACGCCGTGGCCGCCGCCTTCGACGACCCGCGCTTCGCGCCGCTGCGCGCCTCCGAGTATGGCGAGATCGACGTCGAGGTCTCGCTGCTGTCGTCCGCCTCGCCGCTGCCGGTGGCGAGCGAGTGCGACCTGCACGCGCAACTGCGCGCCGGCGTCGACGGGCTGATCCTTGAAGCGGGCGGTCGCCGCAGCACCTTCCTGCCGCAGGTCTGGGACATGCTGCCGAGCGCGCGGGACTTCGTCGACGAGCTCAAACGCAAGGCCGGACTGCGGCGCGAGTTCTGGTCGGAAGAGCTGCGCTTCTCCCGCTACACGGTCGAGAAGTTCACCGATGCGGAGGTCGCATGAACCCCGCCGTCACCGAACGCAACGCCCGGCGGCAGCCGGACGAACACCACCCGGCCCGTTGGTGGCATCTGCTCCCCGATGGCCGCATCCAGTGCGACCTGTGTCCGCGCGACTGCAGGCTGCACGAGGGGCAGCGCGGGCTGTGTTTCGTCCGCAAGCGCGAGGGCGCGGCGATGGTGCTCACCACCTACGGCCGCTCCTCCGGCTTCTGCGTCGACCCGATCGAGAAGAAGCCTCTGAACCACTTCTATCCCGGCTCGTCGGTGTTCTCCTTCGGCACCGCCGGCTGCAACCTGGCCTGCAAGTTCTGCCAGAACTGGGACATCTCCAAGTCGACCGAGATGGACCGGCTGATGGACGCCGCCTCGCCCGAGGCGATCGCCGAAGCGGCGCTCGCCGCCGGCAGCCGCAGCGTCGCCTTCACCTACAACGACCCGGTGATCTTCGCCGAGTACGCGATCGACACCGCCATCGCCTGCCACGCACGCGGGCTGGCCACCGTCGCAGTCACCGCCGGCTACATCCACGCCGCGCCGCGCGCCGAGTTCTACGCGCACATGGATGCTGCCAACGTCGACCTGAAGGCGTTCACCGATGACTTCTACTTCAGGCTGACCGGCGCGCACCTGGCGCCGGTGCTGGAGACCTTGAAGTACCTGGTGCACGAGACGTCGTGCTGGACCGAGATCACCACGCTGCTGATCCCGACCAAGAACGACTCCGATGCCGAGATCCGCGCCATGTGCCGGTGGATCGCGAAGGAACTGAAGCCCGAGGTGCCGCTGCACTTCACCGCCTTCCATCCCGACTACAAGCTCGACGAGCTGCCGGCGACGCCCGCCGCGACGCTGGCCCGCGCCCGCCGCATCGCGCACGAGCAAGGCCTGCAGTACGTCTACACCGGCAACGTGCACGACCGCGAGGGCGGCAGCACCTTCTGCCCGCGCTGCCACGCGCTGCTCGTCGAGCGCGACTGGCACCGCATCCTGCGCTACGAGCTGACCGACGACGGCCGCTGCCCGCACTGCACGCAGCAGATCGCCGGGCGCTTCGAGCCGTACCGCGGCAGCTTCGGCGACCGGCGCTTCGCGGTGCGCATGGCGCGGCGATAGCCGCCGGCCGGCGCGCACGAGCCGCCGCAGCTCCTGCCGGCCCGCTGACAGCACCCGCCGCAGCGGGCCGCCCATGCGGCGCGCCCGGCGCGGCGGGCCGTGCGCCGCGTCGAAAGGTTGACCCAGGCCAATAACAACGTATACATTACCGAACACAATAAGCGGCATCATCCCCGGGGGAGACATGTCCTCGGCAACAGCCATCGGCGCCCCGCTCCTGTCGCCCGAGGCGCTCGGTTTCGTCGGCCGCGGCCTGCAGCGGCCGGAATGCGTGCTCGCCACCCGCGGCGGCGACCTGTTCACCGCCGACTGGCGCGGCGGCGTGGCGCACACGCGCCCCGACGGTACGCAGACGCTGTACGCGGCGCGGCTGCCGGCAGACCGCCCGCTGCGCCCGAACGGCATCGCGCTGCGCGCCGACGGCAGCTTCCTGCTCGCCGACCTGGGCGAGGAGCTCGGCGGCGTGTTCGCGCTCGACCGTGGCGGCGAAGTCCGGCCGCTGCTGCAGCGGGTCGACGGCGTCGACCTGCCGCCGACGAACTTCGTGCACGAGGACACCGCCGGCCGCGTCTGGATCACGGTCAGCACCCGCCGGCGCCCGCGCGCCACCGCCTACCGAGCCGACGTGGCCGACGGCTTCGTCGTGCTGCTCGACGGGCGCGGCGCGCGCATCGTCGCCGACGGCCTCGGCTACACCAACGAGGCGCTGGTCAGCCCGGACGGCCGCTGGCTTTACGTCAACGAGACCTTCGGCCGCCGGCTGACGCGCTTTCGCCTCGCCGCCGACGGCGCACTCGCCGGCCGGGAAACGGTGGCCCGCTTCGGCCCCGGCACCTTTCCCGACGGCCTGACCTTCGATGCCGAGGGCGGCGTCTGGATCACCAGCATCGTCTCCAACCGGGTGATCCGGGTCGACCGCGACGGCAGCCAGCAGCTGATCCTGGAAGACTGCGACCCGGCGCACCTCGACCGCTGCGAGCAGGCGTTCGTCAGCGGGACGATGGGCCGTCCGCACCTCGACACCGGCGGCGGCCGGCGGCTGGCCAACATCTCCAGCCTCGCCTTCGGTGGCGCCGACCTGCGGACCGCCTTCCTCGGCTGCCTGCTCGGCGACCGCCTGGCGAGCTTTCGCGCGCCGGTGGCCGGCCATCCGCCGCCGCACTGGAACTACTGCTGACATGCCATCGCCTTCCCCCCGCGCCATCCGCAGCGCAGGCCGCCGACCCGTCGGTCGCCCGTCCGGCCGGCCGGTGCGGACCTCGCTGGTCGAAGAGGCCTACAGCGCCATCCGCACGCGGGTCCTGGACAACGTCTTCCCGCCCGGCTACCGGGCGCTGGAGAGCGAGCTGGCCGAGGCGCTGGGCATCAGCCGCACGCCGGTGCGCGAGGCCCTGATCCGCCTGCAGAAGGAGGGGCTGGTCGAGGTCGTGCCCCGTCACGGCATGCGTGTGCTGCCGGTTTCGCCGGCCGACATGGCCGAGATCTACGTCGTGCTGGCGGCGCTGGAGAGCGCGGCGGTGGAGATGGTCGCCACGCGCCGTCCGGCCGCGCAGGACCTGAAGCCGCTGCTGCAGGCCACGCGCGACATGGACCGCGCCCTGAAGGCGGACGACCTCGACGCCTGGGCGGCGGCCGACGAGCGGTTCCACCGCACGCTGATGGAGCTGGCCGGCAACCGGATGCTGAAGGAAACGGTCGAGAACTTCTGGGACCGGGCGCACCGCGCGCGGCTGGTCACGCTGCGCCTGCGGCCCAAGCCGGTCGACTCCACGCGCGAGCACGCCGAACTGGTCGACCGCCTGCGCGCCGGCGACGCCGCTGGCGCGGTCTCGGTCAACCGGGCGCACCGCGCCCGCGCCAGCCGCGAACTGCTGGCGCTGTTCGAACGGCTGCGGCTGCAGCAGCTTTAGGATCCGCAATGAGCACCGAACTCCGCATCGTTGTGCTGCCCGGCGACGGCATCGGCCCCGAGGTGATGAGCGCCTGCCTGGCTGTTCTCGCGGCGCTGCAGCGCGACGGTGACGGCTGGCGGCTGCGCTTCGAGCACCACCCCGGCGGCGCCCAGTGCTGGGTCGACACCGGCAGTGCCCTGCCCAAGGCCTCGATGCAGGCCGCCCACGGCGCCGACGCCATCCTGTTCGGCGCCATGGGCCTGCCGACCGTGCGCTATCCGGACGGCACCGAGATCGCGCCGCAGCTCGACCTGCGCGACGAACTCGACCTGTACGCCGGCGTGCGGCCGATCCGGGCGATCGCCGGCGTGCCGCTGCCGCTGGCCGACCCGCGCGCCGCGCAGATCGACCTGGTGATCGTCCGCGAGCAGACCGAGGGCTGGTTCTACGGCCGGCTGCGCCCGGAGGCGCTGCCACCGGCCGGCGACGACGAGGCCTTCGACATGGGCCGCATCACCCGCGCCGGCTCGCAGCGGCTGTTCGAGTTCTCCTTCGCGCTCGCCGCCAGGCGCCGCGCCCGCGGACCGGGCAAGGGGCGGGTGACCTGCGTCGACAAGGCCAACGTGCACCGCGGCCTGGCGCTGATGAACCGGGTGTTCTGGGAGGTCGCCGGGCGGCACCGCGACCTCGGCGCCGACCACTGCTACGTCGACGCAATGGCGCTCAACCTGGTGCGCCGGCCGTGGGAATACGACGTCCTGGCCACCGAGAACCAGTTCGGCGACATCCTGTCCGACCTCGGCGCGGCGCTGATCGGCGGCATGGGCATGGCGCCGTCGGCCGACATCGGCGACCGCCATGGCCTGTTCCAGCCGTCGCACGGCTCGGCACCCGACATCGCCGGCCAGGGCAAGGCGAACCCGACCGCGATGCTGCTGTCGGCGGCGATGATGCTCGACTGGCTGGCCGAGCGGCACGCGATGCCGGCGCTCGCCGCCGCCGCCGCACGGCTCGAGGCGGCAGTCGATCGGGTCTATGCCGAGCGGCGCGTCAGGCCGTTCGAGTTCGGCGGCGCCGACGGCACCACCGCCATCACGCGCGCCGTCATCGACGCGCTGGCCGGCCAGGAGGTCGCCGCATGAACGCGCCCGGCCGCTGGCAGGCGCGAATCCCGCAGCGTGCAGCGCGGAGGGTAGTCCAGTGACCGCTCCCGGCAGGCGGCAGCGGCGGCGCGCGGGGCACGGGGCATGAGCGCGCCGGGCCGCTCCCAAGCGCGAATCCCGCAGCGCGCAGCGCTGAGGGTAGTCCAGTGAACCGGCCGCTGCGCGTGGCCACCGTCGGCGCCGGCTACTTCAGCCGGTTCCAGTACGACGGCTGGCAGCGCATGGCCGGCGACGGCCTGGTCGAACTCGTCGGGCTGGCCAATCGCGATCCGGCCCGCGGCGCCGACGCGGCAAGGCGCTACGGCATCGCCCGGACGTTCCGCAGCGTCGAGGACCTGCTCGAGGCGACCACGCCCGACCTGCTCGACATCATCACGCCGCCGCCGACGCACCACGGGTTCGTGCGCGCCGCCGTCGAGCGCGGCGTGCCGGCGATCTGCCAGAAGCCGTTCGGTGTCGACTATGCCGATGCGCTGGCCATGACCGAACTGGCCGAAGCGGCCGGAGTGCCCCTGATCGTGCACGAGAACTACCGCTGGGAGCCGTGGTATCGCGCGGCGAAGCGCTTCATCGGCAAAGGCGAACTCGGCGACCTGCACGCCATCGCCTTCCGCCTTCGCCCGGGCGACGGCCAGGGGCCGCGCGCCTACCTCGACCGGCAGCCTTACTTCCAGACCATGCCGCGGCTGCTGGTCGTCGAAACGGCGATCCACTGGATCGACACCTTCCGCTTCCTGATGGGCGAGGTGCGGGCGGTGTACGCGCGGCTGCGGCGGATCAACCCGGCGATCGCCGGCGAGGACGCCGGCTATCTGCTGTTCGAGTTCGACGGCGGCGCGACGGGGCTGTTCGACGGCAACCGCTGCAACGACCATCTCGCCGCCGATCCGCGCCGCACGATGGGCGAGTGCTGGATCGAAGGAAGCCGCGGCGTGCTGCGGCTCGACGGCGAGGCGCGGCTGCACTTCAAG
>Ga0209450_10000869_pt1 | contig 15148 bp, 13 predicted proteins | sample FrelakmetLWP11LW_FD_187149 | JGI IMG/M metagenome (GOLD analysis project Ga0209450, IMG submission 187149) | Freshwater lake sediment microbial communities from the University of Notre Dame, USA, for methane emissions studies - LWP11 LW (SPAdes)... | ecosystem: Environmental > Aquatic >...
TCCAAAAATTCTATAATTTTTTTTTTTGGCAAACTTTAACAACAGAGGGCAGTTAAAATAATTAAAATATATTGAAAACGTGTCCAACAGCTACTGCCATCTGACGAAGCTTTCTCATACTCACTATTTAGTTCTAGAGGCCTAGAGGCCCATTTAACCTTTCGAATGTCAGCAGCAGAAGCTTTCTAAAAAAGAAAAAATAATTTTTATCAAAATGAGTGACGCACATTCTTCAATTTCAAAAGGATCTCTTGTTTTAAAACAACTTATAGACAAGAAAGAATACGAGTCTCTTTTGCGAGCAAAAGCATTTCAAGATAAGTATGAGAATAAATTAAAAGAACATTACATTCTTAAACCAGAAACTGAAGGTGAAAAAGAAAAAAGCGAAGAAGAGGAGAAAAGAGAAGTCTCAGTTGGGCAGGTTGGTGAAGGAAGCGTCGTCGAAACAAAAGATCTGAAGACCCTCATTACTGAAATTGTAAATGAAACTGTCTCCAAGTTGTTAAATTCTTCAGAAAAACCTAGTCTTCAACCAGAGCAAATTGGAAGTGGAGAAAATACTGATTTGGCTGAAGAAGTGCCCCCTCCTGCTGAAAATCTGAATCACGAACCTCCCAGCGGTGTAGAAGAAACAATAAAGTCAAGTCAGAATACAGTTGGAGTCCAAGAACTTTTGTTGAAAAGAATTCCTTTAAAATATAAGCAAAAAGCTGAAAAACTTTTAGAAGCATTTCAAGAAAATCCAAATGCAATTACCTGGAACTCTGACGGAGTTATTTTCATTAACCAAGACAGTTTGCCAAATTCAAATATTTTTATTTTGCTCCCAGAACTCTTTAAAAAAGATCCAAACAAAAAACTGCCAGGCTTTTTTGAATTTACTTCAGAAATAGCTACTTTGGGGTTGGGCCATTTGATTGAGAGAGGAATTTTGAGAGGCCTGCATAGACCTGCTCCTCTTGAAAATCAAAAAGAATTGTATCAGGGCCTTAAAAAAGAAAATTGGTGGTACATTGGATAATGCTGAATTCGGACATAGAACTTTATTTTCAAAAAATGCCCTGTCTGGAAAAACATTTTATGGGAGTTTACAGCATCGACAATTTTCCCAATAAGATGAAATTGAGATCTTTTTTTGTTTGCAATCTGAGCAAAAGCTCTGAGCCAGGTTCTCACTGGATTTCATTTATTAAGCCTGAGCCAAAAACGATTGAAATTTTTGACAGCTTGGGAACCAAAATTAATAATTTGAGGCCCTACTTAAAGTTTAGCAACAATCCAAACATAATATATAACGAAGCCCCTTTTCAAACAGCCACTTCCAGCACGTGTGGTCTTTTTGCAATAATGTTTTTGATTGAGAGGTCTTTTAATTTTGATTTAAAATTTAATGAGCTGCTGGCAGAAATTTTTGACAAAAATCCTGAAATAAATGAAAAAATTGTGTTCGATTTTTTTGAAACTCATTTTAACTTAATTCTGTAATATCTTTGTTTCAGCATCATGTCAGACTTTATTCCTACTAAGGTAGAAGTCAATTTGCAAAGTCAAGAACTTAAGATGGAGCCTGATGTCAACAGGATGGTTCATCCTTTCAGAATGATCATATCGGGCCCAACTATGAGCGGCAAGTCCCATTTCATGTACTTGATGTTGAAATTCAGAGAAACAATTTTCACGTCGAGGTTTCACCGAATCTTGTTCTGCATTCCCCCAGAATCGGCTCACGAAAAGATGCCTTTCTTTAAGAAGATGCAAACAGAGTTTGAGCATTTGGAGCTAGTATTGGGTCTGCCGAAGGAGGAGAATGTCCTGGACAATGCACTGCCAAAATTAATCATCATAGGTAAGACGAATATAATAAAATGAGGTCATGTTTTTGGAGTTTGCCTGCCCTATTATGTTTACTTCATGAATATTTACATACTTTTCAGATGACCTGATGGGAGAAGTCATCAAAAATCCATTCATTACAGAAATGTTTATTCAACACAGCCACCACAGTTCGGCTAGCATCATCTTCAGCTCTCAAAACTACTTTATCAATGGTCCTCTTACCATCAAACAGAATTGCAACTACAGGGTTTTCTTCCAAGATCCCACAGACGATCGAGTTCTCAGGACTGTCAGTTCTCAATTGAAGTAATTTTTTTATATAAAATCTCAGATAATAGTATTAATAATTGCCACCATATTTGTAAAATCCCAGATAATAAAAAGTAATCTTAAATAAGTAAAATTTTATTTTTCAGAGTTAAATGTCCCAACTTCTTGAACGACTGCTTCGAAGCTTTGGGCGACTACTACAGGGGGGATCGTTTTCTCTACATTTTGATTGACGGTCACACAATGTCTCCCATGAGCGAACTGAGATATCGATCTAAAATATTCCCAGAAGAAGATGGCAAAATCCGTCCCATTTGTTTTTTCCCAAATCCAAAAGGAAAATCAAAAAGCAAATGATTTAGTTATTTATTCAGTTAGTCAGCTTTGTATCCATAAGGATATGTTTTAAAATCACAGTCATTTTTATCAATGTAACGCTTCATAAATAAATCATTCTTAAATTCAAAACTTCTCAAAGTAGATCTTTTGTGACAAGAAGGCTTAACTGCAATTTTTCGAATTTGGGGAATAAACATGCTCTGGTATTCATTCTGAAAATGTTGCTCAATATAATTTTCATAAGTTTTGTGGTCAATGGGCTCACACAAATGGGCACTTTTTAAACTCAGGCCTTTTACTTTGGTTATTGTGTGAAGGGTGCTATTTTTTTCATCTCTATAAAGAATTGAATAATTTCGACAACCCAAAGAATGGTAACTCAAAATTTGACACTCTTTCGGAACAACATATTTGTAATCGCCAATGCAGTCGCTAAAAACTAAGGGATCTTGAACATTGTTGGGGACCGAGTAAAACAAGCAATCAGTGTCAACTGCATAAACTTGGATTCCCTTAGATTGGAGTAGCTTTAAGTGATCGTGAATAATTATTCGAGCGTGGGCAGTAATTTCTGATCCAATAAAAACATTGGCCTTCAAATTGGGACTTGTCAAATTGTTTTCGTACTCAACTACCACGGCAGTTTCACTTAAATTATACATCTCTAAAATTTCAAATTTAGATGCCAATTCTTCTAATCTGTGTTGAGAATATACAATTTCAGTTTTTGTAAAATTAGAATTTTGAGAAAATTTGCCAAATAAACTATTAGCTGTGTCTTTGTAAAACAATTTTTGTCTCGGATTGTTAATGACATTTTCAGTAGTCAAAGCAAATTTTGAAGGAAGATCCATCTTGGAGTTGTGCCGTTTGCAGTAGTCCAACTTTTCCTGCTCAGTTTGTAAGTCATCGAGGCCACCAGAATTTTTTAATCTGCAACTGCTAAGACACTGAACAAAATTTTTTAACAAAAATTTTCTTTCCGGAAAATACTGAACTTCAAAAATATCTAAAATTGTGTATTTTTCTTGCAAGGCCTTGTTGATATCTGGAATCGTCCAAACTGAAGTGAAGCTTTTTGCTTTCCAAGTTTGATGTTTGCATTGTGTTCTGCTATCTGTGGCACACATTCTGCACAAAGCTAAAAAGTTAAATTTATCAGAGATCCTGTACTGAAGATAAGGATTTAAATCAGTTTGGGGTGCCAGCACTGTACAATGAATGCAACCGCTTTCCAAGGCAACATTTTTATAGAAAAGCTGACTGTCCTGGACCCGAACATCAGAGAGATCCCTTCCAATAATGGTGTGACACTTTCCCACAGGAAATGGTTTTGTCATTGCAATGTGTGCATAGAGTCCATTGACGTCTGCAATTTTAAATGTTTCACTTGGATTTTCACTTTGGAGCCACCTCAGTTTGTAAATATCCAACAGTCCGGATCGCATGGCCACCCTGGGAATCAGCCTAGCCAGAGGTCGATTTAATTTTTTTTCTTCAGATTTTTGAAATTCCATCCACTTTTTAGTTTTTTTAAATTTTTTCCAGTTGCACTCATAAACAAATTCCAAGTGCTTCACCTCTTCCTTACAGTTTTCTAAAAGAAATTTTGAAAATGTAGTCATTTCTTTATCAACTGTTGCAGCAGACTTCTTGTAAATACTGAAGGCAGTTTCAAATGTCAAATCTTTTCTTAGAGGATTGCAGCAGTCTGGGGGCAAATGACAGTGCACTTCGCAACCGTTGTATTGAGTGACAGTTTTATTTTCCGGACTGTACAAATCCACTGCATATTTGCCAAATTTTTTTTGACCTTCAGACGAACTAAAGGCATGCTGATAATGTCTTTCAGGATACAATTTTTCTCGAAAGCAGGCTAATTCAAGCTCACCTCTAGACACAGTTTTCATGTGGGAAGTATTTTCATGCATGACTGCATACACAGATTCCTCGTTGAGGTAAAAGTTGGTAAACATTTTGTAAGAATAGGCAGGAAGTGTTGTTACTTGGCTGGTGAAGGGATGCAGAATCAAGTCGGTTCGACATTCCAAGTCTTGAAGAAGTTTAACTTGAAAATCAATGGAGTCTTTTAAAAACAGCAAGCAAGCTTTTGCCAAAATTTTTGTCTTGTAATTGCTTGTTTTTTTTAACTCAGCCTTAAAGTTCCAAATATGATCTTTATTTTGATTTTGAAAATATTTTTTCTGAAGGGTTCTCTCTTCGTCATCTAACAGATCTTCAAAATCTGCCAAGGGAGGCATCGATCCTTCATAGTTGTAGTATTGAGGATTATTCCATCTGAAAAAATTAAATAAACTTTAATGTCAATCGGAACATTAGAATATCCACATCGCAACCTTGACAAAAAAAATTAAATGCAGCCTGGAAAATGGAATAATAAAAAAATAGATAACAAAATATTGATGCATTTTATATACTCACTTTCCCGGGAAGAAATTCAGCTCTTCTTTTAAGCAAAACTGTTTGATGAGATCCTCGTAATTTCCTTTGAAATAGTTGGAGGCATTGAGAAAAACTAATTGCTGGCACTTTGTCTTCAGCAGTATATAGTTGTTGCCTTTTTTAATAACTGCAGGACACCAATCAAGTTTTGACAGGCAGTCCATCACAGAAGCCATATTTTCATTTTCCGGATTTAGGCTAATTAAAGTTGATCCTTTAGTCTGTGGGCTCATCAAAAAGAGAACAAAATAGTCCAGAACATTTTTTTTTTCTTTTTCTTGAAGATTCTTGAGGCGACCATTTGTAGCTTCAGTTTTTTTGCGAACAGTCTTAGTTGTAATTGATCCCCAATTAATCTTTTTGTTGTGCAAGTCATAATTAAACTCAAAAGGATCGCAAGGACTTTTCAAGTTCATTTCTAGTTCGTCATCGGCTAACAGTAATTCTTCAAAACATCCAAATTTTGTTTCTCTCCAAATAGTGCAAAAATTTGGAGTCAAAGTGGAACAGCTGTTTGCTTGATGGTGACAACATTTGATGGAAAAAAATTCTTTTTGAGCACAAACCTCTTTCCAAGTAAAATTATTACTTTGCTGAAACAATTTTCTCAAATGGTGACAGTCGGTGCAAAGGAAAGTTGAAGAATTTTTAAATTCGAAACTGAAGAATATTAGATTAGGCCACCTTTCAGTTAATTTTCCTTTTTCTAGTTTGCACTGGTGAGCCTCTGATGTTATTTCAAACACTTCTTTACAAAATGTGCACTGTTTCTCATTTTTGGTCAGACATCGGTGCTGTTTTTTCACATTTTCAGAAGAATTTCCCTTGATAAATTTGTTGCAAGTATCACAAAACATCCCAATTCTTCCTCTTTTTGATTTTACTCCACAGATAACTTTATGATTGTCAAAACATCTTTGAGTTGGAAATTTATAATTACAGATGCTGCAAGTGATGGGTTTTGACAAAGGAGAGTCTAACTTTGAGAAGCAGTATTGGAAAGGAAGATTGTCTTGCCTTATAGTGTTTTCTTTAGCATAATAACAATTACAAAGAAAACAACTTTTTTCTTTAAAAGTACAAATGTGTCGATAGAAAGGAGTAAATGTTTTTTTGCAAATTAAACACAACTGATTGTTTTTGTTGACATATTTCTTCAAGTCAATGACGGGGACGACGTGCCCTGGCTCTGAGAGAAATAGAAAAATCTGAGGTAAGGTGTCATCCCAAATCGACGAAGGAAAGGACTCCACATTTGCGTCCGGCTCTTGAGTGCTGCGAATCACATGAATTTGAGAAGACAAGTGATGGCACAGTTTAGGTAAAGTTTCAACAATAGTGTATGGTCCTTTGGCAGGCAAGTCTAAATTTAAAATCAACTTTTCAATCTCTTGTTTTAAAATTTCACCTGCTTCTTTTTTCTTCTTTTGAGAAGTCCTTTTTATCCACAGGTGTGTTAACTTTTCAAAAATACTGTCATTTTTTAAACCCTGATACCATTTATTTGCAAAGTGGCAAATGAGCACTGAAGATAGAAGGCACTGATTCTCAAAAGCTGCTTCGTCTCCCAGAAATCCATTTTCAATTTCAATTACTCCTGCAATATTTAAATTTACTTTATTTTGTTTGCAACCCAAGGATCGTTTCACTCCTCTTCCAATTCTTCTTTTGGGCCACTTTGTGTGATCATAACTAAATATTTTGAAATAAACTCTGAAGCCTTGATCGAGTCTGAGCTCCTCATTTGAGGATAAAAAGTTATTCAGCATGCCCATAACAAATTTCAGAATTGTTGCTGTGTCTGACAGCTGCAAAGTATAACCAGTGCTTCTCAGGGCATTAACCATACCTGGTTGTTTCATGGTCAAATATATCAAATTCTCCTCTTCAGAATTGTAATTGTGTCTTAGTTCGTCGACCATGGATTCCATTGCTCTCTCTAAAATGACCCTAATGTCTCTTAATAGAGGAGGCTTTTTATTGTTTTTCAGTTTAACCCTTAGAACGTAGAGGTGATCTTCAATTCGAAAAACTTTTTGTCTCTGATGATCCTGCTTTTGAATGTAAATTTCAAAATTTTCATTTTCAAACACCTTAGTTTCTTTTTCATAAAAATGTGCATCAACTGGTGTAGGTACAGGTACAGGAGCCTGTAATCCAGAAGGTCCCGCAACAGGAGAAGGGGAACGGGTAGGAGTCGGTAGTTCAACATCACTGTCTCCAGAATAATTAAATAATCTTCCATCAGAATCACTGGAAAAGTCACTCAGTTCAGATAAACGACCACTTCTTTCATTTTCAGGTTGATTTAATTTAATTTTCTTTGGTTGGGATCCCATTTTAAACATTAAAGAAAGCAAGTCAGCTAAAGCTTTTTGTCAGCTGAAAAAAGAAAGTCAAACTCACCATGTTATTATTTGGATTTCAAATTGTGTTGCAATCTGTTTGGGATTACATTAAAAGAAAATAAATAATGCCACCAAAGTGTATTGTGGATTTTGAAGACAGACTTGGTAAATATGAAAGTGCCATTGACAAACTTTCTGCACTGAGTGACTTTCAAAAACGCAATTTTTTGTTTTCTCTTGCTAAAAATACCGATAAAAGACTGCAAAGGTACAAAAATAATTTGAAAAAGTTTTATTTTCAAAAGCTGAGATATATTCGCTGTAAACAAAAAAAATTTCAATCCTCAATGAACAAAATATGGCAATACTTACGCAATGCTTTCTTAATGTATTCAAGTGAGCACACAATTTTTTTAGAATGGTTTAATATTTATTATCGGAAAAAGCTGCATATAAAAGGCTCAAAAAAATGCTACAAACATATCAGAAAATTTAAGAAACACGTTTTGAGGTTGTGTGAATAAATTGTAAAGACATCATGTTAACTGACCAAGAAATTGCAGAGAAATATAGTGACATTGATTTTCCCGGATCATTTTCCGGGGCTCGAAACTTTCAAATGTTTTTAAAGACTGATCTGAATGAGGACGTGGATTTAAAACGAATTTATACCATTTTAAAAAATCAACCATTCTATGTCATTTCACAAAAACCGATTCGTCGATTCCCGAGAAGACCTTACTGGGTTCCCGGATTTGGAATTTTGATGCAAAGCGATATTGCCTTCATGTTTGAAAAAAATGGCTTCAAGTACTTTTTAGTGTTGATTGATGTTTTCAGTCGCCATTTGTATGTTGAAGCTTTGAAGGATAAAACTGCAGCAACAGTCAAAAAGGCATTTCAGAAAATATTTTCAAATTTCACCAGTCCAATTACGAAACTAGAGACAGACCAAGGCGGCGAATTTACAGGCCTAAAATCATTTTTCAAGAAAGAAAATATTATCTTTAAAATTAAAACTGGCTCAAATAAGGCTTCTTTTTCGGAGCATTCCATATATTTAATTAAAAAAAATCTCTACTCTGCAATGAGGTCTAAAATCTCTACAGATTGGCCAACATTTTTGCCTTCAATTGTTGAAGCTTTAAATGAGAAGCCCCTAAAGAAACTAGGATATTTTTCACCCTCTGAAATCAACAACGAATTAGACGATGCGAAGGTTCATGATGCTCAAAAGAGAGAACATATTGAAGTGTATGAAGAGGATGATTGGAAACAACAAGATAAAAATCAAGAAGATTATTTGAAGTCAAAAAATCCCTTGCAGATTGGGCAATACGTTTATGTGGACAAAAAAGTGGAAGTTTTCGACAAATCTTTTTTCTCCCAAGTAAGTAAGCTTTCTCAATTTGTTTTGCTCTGTAAATGCAAATACTTCATAAGTTACTTAGCAGACTTTCAAAAACTGCTTTCATTTTTCCAATTTTTTCATTCTGTAAATTCAAACATCTCGAATCCACATTCAGATGTCTCGAATCAAAATTCAGACCGTTCGAATACTTCATAGGCTATGAAGTAGACTTTCAAAACAAAAATTTGAGAGTTTCTCTTTCCTTTTTAAATTGCTTGCTTTCGAATCCAGATTCAGATGTCTCGAATCAAAATTCAGAGTGTTCGAATACTTCATAGGCTGTGTAGTAGACTTTCAAAAACTGCTTTCAGTTTTTCACAGCAGAAATTTATTTTTGAGAGAGTCTCTTTCGTTTTTAGTTTGCTTGCTCTAACTTCTACTCTTCTACTTTCAGTTAAGTTAGAAAGGCAATGCTTTCTTTCTCTGTTCTATCTTCTACTTTCAGTAAGGTTTGAAAGGCAATGCTTTCTCCGTTACTCAGACACATTTTGTTAGGCAGGCCACTTTCTTCTCTTTCTTTCAAAATTAAGGTTCTCTCTAGGCAAAGTTATGAAGGTTAAGCTTAAGGTTAAAGCCAAGCTAGGCTCTGTTCTCTCTACCGAACAGAGACTGTTAAGGTTAAGGTTAGACTTTCTCTCTCTTAAAAGTTCTCTTCACTTTCAAAAATCAATAGTCTGTTACATTTTTCTTTTTCAGAGAGGAGAAATCTTTAAAATTAAATCTGTGGATGCGATTGCAAAGCCAGAACTTTACAAGTTAGAAGATCTTCTTGGAGCTGAAGTGAAGGGACATTTTTATGCCAAACAGCTTCGTCTAGCTCCAAATGCAGATGACCCAGAATTTGTATTCGAAGTTGAAACAGTGATAAAAAAGAGAAAAGTCAGGGGAGTCGAAGAAATTCTTGTCAAATATCTCTATTATCCTGGTAAGAAATAATTTTGTTTTTTTTATAATTTTATATATTGGCGAGTTAGCTAGGTAAGGCTTCGTTGATATTGTTTTTAATGAAAGTTAATTTTTTTATTTCAGATAAATTCAATCAATGGATACCGAAAAGTCAGCTTGTCATCGACAATTCTAGCAACAACTAAACAATGTCTTACGTTAAAAGTGTGATTATTAAAAATCCAACAAAAACAATTTTGGTTGAAGGCAACCTAAAAAATGGATCGATTTCAGTCAACCTTTGCAAAGATTACATCGACATTTATACCGGAACCTGGAACATTGCTGTGAAAGATTTATCTTTCATTTCTGTCAGTGAATCTAAATATTTTTTCAACATTACTTCAAATTTAATTTTTGGACAATTCAAGAATAAAGACAATAGGCTTGAAGAAATTGAAGTACCAATTCAACGATTTTTTTTGGAAATTGCAGCAGCCAGACAAAAATTTACCAAGTTTGAATTGCTTTGGTTTACAGTAAATCGCCCAAATGAACGAATAATTCTGAATTTTAACTTTTGGCCCAAGCCAGACCCCATTCCAGACATTGATGTAAAAGTCTATTTGACTTTGCTTTTTAACAGAATGCAATGAACTAAAAAACGAAAAAGAAACTTCATGGAAACTATAGTTGATAAGGTTTACTTTCGTGAAATATTAATAAGAGACAAAGCTTTCCTCTATCAACTCTACAAAGGAAGCAAACTTCAAAATCGAAGTAAAATTTCTGGTGCCTCAGACATTCATTTGAAAACTTTGTGCCAAATTTTACATTTGATAATGAACAATGTGATTCCAGTAGAAAACGAAAACGGCAAAAAAATAAAAAGTGCAAAGAGACTTCCATTTCTTAAAAACAATTTTAAATCCCAACAAAAATTTGCAGATATCTACGAATCTCCACAAGAAAATAAAGTGAAAATTTTAAGACAATTATCTTCAGTATACTGTTTTCTTTTAATGTCGCTCTTCCAACAATAACATGGATCACACATTGATGCAACAATTGAGAGGAAATAATTACTATCTTCAAAATCCAAGATTTAGCACATTTCCTCTGGGGACGACTTCAACTCCTGGACTTTTTGCCTCTTCCTTATATCAAGTTTACACACCGGTACATCACCCAAAACCTATCAACGAAGCAGAAAAGCAGTTAAAAAAAGAAATTGAAACTTCAGCAGCTCCTGCAGAAATACAAGAAGGGTTCGGTGCAGTAGAGCATAATGAAAGTAGAAAAAGAAAACTGGACGAAACAATTTTAGAAAAAATGATGCATCCAACTTTTAAAATTTCAAAATTAAAAGTTGGCAAAGAAGAAGAAAACAAAAGTGGGGCAGGAGGTTCGAAAAAGAATACACCAGAAAAAAGCCAGAAAAAATACTTCAAATTTTGAGCAAGATTCTTTCAAAATGGGGGATGCAAAGGAAAGAGAAGTCAACACTCAGCCAGCGGTAAATTTCACAGAACATTTTTTTAATGCTCTTCCGGTAGACAGTCGTTTTAATAAAGTTGTTCTCCAAGAGTTTGTACCCACAAGTGGGGGCGCAGATGACGCATCTGCAATTCGATTTCATTTTGAAAAACGGGAAGCACCTCAGTGTTATTTAATTTCAAAAACACTAATCCAACTAGACTTTACTATCACCAAAGAAGATGGAAAAACTTTGCCATTGACTGCTTCGATTGTGGCAGGTATAAATAACACATTGCACTCCCTATTTTCAGAAGTTTCCATTTCAATAAATGGACAAAATATTTCTGGATCGAAACTGTTTTATCCCTACAAAGCATATTTAGGAACATTGCTATCTTTTGATGGGGAAGTTAAGAATTCAACTCTGCAAATGCAAGGATGGGCCAACGACAAGGCAAGAAATATGGGACCGACAAGCACTAATTCAGGTTTTTACATCAGATCCCAATTCATGAGAGAAGATGAAATTTCAACAAATGCTTATCGAGCAGACGGGTGCACTTTTATTGGTAAATTGTATCATGAACTGCATACATGTGATAAGCCATTGCCACCTCATACAGCAGTGGACATTTATCTCACTAGAGCTTCAAGTGAGTTTTCGCTCATGTCATTTACAACTGACGCTGTAAAATACAAAGCAGTTGTAAAAAACATCAAATTGCTTGTTCCCGTGGCTTGGCTGGCCGACCAGATGTACAAGGAAATTCAACTTAGATTTCCAAAACAGACCATGAAGTATCATTTCAGGAGATGGTCTGTCCTCACTTTTGGAATCGGAGTTAACAAAAAGGAAACTCTTTCAGAAACAATATTTTCGGAATCTGAGAATCCAACAAGAATTTTCTTTGCTCTGGTTGACACCGAAGCATATACTGGTAACTCTCACAAGAACCCTTTTGATTTTGCCAGAAGGTGGTCTTACACGGCTGAGGGAGTGGAAGGGAGACCAGCAGCAAGCCAGGAACAAACTGAAGAAATGATGAGCAACCTTCTCGACAAAAAACTAGAAACTAAGTTTGACATTTTGTTGAGAAGGTTAGGTGTTCCTTCAGAGCCAGCAACAGAGGCACCAACAAGAAGGTCATCTGTCCAACTTGACAGAAGATCTTCAATATATCAAAAACTGTCAAGCTTCTTTGGCAGATCTCAACAACAACAACATGAAGAAGATCCGGAATTAAATGCTGAAGAAGCAGAGGCCCTAATCAGCTTGTTGAAGGGAAAACAAAGAGCTCCTTCAACCTCCTCAAATTCTGGGGCATCGACATCCAGAGCCCCAGATCCTCCACCTCAAGTTGAAGCTGCAGTTGAAGATCCTCCTGCAACTAAGGAGTTTTGGCTGACAAAATGCCAGCTCGAAATTGACGGATCACCAATAGGCAATAATGCATTAAAAAAATTTTAAACCCTTGATATGAGCTAGTAGAAAAAAGAAAACAGAAATAGAGAAAGAAAAAAATGCATTTAAAATTATATTAACACAATTTTTTTTTTCTTTCAGATCAACTTATTTCCCAACAAACAAAGGACCAGGCGAAGCAAGATTTTTTTAGGCTCATGAATACGAACCAATTAGTTAATTCATTGTATACGGTGTCTATATCCAATGAAGCCTTCATGAATGGATATCACATCGTTGCCTATGATTTGACAACCTGTCAAGATGGAGGCTCACAGGCTTTTGTTAATCCGTCTGTTAGAGTTGGTAATTAAACACTATTTTTTTTACTCAAATCTTTTCTCTAAATTAATTGTTCGATTTACTACTAAATTATTTTCGATTAATGCAGGTTAAATATAATTTTATGGATCTTATGTTAGAGTTGGTTATTATAACACTATTTTTAATTATTCATTATTTACTTAAATCTTTTCTCTCAATTAATTTTATAATGGATTTGAATATTAACTAAGGAGCTAACCTAATATTTATCTGTCATTTTTTAGATGAAACAATCATTTGGTATATTTATTTCAGGAAATCTGAGGGTTAGACTTCAATTTTCTGAGCCCACTAAAATAGATTTAACTTTGCTGGCCATAGCCGAGTTCAATTCTGTTATCGAGCTGAACGACAAAGGGCTTGTTATGACAAGTTACACATCAAAATAAGGTAAATAATAAAATAACAACTATTTTAATTTTTGATTTTTGAACTCAAGTAAGTCAATTTTATTTTGCAAAGTGGGGTGCAAAATGTTGAATGTGCAAATTTTTTATCTCTGAACTGCAACGGCTAAACAATTTAATGAGTTGCAAAGATCAAAACAACAAAATTGCATTAGCGGTAGTCAATCTAAATCTATTTTGAAACATTTTCTATTTGCATTAACATAAAGGGGGAGTTGAATGCAATGGTCAGCAATTTAACTAAGATCGAAGCAAGAAAGTAGTCGTTTCAAATCAATTGAGAGTACAAGTGTTACAGACAAAATGTTACAATTATTTAAAACTTGTTTTGTTGTGATTTCTCTTATTGCGATAGTAAGTTGCTCTCAAAACTCATATCGGGATGTTTGCTCTTTGAACTTTGAATTCAGACAAGAATGTGTGGAATATTTTTACAATGACATTTGTGTTCCTTGGAACGTTTCAAACTGTGTGATTGAAAGAATTTCAATTGGAGAACATCACTGTCCAATTTATGATTGTTCAGTAAGTTATTAGCCATACAAATTAATTTAAATTTTAAATGTGAGTTTATTGTTTTGCTTCTTTAGGTTAGATTATTATTAGCCTCAAAAATTTGAAAACATTAACTTAATTTAAAAAAAGTTCAGATGATGATTATAGAGTTATTTGGTGATTCTGAGCATTTTGATTTATTTGATTTCAGGTTTACTTGGCCTCCAATTCGATCAAGTCAACTTCGGCAATCTCAACAACCAGACCATCAACATCATCAACGATCAAACCATCAACAACCAGAAAACCTGCTCTTCGTCCAACTACAACAAAAAAATCTTCCAAACTGACAACAACCAGAAGAAGTAAACGAATAACCACAACAGTCAGACCTGCTCTTCGTCCAACTACAACAAAAAAATCTTCCAAGCTGACAACAACCAGAGGAATTAAAAGAATAACCACAACAGTCAGACCTATTCTTCGTCCAATTACAACAAGAAAATCTTCTAAACTGACAACAACCAGAAGAGTTAAAAAAATAACCACAACATTCAGACCTTTTCTTCGTCCAACTACAACAAAAAAATCTTTTAAACTGACAACAACCAAAAGAACTAGAGGTATAATAACCTCCAGACCTGTGAGCCCAAATACAACGACGACAACAACCTCCAGACCTACACCTCCAACCTCATCATCAACAACAACTACAACAACTTCCACAACGACAACAACTTTGAAACCCACCACCACTAAAAATCGATATGGCATAAAGTTGTGGACAAGAATGGATCCATTTTGTAGCAACTATGATTGCACAATTTCAATGGAAGTTTTGGATTATTGTTATGACTTTGTAAAAGGGCCGAATGATGTCAACTGCCACTTGTTCTGTGAAGTGGGAAACTGCACAAAAATTCCCAATTCAGATGAATTGTGTGTAGTGTACACATGCTGGCCAAGTTCAACAACCACAACCTCAACCACAACAACAACAACAACATCAACAACTACAACGACAACAACAACAACAACGACCACAACAACTACAACAACAACCACTTCAACACCATCACCAACTCCTTCTCCATTCCCTCATGCAGCTTCGGTAGTAATTTCATTGAGCCTCTTCATTTTCTTGCTGATGATTTTCGTTCTTGTATTTTTCTGCTGGTGGCAAAAAAGAAGAATTCGAACCCACCACCTACTTGTCAATGACGAATCTGAAAATGAAGACCAACAGCTACCCCGATATGTAGTCACAGACTCACCAGACGGTTCCGAGTCAAGTTTTGATGTGAACAGTGTAGAGGAAGAAATGGAAAAAATGAAAAAAGAAAGACTGGAACTGGAAAAAAGACTAAAGGCATTGGGAAAAAATTTATTGTCAGGCAGTCCAGAAGACGAAGAAGAGGACGAGGAC
>Ga0209450_10000870_pt1 | contig 15137 bp, 11 predicted proteins | sample FrelakmetLWP11LW_FD_187149 | JGI IMG/M metagenome (GOLD analysis project Ga0209450, IMG submission 187149) | Freshwater lake sediment microbial communities from the University of Notre Dame, USA, for methane emissions studies - LWP11 LW (SPAdes)... | ecosystem: Environmental > Aquatic >...
GCTGGGATGCCGGTATCCGGTCATCCAGGGACCCATCGGGGAAATGAACAGCGCAAGGCTTGTCGCTGCCATCTGCGAGGCCGGCGCCTACGGGATGCTCGCGCTCGGCTTCAGCGACGCGGAAAAAGCCCGTCAGATGGTCGCGGAGGTTAAAGCCCTGACCGACAAGCCCTTCGGCGCCAACCTGATGCTCCTCAACCCCAACAACCCCGGGATTCTCGACGTGCTGGCCGGCGCGGGCGTCAAGACGATCACGACGTCGGTGGGCAATCCAAAACCCGTGTACCAGCGCATCCATGAACTGGGGATGAAGGGGCTCCATGTAGCACTCACCCTGGTCCACGCCATGAGGGCTGAGGAAGCCGGGGTGGACGGGATTGTCATCACAGGGGCCGAATCCGGCGGTCTTCGCTCCACGGACTCCGAGTCCACCAACATGGTCCTGATCCCCCTGGTCGTCGATCACGTGCGCGTCCCCGTCGTGGCCGCAGGCGGAATCGCCGACTCGCGTGGGTATCGCGCGGCCCTGGCTCTGGGCGCTCAGGGGGTGCAGATCGGAACCCGCTTCCTGGCCACCGAGGAGAGCACCGCCCACGAGAAATGGAAGCAGGCCATCGTGCAATGCGGCGACGGGGGGACGGTCCTCATCCCGCTGAAAAGGATGAACATGCGGGCCATCCTCACGCCCGCCCTGAAGAAACTGATGAGCGAACCGGGCTTCGATCTGACCGGCCGCTACCGCCTCGAGGACGTCCCGAAGGCATGGGGCTCGGGGGACTTTGACCTGTTCCCCGCCGGAGCCGGTCAGGTCAGCGCGCTGATCCGGCACGTGAAGCCTGTCCGTGAAATCATCGCGGAGATGGTTTCATCAACCCCGGGGTGACAGGAAGAGAAAAGACGGCAGTTGACCGCGAAGACGTTTTCATGGCAGTTTTTGCGGGTCCGCATACGACGTCAAAACAAAGGAGGGAGAGAGCATGACGTACGAGACGATCCTGTTCGAAGTGAAGGATCAGGTGGCCATCATCACCCTGAACCGTCCCGAAGCGGCAAACGGGCTCATCATGACCTCGGGCAGGGAGCTGATGCACGCGGCCATCCGCTGCGACGAGGACCCGGGCATCCGGGCGGCCCTGCTCACCGGGCGCGGTAAGTTTTTCAGCGCCGGCGGCGATCTGAAGTATTTTGCGGAATCCGGCGAGGGGCTGGCGCAGGCCCTGAAGGAGATGACCGTCTACTGCCACGCGGCGGCCTCGCGGTTCATGCGCATGGACAAGCCGCTGGTGACGGCCGTCAACGGCCCCGCAGCGGGAATGGGGATGAGCTTTGCCATTTCCGGGGACCTCGTGCTTGCCGCCGAATCGGCGTCGTTTACGGCGGCCTACACGGCGGCGGCGCTCTCGCCGGACGGCGCGATGACCTACCTGCTGCCCCGCTTCATCGGGCTGTTGAGAACCAAGGAGCTGATGCTGACAAACCGCAGGCTCAGCGCAAAGGAAGCCCTGGATTGGGGCCTCGTGAACCGGGTCATCCCCGACGCGGAACTGATGCAGGAAGCGGAAAAGCTGGCGAGGACTCTCGCAGCCGGCCCCACGCGGTCATTCGGATCGGTGAAGAAACTGCTGTGCGGGACCTATTCGGAGTCGCTGGAGACGCAGATGGAACTCGAGGCCCGGGGGATCGCCGACATATCGAAAACCGCCGATGCCCGGGAGGGAGTCGGCGCGTTCCTCGCCAGGCGCAAACCAACTTTCACCGGCAAGTAGAAATCCTCAAGGAACGCAAAATCCCCCTCTCCCCCTTTACAAAAGGGGGATGAAGGGGGATTTGTTTCTTACGGTGCAGGCAGACCGCCTGTCAGGCAATCGCGCCCAGTCAGGTGCCCCCTTGACCGGCTGCGCAGACGAAGCAATGCTCACCCGTCACGATTCGACGGCGCGAAAGCCGCCCGGTGTCAAAGCCGTTGATGTGCCGGGGACAGGCACTGTCGACGAAGAGGTCGAGAGACTGGTTATAGTCGCAATCGAAAAGAGCGCCGTCCCAGCGGACGCTCACCAGGTCACGGCACATGAGCCCCTCGAGGGTCGCGGGGTTGAATGCCTCCCGGACCATGCTCATGTATGAATCCAGCTGGGCGGTCCTGAGGAGAAAGTTGCGGAATCGTCCCAGCGCCATGTTCGGGAATACATAGAGGGAATTGAAGGCGATCCCGTGGCGGGTGCGAAGCGTCTTGCGGAATTCCTTCTCGATATCCATCTGCAAGGGGGCGAGAGCTGCTCCCGGCGGGTTATAGACCAGGTGGAGTTGAAGTCCGTTGGTCCCGTATCCCCTGTCGTTAAGGATTTTGAGGACCCTCAGGCTTTTGCTGAAGGCACCCCTGCCCCGCACCAGGCTCACGCTCGCCCCGGTATCGCCCGGCATGGATGCAATGACGTCGACACGATGGTCGCGGAAGAATTCGGGGAGATCCCTGCACGCGGGCTCCTCCAGGACGGTGAGATTCGTGCGGACAATGACGCGGGCTCCGATGCGGCGGGCCTCGCGAACCAGGTTGCGCAGTTCAGGGTGAAGTTCCGGGGCGCCGCCTGTGATGTCGAGCGTCCCGATCCTTTCCCGGCGCAGCACGCCAAGAACCGCCTCGATCGTCTCGCGGCTCATCATCTCTTTTCTGCCTGGCCCTGCCGAAAGGTGGCAGTGCTTGCAGCTCATGTTGCAGGCATAACCCAGGTTGACCTGAAGAATGGCGACCGCTTTCGCCACCAGGGGCCCTCCCAGGACGCTCTTCACTTTTTCATCGAACGACGACATGTGACCGGGTGATCCCCTCCGTTCCATTCTCCAGTTCCAGGCTCCGCGCAGAAACCGGGTCCGCGGTCGGCCTTCATGGAAACAAGTATATACACGGCGGCGATCCTCCTCCACCTTTTTTTCAGCTCCCCTCGGCGGAAAAAAGGCGGGAGTGCAGCCCGCCCGCACTCCCGCCTCTGATTTTTTCCCGAACCGTAGATTGAGCCTTTCCTCACGGGAGGTCAGATGGCCTCGATCGTGGAAGGCGGTTTCGTCGCCAGGTTGTAGGTCACGCTCACCACGCCGGGCACGCTGTCGAGAATCTTCCCTGCGATCCGCTCGAGCGTCTGCCAGGGAAGCCTGGTCGGCGTGGCCTTCCTGGCATCGATGCTGTCCCAGCAGCGGATTTCGATCTGGAGCCCGAAATCCCTTTTGCCGCCGCGCATGCCCGTGACGCGGTCCTCGTGGAGGATCGCCATGTACTGGAAGGCCTTCACCTTCTCGAGCTCCTTCTCGACGATGACCGTCGCCTTTCGCACCAGAGCGATCTTCATCGGCGTCACCTCTCCGATGACCCGCGCCGCCAGGGCCGGCCCCGGGAATGGGATCCGGTCGAAGAGCGACTTCTGCAGCCCCAGGGCCATACCGACCTTGCGGACTCCGTCCTTGCGGAGCTGAATGAGAGGCTCGCTGATCTTGTAGCCGAAGGCCTTCTGCGGGTCGATCCCGATCTGCTCGAACACATTGTGCTGGCGCTTGATCCCGGCCGCCGTCTCCTCGACATCGGTCAGGATCGTCCCCTGCAGCAGCACCGTTGCCTTGCTTTTCAGCACGAGGTCGCGGAAGACCTTCTTGTAGAACGTCTGGGTGATGGCCTCCCGTTTCAGCTCGGGGTCTGTAATGCCCTTCATGGCATCGAAAAAGGCTTTTCGGGCATCGACGATCGTCACGGGGATCCCCAGCTCCGCAAACAGGGCTTTCACCTTCCTCGGCTCGCCCTCGCGCATGATCCCGTTGTCGATGAAGTAGGTCTTGAGCTTTTTCCCCAGCGCCTTGTGAGCAAGGGCGGTGACGACCGACGAATCCACACCGCCGGAAAGGGCGCTGATGGCAATCCCGTTGCCCGCCATCTCCCGGATCTCGCGGACTTTCTCGTCGATGAATTTCCTCGGTTTCAGATCCTTCGCCTTGATCTCCTGAATCTTCATGAGTCCCCTCCTCCGAAGGAATGTTTTTCGTCGCTGACGGTGTGTCCCCGCAGCGACGTTACAATTCTGTAACACAGCCTTCGATCTTCTTCCAGCCCTTTGATTCGGTATGGGACGGTTGCCGAGAGAATCGACTGTTTCCTGAAGGTCTTGGAATCAGATTCTGGATGATCGTAGATGGGTGCAAACGGCAGCAAATCGGTTATTGACCATCTGCATTTACCTCACGGATCTCCAAAAGACACGCTGTCATTTCGAGGATTTTCGTCCTTTTCACTTTTACTCTTTCTGGGCTTTCTGGAGAGTCTCCCAGTTCCGGATGGCCGCATGGATCTCAGCGGGAGCAGCGGCTGACTGGAGGCCCTCCATCAGCTGCCTGTCCTGGGCGGCCTGACTGGCAAGCGAAAGAATGTGGATCTGCTCGCCGGGTCTCTCCGCCGGAGAGAAAATCAGAAAGACACATCCCACGGGCTTACCGGTTTTCACATCGGACACGCCGCCGCGAGTCAACCCCAGGGCCACACAGGACCCCTTTAGTCCGGCAATGCGCGCATGAGGGAAGGCGACCTCTTCATTGAAAAAGGTTGAACCCTGCTGCTCTCTTTCCAGGATGGCCTCGAGTTTTTTCAATCGCTGATCGGCTGTCTGATCACACCAGGCCGCATCCGTGAGCTGTCGAAGTAGATCATCTCTCGTGACAGGTTCCTTCCAGATGACGATGCTTTGCGGCGACAGGTATTGACTCAACGTCACACTCGATGCCTCTGCTGGGCTCGCCGGGGAGACCGACTCATCCCGGATCATCTCCTCCTCGATCGGCGTTGGGGCATGGGGCGCAGGCTCCCGGGTGTCCAGCACGACGACCGTGACGCCCTCGGCGCTGCCGATCAGCCGTTCGGCAACGCTTTGTTTGCCGAGCAGCCGTTTCCATGCGGGGATCTTCCGCGGGCTGCCGATGACAATCTGGCCGACGCGATATTCCCTGGCAAACTGCAGGATGGTCTTCACGATGTCCTCCCCCTTGAAGGTGAAGACGATCGCCCCGAGTTGCTTTGCCAGGGTCAGCGTCCCGGACAGCAGCCGCTGGGTCTGCGCGTCGATGGCCGTCGGCGCTTCCGAGGGAGTCTGGACATAGACGGCATACCAGTTTCGGTTCAGCCGGCCCGCCAGCCTCGAAGCGGACCGGAGGAGTTTTTCGCTGTTGGGGCCGCGGGAGCTGAGGCAGACCATGATCTGGTCCGGCGTTGCCGCTACGTCCTCTTTCGTGTCGTCCCGGGCCCGCTGATCGATCTGCGAGGCCAGTTCCCGCAGGGTAAGTTCGCGCAGTTGCTCCAGGTTCTGTTTGCGGAAAAAGTTTGCCAGCGCCATCTCGATCCGATCCGGGGGATAGATCTTTCCTTCCTTCAGACGCTCGCTGAGGTCCTCGGAAGTCAAATCGACGTTCACGATCTGATCCGCATCGGCAAGGACGGCGTCGGGGATCCGCTCATGCACCCTGACCCCGGAGGCGCGCTCGACGACATCATAGAGGCTCTCGAGGTGCTGGATGTTCAGGGTGCTGATGACGTGGATCCCCTGGGCCAGGATGTCCTGCACATCCTGGTATCTCTTTTCGTTGCGGCTCCCGGGGATGTTTGTGTGCGCCAGTTCGTCGACGAGGACGATCTGCGGCTTTCGGGCCAGGATGGCATCCAGGTCCATCTCCTCGATGACGATGCCGCGATATTCCTGCCTGCGCCGGGGGATGATCTCGAGCCCCTCCTGGAGCCTGGCGATGCCCTCACGGCCGTGGGTCTCCACGAGCCCGACCACCACATCGATCCCTTCATCCCTGAGCCGGTGCGCCTCCTGGAGCATCTGCCAGGTCTTGCCCACGCCGGCGGCATAGCCCAGGTAGACCTTCAGCCGCCCCCGCTGGGCCCGCCGGATCAATCGCAGGAACGCATCGGCACGATTCTCAACGTTCATACGTTACAGACTCCCATCGAGATCCAGGTTCAGCAGAAGGACGTTCACCCGGGGGTCACCGAAGATGCCCAGTGTGCGCCCTTCCGTGTGGGCCTTGATTTTGCCGATCACGATTTCCTCACCCCATCCCCGGGCACGCGCAACGCGGGGCGCCTGCAGGAGGGCATTTTCCGGGCTGATGTGGGGATCGAGGCCGCTTCCGGAAGCGCTCACGGCGTCGGCGGGTATCCGGACACTGGGGGCAAGGCCATTTTCAGCCCGGTAGTCGCGGACACGCTGCGCCGTGTCGTCTGTCAGCTTTTTAGAGAGGGGGCCCAGGTTGCTGCCCCCCGAACCGGCGGCGTCGTAGCCTGAACCGGCTGCCGACGGGCGCGGGTGGAAGTACTTCGCGCCGGCAAACCCCTGGGCCAGGAGATTCGATCCGGCTGTCTTGCCGCCTTTGACAATCAGCGACCCGTTGGCCTCCCGGGTGAAAATCCCCTGGGCCAGCCCCCATACGAACATCGGGTAGATACCGCACAGAAGCACCGCCAGGCAAAGGGTCGCGACCAGGGAGATGCGGAGTTCCTTCAAAAGGGCTCTTATGCTCATTACTCACCCCTCACACGATATGCAAGGCATTGACGATGACGTCGATCAACTTGATGCCGGGAAACGGCGCCAGCAGCCCGCCGAGGCCGTAAATCAATACGTTGCGCTTCAAAAGGCTCGCTGCGCCGACGGGGCGGAATCTCACACCCCGGAGGGCCAGGGGAATCAATGCGATGATGATGAGGGCATTGAAGATGACGGCGCTCAGGATCGCGCTGTCCGGCGACTGCAGTCTCATGATGTTGAGAGGGTTGATGACCGGGAACGAGCCGACGAGCAGGGCCGGTATGATCGCAAAATATTTGGCCACGTCGTTCGCGATGCTGAAAGTTGTCAGGGCTCCGCGCGTGATGAGCAGTTGCTTGCCGATCTCGACCACCTCGATGAGTTTTGTCGGGTTGGAGTCGAGATCCACCATGTTGCCGGCCTCCTTGGCCGCCTGCGTTCCCGTGTTCATGGCCACACCCACGTCGGCCTGGGCAAGGGCGGGGGCGTCGTTGGTGCCGTCGCCGGTCATGGCGACCAGGTGCCCCTTCGCCTGCTCGCGCCGGATCAGCGCCAGCTTGTCTTCGGGACGGGCCTGGGCGATGAAGTCATCCACACCGGCCTCCCGGGCGATGGCGGCGGCCGTGAGGGGGTTGTCCCCGGTGATCATCACGGTCCGGATCCCCATCGCACGGAATCGCTCGAAACGGTCCTTGAGGCCCCCTTTAACAATATCCTTCAACTGCACAACCCCAAGGACCCGGGCGTCGGCCGCAACGACTAGAGGGGTCCCGCCGGATTGGGAAATCCCGTCGATGGTGCCTTGAACGCCCAGCTGGAAGCTGCCGCCGACGAAGGACTTCATGGCATCGGAGGCGCCCTTGCGGATCCGGCGGCCGTCGACGTCGACGCCGCTCATGCGGGTCTGGGCCGTGAACCGGATGAAACGGGCATTGGGCATATCTGAAATCGAGCGGCCCCGCAGGCCGTATTTCTTGGCCAGAACGACGATGCTCCTCCCCTCGGGCGTCTCATCGGCAAGCGAGGCCAGCTGGGCTGCATCAGCCAGTTCCGCCATCGTGACACCCGGCGCGGGGTGGAACTCCGTGGCCTGGCGATCGCCCAGGGTGATGGTCCCCGTCTTGTCGAGAAGCAGCACGTCTACGTCGCCCGCCGCCTCAACGGCCCGCCCGCTCATGGCCAGGACATTTTTCTGAACCATCCGGTCGATACCCGCAATCCCGATGGCGGAAAGCAGGCCGCCGATGGTCGTCGGGATGAGGCAGACCAGCAGCGCCACCAGCACGGTGACCGAGAAGGACAGTCCTGCATAAAGACCATAGAACTTCAGCGTCATGATGACGACAAGGAATATGATGGTGAGCGCCGCCAGGAGAATCGTGAGGGCGATCTCGTTGGGTGTCTTCTGGCGCCGGGCCCCTTCGACGAGGCCGATCATCCGGTCCAGAAAGCTCTCGCCGGGGTTTGCCGTCACGCGGACCTTGATCCAGTCCGACAGGACCCTTGTGCCGCCCGTCACGGCGCTCCGGTCGCCGCCGGCCTCCCGGATCACCGGGGCCGACTCGCCCGTGATGGCCGACTCGTCCACCGTGGCAACACCTTCTGTAATTTCCCCGTCTGCCGGGATCACCTCGCCTGCGGAAACATGGAACAAATCCCCCTTCCTCAACTGCTCTGCGGGAACCTGCTCCGTCGAGTCGTCGGGATGGATGCGATTGGCTGTCGTCCGGGTCCGGGTCTTTCTCAGGGCATTGGCCTGGGCCCTGCCACGCCCTTCAGCCATTGCCTCGGCGAAATTGGCAAAGTACACGGTAAACCAGAGCCAGAGCGCAATCTGCAGGCCGAACCCCAGGCTCTCACCTTGCTGTATGAAAAACAGACCCGCCGTTACGATGAGCGCCCCCGCCTCGGTGACGAACATGACGGGGTTCTTCAGCATGTACACAGGGTTCATCTTTTTTGCGGCCTCGAGAAGCGCCGGCAGAATGATTTCTCGATCAAATAGTGTTTGCTTCCTTGCAGACATCCGTCTGGACTCCTTAGTAGAGGTTCGCCGATCCGGTCATCAAAAAGTGCTCCACAACGGGGCCCAGCGCGATGGCGGGCAGGAAGGTCAGGGCCCCCACGATCACAACGGTGCCCAGCAGGAGGGTCGCAAAGAGGACCCCGGAGACGGGGAAGCTCCCGCCGCTTGCGGCAATCTGCTTTTTCTGCGCCAGGCTCCCGGCCAGGGCCAGCACCGGGACAATCATGAAGAAGCGGCCCATAAGCATGGCTATGCCCATTGTCATGTCGTACCAGGCCGTGTTGGTCGTGAGCCCCGCAAAGGCGCTGCCGTTGTTGCCGACCGCCGATGAGAACGCATAGAGCATCTCGCTGAATCCGTGGGGGCCGGCGTTGCTGAGTCCGGCGGTACCCCATGCGCTCACCGCCGCCCAGGCCGTAAACCCCAGGATGGCGAACACCGGCACCATCACGAAGAAAACGCTGACTTTCACATCGTAGGTCTCGATCTTCTTGCCCAGGTACTCGGGCGTGCGACCGACCATCAGCCCCGCCAGAAAAACCGTGAGCAGGACAAAGACGAGCATCCCGTAGAGCCCTGCGCCCACACCCCCGAAGACGACCTCCCCCAGTTGTATGTTGAAGAGGGGGACGAGGCCGCCCAGTGGCATAAAGGAGTCGTGCATGGCGTTGACGGCGCCGCAGGAGGCATCGGTCGTCACCGCGGCAAACAGGGCGGACCCGAAGATTCCGAAACGGACCTCCTTGCCTTCCATGTTGCCGCCTGCCGTCTCAACGCCGAGGCTCTGGATTCTCGGGTTGCCTGCCGCTTCGGCCCACCAGCAGGTGAGGACCCCCGCCAGGAAAAGGGCAAGCATCACCCCCCATACGGTCCACCCATGACCCTGATTTTTCACCATCCGGCCCAGGGTATAGGTCAAGCCGCTCGGGATGAGGAGGATGGAGAGGATCTGTAGAAAATTCGACAGGGGTGTAGGGTTCTCGAACGGATGGGAGGCATTGGCATTGAAAAAGCCGCCGCCGTTTGTCCCCAGCATTTTAATCGCTATCTGCGATGCAGCGGGACCCTGAGCGATTGTTTGGGAAACGACGGTCTGATTCACCATGACCGTTTTTCCCTCGGCGTCCAGGAGTTCCCGGCCGGCGGTATCCTTCTTGACCACCTGAACGACGGCCGGTTCCGTGAGCAAGGCCGTATCGTAGGGGCGGAAGTTCTGAATCGTTCCCTGGGAAACGAGAAAGAGCGCGTAGAATAAGCAGACAGGAAGCAGCAGATAGAGATTCACGCGAATGAGGTCGACCCAGAAATTTCCGATCATCCGGGTTGAATGACGGGCGATCCCCCTGATGAAAGCGGCGGCCACTGCAATTCCAACAGCGGCGGAGGTGAAGTTATGGAAGACCAGGCCAACCATCTGCGAAAGATAGGACAGGGTGGATTCCCCGCCGTAACTCTGCCAGTTGGTGTTGGTGGTGAAACTGACGGCCGTGTTGAAGGCAAGATGTTCACTGACCGCCCCGAAGCCCTGGGGATTCATCGGCAGAACGTGTTGCAGACGCAGGATGGCATAGGTGAACAGGCAGCCGACCAGGCTGAAGCTGACAAGAGACAGAGCGTAGTCCTGCCAGGCCTGTTCCTTTTTGGGGTCCAGGCCGAAGAGCCGGTACAGCAGCCTCTCTGCGGGACGCAGAGCCGCGTCCAGAGACGTCTTGCCCTCCGGGTCCAGTACCCGTGTGAGGTAGATGCCGACGGGTTTTGTCAGCAGGAAGAGTAGAATGATGAAGAGGGCCAGTTGCACCCAGCCAAACATGTTCATGATCCAGCACTCCTTGAATTACACGGAAGAGCATGGGCAATCCCGCTACCAAGCCGCCGCTAAAATTTCTCGGGGCGGATGATGACGAAAACAAGATAGGCCACAAGGGCAACGCCGGTGGCGAGGACGATGATTTCAGCCATCCCTTACAGCCTCCCGCATAGATGTGCGTATACGAGGCAAATCGAAAAAAAGACGACAATCGTAACCGCGCAGGCCAGATCAGCCATGAGCAATCGTTTCCTTTGCAATTTTATCGGCCCTGGGAAGAGTGAAGTGGAAGGTGCTGCCTTCCCCTTCACGGCTCTCCACACTCACCGCCCCGCCGTGGGCCTCGACGATCTCCTTGACGATGGCAAGACCCAGCCCGATACCGGATTCGGTCTCCTGTCCCGGTGCCCGGAAGAATCGATCGAAGATCCTGGGAAGATAGCGCTCGGGGATCCCTCTCCCTGTGTCCGAGATGGAGAATTGCACCTGCTCCTCTTCCGTCCCGGCCGATACGGTCACCTTACCGCCGGAGTCGGTGTATCGAATGGCATTGGAAAGCAGGTTGGCGAAGACGTGGCCGATCTGCTGCGTATCCGCCCAGACATCGGCAGTATCGCCGGGCAGCTCCGTCACCAGTTCCACGCCGCGGTCGCGGGCGGCCGCCCGGAACGACTCGACGGCTTCGAGGACCAACTGGTGCGGCTGGGCCATGTGGATCTCCATGGCCACTTTTCCGGAGACGATGCGGCTGATGTCCAGCAGGTTCTCCAGGATCCGGTGCAGCCGGTCGCTGTCTTCCCGCGCGGCAATCAGGAGTTCTGTCTGCTTGGGGGTCAGGGAGCCAACCTTCTCATCCAGCAGAAGATGGAGTGCCATGCGGATGGACGTCAGGGGTGTCTTCAGCTGGTGGGAAACCGTCGAGATGACGCCTCTTTTCAGCTCGTCGTGCTCCAGCTGCTCCGTGACATCCTTCAGGATCAAGATGACCCCCGTCACTTCCTGACGGTTATCCATGATGGGCGCGGCTGCCGGACGGAAGTAGTGCTCTTCGGCATGGATGAAGTGCTGCACGAGTGAAATGTTTTCCTCATTCTTTGTCGTCTCTTCTCCCCTCAGGGCCGCCGTGAAATAATCCGTCATCCACTTGAAGGGCAGATCCCGTATCTGCACCTTGCTTTTCAGCCCGAAAATATCCCTGGCCGTGGTTGTCGCCACTTCCACCTTGCCTTCGGGGTCGAGAATCGCAACGGCATCGGGGAGATTGTTGAAGGTCTGCTGCGCCGCGTACTGGCTGCGGACAACCTTTGCCTCATCGCTGCGGCGCAGTTCCCGAAGGCTTGCCGTCATCTCATTGAATGCTTCCGAGAGGTGCCCGATTTCGTCGCGGCTGTCGCTCGTTACCACGAGATCGAGATTGCCCTGCTTGATCTCGTCGACCGACTGGGTGAGACGCTTGATCGGCCGAAGAATCCATCTTCCGATCAGCAGTACATACAGGGCAGCCAGCACGGCCCCGAGCAGCAGGAGAATATACATCTGCTCGCGCGCCTTGGCCGCCTTGCCGCGCGCCATCTGGTTTGCGTCGTACATGTTCTGCTGGTTCATCTTCATGATTTCGTCGGCAGTGTCCTTGATCCCCCGGAAAAGCGGCACAAGATCATTGAAATAAATCCGATTCCGAGATTCACGCGGTGTGTTTTCGTCCGCGACACTGCGGATCATGACCCGGTAACGCGCAAACAACTCCTGAACCCGCGCCGCCCTCTCGCCCTCGCCCGGCAGGGTGATATTGTACAATTCAGCCTGCAGGGCCTTTTCGAATTCCGCCTCGTTGCGGTCGATGGCCTCGCGACCCTCGTTGACTTTGCCAAGAAGGATAAATTGTGCGCCGCTGTCCATCCGCTCCAGGGATTCCTTCATCGCCTGGCAGGCAATCACACTTCGGTAATTTTCCCGCAGGATGACATCGATGGCATCGCCCAGGTCCGTGACCTTGGTGATGCCCTGGATGCCGATCAATGCGATCACCAGAAAAAGGCCCCCAAATCCCAAGAGCAATTTCTGTTTTAAAGCAAACATGGCTGACCTCCCTTTGCTATGGCCAAGGCAACTCACGTGCCATTCATAAAATATAACAAAATCATTCAGTTAGGCATTTGCAGGGGCAGGTTCATCTTGCATTCGGCAAGAAGACGGCCTTGAGGTGATTGCACTTTGCAATATGGAGATTGAGAGGCGGAAAATCGAATGTTTCAGATGTTGTATCGTTTGCGGCGCCGCCAGAGTGTCGCCTGATCGATACCGAGGATGTCGGCAGCCTCCTGCAGGGATTTTGTTGAAGCCAGCACATGGCGGATATGCATCTCTTCGATCTGGTCAAGGGAAACGAGATCGCCTTTCATCGGGCGCTCCTCCGACGTCAGGAGTTTCTCAGGCAGGTATTCGGCACCGACCGATTCGGAATGGCAGAGGATGGAGGCCCGCTCGATGATGTTTCGCAGTTCGCGCACATTTCCGGGCCAGGAATACCGGCCAAGCAATTGAAGCGCTTCATCGGTGAATTGCCGGGGGGCGCAGTGATGGCTTTTCCCAAAGAAGGCCAGAAGACGCTGCGCGAGATGGACGACATCGGCCGGTCGCTCACGGAGAGGCGGAATCTCAATCTGAATCACGTTCAACCGGTAGTACAGGTCCTCCCGGAACCTGTGATTCCTGACGGCTTCGTCCATATTGATGTTCGTGGCGGCAATCAGGCGGACATCGGCCTTGCGGGTTACATGATCGCCCAGGCGTTCGTATTCCCGTTCCTGGATGAACCTCAGGAGTTTGGGCTGAACGGACAGGGGCAGATCCCCGATTTCATCAAGAAACAGGGTGCCTCCTTCGCACACGGCAATCCGGCCGGAATGATCCCGGACGGCGCCGGTAAAGGCCCCCTTGAGGTGCCCGAAAAGCTCACTCTCCAGCAGCTCCCCCGAGAGCGACGGGCAGGAGATCTCGGCAAAGGGTTTGTTTGCCCTTTTGCTCCACCCGTGAATGGCCCGCGCCAGAATGCTCTTGCCGGTTCCATTTTCTCCCGTCAGCAAAACGATCGCATCGGCGGGTGCGACCTGCCTGGCAAGCTCGACGGCCCGCTGCATGGCGGGGCTTTCCGTGGTGAAGTCCACTTCCGGGTTGACGCGGCTCAAATCGGCCTGGAGCGATGCAACGCGCTGCTCCAGCAACCTGATTTCCGCGATCCTCTGAACAACCAGTTTGACCTGGGCAGGCGTAAAAGGCTTCGGGATGTAATCCGTTGCGCCCCTCTTGATGGCCTCCACGGCCGTGTCGATCGATGCATAGGCCGTGATGACGATGATCTTCAGCCAGGGCGACCCGGCAAGCAGTGCCGGAATGAGATCGAGGCCGCTGGCGGTGCCCAGTCGCAGATCCACAAAGGCCACATCAAAAGAGCGGCGGGCGTTTTCGGTAAGGGCGTCCTCGAAATTGCTGACGGCAACGACGCGGTGGCCTTCCGTCTCGAGACAAACGGAAAGGGTCTTGCGGATGTTCATCTCGTCATCGACGATGAGAAGATTCAAGAGGGGCCCCTGCTCTTTCATTGTTTATTATTATAGCAGGATCATAGGGAAATGAGACATGATAATTTGTCAGACACGGGGAAACCCACAGCAAGGATGAAAATCGGGGAACCGCTCCCTTCTGCTCGTGACGACCGACGAGTCTACACCGCCCGAAAGGGAATTGATGGCAATGCCGTCTCCTACCATCTCCCGGATCTCGCGGACCTTTTCGTCGATGAATTGCTTCGGTTTCAGAGTCTTCGCCTTGATCTCCTGAATCCTCATGAGTCCCCTCCTCCATAGCAGAGTTATAGCCGCCGTGCGCGGACCCCTGACGCAGCGTTACGAATTTGTAACACAGCTGCCGATCATCTTCCAGCTCTTTGATTCAACATGGGGACGAATACCGAGAGAATCCACTTCCTCACAGCAAATTTGAATCGGCATTTATTTACTAAAGGCAATAAAGAAGGGGTGGTCGCCGTTACGAATGCGGTCTACCCCTTGCAGTGATTCATCTGTGAAGATCTATTTATAGTACGCGCAGCCCAGAATGACACCGTCCACTTTCTCAAAATATGAAGATTTCTTCTCCGGAGATATGGTTCTGGGATTCGCCCATTTATAATCAACACTGCCTTTTCCCTTCGTCTTCGCTGTATCTATCATCTCTTTCATGAAAGCTTTTCCGTCAGGATCTTTCATGCTCATCATGTTTTTTCCAAGCCAGTGAAAATCAGCGTGTGCAAGAATTTTCCCATTCATATCCATAGCGAAAATAAAAAGGTCTTTGTTGACAAACTGACCCCGAGGAACATTAAAAGCGGCAATAGCCTTCTCTGGACCATTTGCTTTGTAAAAGACGACAGCCTTATCCAGCAGAGCTTTTGCTTCTGCTGAGTTCCCCCTGGCCTGGGCATAGGCAAGACCAACGATCAGGAATAGAATGATGAACCCGGACAATACTTTTTTCATAATACTCTCGCCTTTCTGATCGTGATGATCCGAAAGAAATCTCTCAGTCCGTCCCCTTCAGCGTGTCGAGCAGGTAGGCGCGCAGGCGGCCGTAATCGGCGGGGAGCTCGACGGGCTCCCCGGTCCGCTTGTCAAGGTCCTTCATGCTCCGGGGCACCTCGGGGGTGATTCCGAGAAGCTCGATGATCTCGTCGGGGAACTTGGCC
>Ga0209450_10000871_pt1 | contig 15135 bp, 11 predicted proteins | sample FrelakmetLWP11LW_FD_187149 | JGI IMG/M metagenome (GOLD analysis project Ga0209450, IMG submission 187149) | Freshwater lake sediment microbial communities from the University of Notre Dame, USA, for methane emissions studies - LWP11 LW (SPAdes)... | ecosystem: Environmental > Aquatic >...
GCCTGCGTGGAACACGGCACGGCGACGGCCCCCATCTACGCGGCCTTTGACCGCGGCATCGACCTGCACGTGTGGGTGGACGAGACCCGGCCCCTCAACCAGGGCGCCCGCCTGACGGCCTGGGAGTTGGCCGAGCACGGCGTCCGGCACACGGTCATCACCGACAACGCCGGCGGGCACCTCATGCAGCGCGGGCAGGTGGACCTCGTCATCGTCGGAACCGACCGCACCACGGCCGCCGGCGACGTCGCCAACAAGATCGGCACCTACCTGAAAGCGCTGGCGGCGCGCGACAACAACATCCCGTTCTACGTGGCGCTGCCCTCGAGCACGTTTGACTGGGACCTGAGCGACGGGGTTGCCGACATCCCCATCGAGGAGCGCGACCCGGGGGAAGTGCGCTGGGTGCAGGGGTGGGACGGCGAACGCCAGGCCCGCGTCCGGATCTGCCCGGAAAAAAGCCCGGCCGCCAACTTCGCCTTCGACGTCACCCCGGCGCGCCTGATCACCGGCCTGATCACCGAGCGGGGCATATGCAAGGCCAGCAGCGAAGACATCCGCCGGCTGTTTCCGGACAAAGTGAAATGAAATTAATCAGTTGGTCCTTGTGAATTTTAGGCACTTTAGGCATTTTAGTGCACTTTAGGCACTTCAACACCATGCTGACCGACCTCGAAAAAAAAGTCATCGCCTCGATCCAGCAGGACCTGCCGATCACGGAGCGGCCTTATCTTGACATTGCCCGCCGCATCGGGGTTCCCGAGGACGTCCTGCTGGCGACCCTCCGCCGTCTTTGCGACCGCGGCATCATCCGCCGGTTCGGCGCCACCCTGCGCCACCAGAGGACCGGGTACAAGGCCAATGCCATGGGCGCATGGAAGGTGGAGGAAAGCCGCATCGACGAGATCGGGGAGACCCTGGCGTCCTTCCGGCAGGTGTCCCACTGCTACCGCCGCAATCCCACCTCCCAATGGCCCTACAACCTGTACACGATGATCCACGCCGACGATGAAGCCGCCTGCCGCGAGACGGCGCGCCAAATGGCGAAGGCCGCCGGCGTGGACGATTATGCCCTGCTCTTCAGCCGCGAGGAGTTGAAGAAAACATCCATGGTCTACTTTGCCACCGACGATGAAGACTGATAAAAACGAAGCTGCTGCAATCGCTGCTATTTGAGCAAAGGCCTATCCACTAGCGCCGCGCCGCACATTCTACTGGTCAACCCCTGGATCCACGACTTTGCGGCCTACGACTTCTGGGCGAAACCCCTTGGGCTGCTCAGCTTGGCGGGCATCCTGCGCGCGCACGACTGCCGGGTGAGCTACCTCGACTGCCTCGACCGGTTCCATCCCCGGATGCCCCGGACCGCCGCCCGCGGCCGCCACGGGCGCGGCCCGTTCCGAAAATCGATCATTCCCAAGCCGTCCCAGTTCCATGACGTCCGCCGCCGGTTCGCCCGCTACGGCATCGACCCGGATTGGTTTCGGGAAGACCTCGGACGGCTCCCCACCCCGGATCTCGTCCTGGTGACCTCGGGCATGACCTATTGGTACACCGGGGTCCGTGAAACCATCGCCCGGGTAAAACAGGTTTTCCCGCGGGCACCGGTGGTGCTGGGGGGCGTCTACGCCACCTTGTGCCCGGATCACGCCCGCCGATGGTCCGGGGCCGACGAGGTTTTCACCGGCCCGGCCGAACCGACCCTCATGGAGCTTTTGCACGCCCACACCGGTTGGACGGCAGCACGGCGCTTCGCGCCGGACGACCTTGACACCTATCCATTCCCGGCCCTCGACCTCCAGCGCCGGATTCCCTATGCCCCGTTGTTGACCTCCCGCGGCTGCCCGTTCGCCTGCGCCTACTGCGCATCGCACCTGCTGGAGCCCCGCCGCATGCACCGCAGCCCGGTGTCGGTCGTGGAAGAAATCGCCCACTGGCACCGCGGCGGGGGTGTGTCCGATTTCGTCCTCTACGACGATGCCTTCCTGGAGAACCCGGAAGGCCACGCGCTGCCCGTGCTGGAGGCCATCGTGCGGGGCGGGATGCCGGTGCGTTTCCACACCCCGAACGCCCTGCATATCCGCGGCGTCACGGCGGAGACGGCGCGGCTGCTGTTTGCGGCCGGGTTCACCACGCTGCGGTTCGGACTGGAGACCGCCGAGTTCGAACGCCGCGGGGGGCTGGACCACAAAGTGACCGCGCCGGAATTCGACCGGGCGGCGCGCGCGCTCAAAGGGGCGGGATTTGCCGACGGGCAGATCGGGGCCTACCTGCTCGTGGGGCTGCCGGGCCAGGAAACGGCAGCGATCATCCGTTCCATCGACGTCGTCAAGCGGGCCGGCATTGCCCCGATCCTGACGTATTACTCTCCGATCCCGGGCACCCGTTTGTGGGGTGAAGCGGTGGCGGCCTCGCGCTACGACCTCGCCTCCGACCCGCTCTACACCAACAACGCCGTCCTGCCCTGCCGCAAGGAGCCGTTCGACTGGCAATGGATGTCGGAGATGAAAAGGCGCGTCAACGCCTGAGATGCTCACCCCGGCGGGCACCCCGCTCCGCCTGGCATCGGTTTAAGTGACACCTGTTTGCCGGAGTAATAAAAAGAATCATCCTGTTAAAGATTGACAGCCGCCGATGCGCTTCTCTATATAGGGGTCAGCTTTGTCGGTCTGCGTGTCACCGGTCGTTTCCGCCTTCGGCTTTTCTTTTGCAGACCGGCCGGCCTTATGACTCGATAACCGAATAACGCCACCACCAGGAGCCTCTATGCTGCACCTCACCTCCGTCGACCTGAAGCGCCGGAAAATCAACGCCCTCTTCATCCCCGTCTGTGAGGACCAACGGATTCACGCCGACCCGGCGGTCGCAGCCCTCGTGGAGCGGGCGCTGGCCATGGAGGAGTTCAAGGGCAAGAAAGACCAGGAGATCACGTTGTACCGACCGCCCGGGTGCGCGGCCGAGCGGGTGGTTTTCAGGGGGCTCGGCAAGGCCGAGAGCCTGGACGTCGAAGCGCTGCGCCGGACGGCGGGCAGAAGCGTCAAACGCTGCATCCAGCTGGGGCTGCCGCGCATGTGGCTGGCCGCCCCGGATCCCGCCGCCGCTGGCATCGAAGAAACAGACATATTGCGGGCGATGATGGAAGGCGCCTTTTTGGGCAACCACGTGTTCGACCGTTACAAGCAGGAGAAGGACGCCAAACCCCTGGCGCGCGTCGACCTCGTCGTCCCGGCGGCGCCGGCGGCGCGGCACCGCCGTCTCGCGGCCGAAGTCCAGACGGTGTGCGGCGGGACGCTCATGGCCCGCGAGTGGGTCAGCCTGCCCTCCAACGCCAAGCCCCCCGCCGAACTTGCGGCGCTCATGGCCCGCGAAGCCAAAGCGCAGGGGCTTGTCGTCGAGGTGCTGGTCGAGAAGGAGCTGCGCCGCAAGAACATGGGAGCGCTCCTGGCCGTGGCCGCCGGCAGCAGCAACCGCCCGGCCATGGTGATTCTCCGGCACAAGGGCGGCGACCGGCGCCCGCCGGTGGTCCTGGTCGGAAAAGGCGTCACTTTCGACTCGGGCGGCATCAACATCAAGACCGGCGACTCCCTGCCCGACATGAAGGGCGACATGGCCGGCGGGGCCGCGGTGGCCGCTACCCTGATGGCTGCCGCCCGGCTGAAACTGAAGCGTCATCTGATCGGGGTGATCCCCCTGGTGGAAAACATGGTCTCCGGCAGGTCCACCCGGCCGGGGGACATCGTCACGACCTTCACCGGCAAGACCGTGGAAATCGGCAACACGGACGCGGAGGGCCGGCTGATCCTGATCGACGCCATGGCCTACGCCGAGTGGCGGTTCAAACCCGAGGTGATGATCGACGTGGCCACGCTCACGGGCGCCTGCGTGGTGGCGCTGGGCGAAAAAATCGCCGGCGTCTTTTCCAAAGACGAGTCCCTGCAGGCGGCCCTGGTCACTTCGGGTCGACGCACCCACGAGCGCTGCTGGCCCATGCCGCTGCCGGGGGACTACAAGGAGCTTCTGAAAAGCGCCTACGCCGACATCAACAACATGCCCAACACCCGTTACGGCGGCGCCATCTCCGCCGCTCTGTTTTTGGCGGAATTCGTCGGCAAGACCCGCTGGGCCCACATCGACATCGCCGGCCCGGGTTTTCACAAAAAGGAAGACGCCTACTGCGGCCCCGGCGGCACCGGCTTCGGGGTGCGGCTGCTCTTGGACTGGTTGATGAATCAGGCTTAGGGGGCTGCAAAAAGGTTGATCTGTTTTTTATGGGAGCGACATTCTCGCTGCAATCTTCTTGAAGTTCACCGCGCCACCTGATCCCGCATCGGGAGGCGCAAGGCACCATGATCCGATTGCGAAGAAGTCATCAAACGTGGACCCCAAACGGCGGCGGTAAAGACCATGATTTTCCTACGGCAGGCACTCGGTAACGGCCATCTCGCTTTCTTTCGCGGTTTTCTGCGGAACCCGGCCATGATCGGCTCCATCATCCCCAGCTCCCGCTTTCTGGAACAGCGGGTGGTCGCGGCCGCCGACATCGCCCACTGCCGCACGGTGGTGGAACTCGGACCCGGCACCGGCGGCACCACCCGGGCCATCCTGAATGCGCTTCCCCGGCAGTCGCATCTCCTGGCGATCGAAATAAACCCCGACTTCGTGAACTATCTGAAAGCCTATCCGGACCCCCGCCTGGACGTTCATCTGGGGAGTGCAGAGCATCTCCGGACGGCCCTGGCCGCGCTCGACCATGCCCGGCCGGACGCGGTGGTATCCGGCATCCCTTTTTCAACGATGCCGGCCGACCTCGGGCGCAAGATCCTGCGCGACATCTGGGGCTGCCTGGCCCCTGGCGGAAGATTCGTCACTTACCAGCTGATGCGCCGGGTGGCCTCCCTGGAACCCCTGCTGCTGGGCGATCCGCACGTCCAGATCGAGTTGCTCAATGTCCCCCCCTTGCGGGTTTACTCGTGGCGAAAACCGGCCTGACCCCTGCCAGATGACAATTCCTAAAACGCCTAGCCCCGCAGAAGCGCAGCCTCGCAAACCCCTGTCGACGCCGGGGGTTGTCCTCCCGGTGGTGCTCACTCTATTGGTACAAGCCATGGTTTCGATGAGCGTGGTGGCCATCCCGGTCTTCATGCCGGTGGCGGCCGGCGAATTAAATGTTCCGGCCAGCTATGTCGGCATCTTCGTGTCCTTGATTTATCTCGGTGCGACGGTGTTCGCCCCTGTCAGTGGATATTTCATCGACCGGTTCGGGCCGATCGGCGTGAGTCAAATCTGCCTGATCCTGTGCGCGCTGGGGCTGGGGGCCGTTTCGATCCCATCTCTTCCCATGATGGTCATTGGGACGTTGATCATGGGAATCGGCTACGGACCCGTCACACCGGCCAGTTCCCACTTGCTGGTCAGGACCACGCCGTTTTCGATGATGTCCACCGTCTTTTCAATCAAACAGACCGGGGTTCCTCTCGGCGGAGCCTTGGCCGGCGCGGTGGTTCCTCACCTGGTTGTTTTCTGCGGCTGGGAAATGTCGGCATTGTGGGTGGCGGCTGCCGGCTTGATTCTGACCGGTTTCCTGCACCCCTATCGAAAACGGTTTGACACGGAGCATTCCTATCGATCCCGGCTTTCCTGGGGCACGGCAATCGCGCCGGTGAAAATGACGATGGTTCACCCGGATTTGCGCCGATTGGCCATCGCTTCGTTCTTCTTTTCAACGATGCAGTTGTGTCTGATTTCCTTTCTGGTGACCTATTTAATCGAGAATATCGAGATGACGCTGGTCCAGGCCGGGGTTCTTCTTTCGGCGGCTCAGGCCGGTGGAATCATCGGAAGAATCGTGTGGGGGGCGTTCGCCGATCGGTACCTGAGCCCGCGCCTCATGCTTGGTATTTTAGGCATGGCCATGACCGGCGGTGCGATAGCGGCGGCACGCTTCTCGCCTCAATGGCCTTTTCCGGCCCTCCTGATCGCCTGCGCTCTGTTCGGCGCCGTGGCCATTGGTTGGAACGGGGTTTATCTCGCCGAGGTGGCGCGCGTGGCAAAACCCGAACAAACGGGGATGGCGACCGGTGGAACGCTGTTTTTCACATTCCTGGGCATCTTGCTCGGGCTTCCCGCTTTTTCGTTGGTGGTTGAAACAACCGGCAGCTATCCGCTCGGCTTTGTGGTCGTTGCCCTCGCGACCTTGGTCTGCGGAGTGGTTTTGTTGTTTTCTCGAACGTCGCGTTGAAAAACCCTACTCGGCCCCGCGGCGAGCGAGACGGCTTAAGCGCACCCGGATGGTGTTCGCGTGGGCGCCCAGGCCTTCGACTTCAGCCAGGCGCATGATGTCCGCGGCCTCGCGGCGGAGCGCCGCGGCCGAATAATGGATCACGCTGGTGCGTTTGAGGAAATGCTCGACGGAGAGGGCCGAAGCGAAGCGGGCCGTGCCGGCCGTCGGCAGCACGTGGTTGGGGCCGGCGACGTAATCGCCCACCGGCTCGGGGGTGTGCTCGCCGATAAAGACCGCTCCCGCGTGGCGGATGCGACCCAGGTGCGCAAAGGCGTCACGCAGGTGCAGCTCGAGGTGTTCGGGCGCCAGGCGGTTGGAGAGATCGATGGCCGTTGACACGTCCTTCACCACGAAAACCGCGCCGAACCGTTCGATGGATCGGCGTGCAATTTCGGCACGACCCAACCCCGACAGCTGCCGCAGCACCTCGGCCCGGACGGCGGCGGCGAGCTCAGCTGAGGGGGTGACCAGCACGGCCGATGCCCGGGGGTCGTGCTCGGCCTGGGCCAGAAGATCGGCGGCGATGAACTCGGGGTCGGCCGAGTCGTCCGCCGCCACCAGGACCTCGCTCGGCCCGGCGATGATGTCGATGCCCACCGTGCCCGCCACGATTTTCTTGGCCAGGGTGACGTAGAGGTTGCCCGGCCCCACGATGACATCCACCTTCGGGATGGTCGCGGTCCCGAAAGCCAGGGCGCCGATGGCCCAGGCGCCGCCCACCTTGTAGACCTCGGAAACACCCGCCTTTCGGGCCGCGACGAGCAAATGCGGGTTGATGCGGCCGTCCGCCGTCGGCGGGGTCGCCATGACGATCTTCGGCACGCCCGCCACCCGCGCCGGAATCGCGCCCATGAGGACCGAGGACACCAAGGGGGTTTTGCCTCCCTGCCCTCCCGGCACATAAACGCCGACCCGCTCTACAGGCTGGACCAGCTGCCCCAGCATCGTCCCCGGCCGGTCGAGGCTGATGAAGCCCGTCCGGAGCTGGCGGCGATGAAAGGCTTCGATCTGGGAAGCCGCGCGGTTCAAGGCGCGCAGGAAGGTGCGATCCGCCGACGATGTCGCCGCCGCGAGCTCGCGGGCGCCGGCTTTCAGGTCTTTTGCGGAATAGTTCGGCGCATCGAAGCGGCGGGTGTAATCCACCACGGCCTCGTCGCCGCGGGCTTTCACATCGTCCAGGATCCGGCTGACGACCGAGTGTTCCTTTTTGGTGAAGGCGAGCCCCCGGGAGGCAATGCGCGCGAGCGCCTTTTCGGCGGCCGGGGAAGGATAGTCGAATATCTTCAGCATAGTGCGAGTCTCCGTCTGACGGGATGGAGAGGAAAAAAACAAGCGGCCGCAGGCCTTGAGGAGCGCTTCGCTTGAGGCAGCAACGGATCGCTTTCGCCGAAGCCTGCAAGGCCGCTCGTTTATAGGCAATTCCCTCGGTGCTTGTCAATTGCATCAACCAGACTGCCGGTCATCGCGGCTGAAAGCCGCTCCCCCAATTATTAAACCGGCAATCAAATATGCCAACTCTTGTTCGGGTGAAGGCGGACCGGGGTGCCTGTGCGTGAGAGGTTGGAATTTGGCATATTTGATTGCCGGCGTAATAAAAGCGGGCGACGCGCAGAAATAGCGTTTGACTTCCAGGCACGGTTTTGTAGAAATGTCCCTCAAGCTGAAATCAACGACCGTGCTTCAACCTTGAACCTGCATCCGCATGCAACGCACGCGGTTTATTCGGCACGTATCTACACGGAGGAGAACGCCATGAAAGCCAATCGGATTCACAATTTCAACCCGGGGCCTGCCGCCCTGCCCCTTGCGGTGCTCGAGGAAATCCAGGCGTCCTTTCTGAACTACAAGGGATCGGGCATGTCCATCGTCGAGCTCAGCCACCGCGCCAAGGAATTCGAGGCCGTGCTGAGCGATGCCGTCGCGCGGACCCGGCGGCTGCTCAAGCTGGACGACCGCTGTCACGTGATCTTCGTCCAGGGCGGGGCCAGCCTGCAGTTCGCCATGATCCCGATGAACCTCCTGGCCGATGGCCGATCCGCCGACTACGTGAACACCGGCACCTGGTCCACCAACGCCATCAAGGAAGCCCGGGTGCTGAACAAGCCGGTCCAAGTGGTCGCTTCCTCCGAAGACCGGCAGTTCACCTACATCCCCGCAAAGATCGCCTTCAACCCGGGCGCCGTCTACGCCCACATCACCTCCAACAACACCATCCGCGGCACCCAGTGGCAGAGCTTCCCGGATACAAAAGGGGTGCCGCTCATCGCCGACATGTCCTCCGATTTCATGAGCCGGCCCTTCGACGCCGGGCCTTTCGGCCTCATCTACGCCGGCGCCCAGAAAAACATCGGCCCGGCCGGGGTGACCATGGTCATCGTCCGCGACGACCTGCTCAAGCTGGTGCCCGAAAACCTGCCGGCCATGCTCAAGTACACCACCTTCACTTCGAAGAACTCGCTCTACAACACGCCGCCGTGTTTTGCGATCTACGGCGTCCACCTCGTCTTGAAGTGGATTGAGGAGACCGTGGGCGGCCTCGAAAAAATGGCGGCCGTCAACCGCACCAAGGCCGAACGCCTTTACGGCTGCATCGATGCCAGCGGCGGGTTCTACCGCGGCACGGCCGAGCCGGCCAGCCGCTCGCAGATGAACGTCACGTTTCGACTGACCGGCGAGGACCTGGAGAAGCGCTTCCTCGAAGCGGCGGCGAAAAGCGGCCTGGGCGGCTTGAAAGGCCACCGTTCGGTCGGCGGCTGCCGGGCATCCCTCTACAATGCCGTCAGCTTGGAGGCCGTAGAGGCCTTAGTGGATTTCATGAACTCCTTTGCCAAACGAAACGGGTGAGACCGACTGTCTTTTTTCGACTTTCTTGACTTTACCGAAGCTAACGCGTTATTACAGCTGCAGGTAATTCAGCGAAAAAACCTGTCTCTGATCCTGGCAATTGCGGAACCTGATACGGTTGACAGTCGAAACCCCATTGAACCAAAGGAGGTAGCCATGGACAAAATTCTGAGGATCGACATGGGCGCCGACGGCGGCCCCAAGACCAAAACCGAACCGGCCGGAAGCTATGCGGGGATGGGCGGTCGCGCCCTGACCTCGGCCATCGTCTCCAAGGAGGTCCCGCCGACCTGTCACCCGCTGAGCGAAGACAACAAGCTCGTGATCGCCCCGGGGCTCCTCAGCGGCTCCGCCGCGGCCATGTCCGGCCGGATCTCGGTGGGATGCAAGAGCCCGCTCACCGGCGGCATCAAGGAGGCCAACTCCGGCGGCCAGCCCTCCCAGATGATCGGCCGTCTCGGCTACGCCGCCATCGTCCTCGAGGGCAGGCCCAAGGACGACACGCTTTACCGGGTCTACATCAACAAGGACAAGGTCGAGATCAAGGCGGACAAGAGCCTGAAGATGCTCGGCAACTATGCCGTGGCCGAAAAGATGAAGGCCGAATACGGGGACAAGGTCAGCTGCATCTCCATCGGGCCGGCGGGAGAAATGAAGATGGCCGCGGCCTCGGTGGCTTTCACGGACATGGAGTTCCGGCCCACCCGGCATGCCGGCCGCGGCGGCGTCGGCGCCGTCATGGGCTCCAAGGGCGTCAAGGTCATCGTGGTGGACGACGCGGGCTGCAAGGCGAGAAGCCCCAAGGAGGCCGAAAAGTTCAAGGAGGCCAACAAGGCCTTCGTGGCCGGCCTGCGCAAACACCCCGTTACCGGCCAGGGGTTACCGACCTACGGCACCAACGTGCTCACCAACGTCATCAACGAGGCCGGCGCCTACCCCACCAAGAACTTCATGTGGGGCCGGTTCGACGGCTGCTCCAAGATCAGCGGCGAGACCCAAGCCGAGACCGAGAACGCCCGCGGCGGTGAAGGCTCCGCCACCCACGGCTGCCACCGCGGCTGCGTCATCCGCTGCTCCGGGACCTTCTACGACAAGGACGGGCACTACCTCACCAAGCAGCCCGAATACGAAACCGTCTGGGCCCACGGCGGCAACTGCGGCATCGACGACCTCGACGCCATCGCCATGCTGGACCGCCTGGACGACGACTACGGCCTGGACACGATCGAGATGGGAGCCACCATCGCGGTCGCCATGGAAGCCGGCATCGCGAAGTTCGGCGACGCCCAGGCGGCCATCAACCTGGTCAAGGAAGTCGGCAAGGGCACTCCGCTCGGGCGCGTCCTCGGAAACGGCGCCGCCGTGACCGGCCGGGTCTTCGGCGTGGAGCGCGTCCCGGTGGTCAAAGGCCAGGCCATGCCGGCCTACGACCCGCGCGGCGTGCAGGGCATCGGCGTCACCTATGCCACCACCACCCAGGGCGCGGACCACACTGCCGGCTATGCGGTGACCGCCAATATCCTGGGGGTCGGCGGCAGCGTGAACCCCTTGAAACCCGAGGGGCAGATCGAGCTGTCCCGCAACCTGCAGATCGCCACCGCCGCCATCGACTCGACCGGCATGTGCCTCTTCATCGCCTTTGCCATCCTGGACCAGCCCGACACCTTCCAGGCGCTGCTGGATCTCCTCGGCAGCTTCGGCGGGCAGAAGCTGACCGGCGACGATGTCGTCGCTCTGGGCAAATCCATCCTGACGATGGAGCGCGAATTCAATGCGAAGGCGGGCTTCACAAAGGAGATGGACCGGCTGCCGGACTATTTCAAAAAAGAGAAGCTGCCGCCCCACAATGTCACCTTCATGGTGAAGGACTCCGACCTGGACCAGGTGTTCAACTGGTAGCCCTGCGGTTGTACCGTCATTAAACACCGGGGGAGGCGTGATCCGCCTCCCCCTCTTGTTTGGGAACCGACATGAAAACGCCCACTCAACCGTCGCCCGCCCTCATGGATCTTACCCTCACCATGTCGGGAAGTGCCGTTTCGCGGTTTTTCCCCATCCTGGGAGAAGGCCTCCTCATCAAAGGTCCGGGGGGGGAGAGCGTCGAGGGCTTTCTTCAAAAAGCGGCCGGCGTTTCCCCGGCCTATCTTAAAGACCGTGTCCAGACCGTTTTTCTGGACGGCCGGGCCCTGGATGATTTCAGCACGGCCGTCGTCGGGGACGGCGCCGTCCTGGCACTTTCGGCCGCCATGCCCGGCCTGGCCGGCGCCGTGCTGCGGCGGGGTGGGTTTTACGCTGCCATGCGCCGTCAGATTTCTCACGAGGCCGGCGGGACGGCGGCGGCCGGTGCGCCGATCACCATCACACTCAAGCTCTTCAACCTGGTCGCCCGCGACCTTGGGCCGGGCCTGCTGGGACGCGGCATTCTGATCCCCGGCGGCCAACTGAGGGATTTCATCGCGAGGCAGGGCCGGTGGATCTGGACGGAATGCACGGCGGTGTTTGCAAACGGAAAGCCGCTGGATGCCGCTAAGGTGGTGGGCGTGCTACCCGGAAACGGGTGCGTGGTCCTGACCGTGAATACCGGCTGACTCTCGCTCAGATCCGGAGGGACGTCGGGTCCTTGTGGGAGAGGCTTTCAGCCCCGATGATCGCGGCCGGAACGCCGCTCCCACAGGCCTGCAAAATGCGGCGTCATAACCCCTTCTGACACCCGATCGCTGCGGCCTGAGCCGCCGCCGGCCGGCATTCGCCGGCGGTCGGAACGGCCTGCTTCTCCTGCACGAGCTTTTCTTCGCGGATACGGTCGAACTGACCCTCCAGCGCCAGAAACGCATCCACCACGTCCGGGTCGAAGTGGTTGCCCCTGAGATTCAAAATGATCTGCCGGGCTTTTTGGTGAGAAAAGGCTTCCTTGTAGAAGCGTCTGGTGGTGAGCGCATCGTAGACGTCGGCCACCGCCACGATCCGCGCGGCCAGCGGGATCTCCTGGCCGCGAAGCCCGCGCGGGTAGCCGGAACCATCCCATTTTTCGTGGTGACTGTAGGCGATCTCCCTGCCGATGTTCAGAAACGAACGGCCCTCGATTTGCGCCTGGATGGACGTGATGGCGTCGCCCCCGAAGAGGGTGTGGCATTTGATGACTTCAAACTCATCACCGGTGAGTTCCCCGGGCTTGAGCAGCACCGCGTCCGGTATGCCCACTTTGCCGATGTCGTGCAGGATCGCCGACTGATAGATGTCCTCGATGTACCTCTGGTCGATGTCCTCGCGGTAGCGCGAGATCCTCGCCATTTCCTCGGCCAATAGTCGGGCGTATTCCCGGATGCGCTCAAGGTGGGTCCCGGTGCCCTCGTCGCGGTATTCGGCCAGCTTGGCGAGGCCCAGGATCGTGGCCGCGCGCGCGTGCTGCAACTTGCGGTAGGATTCCAACAGGGCCTCCTCCGCGCGCTTGCGGTGGTTGATCGTGTGCTGGACATGGGAGCCGAAGATCAGAAACAGGCACAGCACGATCACGCGCATGCTCATGTCGCCGACGTGCGGGCCGAAGATGTCGCGGTAGAAGCTGATCTCCTCCGGAGAAAACACGTTGATCAGCGCCTCAAGCCCCCAATAGGCCGCCGCCAGGAAGATAGCGGTCAGCACCATGGAGTCGGCCATGTCGACGCGCGAGATCAAACGCTTCTGCGGCAGATTCATGCTTCCCCCGGAGCCGAAAAATTGACCCTTTCGATAAAGACTGGTAAAATTGATACATCAGTTTATCAGATTCCGCAGTGGAAGGAAACCGATCTATGTGGTCGCGCATCAAGGGGTACCTGCTCATCGCCGCTGCCGGCGCCGCCGTCTATTTTTTTCTGAACAACCACATCATTTTCTACGGGCAAGAGGCTTCCGTCATCCAGAACGTCTATCTGCTCAAGAAAACCAAGCTCAACCTTCACCACACCTTTTTCAGTCTGCACCAGAAAAAGCCGGATGCGGTCATGAAAATCAAGCCGCTGAGAGAGGCCGGCATCGGTGGGCTGCTGGTCGAGCTCCGGCTTCTGACCGAGCAGGAAAAAGGCCGCCTGGAAAGCCTGTACCGTTGAACGGCCTGGCGGGCGTTCAAATAAAAAAACGCGCCGGGTGGAACCCGGCGCGTTTTTTTTATTTAACCGAATGCGGGTCAGGGGTCCGGCCGGGCGATCGCATTCAGCAGCAGCGTGATGGGACGTTCCCCTTCGGATTCGCCGTGGACGTGAATGGGCCCGGGCCTGCGGTAATGATCCTGCCCTGAATCGGCCCCCAGCCATTTCTCCTGGTGGGACTTGAAGACCTGCATCGCCACCGAGTCCACATCCACCAGGGCTTTCTCCAGCACCAGCGCCAGCCGGCCTTTGCGCTCCTCCAGGTGCATGAGAGGGGCGATGGGGATGCCGATGGGTTCCCATTGCTCGAAGTCGTGCTCCAGGTTCCGGATGGCGGCCATCTGCCCGGTCGCGCCGTTGGCGACCAGGCTGAACACCGTCAAACCCAGGTTGTAGGTGTAGGTGCAGTCGAAGCGGGTCGGGTCGTTGCCGCGACCGTCATACCCGTAGAAATGCTCCTGGGTTTTGAAGCTGGGGACCGTCTTTTTGTAAATGGCCTCGATGGCCGCCGGGACTTTGTCCGGGGGCTCGAGCAGGCCGGCTTTCTCCAACTCCTGCCGCAGCGTTTTCGCCGAAATGATGGACGCCTTGGTCAACAGGTGTTCGCCCGTGTCGTAGTTTTCGAAAATGGCCGGGCCGAAGCGATCGGGGTCCAGCCCCTCTTTAGCCAGCGTCTTGCGGAAATAGCCGCGCTGAATGCCGAGTTTGTAGGTTCCCTTCTCCTTGAGGATGCTGAGATAGTCGTGCACGAGCCCCATCAGGACTTTTTCGGTCTGGATCTGCGAGAACTGAAAATTGCCGTGGCTGTCGCGCTCCGTCAGCAGGCCTTCCTGGAAGAACTCGGGCAGGTCGTTGAACAGGTCCTCGTCGCGGGTGTTCCAGAGCTTGAAGGAGGCATCGTCCCGCGAGCGCTGGGCCAGGCGGTGCAGGTATTCGAGTTTGTCCTCCAACAGCGGGAAGGCGGAATGGAACTCCCGGTCGCGGGTGCGGTTGTACTCGGCGATGATGGTGTTCAGCTTCATGATGAACACCTCGACCTCGTTGATGAACTCGAGCACCCCCTCCGGGATGACGATCACCCCGAAGTTCTTCCCGGCCCTCGCCCGTTTGACGATTCCCTCGCAGATGATGCGCGAGAGGTGCCGCAGGGTCATGCCGAAGGCGGTGTAGTCGGTGGTATTGTCACGGCGCGCCTTCTCCAGGCGTTCCTCGTCCACAAAGTCCACCAGGTCCTCTCCGATGACGGTGAGGTTGGGGTGCGACTGCAACGCCACCTCCAGCGCCAGATGGCTCGCCACCCGGCCCATGACCTTGCAGACATGGTAGTACTTGATGTCGGAGCTGGCGTCGTTGCAGAGGCCGGCGATGGAGTTGGCGAACGCCCGGGCCGCCGTGTGGAAGCCGAAGGACACCGCGCACAGCACGTGGCCGGCGTCGTCACGCACCTGGATGTCGCCGTCGATCGTCTTGGGCACGCCGATCACCTGGATGCCGTCGTCGTAGAGCTCCTGGGCCAGGAAGGCCGCGTTGGTGTTGGAGTCGTCCCCGCCCACGATCACCAGCGCGTTCAGGCCGAGCGCCTTGCAAGTTTTCCGGGACAGGTCGACCTTCTGCCGGGAGTCGATTTTGGCGCGACCGGTCTTGATCATGGTGAAACCGCCCAGATTGCGGTAGGCATCCACGAGCTCACGGGTGATCTCGACGGCCTCGTTTTCCACGACGCCGTCCGGCCCGATGAGGAAGCCGAACAGGCGGTTTTCGGGGTTGGCCCGCATGGCGGCGTCGAACAGGCCGGCGATGACGTTGTGGCCGCCGGGGGCCGGCCCGCCCGAAAACACGATGCCGATGCGGCGCGGCGCGGTGCAGCGCTGAGCCGCCCCCTGG
>Ga0209450_10000872_pt1 | contig 15118 bp, 22 predicted proteins | sample FrelakmetLWP11LW_FD_187149 | JGI IMG/M metagenome (GOLD analysis project Ga0209450, IMG submission 187149) | Freshwater lake sediment microbial communities from the University of Notre Dame, USA, for methane emissions studies - LWP11 LW (SPAdes)... | ecosystem: Environmental > Aquatic >...
TGTGCTCATTAATTTTGAACATTAATAAATTATATATCATCATTACTGAAGCATTACCTAATTATGATACTTCCCGTGAATATGTTAAGAAGGTGTCCAGAAATACAACATTGGTAAAAATTCAAAATGATTTACTGGAAAGAATAGTAAATCACTTTTGAATTTTTTACCAATGTTGTATTTCTGGGCACCCCTCTTAGCATAACCAGCGATTGTCCCATGTTGATGTTCATGATACATTTGACTCAAACATGTCGCCAATTTACCGCTACCAGGACCTGGTGCAGTAACAACGACAATCGATTTTGATGTTTGGTATGTAGGAATTACACCCATAACCATTATCACTGACAATTGTATCAACATCAGGCGGATATCCCTCAATTGGATGATGCGTAAATACATTTATATTTCTCATTTTTAGTTTATTGATAAAGTGATCTGTCGATGTGCGACCATTATATCTCGTAATGACTACACTATTAATGACAAGTTCATTGTTTCTCAAATCATCTATGAGCTTGAGAACATCCATGTCATATGTTATACCATAATCTCCGCGGATCTTATTTCTCTCAATATCTCCAGAATATAGACAAATGATAACTTCAACATTATCTTTCATTTTCCTCAATAATTTGATTTTAGCATCCTCATCAAAGCCTGGTAGAACACGTTTAGCATGTTTATCACCGATGAGTTTCCCACCAAATTCAAGGTATAGTTTATCAAATATTTGGACTCTTTCCAATATATATTTGGAGTGTTCATCAATATATTTCTGTGGATCAAAACCTGTCTGCATTTATTCCATTTATTAGATGGGTATTTTGTGTAAATTTTTGGAAAATAATTACCTTAATAAGACTGATTTGATTACTATAAGATCTCATGAAATGTGATGATAATCATTCATTGATAATGTATTAAAACCATGTATATCTTTTTCCAGACGGCATAATTGTCTGAAAAACCACGATTTGGTATAGTATATTGTTCACGCCGTGATGAAAGATATTCATATGAATCTTTTAATGTCATGTTTTGATATTGCATCAAATAATATAAAACTAAAATCACTGAACGACTAACACCTGACATACAATGGATAAGAACTTTTTTATTCAGGTTTAATTTGTTCCATAATTGCATCAAATCGATCAATATCGTCATAAATTTTATATGACGGTACGTCACGCATATCAAATGATAATATTTTAGATGCATCCTCTTCATAATGTGAATTTGATGCATTAATCACAATATCTATATCCTTCATACAAATTTCATAATGAATTGCTTCTATATATCCCAAATATACATTATCTATAATATGGCCCTTTTACTATAAATAATTAGTGATGTTTGCATTATTCTAATTACCAAGAATCCTGTGTCAATATATCATTCAATTTTTAACTGTAAGATACTGTTGAAAATAAAATTCATATATAACAAAGATGGCCATTGATATGTAATAGTTGACATCAGATTTATTCATAACATGAAAATGAAACCAAAATTAATCAACATTATAGCACCCAAACTCATTGATTGTGATGTCATGAATTGTCATGAATTGTCATGAATTGTCATGAATTGTCATGAATTGTCATGAATTGTTACGAATTGTTACGAATTGTTACGAATTGTCATGAATTGTCATGAATTGTTACGAATTGTTACGAATTGTCATGAATTGTCATGAATTGTTACGAATTGTTACGAATTGTCATGAATTGTTACGAATTGTTACGAATTGTCATGAATTGTTACGAATGGTTACGAATGGTTACGAATGGTTACGAATGGTTACGAATGGTTACGAATGGTTACGAATTGTTACGAATTGTTACGAATTGTTACGAATTGTTACGAATTGTTACGAATGGTTACGAATGGTTACGAATTGTTACGAATTGTTACGAATTGTTACGAATGGTTACGAATGGTTACGAATGGTTACGAATGGTTACGAATGGTTACGAATGGTTACGAATGGTTACGAATGGTTACGAATGGTTACGAATTGTCATGAATGGTTACGAATTGTCATGAATGGTTACGAATTGTTACGAATTGTTACGAATGGTTACGAATGGTTACGAATGGTTACGAATGGTTACGAATGGTTACGAATGGTTACAAATGGTTACGAATTGTCATGAATGGTTACGAATTGTTACGAATTGTTACGAATTGTTACGAATTGTTACGAATGGTTACGAATGGTTACGAATGGTTACAAATGGTTACGAATGGTTACAAATGGTTACGAATGGTTACGAATGGTTACGAATTGTTACAAATGGTTACGAATGGTTACAAATGGTTACGAATGGTTACGAATGGTTACGAATTGTTACGAATTGTTACGAATGGTTACAAATGGTTACGAATTGTTACGAATGGTTACGAATGGTTACGAATGGTTACGAATGGTTACGAATGGTTACAAATGGTTACGAATTGTCATGAATGGTTACGAATTGTTACGAATGGTTACGAATGGTTACGAATGGTTACAAATGGTTACGAATGGTTACGAATTGTTACGAATTGTTACGAATTGTTACAAATGGTTACGAATGGTCATGAATGGTTACGAATTGTTACGAATGGTTACGAATGGTTACGAATGGTTACAAATGGTTACGAATGGTTACGAATTGTTACGAATTGTTACGAATTGTTACGAATGGTTACGAATTGTTACGAATTGTTACGAATGGTTACGAATGGTTACGAATGGTTACGAATGGTTACGAATTGTTACGAATGGTTACGAATGGTTACGAATGGTTACAAATGGTTACGAATGGTTACGAATGGTTACGAATGGTTACGAATGGTTACGAATGGTTACGAATGGTTACGAATGGTTACGAATGGTTACGAATTGTTACGAATTGTCATGAATGGTTACGAATTGTTACGAATTGTTACGAAAGTCAAATTTTTATGTGTTTATATGTTATATAGTTATTATGTCAAATCCATATAAAGTTAAGGAACTTGTCACAAATGTTCCAGATGTTGCTGATTATTATGATCCGAGTTTATGTGGGTCAAGTGGAATTGCAATGAGTAACGATCATACAATTTGGATTGCAAATGTTGGCAATGATGGATCCGTTGATCGTAACGTAACTCATTATGACTTATATGGTGTTCAATTAAGCGAAACATTACCTTTTATTGACTACGTCTCACCCACACCACTCGTACCCCCATCACAACAGAGACAATTAATTGTTGATTTACTTTGGCTTCAGAAAAATGTCTTAGCTCAAAGGGATGGTATCATCATGCCTATGCCGAAAATGTATGTTTTGCCACCAATATTAGGTTTACCAGCAATACAACCATCTCCAGCTGAATTATCACTTAGGAAATTTTACAATAAACCTAACGGTTATTTAGGACCCAATGTAGATATTACCTATTTAATGAAATTTTCGATCAATAATCCTTTACCATTAAAAACACCAGCTGGCAAACAAGCAACAATCATTCTCAGTCAGGCACACAATCAGGTCTATAAAAAACTGGTTGTCGATTGGTCAAATGACAGCCTTATCACACAATATGGTGGTTTATTAGTGGAAGCCCAAATGTGGCTCGCATTAGGCTCAAAAAATACAAAAACTGTTATTAATCCAGTCTCGACGTCAGCATCGACCGATTTGTTCAAACTTGAAACATTTCCAGTATCAACACCCAATAATACAATGCCAATTGGTTTATGTTACAATGAGAGTCGCGGGTTTGTTGGGTATCAATTCAACGAAAGACGGTGTTCGTGTGATTTGATCGGGGTGACACAGTCTGGTAGTATTTATGTATACAGCCCGTTAATCCAAACAGGACTTTATTATGGAATGGTAACGGTATTAGATAATTCTGGTGATTATAGTGCTTATACTGGAATAACGATGACCAATAACACAATATATATCACAGATTTTGCCAATCACCGTATTGATGTGTATGATTTCGGATGGGTTAATCAACGTGATATTACCGACAATGGATTTAACGACCCCGATTTACCGAACGATTATGCTCCATTTAATATCCTTGCATACAATAATACTATTTATGTAACATACGCAAAGGTTGATATCAGTTCGGGTCCTCCATATAATAGAGTAGTTATGGGTAAGGGTTTAGGTATTATTAATATGTTTACCCTGGATGGGCAATTTATTAAAAGAGCTGTGACAGGTGGCGAACTTAATGCGCCGTGGGGATTGACACATGTCAAACATTGTTTTGCTAATGGTAAATTACTTGTGGCCAATCATGGAGATGGTAGTGTTCTCGTTTATGATAGCGATTGGAATTGTACTGGTAAATTACAATATAAAAATTATACTAAATCTATCGTTGGGATCTTCGGTATATGTTCAATATATGACAGTGTATTTTTCACATCATCACCCACTGGTCTTGTTAATGGAATGGTCGGAGAAATCACAAAGATACATAAAGGGTGTTGTGGTAGTAGTGGGCAAGATCGTAAAAGTAAACAAGAAAAACATAAACCAAAACAGAAACATAAACCAAAACAGAAACAGAAACAAATTACAGCCGACTTAAAAGATGTGTCTGCTGTGGGTAATGGTAATACTGAATTTAGTGATACACAAATATTGTCGAACGAAACAAAAACACAAACACAAGTGCAACCACAACCACAACCACAACCACAACCACAACCACAACCACAAGTGCAGCCACAACCGCAAGTGCAACCACAGTCACAGCCACAACAGACATGTCCATGTCAACAAATGCGTATTGCTCGGTACTATAATTACAATTACCTCCATTTACATTAGAGCGAAAAGACTCGAGGGTGACCTATTTGACCACGAGAATATTCTTCAGGCGTGAGTTGATTTTCCAGACGATCCAAATATTGAGGTAATTCTTGAGGATCCATGAATGGTATTTTTGGATGTGTTTCCCATCGAAATTGTTTCCCATAATGATCAAGTTCAAAATCAATCGGGTAATAATGGATTAGTGGTGACTCATCGGCTAACATATATGCACGAAATGGTGCTGGTAACAAATTGGCACTTTGTGGTGGCAGTATCATCATTAATTGATGATATGGTTTGACTGGATGATCATGAGTAAATGAAACTTGATTGATTGTCTCCCTATTTTTTTCGAGATAGTCACAGAAATCTGCTAATAAAGGGGTGGCATCATAGTTGTAAAACCAATACCAATCAACACATTTATCAAAATAATATTTCATGTTCCATTGAATTCCGACAAGATAATCATGACAAATTTGATCAATATGGATCGATCTCTGGGAAACATTGTCGAGACGCATATGGAAATAATGATGGTAATAACGTTCTTGCCAACCATTTTGATAAACATTAATATAATCTTTGGATAAATGTTCGATTTTTTGATACTGATCCACAGCGTCTGCATAATCGGTAGGTGTTGACGAAAAGTGTGTCAATACTCTTTTGTCTCTAGTATTTTTTTGTTGTTTCAACGATTCTTCTTCCCCTAGTGATAAGTTTCGAATAAAATCGATAAAAAATGTCTCATTAATAGTGAGATCTGCTCGACATAAATAATCATCATTATTTTTGAGTGTTTCGTGATATGCATTAATAATTTTTTCAATTCCATGTTCTCGGATTTTCAGTGTGGAAAATGCTGGCAGGAAATCATTACCAAAAAAAAAAGACATAAAAATATAATCTTTGATAATACATTCCATATCATATTCTTGACAGGCAATTTGATCATACAAATCACCCATACTCAATTTTGTTGATAGATCAAATTGGTTTGCATTTGTAAATATTTCAATGTTTTTGTTCGTAACTAACGTTGAAAACAATAACTTTTTGAGTTCATTAACTAAAAAATAATCTAATCTGGGAAATTTGTCAAGATCTATATCGACATTATTATTACGAATCAATGTACTCTCACGAATGAGAGACACATTATCTCTTCGTGTGCAGAGAGATAACATAATAAGATCAGAATCTAGTCCATATATCACACAATTTTTCTCAATTGGTTGTGTTTTAATATGTTGTAGAATCTTATGTTCTCCTTCTGAGGGGACACTTGCATCACTGAAGATGATTCGTGTGTTGCGACACTTTTTGAGAAACAGATTGATTTTTGCCGACAAAATTGACATGAATTCTGTTGCAGGACTGATCATATTAAAATCCTTGGCATTATGAGGAATTTCAACACCAAACTGCTTCTTAAGTTCATTCATTTCTGCGGTTTCTTTGACCGATTTATATCTCCTCAACCGTTGCTGTTTGATTTTAGCCACAGGTGCTACACCATCTATTGCAATAAAGACTAAATCCACGGGTTTGACATAATTAATTAAATATTCCAAATAGACGACAACGTTGTCACACATTTTATCAATTGAATACTCGGAATGACTTCTGCTAATTGGGTGGATTGCACAATTGAAATCTAAGTAAAAGTTATGGACTGGATGACATGGTGATTGTGCGCCGATAATTTTTTTTTCGAAGTGGCGCACCAACCAACTAAAATAACTAGGTATACCCATTAATGATTGATAATAATATTGATTAATTTAATTCATTTATCATATCAATTTTCTTTAATTGGTATAATATGATAATTTAAAACTTCAATATGACACATCAAATCAAAGAATAGGGTCACGATCGTGACCAGATATTTTCATGAAAAATAGTTTTTGATGCTCTTTAAATAAATGACAGATTGGTTCATATGTGACTCTTTCATCATGAATTCCAATTTTTAACAAAGAAAATTCATGTTAATTCATCGGTTTTGTTAGTAGTGGAAAATGATGTGTAAATTTGAATATTATATTAGATCTAATTAATATTCAATTAAATAAACACAGAATACTATTAAACATACGAGATTTGACTCAAATGTTCACTTTACAAGTGAAACGTTGAAAATGTATATGATAAAATATCCACGCAACATCATTTTTGATAACATATCTCTGGGGAATTGATTGTATACAATTATTATATGAGAATCATATGTATGATATTCGTTTTTTAAACATTAAAAATGTCATTGCCTGATGAACGTTCATGATACTGTGAGTATGTATATGGATTATTATACCTCGCGAACGTGAAAGTTGTCGCACATTGTGTCGCCATATCATCAACACCCATGCGTATCAAATCATACCCCGGAAACGCCTTCGCGAGATATTGTCCCACAGGAACGGGGAGTCCTGCTGTGTTAACATTTCTTCGATGTTCAACTTTACCTGTCCGAACATCAATTGATGTGAATGCCAAAAATTCGGGCTGTCTTCGGCTGAACCTAATTAATACAGTGCTGCGTCTTAATTGTGGTAGTAGTTGAATCAATATTTCTTCTGCTTTAATCATGTTAATTAACCCGACAAACCCAGGACACAGCACATATTTGGCAAAATTGTGTACCACATAATTAAATGGTCCAAATAATGTTACGAATACATTAAATCGGTAAGCCGTGAAAAATTGGTCTCTTGGGAAGTTGAAATAGTGTGACATATGCAGCTTAAACCTCTCATTTTCTGCGTTTTCTGGCCAAAAACGTCTCATAATTTGATCATAAAAGATGTCGTAATGCACCACATGAGTGCTCTCACCAAATATTGAGAGCCAACAATAAAGTGCATCAAGATCATTAATAATCTTGCCGAGGTCGGTTGATCCAACTATGGGAACCATAATTGATGCTTCTTCGTAATATTTCCGAAGCGCCAGGTCGAAAATGTCGAAATTAACAGTAATTGAGAATGAGCCAGCATTAAGGTCATCAAGCATAGCAGCAGTTTCACGAACCTGTTTTGTGATCTTTTTAATAAATTGCACATATTGCCACAAATTTGGTGTTTGTTTCCATGTTCCCCGTTCTATTTGTTCATTCACATATCCTTGCAATAGGATAACGGTTCCTCTCAAAAAATCCAACCGTTCATAAGAACTCCTTTCGGAAAAAGATTTGCGTGAAACAATATCCAATAATGATTGGACCAGGTATATCTGGTCTTTTAGTGCCAATAAGGCTGTGTGACACGGTTCTATCCAAATGATGTGACTACGCGCCACCCGCTTCCAAGAAGTGCACGTCATTCCAGCAGCATTAATTGCTTCTTGTGGTAACATCATAAAAATATCTGAAAGCATATAGTCGGAGATATCCGGACACTCGTTTGAATTGAGTGAAGACATTTTGAGTTTTTATGTGTCAATATATTATTAAGTGATTCAATTTTTTGGATCAGATCACGAAATGTGCATGATAGAATCAGGTATTATTCCGACAGATTTCCTATATGTGTTAGCAATTGACATATCTTAATGCAATACTCAATCCATTATATAATTTGTTGTGGTCATTAGTCCAATGAAATAGTGCAGAACCAGCGGAATAATCATCTCCAAAACCATTTGGCTCGATAAAATATGGTGTCATTGATTCACCAACGAATGCAAAATCATATGTATATGTGCTGATATATGTTAATTTCTCTTTAATTGATGAATTAAAATATTCCACAATGTGGTCAAGAATGACTTCGATTGGTTCGTTACCATATTGCGCGATATTTGTCAACCAATTATTGACATTGTACAGATCTTGAGTAGAAACAGCAGTAATTTGATTATTATATACAAATACCCTGAATTCTTTTTCAATATCAATATTTTTCCAAGGGATGAAGTATATATTACACGTCTGGTCAGTTTCATTGAAGCATGAATGTTTACTGTTTGAAGTAACCATTGATTTGATGATATATTTTAAATTATTGTATGGACCTATCCCATATTGACCATATTTGAGTGAAACTTTATCAGTTCTAATGAACCAATCTCCCGCAGGGATGGTATATTTCTGGCATGTTGCTTCCAAATCGTCATCATATAAATGTGAAAATACTTTTGTATGAAAACCTATTTGTGCTGCTTCTTTCATCCATTGTAAATCATTGTGGTCAAGTGTGATTAAGTGGTAGTTATTATGGAATTTATCAATCCATTTTCCAGTTTTATGTTTATCGAGAATTTCATCATAATCCGTTGGCCGATTTTCACCATTATGGACCCATTTATTGCAAGTATTGTATAAATCTTGATGATCAAACACATGATCATGACAGTATGTATTGATAATATATTTCATTTTCGTGTTTTCTTGGTTCATTTGAATCCAGCAAATATGATATCAAATTTAAATATTTTCACATAATATATCATATGGAAATGTGTATTGATTGTCAGGCAATAATGAAAATGTTTATAGGACATTAAATCACACACTAATACCAATATATATGGACATTATTGAGGAATTTTTGAGTCACAACGGTGTCCAAGGTGAAGGTTATATGTATCACCGTATAACTAATCATCACTTTGATGATTCAGTCAGGACACATATAGAAGGATTGACCCATCTATATGCCATGTTGTTGATGATGGACAATATTGATTTTGCTTCCGATTATTGAACAACAAATCGATGACATATATTCAATTATGGATGTGATTCTGCCAGTCACACAACTATGTCTACGAGAGCCACATAAGAAGGAGGTGACCAATAACATTTTTATTATAAACTCATCGACAATGTAAAAATTATCAAAAAAGATTTTTACAATTTCTCAGAAGCAGATCAAATGACTCTAAATATGGAACATTTAAGACCCAAATCAGATGGACAATTGTGTGGTGGTATTCGATGGGAATCATCGTCTTTATCTCAATGTGTGCATGTTTATGATCCATTTAATATGTTACCAGTACATAGATATGAAAATTTTATGAGAGGTTCTTTCCCTTACAGAGAATTCGCGCCACCATATTTTGTAGTCGATCAATATGGGTGTGATCCCCGTGGTGTTAATATGACAAGAATTTGTCGATATTACGATCATAGGGGGAGTTGTCGGTAAGTGTTGTCAGAGCGGCGGTAGATTACATACACAAATTGATGATCGAGGTAAAGGCATGGTTTGTCCAACTAATACACAATCAAGACATATTATTGCACAGAGATTGATCTATGATGCAATGGTATACAATTATAGTAAAGAGTATTTGAATACATACATTAGATGGTTATCAGAATCGATTACTGTTGTAGATCAGGTCGATATCGATTATATGAATTATGAGCTATATCGGATGACTGCGATACCCTATGATATGTACATTGACCGAATTATCAAATCCAACGGAAAACACACATGTCTTGTGGAGCGTAAACCGGATATATGTGGATCAAACTGACACCATTATATGAAGCTACCAATATGTTGCTAGATATGATGTATCATATGCATGTCACAGTTCAGAGAATTATAAACGAGCGTGTTGATCGAATGTATCAAGACGACTTGGCGGAGTTACGTACGCAATTAGGTGTTTTACGGTCTCAATTACGCGCAATTCAATCCAAATTGGCGCGATTTGGAGGTCATGGTCATGGTCATGGTCATGGTCATCATAGAGAAAATGTACGGACAAAAAACATTAAATATAGAGAAGAACAAAAAACGACCCGGAACGATTAAGAGAACGAACAATTACAAAGAACCAGAGACTACGAACAAATAGTAAGAGATCGAGACGACATTTTGGATAAAATAGAGGATGCTGAAGATGAGATACAAACATATTTAACTGACACAGACCGTATTAAGGGTGAATATCGAAATAAAATAGTGGGAGGCGAACGTATGATACAAGCAACTGCACGTCAACAATATGAAAGACATGGTCTACAAGGTGTAGACATGGAACAATATAATAAATCTATTGTGTACACAGTATTAAACTCACCAGATGTGAACTGTGCTGTCAGGTATGTGGATACAATAAAGGTGTTGTACATTGCGTATAAAGTACAAGTACCTATACCTCAACAACCATCAGAATATCCTCATAATATTGTATTCTTTACCTCAGCTATTCGTCAGCAGTTGACTAATTTGAGTATCTATAAATTATCACCTGCTCAAATCGTTGTAAACAATCAAGACTCTATGAACACAAAAAAGTACAATGAAGTTGTTCGTGCTGAGGTGCGTGAAATGTGTCAAGAATATATACAACATATTCAGCCGTTAGTGAAAATCCCTTGAAGAAGAGAAAAAAAGAGCAGCAAATATCTGAACTTGAACACATCAAGAAACCACCAGTACGTGTTATCCATAAAAATCAGAATCTCAAACAGAGTATGGCATTAGACGTGAAGAGAATGCCATCGCTAACGCTAGATATGTAGAAAATATGAGTAGACTGGATAAGTTACGTGTGGATTTAGTGCCAATAGTAAGAAACCGTGAAAAATACACTCGTATAAATGAATTATATGAGGCGGATAGCTAAAGAAGAAATAGTAAATACAATTTGCCCATTAATTACCCACAACAGAAGTCTCAAAAACATTTTGGATTTTCCGCTCATTTGGTCGTTGTTGGAAATATATAGATACTTCGGATGAATACAATTATAGCAAATGAATTTGAAATTATATTGTCATATATTCATATACAAAAAATTTAAAATAGTATGGATGCTGTCACTTGGATCATTGATTACATATATGGGTGGGAAAAATACAATTATTATTTGAGTACAATTTTTACTAAATATGTGTCATATAAACTGCTAACAGGAATTTGGTGGAATCATATTGATGATAATATTATTTTAGGAGGGATTCCTTTACATAATTCAGCACATTTGGAAGCACTTAAAAATGAAGGGGTCAAAGCTGTTCTAAGTTTAGTAGAAGATTTCGAAATGAAGCCTTCTATTTATTTCCATCCTGTAACGAAAGATGACTGGGAAAAAAACGGAGTGAAATTTTTACAGATCCAAGTTGCTGATCGTTGTGGTGTGCAATTAGATGATATTGACAAATGTATGGAATATATTATAGATAATCTCAAAAATCACAGAAAAATTTATGTTCATTGTAAGGCGGGTAAAGGACGAAGTGCTAGTATTGTGATGTGTTACTTGTTGTGGAATATTTGTGAGGAAAAGGGATTTATTAACGAAGAAGATGTCATTAACTCATACAAAGTGTTGAAATCACTCCGTGGAGAAATTTATATCAACGATATCCAATTTGACCCCATTCGAGAATACGCGGAAATTTTGAGAAATAAAGGTCGTAGTAAATCTGTTTAAGCATATGTTTGGCATATTTCAAAATATCGATAAACTTGTTGCCTTACGAGACCACGATCGTTAGTCGGAAAACTAATCAAATCCGCGATTAAGTCCTCGACAAAATCTGAAAAACTGAGATCATTTCCAGCTGGAAATCCGATCAATTTCAGTAACGCACTCCTGCATTGACGTTGGTCAGCATAGATTTGACAAATAGGATGTCTTAAATAAGAATAATACTCCATCAGTCACTGATCATCGCACGATACCTCTGGTTCGTCTGTAAACATTATCATTTGGTGCATTAAATGGATAGGATTGATGTGAGTATTTCTGAGATACGTCGAAAATGGTACACCATGAATATTTACTTGTGGCCATTCTTTGCCAGTATACGGGTGTTTTTAATTTAATAACTTCGCTAATTTCTGAAATATTAAAGCCATAACCGTCATCATCTTTTACAATGTATTCTGCTGGCATTTCAGTAAATAAATTACCCAATAGATCACTATCATTAAATAAATGTATATGGTGATCAAATGTCAATGTTGATCGAAATGTTTGGATAATTCGACACAGATCATAACGGGAGTTGCATAGATATTATTGTACCCAATCAAATTGGCGTATTCGTTTAATTTATTAAACTCTTGCTGTGTTAACGGAGGCGTTTGTAGTCTATATGCAATTCTTTGCCAAGCATTCCACATGGTGGGTTTTATTAAGGTTTTAGATCGATTATGTTTTTTCTCCGACATTTCCTGTTTAAGCTGATAAATTTTAAGTACGGTATAAGTAAGTGATGTGGATTCGTAATAGCATCGATTTTAATATCATTTCGTGATAAGATAATACGTAATAGATTCAGTATTTCAGATGGTTGATAACTATCTATCTGATCAGATAATAACTGGACAATATGCCCTTTAATTGACTTATTTGATGTAAAATCGTTTCTTTTCGATTAATATCTATCCGTGGATAACCCAATAGGACACCTCCACATAAATATTTATCAGGGTCTCGATAGGTACTAAATAGGAAATTAAATAATAATGAGAATGGTTTCCTTTCAGGATAAATAACAAAATTCTGTCGATCAAGGATTTTGATTATCTTTAATCTCAATTGTGTTGGACATCTGGTACCATAACTTACCATTGCGTTCAATAGGTTCTCATTATATCTATCAAGTATATTGATATCAATTGTCATACTATCGATCAATGTATCTATTACATTGAAGAATCCTTCTCGATGTAGTAAAAATAACGGATATATAGGCTCGTCATTAATAGTATATTTTTGATTAATATTATACACTGACATATGCCGATGTATTTGGTCAATATTCCCATCCACTAAAGATGCAATCCACATATCATCCGTCAGCGGTTGTGGTAATACTCTAATTTTAATTTTTTGCTTAACTTGGATGGTTGGTGGTTCTGAATCTGTATGTTGATAACAATAATTATGATTATAAATAGCATCTCTTTTACACTGAAACCCTTTGCGTGTATTGGGCAAACATTGCTTCATAATTTAGATGAGTTATGGTATTGTATTGTTAATAGTCATAATTTTATTCAATTTTTCCTACTTGGTAAGTTTCAAATGTAAAATTTGAAATTAGTTTTAATTATCACTATATAATTATATAGTGATAATTTCTATCAATGGAATTCGTCGATGATGATATTCTGACAGAAATGTCAGATCACACATTTTATAAGACGCTGTTCGACATTTTATCAGTAACAAAACTAAATTACCCTTTTAAATTATCGGTCTCATATCTTGGGTATCCGTATGTATCATTAGCCACATGGTTCGGACAGACAACATCATTAATTCAAAGAACTCTAACCAGACAACCCACACTGATACAATTTTTAAATTATCCAGGATATCTACAGCCAGAAGAGGATAAGAAAGTACTGATTGGTACTTATATAGGTGCTGTTTTCATCAAGTTAATGGATGTCTCTAAAAACAGAGACTGTTATCGTGAGAATTTAGCACATAATTTACTGATGTTGGCATCGAGTTATGATTTGGACAGATATGAGGAAATTTTGTGTATCCGTGCAATTTCACGAAAAATCATGACACCCAAAGAATATTATATTTTATTGGATAGAAGATCATATTTACCACATCGATAGAGACATTATAGATATGCCAGCATTTGTAATAGCTATATGTAATATATGTAATTTATGTAAATTTTTTCTTCAAATATAGTATAGAAAATATGGATCTGATAGGGGCTAGTATATTAGTAATAATCCTGATTTGTGTCGTCATATTCGGTTCTTTACGTCAGGGGAAAATCAAAGATTTACTATCAGGTAAAATTAAAATGGAAGGTGGTGGACACCATTCGCACCATTCTGGTTCCTCAGGACACCAAGGACACCAAAGACACCGGGGACATCAAGGAAATTGGGGACACCAAGGACATCAAGGACATCAAGGACACCGGGGACATCAAGGAAATTGGGGACACCGAGGACATCAAGGAAATTGGGGACATACCAGCTACATCGGGAGATCCTCTGGTTATTACTATGGTGATGCATATGATTGGAATGGGGGATGGAATAGAAATTGGTGGCCATACTGGGCTAATTGGAATTACTGGTGGCCTTCGTCATACAATTGTGTCGATTATGCAACCGCACAATGTTTTGGTGTACCAGACTACCAATCATGTTTTAATGCAGAATACAGGAATTGTCCTTATTTATAAAATCGAAATGTTTAGTCTTAGAGGGTGTCCAGAAATACAACATTGGTAAAAAAATTCAAAAGTGATTTACTATTCTTTCCAGTAAATCATTTTGAGTCATATCTATCAATGTAGTATCTGATTATTTTAGAGGGTGTCCAGA
>Ga0209450_10000873_pt1 | contig 15112 bp, 20 predicted proteins | sample FrelakmetLWP11LW_FD_187149 | JGI IMG/M metagenome (GOLD analysis project Ga0209450, IMG submission 187149) | Freshwater lake sediment microbial communities from the University of Notre Dame, USA, for methane emissions studies - LWP11 LW (SPAdes)... | ecosystem: Environmental > Aquatic >...
TCGACTACTCGGGCCGCTCCGTTATCACCGTGGGGCCCGACCTGCGGCTCCACCAGTGCGGTCTTCCCAAGAAGATGGCCCTGGAGCTCTTCAAGCCCTTCATCTACAACCGCCTCATGGACAAGGGTTACGTGACGACGGTGAAAAGCGCCAAGAAGATGGTCGAGCGCGAGACCCCCGAGGTCTGGGACGCCCTGGACGATGTGGTGCGCGAGTACCCCATCATCCTCAACCGCGCCCCCACCCTGCACCGGCTGGGAATGCAGGCCTTCGAGCCCACTCTCATCGAGGGCAAGGCCATCCAGCTCCACCCGCTCGTCTGCGCGGCCTTCAACGCCGACTTCGACGGCGACCAGATGGCGGTCCACGTGCCGCTATCCATCGAGGCGCAGGTGGAGAGCCGCGTGCTCATGATGTCGACGAACAACATCCTGTCGCCGGCCCACGGCAAGCCCATCATCGTGCCCTCCCAGGACATCGTCCTGGGGCTCTACTACATGACCCGGGCCCGCTCGGGAAGCCGCGGCACCGACATGATCTTCTCGGGCCCCGAGGAATTGCGCCAGGCCTTCGACTCGGGCGAGGCGGATCTACAGGCCAGGGTCAAGGTCCGCATGAACGGGCACATCGTCGAGACGACGGTGGGCCGGGTGCTCCTCTACGATATCGTGCCGAAGGAGATTCCCTTCGAGGTCATCAACAAGGTCATGAACAAGAAGGAGGTCGCCAACCTCATCGACTTCTGCTACCGGAGCTGCGGCGACAAGGCCACCGTCATCCTGGCCGACCGCCTCAAGGACACGGGCTTCAAGTATGCCACCGTCTCCGGGTCCTCCATCGCCATCAACAACATGGTGATCCCGGCGGGCAAGAAGGACATCGTGAGCAAGGCCGACAAGGACGTCCTCGAGGTGCAGAAGCAGTACATGGACGGGCTCATCACCGACGGCGAGCGCTACAACAAGGTCATCGACATCTGGGCCCAGGCCACCGAGAAGGTCGCCGCCGAGATGCTCTCCTCGATCGGCAGCGAAGAGATCGAACTGGCCGACGGCAAGAAGCGAACCCTCGAGAGCTTCAACCCCATCTACATGATGGCCGATTCGGGCGCCCGCGGAAGCGCCGCCCAGATCCGCCAGCTGGCCGGCATGCGCGGCCTCATGGCCAAGCCCTCCGGCGAAATCATCGAGACGCCCATCACGGCCAACTTCCGTGAGGGCCTCACGGTGCTGCAGTACTTCATCTCGACGCACGGCGCCCGCAAGGGTCTTGCCGACACGGCCCTCAAGACGGCCAACTCCGGCTACCTCACCCGCAGGCTTGTCGACGTGGCCCAGGACTGCTCCATCACCGAGGACGACTGCCGGACCCTCGACGGGATCTTCGTCCAGGCCCTCGTGGAGGGCGGCGAGATCATCGAACCGGCGGGCGAGCGCGTCCTGGGGCGCGTGGCCCTCGAGGACATCGTGGACCCGTTCACGGGAGAGGTGCTCGTCAGGGCCAACGAGGCGATCGACGAGGCGCTCGCGAAGCGGATCGATGACGCCGGGATCGAACGCGTCCAGATCCGCTCGGGGCTCACCTGCAAGTCCCGATTCGGCGTGTGCGCCAAGTGCTACGGCCGAGATCTCGCCCACGGGCACCTCGTCAACATCGGCGAGGCCGTCGGGATCATCGCGGCCCAGTCCATCGGCGAGCCGGGCACCCAGCTCACGATGCGGACCTTCCACATCGGCGGCACGGCCAAGTTCGAGGAGCACTCGACCCTGGAGGCCCGCCACGACGGGACGCTCAAATTCGTCAGCATCAATTACGTCAAGCGCGGCAAGGACCTCGTCGTCATGAACCGAAACGGCGAGATCCACGTCCTCGACGAGGAGGGCCGCAACCGCGGCAAGTACCCCATCCCGTACGGGGCCCACATCAAGGTCGGGGAAAGCGCGAAGGTCAAGCGCGGCGATCTCATCGCCGAGTGGGACCCTTTCTCCATCCCGATCCTCGCCGAGGTCTCCGGGACGGTGAAGTTCGGTGACGTTATCGAAGGAAAGACCGTACAGGAGCGGGTGGACGAGGTGACGGGCCTCTCGAGAAAGGTCATCATCGAGTTTAACGACGCCGACCTGCGGCCCCGCATCTCCATCAAGGACAAAGAGGGCAAGACGGCCAAGGCGGGAAGCGCGGGCGGCACCGCCCGCTATCTGCTGTCCGTGGGCGTCAACATCGGCGTCAACGAAGGCGACCGCGTCGAGGCCGGTGACATCATCGCCAAGATCCCCCGCGAGACCACGAAGACGAAGGACATCACGGGCGGCCTGCCCCGCGTGGCGGAGCTCTTCGAAGCGAGAAAACCGAAGGAGTTCGCAGTGATCTCCGAGATCGACGGCGTGGTTAACTTCGGCACTGACGTCAAGGGACGCCGCCGTGTCGTCGTCACCCCCGACGTGGGCGACAAGAAGGAGTACCTCATCAACAAGGGCAAGCACATCACCGTGCAGGAAGGCGACCGGATCGCCGCCGGCGAGGCGCTCATGGACGGGGCCTCGAATCCCCACGATCTGCTCATGATCAAGGGGGAGAAGGAACTGGCCCGCTACCTCGTCGACGAGGTCCAGGAGGTCTACCGCCTGCAGGGCGTGAAGATCAACGACAAGCACATCGAGATCATCGTCCGGCAGATGCTCCGGCGGGTCCGCATCGCCGACTCCGGCGACACGACCTTCCTGGCCGACGAGCAGGTCGAGAAGGGCCGCTTCCAGGAGGAGAACGACCGGGTCATGGAGAAGGGCGGTCAGCCCGCCATCGGCCAGCCCATCCTGCTGGGGATCACGAAGGCGTCGCTCTCGACGCAGAGCTTCATCTCGGCGGCCTCCTTCCAGGAAACGACCCGGGTCCTCACCGAGGCGGCGCTGGCCGGCAAGATCGACTATCTGCTCGGAATCAAAGAGAATGTGATCATGGGCCGTCTCATCCCGGCCGGCACCGGGCTTCCGCTGTACAAGAGGCTCGGCATGGTGGTCGAGGGCGAAGAGAAGGAAAGTGAGAAGGATCAGCAGAAAACGCTTGACATCCAGGCGGCAAATTGATAGAAAATCAAGCTTTCGCAACCCCCTTCAATTTGGATAGAAAGGGATAGAAGGAATTTCATGCCGACGATCAACCAGCTAGTGCGAAAAGGCAGGCACAAGGTCCAAAAGAAAACGACAGCCCCTGCGTTGGTATCCTGCCCGCAGCGGCGCGGCGTCTGTGTTCGCGTCTACACGACGACGCCCAAGAAGCCCAATTCTGCGCTGCGCAAGGTGGCCCGCGTCCGTCTCACAAGCGGCTACGAAGTGACCGCCTATATTCCCGGCATCGGCCACAACCTCCAGGAGCACTCGGTCGTGCTCGTGCGGGGGGGCCGCGTGAAGGACCTCCCCGGTGTTCGTTACCACATCGTCCGGGGCACTCTGGATGCCGTCGGTGTTCAGGACCGCAAGCAGAGCCGCTCGAAATACGGCGCCAAAAAGCCGAGCTGATCGGGGACGTTAGAATGCCAAGACGACGAGAAATACAGAAACGAAAGATCACGCCCGATGCCAAGCACGGCAGCGCGCTCGCGGCGAAGTTTGTCAACAGCCTGATGAAGCAGGGCAAAAAAAGCACCGCCGAGAGCATTCTCTACGGGGCGTTCGACATCATCGAGAAGCGGATGAAGGATCTGCCGCCGCTGGGTGTCTTCGAAAAGGCCCTCGACAACGTCAAGCCGGTCATCGAGGTGCGCTCCCGCCGGGTCGGCGGCGCCACCTACCAGGTTCCCACGGAAGTGGCCCCGGGCCGCAGGCAGGCCCTTGCTTTCCGGTGGATCATCGGCAACTCCATGTCCCGGGCGGAGAAGACGATGCGCGAAAAGCTCGCCGGCGAGCTCATGGACGCAGCACAGAACCGGGGCGCCTCCGTGAAGAAGCGCGAGGACGTCCACAAGATGGCCGAGGCCAACAAGGCCTTCGCCCACTATAGATTCTAAAAAGCAGCTCTTTCACAACATCAGGGTGTTTCAGCGTGGCACGGGAGACGGCACTACAGAATGTCCGTAATATCGGCATCATGGCTCACATCGATGCGGGTAAAACGACCGTGACCGAGCGCATCCTCTACTACACGGGCATCTCCTACAAGATGGGCGAGGTTCACGATGGCACCGCCGTCATGGACTTCATGGAGCAGGAGCAGGAGCGAGGTATCACGATCACTTCCGCTGCTACGACGTGCTCCTGGCGCGACTGTCGCGTCAACATCATCGACACGCCGGGCCACGTGGACTTCACGATCGAGGTGGAGCGTTCGTTGCGCATTCTCGATGGAGCCGTGGCGCTGTTTACGGCCGTCGAGGGCGTCGAGCCCCAGTCCGAGACCGTGTGGAGGCAGGCCGACCGCTACCGCGTGCCCCGCATCGCCTTCATCAACAAGATGGACCGCGTGGGGGCCGAGTTCGCCAAGGCCGTCGAGATGATCCGGGAGAGGCTGGGCGCCAATGCCGTAGCGATCCAGATCCCCATCGGCGCCGAGGACGGCTTCCGCGGGATCGTCGATCTTGTCGGCATGCAGGCGATGATGTTCGAAGTCGAAGGCCTCGGGGCGGAGTTCTCCATCCGGGCCATTCCGGCCGAGATCGGGGAGGAGGCCCGGGCAGCCCGGGAGCGCCTCATCGAGTCCCTGGGCGACTTCGATGAAGGGATCGCGAAGAAATACCTGGAAGGCGAAGCGGTCTCCCGCGAGGAGATTCTGGCCGCGCTACGGAGGCAGACCCTCTCCATGAAGGTCGTCCCGGTGTGCTGCGGTGCCGCCTTCAAGAACAAAGGGATCCAGCCGCTCCTGGATGCGGTCGTCGATTTCCTGCCCTCCCCTGCGGATCTGCCGCCGGTGGCGGGGAAGGGGAAAAAAGACGCCGAGGTCCTGCGGGTGGCAAGCGACGACGAGCCTTTCGCTGCGCTCGCTTTCAAAATTGTCACGGACCCTTACGTTGGGCAGCTGACCTACTTCCGGGTCTATTCCGGAGTGCTCAACGCGGGTTCCTACATTTTCAACGCAACGAAGAAAAAACGAGAGCGCATCGGCCGCATCCTCAAGATGCACGCCAACAAGCGCGAAGACATCAAGGAAGCCCGAACGGGTGACATCGTGGCCGCCGTGGGCCTCTCGTCGACGACGACGGGCGACACGCTCTGCAGCCCCGACAACCTGATCGTGCTCGAGACCCTGAGCTTCCCCGAGCCGGTCATCGCCATCGCCATCGAGCCGAAGACGAAGGCCGACGAGGAAAAGATGGGGGTCGCCCTGGACAAGATCCAGAGGGAGGATCCCTCCTTCAGGGTCAGGGTCGACCGGGAGACGGGGCAGACGCTGATTTCAGGGATGGGCGAGCTCCACCTGGAGATCATCGTAGACCGCCTCTCGCGGGAGTTCAACCTGGGCGCCAACATCGGCACGCCGCAGGTGGCCTACAAGGAGACGATCCGCAAGGCCGTCCGAACGGAAGGAAAGTTCATCCGGCAGTCCGGGGGCCGGGGCCAGTTCGGCCATGTGTGGCTCGAGGTCTCTCCCAACGAGTCGGGCAAGGGGCTCCTTTTCGAAAACAAGATCATCGGCGGTGCGGTCCCCCGGGAGTTCATCCCGGCCGTCGAGAAGGGCATCATCGAGGCGATGGAGGAGGGGGTGCTGGCCGGCTACCCCGTCGTGGATGTCAAGGTTGCCGTTGTGGACGGCTCCTACCACGATGTGGATTCGTCGGAGCTGGCATTCAAGATCGCCGCCTCCATGGGATTCAAGAGCGGGGTCAAGAAGGCCCACCCGGTCCTGCTGGAGCCCATCATGTCCGTCGAGGTCGTCGTTCCCAGGGAGTACCTGGGAGACGTGATCGGGAATCTGACCTCGCGGCGCGGAAAGATCGTCTCGATCGAGTCCAGGCCGGGCTCCGAGGCGATCCAATCCGAAGTGCCGCTCGCCGAGATGTTCGGCTACGCAACGGATTTGCGCTCCAAGACCCAGGGACGGGCCACCTACACGATGCAGTTTCTGAACTACAACTCCGTGTCGGAGGAGAAGGCCAAGGACATCATGGAAAAGAAAGAACTGAGGCACAGGGCCAACTAACTCAACATCGATCATCATATGGAATGAAGGAGGTAACTGGAGATGGCTAAGAAAAAATTCGAAAGGACAAAGACGCATGTCAATGTCGGCACCATCGGACACGTCGATCACGGCAAGACCACATTGACCGCTGCGATCACGAAGCATCTCGCTTCCAAGGGATTGGCCCAGTTTATGTCCTTTGATATGATCGACAACGCGCCCGAGGAGAAGGAACGCGGCGTGACCATCAATATCGCCCACGTGGAATACGAGACCACCAAGCGCCACTATGCACACGTCGACTGCCCGGGGCACTCCGACTATATCAAGAACATGATCTCGGGCGCGGCCCACATGGACGGCGCCATCCTCGTCGTCGCGGCCTCCGAAGGCCCCATGCCCCAGACCCGCGAGCACATCCTGCTCGCCCGCCAGGTGCAGGTTCCCTACATGCTCGTCTTCATGAACAAGGTGGACCTCGTCGACGACCCCGAGCTTCTCGACCTCGTCGAGCTCGAGCTGAGGGAGCTGCTCACGAAGTACGCCTTCCCCGGCGACAAGACGCCCATCATCCGAGGCTCCGCCCTCAAGGCCCTGCAGACCGATGACGCCAACTCGGCCGACGCCAAGTGCGTCTTCGAGCTCATGGATGCCGTCGACAGCTACATCCCGGATCCGCAGCGCGACCTCGACAAGCCCTTCCTGATGCCCGTCGGCGACGTCTTCAGCATCGCCGGCCGCGGCACCGTCGTGACGGGCCGTGTGGACCGCGGGATCGTCCGGACGGGCGACGAAGTGGAGATCATCGGCATCCGGCCGACCTTCAAGACGGTGTGCACGGGCGTCGAGATGTTCCGCAAGACCCTCGACGAAGGGCGCGCCGGCGACGACATCGGCGTGCTGCTGCGCGGCACGAAGCGCGAGGAAGTGGAGCGCGGACAGGTCGTGGCCAAGCCCGGCTCGATTACGCCCCACACGAAGTTCAAGGCCCAGGTCTACGTCCTGACGAAGGAAGAGGGCGGGCGCCACACGCCGTTCTTCTCCGGCTACCGGCCCCAGTTCTACTTCCGCACCACCGACGTGACGGGTGTTACCTCCCTTCCGGCGGGCGTCGAGATGATCATGCCCGGCGACAACGTGGAGATGGAAGTGGTCCTCATCACCCCCATCGCCATGGAGCTGCAGCTCCGGTTTGCCATCCGCGAGGGCGGCAAGACCGTGGGTGCCGGCGTCATCAGCGAGATTATCGAGTAAGCGAGGTACGATAAACGATCATGGCTGATCAGAAGATTCGAATCCGTCTGAAGGCGTACGACTACAAGCTGCTGGACCGGTCCGCCGAGGACATCGTGGATACGGCGAAGCGCACGGGCGCCCGCGTTGCGGGCCCCATCCCGCTTCCCACGATGATCAACAAGTTCTGCGTGAACCGCTCGCCCCACGTGGACAAGAAGTCCCGGGAGCAGTTCGAGATCCGGACTCACAAGCGGCTCATCGACATCATTGATCCCACGCAGGCCACGGTGGACGCCCTGATGAAATTGGACCTGTCCGCCGGTGTTGACGTGGAAATCAAGTTGTAACGCGTGACGACACGGAGATGGACGGGGTTGTCCTCAGGTCCATCTCCTTTTTCGTCTTCTCACGCACAGCGAGCGCGGAAGTGGATGCTATGGAAAAAGGATTGATAGGCAGAAAGTTGGGGATGACCCAGATCTTCGCCGCCGACGGGGCCTCGGTTCCCGTCACGGTGATCGAGGCGGGACCCTGCACCGTGATACAGAAAAAGACCGAAGAGGCGGACGGCTACAATGCCATCCAGCTCGGCTTCGACCGCAAGCGGCAGAAGAACGTGACGAAACCCCTGCAGGGCCACTTCGCAAAGGCCGACCGGGGGTTCTTCCGGGTGCTGCGCGAGTTCAAGACCCGGGCGATGGTCGAGCTCGAGCCGGGGCAGGAACTGACGGCGTCCATCTTCGAGGTGGGAGACTTCGTCGATGTCACCGGGACGAGCAAGGGCCGCGGGTTTGCCGGCGGCGTGAAGCGGCACGGCTTCCGCGGCGGCAAGGCGTCCCACGGCTCCATGTTCCACCGGGCGCCCGGCTCCATCGGGGCAAGCGCCGCGCCCTCCCGCGTGTTCAAGGGACAGCGGCTTCCGGGCCACATGGGCGATGCGCGCAAGACCGTGCAGAACCTCCTCATCATCGGGGTGCGCCCCGAGCTGAACGTCATCCTTGTGAAGGGGGCCGTCCCGGGAAGCAAGAACGGGATCGTCGTGATCAAGAACGCCGTCAAAAAGAGCTGAGAAACAACTGGAGTGAACAAACCATGCCAGTGGTGAGTGTATACGACATCGAAAAGAACAAGGTGGCCGAGGTGTCGCTCAACGACGCCGTCTTCGGTGCCGAGGTCAACCAGGACGTCATCTATGAGGTCGTCCGGATGCAGATGGCGGCGAAGCGGCAGGGCACCCACGACACCAAGGAGCGCAGCGAAATCCGCGGCGGCGGCAAGAAGCCCTGGCGGCAGAAGGGCACCGGGCGGGCTCGCGCGGGAACGATCCGTTCCCCCCTCTGGAGAGGCGGCGGCACGGTTTTCGGGCCCACCCCCCGGGACCACTCGTACACGGTGCCCAAGAAGGTGCGCAGGCTCGCCCTCATCTCGGCGCTCAGCATGAAGGTGAAGGAGGAGAAGCTCCTGGTGATCAAGGACTTCCCCATGGCCGAGGTGAAGACGAAGAAGTTCAAGGAGATCCTCGACCGCTTCGGGCTCAAGAAGACCCTCGTCGTGATCGACCGCGCAAGCGAGGTCCTCGAGAAGTCCTCCCGGAACCTCCCCGATGTGAAAATGATGCGATGCGAGGGCATCAATGTGTATGATCTTCTCAAGTACGACAGCCTCGTGCTTCTGGAGCCCTCGATCCAAAAGATAGAAGGGGCGCTGACATAATGGAACTCCATCAGATCATCCGACGGCCGCTCGTGACCGAAAAGACGACCCTCATGCGCGAGGGCAACCAGTACCTCTTCGAGGTGGACCCGCGGGCCAACAAGATCGAGATCGAGAAGGCCGTGGAGAAACTCTTCAAGGTAAAGGTCGTCGACGTGCGGACCCTGAACGTCCTGGGGAAGAAAAAACGCTACGGGCGCCTCCTGGGAAAGAAGAGCGACTGGAAGAAGGCCATTGTCACCGTGGCCCCCGGCAGCACGATCGAGATATTCGACAAAGCCTAGATAAGGACAACGACCGATGGCGATCAAGACCATGAAGCCGACAACCCCGTCGAGAAGGTACCAGACCTACTCGACCTTCGAGGAGATCACCTCCACGGAGCCCGAGAAGGGCCTCACGAAGCCGGTCAAGAAAACGGGCGGCCGCAACAACCTCGGCCGCCTGACGAGCCGTCACCGCGGGGGCGGGCACAAGCGCAAGTTCCGCGTGGTGGACTTCCGCCGCGAGAAGACGGACATCCCCGCCAAGGTGAAGACCATCGAGTACGACCCGAACCGTTCGGCGCGCATTGCGCTCGTGAGCTACGCCGACGGCGAGAAGCGCTACATCGTGGCCCCCGTGGACCTGAAGGTGGGCGACCCGATCATCACGAGCGCCTCGGCCGACATCAAGCCAGGCAACGCGATGTCGCTGCGCAATGTCCCCCTGGGCTCGCTCATCCACAACATCGAACTGCGCCCCGGCAAGGGCGCCCAGATGGTCCGCTCCGCCGGCACCTACGCTCAGCTCATGGCCAAGGAAGGCGACTACGCCCAGGTGAGGCTTCCCTCCGGCGAGGTCCGGAAGGTTTTCATCGAGTGCAAGGCCACCATCGGCCAAGTGGGCAACGTGACGCACGAAGGCATCAGCATCGGCAAGGCGGGCCGCACCCGCTGGCTGGGCAAGCGCCCCAAGGTGCGCGGTGTGGCCATGAACCCCGTCGACCACCCCATGGGCGGCGGCGAAGGCAAGACCTCGGGCGGCCGCCATCCCTGTACCCCCTGGGGCGTGCCGACGAAGGGCTACAAGACGCGAAAGAACAAAACCACCGACAAATACATCATCAAGAAGAGGGATAAGAAATAGTGGCACGCTCAGTCAAGAAGGGCCCGTACATCGAGGCGAAGCTTGCGGAGAAGGTCCGGAGAGCCGATGCGGGCGGGGACCGGGGGATCATCAAGACTTGGTCGCGCCGCTCCACCGTCACCCCGGAGTTCATCGGGCACACCTTTGCCGTGCACAACGGCAAGAAGTTCATCCCCGTGTTCGTCACGGAGAACATGGTGGGCCACAAGCTCGGGGAATTCGCGCCGACGAGGACGTTCTTCAGCCACGCCGGCGACCGCAAGACAAAGATGCGCAAGTAGTCGCCACAGACGGTGAAACGGGAAAATCGGAGATAGGGACTTCATGGAAGCAAAAGCAATTGCACGATTCGTGAGGATATCGCCGCAGAAGGCGCGGCTTGTCGTCGATCTGGTCCGGGGCATGAAGGCCGAGGAGGCCGATCGGATCTTGGCGTTCTCGCGCAAGCGGGCCGCAGGGCTCGTCAAGAAGGTGCTCAAGAGCGCCATGGCCAATGCGACGCAGAACCCGAACATCGACGAGAAGATCCTCTACGTGAAGGAGATCTTTGTGGACCAGGGACCGGCCATGAAGCGTCACAAGGCCAAGACCATGGGACGGTCGGCGCCCATCAAGCGCCGGATGAGCCACATCACCGTCGTTCTCGACGAGCAGTAACACGAAGGAGGATTTCATCTTGGGTCAGAAGGTAAACCCGATCGGATTGAGGCTGGGGATCAACAAGAGCTGGAGCTCGAAGTGGTTCGCCGAGAAGAAATACGGCGACCTCGTCCACCAGGACATCAAGCTCCGAAAGTTCCTGAAGAAGAAATTCTACCATGCGGGCATCTCGAAGATCGAGATCGAGCGGGCCGCCGACAAGGCAAAGGTGAACATCCATGCCGCCCGCCCCGGCATCATCATCGGCAAGAAGGGATCCGAGATCGAGAAGCTCAAGAAGGACCTCGACGGCATGACCGGCGGTGAGACGATCATCAACATCATGGAGGTCCGCAAGCCCGAAATCGATGCCCAGCTCGTGGCCGAGAACGTGGCCCTGCAGCTCGAGCGGAGAATCGCCTTCCGGCGGGCCATGAAGAAAAGCGTCACCTCCGCCCTGAAGTTCGGCGCCAAGGGCATCCGCATCACCTGCTCGGGCAGGCTTGGCGGCGCAGAGATGTCCCGGACGGAATGGTACCGCGAGGGCAAGGTGCCCCTGCACACCCTTCGGGCCGATATCGACTACGGCTTTGCCGAGGCGCGGACGACCTACGGGGCCATCGGGGTCAAGGTGCTCATCTATCATGGAGACGTGCTGCCCGACAAGAAGCAGGCCAGCGCCTAGGACGGCGGGGATTGTTACGAGGAGACATAGACGATGTTAAGCCCGAAACGAGTCAAGTACAGAAAAATCCAGAAGGGAAACCTGGGCGGCAAGGCCACCAAGGGAAGCGAGGTCTCTTTCGGCCAGTACGGGCTCCAGGCCCTGGCGCCGGGACGGATCACGGCCCAGCAGATCGAGGCTGCCCGTGTCGCCATGACGCGCCACATCAAGCGCGGCGGCAAGATCTGGATCCGGATCTTCCCCCACAAATCCTTCACGAAAAAGCCCGCCGAAACCCGCATGGGAAAGGGAAAGGGCCCCCCGGAAGGCTGGATCGCCACCGTGAAACCCGGCACCGTGATGTACGAAATGGAAGGCGTGACCCTGGACGTGGCCAAGGAAGCCTTCCGGCTGGCGGCGAACAAGCTGCCCATTCCGACGAAATTTCTAATGAGGGATATCTTCGATGAAGATTAAGGAAATGAGGGATCTCAGCATCGACGAGCTCCGGGTGAAGGAACGGGACTTGGTGGACGAGCTCTTCAAGTTGAAAATCAGGCACACGACGGGGCAGCTGGACTCCCCCGCGGCGCTGAAGAATGTCCGCAGGGACATCGCCCGCGTCAAAACCGTCATGAAGCGGAAGGAGCTGCAGAAATAGGTATGGACCAGAGGGGCAACAAGCGGACCATCAAGGGAGTCGTCGTCAGCAACAAGATGGACAAGACCGTCGTTGTGAAAAGCGAGCGGCTCGTCAAACACACGGGCTTCCAGAAGTACATGCGGCAGCACCAGAAGTACAAGGCCCATGACGAGCGCAACGAGTGCGGCATCGGCGACAGGGTCATGATCGTGGAGTCCCGTCCTCTGAGCCGGGATAAGCGCTGGAGGGTGCGTGAAATCCTGGAAAAAGCGAAGTAGTCCGGGGTCGCAAACAGGCAGGGTAGAAACGGGGTGTCGATATGATTCAGATGCGAACCATTTTGAATGCCGCAGATAACTCGGGCGCAAAGAAGGTGTTCTGTATCGGCGTGCTGGGAGGATCGCGGAAGCGTTTTGCCACCGTGGGGGATATCATCACGGTTTCCGTCAAGGAGGCCATCCCCAACGCGAAGGTGAAGAAGGGCGACGTCATGAAGGCCGTTGTCGTGCGGACGAGGAAAGAGGTCCGGCGGACCGACGGGACGTTCCTGAAATTCGATGACAACTCGGCGGTGCTCATCAACAACCAGATGGAGCCCGTGGGGACGCGCATCTTCGGGCCCGTGGCCCGCGAGCTTCGCGCCAAGCAGTTTATGAAGATCATCTCGCTGGCTCCGGAAGTGCTGTGAGCCGCAGGGAACAGGATACGACCATGCAGACAAACCGATTGAAAAAAGGCGACACGGTCAAAGTCATCGCCGGCAGGGAAAAGGGCAAGACCGGCAAGGTCACCAAGATTCTCGCCGACGGGAAGCGAGTCGTGATCGAGAAGCTCAACATGATCAAGCGGCACCAGCGGCCCGATCAGAAGAGCAAGGGGGGGATCATGGAGAAGGAGGCCGCGCTGGATGCCTCCAACGTCGCTCCCGTTTGCACGAAGTGCGCGACCGGCGTCCGCGTCGGGTTCAAGACCCTCGAGGACGGCAAGAAGGTGCGGGTGTGCAAGGCGTGCAACGAACAGCTCGACCAGTAACCTGGGGATAGAGATCAATGGCAAGACTGAAAGACTATTATCAGAACGAAGTCGTCCCGGCCATGATGAAGCAGTTCGGGTACACGAGCACCATGCAGGTGCCCCGGCTGGAGAAGATCATCGTGAACATGGGACTGGGTGAGGCGATCCAGAACATCAAGATCCTCGAGAGCGCGTCGGCGGAGATCGGGGCCCTCACGGGCCAGAAGGCGGTCATCACGAAGGCCCGCAAGTCCATCGCCACCTTCAAGCTGCGCCAGGGCATGTCCATCGGAAGCATGGTCACCCTTCGCAAGGAGCGCATGTACGAGTTCTACGACCGGCTGGTGAACGTGGCCCTTCCCCGAATCCGTGACTTCCGGGGCATTTCGCCCAGCTCCTTCGACGGCCGCGGCAACTTCGCCATGGGGATCAAGGAGCAGTTCATCTTCCCCGAGATCGACTACGACAAGATCGACAAGGTCAAGGGCATGAACGTGGTCATTGTCACGACGGCGAGGACCGATGAGGAAGCCCGGCAGCTCCTGAAGCTCATGGGGATGCCCTTCAAGAATTAGGATTCAAAACGGAGGAACACCTTGGCAAAGAAATCCTTGATTGCAAAAGCGAAGAGGCAGCAGAAATTCTCCGTCCGGGAGTACAATCGCTGCCCGATCTGCGGGAGGCCCCGTGCGTACTACCGCAAGTTCAATATGTGCCGCATCTGCCTGCGCAAGTATGCTTCGTGGGGAGAAATCCCGGGCGTGATCAAGTCGAGCTGGTAGACAGCGAGGAGAAGCTTTTATGGGTATGACCGATCCGATTGCGGATATGATGACGAGAGTCCGTAACGCCAACCGGATGAAGTTCCGGAGCGTGAACGCCCAGCTCTCGCGGGTGAACCTGGAGATCGTGAAGGTCCTGAAGCGGACCGGCTACATCAGCGGGTTCGACGTGAAGAAGGACGCCAACAAGAAGGACATCCTCAAGATCTACCTCAAGTACACGGACACGAAGGAGCGCGTCATCCAGGACCTTCAGCGGGTGAGCAAACCGGGCCGGCGGATCTACGTTCCGAGCAAGAAGATCCCCAAGGTGTTCAACGGCTTCGGGGTGGCCATCGTGTCGACGCCCCGGGGGATCATGACGGACAAGGAAGCCAGGCTGCAGAACGTGGGCGGCGAGATCATCTGCAACATCTGGTAAGCGACAGTCAGGAGAGACATTCATGTCACGAATCGGGAAGAAAATCATCGCCCTGCCGGACAAGGTGACGGTCGCGGTGGCCGGCGGAGAGATCAAGGTCTCGGGACCCAAGGGGAATCTCTCGAGGGCGCTGCCCCGGGACATCGAGGTCGTCCAGGAGGGCAAGACCCTCAGCATACGGACCACCCACGAGAGCCGGCGCGCCGGGGCCATGCACGGCCTCATGCGGACCCTCATCGCCAACATGGTCACGGGGGTGAGCGCGGGATTCACGAAGGGCCTCGAGATCTCCGGCGTGGGCTTCCGCGCGGAGCTGGCGGGCACGACGCTCAAGCTGTTCGTGGGCTACTCGGTGCCCAGCGTCTACGAGGTTCCGCAGGGGATCACCGTGAAAGTCGAGAAACTGATAAACCTCACCGTTTCCGGGATCGACAAGGAACAGGTAGGCCGCGTTGCCGCAGAGATCCGGGGCATGCGCAAACCCGAGCCCTACAAGGGCAAGGGGATCCGCTACGCCGGTGAGGTCGTGCGGCGCAAGGTCGGCAAGTCCGCAGGCGCATAAAGCTCCGCGGCCCATAACCCTATTATCGCAAAGAGGGGCAGAACATTGTTATCGTCAGCCAAGAAGCTCCAGAAGGTCAGGGATAAGCGCAAGAAGCGTGTCCGGGGGAAGGTTGCCGGCACGGCCGAACGTCCTCGCCTTGCCGTGTTCCGCAGTGCCCGGCACATCTACGTCCAGGCCGTCGACGACGAGGCGGCCC
>Ga0209450_10000874_pt1 | contig 15104 bp, 13 predicted proteins | sample FrelakmetLWP11LW_FD_187149 | JGI IMG/M metagenome (GOLD analysis project Ga0209450, IMG submission 187149) | Freshwater lake sediment microbial communities from the University of Notre Dame, USA, for methane emissions studies - LWP11 LW (SPAdes)... | ecosystem: Environmental > Aquatic >...
GCAATTCACAATGAGATGATCGTAGATCATCGAATTATTTTAGAATTGAATGCAATCATTTTAATAGACCCTTGTAGAGGGTCAAATAACTTTACCCGTGATTTTAAGACTGAAATGAAAGGCCGCCACGGGAATTCCCGTGGCGGCCCTGGCATTGCTGCTGTTATGTTTACTTAACCTCTTCGAAATCGACGTCGGTCACCTGTTCTTCGCCGCCCTGTTTGCCGCCGGAGGTGTCACCTCCTGTTTGGCCTCCCTGGGGGCCTGCCTGTTGTCCGGCACCCTGTGAGGCTTTGTACATATCTTCAGAGGCGGCCTGCCATGCGGCATTTATCTCTGCCAGTGTGCTGTCTATTGCCGCTACGTCCCTGTTCTTGTGAGCTTCGCGCAGTGAGCTGAGGGCTGTCTCGATACGGCCTCTCTTGTCAGCCGGTATCTTGTCGCCAAACTCCTTAAGCTGTTTTTCTGTCTGGAAGATCATGCTGTCTGCAGCATTAATCTTGTCAGCCATCTCCCTGGCGGTTTTATCGGCATTCTCATTGGCTTTAGCCTCTTCGCGCATCCGGCGTATCTCATCGTCGCTCAGTCCTGATGAGGCTTCGATGCGTATCCTTTGTTCCTTGCCTGTTCCCCTGTCTTTTGCCGAGACATGGAGGATACCGTTAGCATCGATGTCGAAGGTTACCTCTATCTGGGGTATCCCTCTGGGGGCTGGCGGTATACCGTCGAGGTGGAAACGGCCGATGGTCTTATTGCCTGAGGCCATAGGTCTCTCGCCCTGCAGTACATGTATCTCCACTGACGGCTGGCTGTCGCTGGCGGTGGTGAAGGTCTCGGTCTTTCTTGTCGGGATGGTTGTGTTTGACTCGATCAGTCTCGTCATAACGCCTCCCATGGTCTCAATGCCAAGTGATAGCGGAGTGACGTCGAGCAGCAGCACATCCTTCACCTCGCCGGTGAGAACGCCTCCCTGTATTGCAGCGCCTACGGCAACTACCTCGTCAGGGTTCACCCCCTTTGAAGGTGCCTTGCCGAAAAACTTCTCGACTACCTGCTGAATGGCAGGGATACGTGTTGATCCTCCCACAAGCAGAACCTCGTCAATATCCGATGTCTTCATACCTGCGTCATCGAGAGCCTTGCGGCACGGTTCGATCACTGAGTTGATGAGCTTGTCAGTGAGTTTCTCGAACTGAGCCCTTGAAAGGTTCTTGACAAGGTGCTTGGGTATTCCGTTCACAGGCATGATATAGGGGAGATTGATCTCCGTATTCGATGTGCTTGAGAGCTCTATCTTTGCCTTCTCCGCCGCTTCTTTGAGCCTCTGCAGGGCCATCGGGTCCTTGCGCAGGTCGATCCCTTCTTCCTTCTGAAACTCGTCTGCCAGCCAGTCTATGACAAGGTTGTCAAAGTCATCGCCGCCGAGGTGTGTGTCTCCGTTGGTTGACTTAACCTCGAAGACGCCGTCACCAAGCTCCAGTATTGAAATGTCAAATGTGCCGCCTCCGAGGTCGAATACGGCTATCTTAAGATCCTGTGACTTCTTGTCAAGGCCATATGCAAGTGATGCTGCCGTCGGCTCGTTGATGATCCTCTTTACTTTCAGTCCTGCGATCTCGCCTGCCTCTTTTGTGGCCTGACGCTGAGAATCGTTGAAGTAAGCGGGGACAGTTATGACGGCTTCAGTAACTTCCTGACCAAGGTAATCCTCAGCGGTCTTCTTCATCTTCTGAAGAACGATGGCAGAGATCTCCTGAGGAGAATAGTTACGGTCATCTATCTTCACCCTGGGGGTGTTATTGTCACCGCGTATAACCTCATAGGTGAGTTTCTTCATCTCATTGGTAACCTCGTCATAGCTCCTGCCCATGAATCTCTTGATTGAAGAGACGGTCTTGCGCGGGTTGGTGATAGCCTGTCTCTTGGCAGGGTCTCCTACCTTGCGCTCACCGTTCTCGAGGAACGCCACCACCGACGGGGTGGTCCTTTTGCCTTCACTGTTTGGTATAACCACAGGCTCATTGCCCTCCATGACTGAGACGCATGAGTTTGTAGTTCCAAGGTCAATACCGATAATTTTTCCCATTTTGATATATTTAGTTTTTTATGCTTCCGTTACTGATATTTCTCCTTATGACAATGTCTATGCCACCGTCTTAATGAAGGCTCAGTAATGAAATTCTGTCATGATAAAGTGATAAGTAATCCCCAAACGGTTTTTATCAGTATGACAAAAAGGCAGTATAATGTCAAAAAAAAGTGATTCCATTCAACTCTTCCTCTTATTTCGTAGCTTTGTATCCGGCAATAATATAAATGGTCATGTCAGTACACAAAGTTGTTAAGAAGATTACCACCCATGTGCTTTTTGAGATGAAGCTCAAGGGTGAGAAGATAGCCATGCTGACCGGGTATGACTTTTCGATGGCGAGGATACTTGATGAGTCGGGTATTGACATCATCCTCGTCGGTGACTCGGCATCCAATGTGATGGCGGGGTATGAAACCACGCTGCCTATCACTCTCGACAACATGATCTATCATGCTGCCTCTGTGGTAAGGGGTGTCAGGAGGGCTCTTGTGGTTGTGGACCTCCCCTTCGGAACGTATCAGGGCAACTCACGTGAAGCGCTTGCCTCAGCCATCAGGATAATGAAGGAGACCGGTGCCAGCGCTGTAAAGATGGAGGGAGGGCGTGAGATTGCCGAATCGATTGAAAGGATACTCTCAGCCGGGATCCCTGTCATGGGTCATCTGGGCCTGACGCCTCAGTCGATACACAAGTTCGGGACCTATGTCGTTCGGGCGAAGGAAGAGGAGGAGGCCAGGAAGCTGAAGGAGGATGCTCTGATCATCGAGAAGGCAGGTTGTTTTGCCATTGTGGTTGAAAAGATCCCTGCCGCGCTGGCAGGGGAGGTATCTGAGATGGTAAAGGTTCCTGTGATAGGAATAGGTGCCGGGCCTCAGGTTGACGGTCAGGTTCTCGTCCTTCATGACATGCTGGGTCTGAACCTGGAGTTCTCACCGCGCTTCCTGAGAAGGTATCATAACCTGCATGACGAGATCAAGGGTGCGGTGCAGAATTACATAGCGGACGTGAGAGCACGCGATTTCCCGAACGAAAAGGAGCAGTATTAAATGGGAAAGAACGGACCGTCAGTATTATACGAAGACAATCATTTAATTATTGTTAACAAGCGCTCCTCTGATCTGGTTCAGGGTGACAGTACCGGCGATGAGCCGCTTGACGCTGCTGTAAAGCAATATATAAGGGATAAGTACAATAAGCCCGGGGATGTCTTTCTCGGTGTCGTGCATCGTCTCGACAGGCCGGTGAGCGGATGTGTCATCTATGCACGCACATCGAAGGCCCTTACACGTCTGAGCGAGCTCTTCAGGACCAGGGATGTGAAGAAGAGTTACTGGGCGATCGTCACCGAGCGTCCGCCCGCTGAAGAGGGGGTGTTGCGCAACTTCCTCAAGAAAAACGAGCAGCAGAACAAATCATATGTATATGATAAGGAGGTGAAGGGATCAAAGGAGGCAACCCTGTCATACCGCATCATTGGTCGCTCTTCAAGTTTTTACCTGGTTGAGATTGATCTGCAGACCGGCAGGCATCATCAGATCAGGGCACAGCTGGCTGCTGCGGGATGTCCTGTCAGGGGTGACCTGAAGTACGGATCAAAAAGATCAAATGAAGGAGGAGGCATATCTCTTCATGCACGGCGCATCTCGTTCATCCATCCGGTAAAGAAGGAGGAAATAAATGTTGAAGCTCCTCTCCCCGAGGATAAGGTATGGCGTCTCTTTTCCGAGATATGATGGCCAAAAAAAAGAAGAGACGCCTCTGCCGCGTCTCTTCCCAACCTAACCTAAAACTAACCTAAAACCCAACCAATGAATGCTGCACCCGTGTCGTGGGCATCTGCAGTTCCGTTTGTTATTATCGCAGTGTACTTCTCAATCCGAATCGTGTGCCAAAGATTTATGCTACAAAAATAATTCATAAAAACAGGCATGTGGTTAAAGTCAGGTTAAAACGGGTTAACAAAAAGTTAAAACGTCTTTAGGACTTATTTATATATATAATTTTGTGACATGAACAGAAGGAAATTCGTAGGGCTGATACTTTTAATGGCTTTATCCCTCGGTGGGATCATCTGGGTTCAGGTGACCTGGATTGGCAATGCCATTAAGGTCAGGAATGATCAGTTCGACTTTTTTGTGATAAACAGCCTGCGTAACACTGCCAGGTCGATGGAGTCATCGCGCCGCATGAACTTCCTCAATCAGATGCTTATCAGCGGTTATCCGTCATCACCGCAGCTGCAGCAGCAGGGCAGCATGCAAAGCCGCTTCTCGGGAAGCCTGACCATTGAAAGTTCTTCTGTCTCGGATAAGGATTCAGTTGAGATAGTAGTCACCACCAACAACGATCCTCCTGTCAGGATGAAGGTCGCACGTGATGCTGCCGGCACTGCGGTACAGCAGGAGGTGATAATTGACTCAGATGAGTACATGCAATGGATGCAACGGAGGGCGGGTGAGTTTCAGTCTATGAGCAACCAGCTTATCACCGAGATGTTTGTATGGGAGAGGGAACTTGAAATTGACAAGGAAGAACTTACACGGACGCTAAAGGGGGAGCTGACGGCTTCAGGGATTAATACACCTTTCGAGTTTGCAATCATCAGGGGTGATACTCTGTCTGACGGCATATGGTCGAAGGTTAAAGAGAAAGAGTTTAAGAGCAGTCCGTACCAGGTCACCCTGTTTTCGGAGGGGTTAATCAGGAAGGGGGAGACTGTCTCTGTCGTCTTTCCCAACAAAACCAACTATGTGCTTGGTTCAATTGCACTTATCCTGGGAGGGTCGGGGCTCTTTTCACTGATCATACTTTCGACATTTGCCCTCAGCCTGTGGTTTATAATTTCTCAAAAGAAGATTTCGGAGATGAAGTCAGACTTCATCAACAACATGACTCATGAGTTCAAGACCCCTATTGCCACCATCTCTCTTGCCGCTGACACTATCACCAACAACAAGGTAATATCTGACGAGGAGAAGGTCAGGCATTTCGCAAGCATGATCAAGAAGGAAAATGCCCGGATGAACCGGCAGGTAGAGTCGATCCTTCAGATCGCCACCCTTGACAGGCATGAGGTGGAGTTCGATTTCAGCGAGACAGACATCCACGAAGTGATAACGAAGGCTATTGAAACGGTTGAGATACAGGTGACCGAAAGGGGAGGGGTGATCAGGCGGCATCTCGATGCTGAAAGGAGCGTTATTGCAGGTGATGCGGAGCACCTTCGCAATGTCATACATAATCTCCTTGATAATGCCAACAAATATTCCGAGAGTGCTCCGGAGATCACCGTCAGTACCTTTTCAGATGACAGGGGTGTAGTTATTGTTGTGGAAGACAAGGGGAAGGGGATGTCACGGGCAGTTCAGAGCCGTGTCTTCGAGAGGTTCTACCGTGAGGCGACGGGCAACATACATAATGTTAAAGGTTTCGGGCTGGGCCTGCATTATGCCAAGGCCATAACAGATGCCCACGGTGGTAACATATCTGTCGAAAGCGAGCCGGGAAAGGGCAGCCGGTTTTCAGTTTTTTTACCATATAACGGAGATGCACGAGCATGAGCAAGAAGATTGCAAGGATTTTCCTGGTTGAGGATGACCTGAGTTTCGGGTCGGTACTGAAGTCATACCTTGAGATAAATGACTTCAGCGTTGATCTCGTCGATGACGGCAAGATGGCAATAGATGTGTTCCGCAGGGGAGTCTATGACCTGTGTATCCTTGACGTGATGCTTCCTCACGTCGACGGATTTACAATTGCTGCTGAGGTAAGAAGCATTAACTCGGTTATCCCCATCATCTTCCTGACAGCCAAGAAGCTCAAGGAGGATCTTTTAAGGGGTTATGGTGTAGGTGCCGATGATTACATCACCAAGCCTTTTGACACTGACATACTGCTTTGCAAGATTAAGGCAATCATCTCTCGCCGTGATATTCAGGATGGCTCGCGGGATATTTACGAGATAGGTAAATTCATTTTCAATGCCAGGCTGAGGACACTAACCATCGGTAATACTGAGAGGAAGCTCTCTCCAAAGGAGGGGCAGTTGCTTGAGATGCTTGCCATGGCCCCCAACTCACTTGTCAGCCGTGAGGCTGCCCTGAAGAAGATATGGGGTGCTGATGATTACTTCACGGCAAGAAGCATGGATGTTTATGTCACCAAGCTCAGAAAGTATCTTGGTGATGACCAGCAGATCGCTCTGAAGAATATACACGGGAGCGGGTTTCAGCTGGTTGTAGGAGAATAGCTCAGGGCGCAGGGCTCAGGGCGCAGGCTTTGCACGCCGAAGCCGGTCCCTGAGCCAGTCGAAGGGTGGCGAAGGCGGTGGCACAGAGCACAGGGCACAGGGCACAGGGCACAGGGCGAAGGGCGCAGGGCACAGGGCGCAGGGCGCAGGCTTTGCACGCCGAAGCCGGTCCCTGAGCCAGTCGAAGGGTGGCGAAGGCGGTGGCGCAGAGCACAGAGCACAGGGCACAGGGCTCAGGGTAAAGGGCTCAGGGCTGGAGATTGGATTTTGTGAAGTGGAGAGGCATCAATGACTCACAGTTTTTCAGCACTATTGTTTTTTCTTTACCTGTGAGGATCACTTTTATATCACTTCCCTGGCGTTTCTCTTCCTCAAGAAGCATCTGACGGCAGTTGCCGCACGGTGGCACAGGCTCACGTGTAAGCCTTCCTCCCGCCAGGGCTGCAACAGCTATTGCCAGAGGCTTTTTACCGGGGTAGTTGGATATCGCATACGAGAGCACCGTCTTTTCAGCACAGCTCCCTGATGGATAGGCAGCATTCTCTACGTTGGCTCCCCTGATGACGGTGCCATCGTCAAAAAGCATTGCTGCTCCGACCATGAAACGCGAATAGGGGGCGTAGGCACCTGATGCCGCGGCAACAGCCTCACTGACAAGTATCTGCTCATCTTCAGGCAGATCCTGAGTATTCGGATACTCCCTGTATGTCATCCTTATTTCTCTCTCTTTCATAGTGAGGTGACGTGAGGTTTGGCGGAATAAAAGTAATAAAATTTTTCCCCGGGGAAGAGAAGTTGCAGTCACTTGAGACATTTTTATACTTTTGCCAAAACCTTTTTGATGAGATTTTCTCCGAAATACATAATACCTGTTGCACTTCTGTTGCTCTATTCCTGCGGCTCGTCACGCAGATCGGCCACAGAACCGGTGCCTTCCTCTTCGCTTCCGTCCTATGCTCTTGACTATGTAAACAAATACAGTGCGATGGCTGTCATCGAGATGCAGCGTACCGGAATACCGGCCAGCATTACGCTGGCACAGGGCATGCTCGAGTCGGACTACGGGCGCAGTTACCTGGCCAGAAAGGCCAATAATCATTTCGGCATCAAGTGTCACAGCACATGGCAGGGTGAAAAGGCCTATAAGGATGATGACAGGAAGAACGAGTGTTTCAGGAGTTACAGCAATGTGAAGGATTCATACAGGGACCATTCGGATTTTCTTGTTACCGGATCGCGGTATAAGGATCTGTTCAGGCTGAGCAGCACCGATTACAAGGGCTGGGCGCACGGACTGAAAAAGGCAGGATATGCCACTGACCCTGACTATGCCTCACTTCTAATACGCAAGATTGATGAGTACGGCCTTCACGCCTTCGACACAGGAAGTAATATGACGGCAAAGAAAAGCATGACGGAGCCTGCAGAAACCAGGCCGCAGACCGTTATTGCGCCGTCTCCCGTCACTGCCCCTGCTGCTTCGGCAGTCGTAGTCACAGCGGCTGCAGGCACATCTGATACCATGGCTGCAAATCCTGCATTCAACGCGCCGGCAGAGGTCATTAAACTTAACACCGGCAGGACAGGAGTAAACAACGGAGTGAAATATGCGGTGGTACGTGAAGGTGACACCTTCAGCTCACTGGCGGGTGAGTTTCAGCTCCTGGCCTGGGAACTGAGTCATTTCAATGATCTCCCGTCAGACAGCTCCCTGAAGCCAGGGCAGATCATTTATCTCGAGCCGAAGCGCACAAAGGCGGCTGAGGGTAACACAATGCATTTCGTCCAGCCTGGAGAGACGATGCACTTCATCTCCCAGAAATACGCCATAAAGCTTAATGCATTGTATAAGATGAATCTGATGGATGAGGGGAAAGAATGTGTGGCTGGTCAGAAGGTAAGGATCAGATAGCGGCAACTCCTCAGGCGAGGCAGCACCCTTTTAAGTCATACCCTCTCAGAAACTCCTGTGAGGTCATCTTCTTTCTACCTTCAGGCTGCAGAGTGACTATCTCCACTGCCCCTGATCCGCAGGTTATGACGAGCTTTGACTTTTCCCCAGCCATTATTTTTCCGGGAATCGGGTGCAAAGTATCATCAGTAATCCGGCTTTCATACAACTTCAACCGTATTGTTCTTTTGTCTGAAACAAGTGATGTTACTGCTCCCGGATACGGTGACAGTCCCCTTATTTTGTTGTGAATCCTGAGTGCAGTGTCATTCCAGTCAACAAAAGTGTCTGGTGGAAAAATCCTGGGTGCCTCATGCAGTATGGTTCCGGGCTCAGCTATCTGCGGATGCGGCTTGAGTGTCTTATTTGCCAGACCTGAGACAGTCTCCTTCACGAGATCAGCACCCAGGGTCATGAGCCGGTCATGGAGAGTGCCGGCATTATCTTCGGGGAGTATGTCCGTGGCTTTCCTGAGCAGTATTTTGCCTGTGTCGATCTGTTCATCAATCAGGAATGTTGTGACCCCTGTCTGTGTCTCGCCGTTGATGATGGCATGGTTGATGGGGGCCGCGCCCCGGTATTGTGGCAGGAGGGAGGCATGCAGGTTGAAGGTTCCCATTGGCGGCATGCTCCACACCAGTTCAGGCAGCATGCGGAATGCAACTACGACGAACATGTCGGCATTTAGTTCCCTGATACTGTTTATGAACGAGGCATCACGGAGTTTCTCAGGCTGAAAGAGAGGAAGTCCGTTCCCGATGGCATACTCTTTCACAGGGGTGAAGGATATCTTCTGACCCCGGCCTGCCGGCTTATCCGGTGCAGTGACAACGGCGGCTATGGTGTACCCTTCTTCATGCAGTGCGCGCAGGCTTGCCACGGCGAAGGCAGGCGTGCCCATGAATACTATCGATGGCTTCCTGTCATTCATCTTCCCCCTTGCTTGGCGTCTTGTAACAGACAAAACTGTGGCCCATCTTTGCGGCTTTTGTCTCAAGGTAGAAGGAGTTGAAAGGGTTGGGAGCGATGACAAGGGGTATTACCTCCACGATTGAGATGCCGTATCCTTCGAGCCCGGCTCTCTTCACCGGGTTATTTGAGATCAGTCTGACCTTACCGAGTCCTATCCCGCGCATTATGTTTGCACCTATGCCGTAGTCACGCTCGTCTTCGCGGAATCCGAGTTCGATGTTTGCCTCCACGGTATCACGTCCCTGTTCCTGGAGCTTGTAGGTTTTGATTTTGTTTATCAGACCTATGCCCCGTCCTTCCTGGCTGAGGTATATTATTGCCCCCTTGCCGGCATCATTGACCATCTGCATCGCCTTATGCAGTTGCGGGCCGCAGTCACATCGCTGTGAACCGAAGATGTCTCCGGTGAAGCAAGAAGAGTGTACCCTTACCAGTACGGGTTCATCCTTGGTCCAGGTGCCTTTTACGAGAGCAGCATGCTCAAGTCCGTTGCTCACCTGCCTGAAGGGGATGAAGTCAAAGTCGCCGTGTTCTGTCGGCAGCTTCACCTGTTCGCCCATCTCGACTATTGATTCAATGCCCAGCCGGTATCTGATCAGGTCTCTGATGGTAACTATCTTTATGCCGAACCTCTTTGATATCTCCAGCAGGTCAGGCAGCCGGGCCATGGAGCCGTCCTCGTTCATTATCTCCACCAGAGCACCTCCGGGATGGAGCCCCGCCAGCCTGGTGAGGTCCACCGCTGCCTCTGTGTGGCCTGCCCTGCGCAGCACCCCCTTCGAGCGTGCCCTGAGGGGGAATATATGTCCGGGTCTTCCAAGCTGTGTGGGTTTTGTTGCCGGGTCGACAAGTGCTTTTATGGTAAGTGCCCTGTCGCGGGCAGAGATGCCGGTTGTCGTCTCGGGGCTCAGGAGGTCTACTGAAACGGTGAAGGCCGTCTCATGAAGAGATGTGTTATGTCCCACCATCATGTGCAGGTCAAGCTGGTCGCATCGCTCCTCCGGAAGAGGGACGCATATCAGACCCCTGCCGTGGGTGGCCATGAAATTTACGATCTCGGGGGTTATCAGTTCAGCGGCACAGATGAAATCGCCCTCGTTCTCCCTGTCTTCGTCATCAACGACAATGACTATCCTGCCCTCCCTTATCTCTTCGATTGCCTCGTTGATGGTGTTCATTCTGGCGTTCTCTGTCATCTCAAACGCGTTTGGTGGGTTCCCATATACCATTTTTAATCCCCTTTAATGCCTTTAAAAACCCTCCTGTCAGTGCTGCGTTCATCATTATAAACTGCGTCACATACCGCAGATACAACATTTTCCGTCCGTATTCGTTCAGTGCCAGGTCAAGCGCCGGCAAAAGTAGAAAAATTAACTGAAGGGCTAACAGACAAAAATAGAAAACGGAGCTGGCCGAAAGAATGACCGTTGTCATAAAAACCAGCATAAGAAAAAATGGTGTGAGCCATCTCAGTACCTTGTGTGAAAAGAATGAGAATGAGATTTTTATGTTGCGTGATGGAAATGGTCCGAACCGGAAAAGGTTCTGGTATGATCCTGCCGCGATCCTGACCCTCCGTCTGTACTGTCCGGCAAGGTCTGCTTCCGTGTCTTCAGTGACTGTAGCGGAGGGGATGTTTCTTATGGCATATCCCTTTTTCAACGCTGTCAGTCCGACATAGAGATCATCGACCAGCGTATTACCGGGTATGACCGGAAAGAGGTCACGCCTGATGGCGTAGCATCCTCCGTAGGGGCCGGTCATTGAGCCCCAGGCCGCTGCTTCGGCACTCTTCAGTGCCGATTCGAACCTGCTGTAGAAGTTTTCCTGGTGTGCAACGCCGTGTGATGCAGCAGCATCCGTTATTACAGCAGCATCGCACAACCCTGTTCCCGGAGCGGACATCCCCTCTGCCAGATGCCTTACAGTATCAGATGAAAAAAGGACGTTTGCGTCAGTTATGATGAGGATATCACCTCCGGCTAAAGCAGCGAGATCATTCAGCATGGCTGATTTGCCTCTTCTGGTATTGCTTCTGTGGAGTCTTATCCGCTTTGCCCCGGCAGCAATGGACACTACGATTTCTTCGGTGGAGTCATCGGAAGCGTCTGATCCGACAAGTATCTCAAGTAATTCAGCCGGATAATCTGATAAAAGAATGCTGGTAAGTTTTTCCCTTATGACCTTCTCTTCATTGTAAACCGGTATCAGCACAGAGACAGTATGAATGGCAGTAGCAGAATCGAGGTTTCGTTCCGTGTTCAGGGCGGTATCCGCCTGCATGTTGCTGACGTCCGTTCCACGTATTGATGCAATTGTGAATACAAGAGCAGGATAAATGATGTAACTCCATCCCAGCATCATGACAGCGGCAATGAATACCACCTCAGCGGCCATGGCACAGTGTTCCGTAAAACTCCAGCATGCGTCCTGTCTGAACAAGGTTGTCATATCGCCTTCTGACAAGCTCTCTGGCGGCCTCTCCTGTCGTTCTCCTGACGGCGGGGCTCTCGAGTGCTCCAGTGAGGGCACTGCAGAATGAGGCTGCATCTTTCGCGGTAAAAAGCTCCTTTCCGCCGGTGACAGGCAGGCCCAATGCTGCCACAGGTGTTACGACCACTGTCTTGCCGAGGCTCATCGCCTCTATGATCTTGATGCGCAGCCCGCTGCCTGCAAAGAGCGGGGCTATCAGCACTGTCATCGATTCCATGAATATCCGGGCGTCATCCACCTCCCCCATAAAGATCACATTGGTGCCTCTCATCTGCCCAGCTATTTCATCAGAGGCGCCACGGCCTGCAATGAAGAGATGAGCGTCAGGGTGGCTCTTGATAACATGGGGCCATACTTCTTTCATGAACCACTTAAGTCCGTCCAGGTTGGGCTCCCAGTTAAGTGCACCGATGAACCCCACCTTCATTTCTTCCTGCCGGTTTTCTGATACGCTGTCTGTCAGCACAGCCCCTGTTTCGGACAGCATGACCGGATTGCCGGACGCTACTGACCTGAACCATTGGTAGTCAGGTTCGCTTATTGGCACTATAGCGTCAAATATTCTGGCAGCTGCAACTTCCTTCTTCCTGATTCTGCCGGAGAGATTCTTAAGGTATGCCATCCTGAACGGGTCTGATGTCCGGCCTGCCATCATCTCCCTGATACGGTGCTCAACATTATGGGCCCTGAGTACTACAGGCGCCTTCGACAGTTTCCGTATCTCTCCGACATAGAATATGAAAGGGATCCCTTCACACTGTATTATGTCAAACTGTTCCTTCAGCAGGAGAGAGCGGAGGGCTGACGAGAATGTCCGGGACCGGAAACGGATCAGATCATACGGCTCGGAAGAGAAGAACAGGTTGGCAAGCAGCCTGGCAGGCATTATCCTTGTGTCCACGGTCACTGTTTCATAGTGTCTGAGGATGGATGCAGGAGGGGTGGCCGATGCCGTATCGGACAGATGTTTTTCCGTCTGCATTGCCAGCACTGACAGTTCAGCCCCGCCGGCAGCCATTCCTTCAATGCACCTCATGGTTGCCACGGCTCCTCCGTCGAGTGGCGGCCAGGGGGGCTTAGGTGCCAGGACGAGTATCTTCATTGCTGGTTTCAGGTTTGATACCGGTGAAGAAAGTTCCGATTTTCCTGATGAAGAGAAGATATGTCTCCGCGTTCATGATGGCGGCGTCTGTTGTTGCCTTGTATGTAAGGAAGATGCCTATCGGAAAAAGAACAATTGTAGAGGCGAGGGTACCAAGCGGGACGCTCCAGATGAGTTCTTTGGCAAATTTCTCGCCGGTCAGGGAGATTACATAGTAGACCACAAAAAAGAGCACCGATATTACTGCCGGTGTACCCAGTCCCCCTTTTCTTATTATTGCTCCGAGAGGTGCACCTATGAAGAAGAAGACAAGGCAGGCAATAGGGAGGGTATATTTCTTATAAAGCTCGACGCGGTACCTTGTGAGGTTTTTTGCCTCCTGATGAAGTGACTCGCTCTTTTCGGTCATGAATGCAATGCCGTCACGGGCGAAGTTTAGTGCCCTGCTGATGGTAGCAGTCTTTTCCGGCATCGCAAGAGTGTCAAAGGCAGCGCGGCAGTTAAAGTTTTCAAGGTTTTTGGCAGAAGAGGTGTCACCGTAGTTATCATATCCGCTCGAATAATATCTGTCGCGTGACATGAGTTTGGTGCTGTTGAAGTCATTGTAATAGGCATCGGAGCGGACCGCGTACCTGGCAGACAGGGAATCGACAAAATAACCCAGTTCTCTTGAGTTCAGCATGGCGTAGTTTGATCTGAAGAGGTCCATCCCTGATCTGTCGAGGTCGAATCCGGTCAGTTCGATGACCATCGTCTGCTGGCTGAATTTATCCCGCCTGAAAGGGTATTTTCTCTTTTCCTGGTCAACGTTCCTCTCCTCCATCTCGTTGTATGCGTACCCGTTGTAAAGGGTAAGAATCATTCCGCTCTCATCCTGTGTGACAGCCATATATCCCGAGTCGGCGTATATCACCGCATTGTTGCCCATCCCTTTCCGGTGGTCATAGATATATATCCTGTCGAGTCTGTTTGTCTCGGCATCCTTATCGGTTATCTTGATGCTGAAGCCGTCTATCCCGTTGTAGAAGGTACCTGCCTGGATATTCAGTTCAGGCCTTTTGCGTCTGATGTCATAGAGCAGTGTTCTTGCCTTGCGGTTTGAGAGGGGAAGGATGTAGTCGGAGAAGAGGAAAGATGCGACAGCAAGAAAAGATACGAGTACGAACAGAGGCAGCATGACGCGCTGCAGCGGCACACCTGACGATTTCAGTGCTGTGAGTTCGAGGAATTCACCGAGGTTACCGAAGGTCATCAGTGAGGCGAGGAGTATTGCCAGTGGGAGGGAGAGGGGGACGAAGGTGAGGGAGAACTGGAAGAGCAGTTCGGCGAGTACTTTTATCTCAAGGCCTTTGCCGGCGAGTTCGTCGACATACATCCAGAGGAACTGCAGGATGAATATGATCAGCACAATGAAGAATGTCAGGAACAACGGTCCTATGAATGACTTGACCATGAAAATGTCGATTTTCTTCATTGCCTGCAATGTGTCGCAAACGTACGCTATTTTTGGTAAAGATGCAACGGCTGCTTAATCAGGCAGGCCGAGGACTTTCCGCAGGTTGGATATCTGTGTGTTCCAGAGCTCTTTTGCATCTTCGACCTCGTCCTCGTCGGCGTGGTCGGTGATGATGAGTGCGGTATCGCCGGTCAGTTCGTGTGTCTGGATACGGAATTCGAAGAAGTTTGATTCGCTGTCGGCAAAATCGAGCCACTCAAATCGTACTGATTTATTTTCCCTGACGTAAGCGAGGCGGGCATGTGCTGCTGTCTTGTCCCAGAAGAATGTAAAGGTATCTCCGTCGACGTTGACGTTATCAGCGAACCATTCCGAGAGTCCTTCCGGGGTGCTCAGTCTGTCGAATAGCACGCGGGTGGTGGTATTCAGGGTATATTCGATTTCGAACCGGCATCTCATTTGTGGGAGAATCTCTTGTGATGCAATATAAAAATAATAGATGAAAACAAAAAGGATGAGGGGTAAAATGAAAAAATATTTATATTTGCACCCGCGTTAATAAAGCCTTTGGCGGAGTTAACGCAGATGATTAATACCTTCGCCAGAGTAATGGGTTGGCTGAGGGCCCTTCTCTGAAGCTACGGAGGACAAGGCGAGATAGCTCAGTTGGTTAGAGCGTCCCGATCATGGATCGGGAAGGTCGGGAGTTCATTAAAATAGAGTATTGGCGCCCCGATAGATCGGGGCAGTTGGTTAGAGCGTCCCGATCATAGATCGGGAAGGTCGGGA
>Ga0209450_10000875_pt1 | contig 15102 bp, 16 predicted proteins | sample FrelakmetLWP11LW_FD_187149 | JGI IMG/M metagenome (GOLD analysis project Ga0209450, IMG submission 187149) | Freshwater lake sediment microbial communities from the University of Notre Dame, USA, for methane emissions studies - LWP11 LW (SPAdes)... | ecosystem: Environmental > Aquatic >...
AAAGGTCCCGTTGAAAGATCCGCAGCTTGCGGGTTTTATCCTGCGAAACGCGGCTGGCGGTCAAGTTGGCCACCAGGCCCGAATTGAATTGCAGGCGGACATTGGCGATGTCGATTTTCCGGGATATGACCGGCACACCGCTGGCCCGGATCTCATAAACACCGCTGCGGTCCCACTGCAAAATGATGTCCAGGTCATGGATCATCAGATCCAGGATGACGTCGATGTCCAGCGACCGCGGCGAAAAAGAGCCCAGGCGCTGAATTTCGATAAACAGCGGCTTGACGACCCGGGTAGCGACATATTCGACCGCCGGATTAAACCGTTCCAGGTGCCCGACAGCCAGCACCAGTCCGTTTTTTTCACTGAGGCGGATCAGCTGGTCGGCTTCATCAAGGGTCTTGCTGATGGGTTTTTCGACCAGTACATGCTTGCCGTTTTCCAGGAAAAAGCGGCAGATTGCGAAATGTTCCTTCGTGGGCGCCGACACCATGACCGCGTCGACAAACCTCAACGCCTGCCGGTAATCGGCCATTTTTTCTATATCCATGCCCTGGCAGGCTTTATCCAATTGCTCGCGGTTGACGTCCACCGCGCAAGCAAGCCGGCACTGGGGAATGGAGCGCAGCACCCGCATATGATTCACTCCCATGGCTCCGCTTCCGATGACTCCGATGTTCATGTTCTCCCCAACAGAATAATTTTCGCTTTCCGGGCCAGGTCGATCACCTGAGGCTGATCCAGCATCAGCGTTTTTCCTGCTTCCAGCACGAAAGCGGCGGCACGACTTTCCTTCAGCAGGGCCAGGGTCGCCAATCCAACCACCGGCACATCAAAACGCATATCATGGTCCGGCCGGCTGACCTTGATCACCACCAGGCCGGGTCCGGCAATTTCCGCCGCCCGGGCAATGACCCGGTCGGTGCCCTCCATCGCCTCGACAGCCACCACCGAACGGTCCTTGACGCAAACGGTCTGCCCGATGTCCAAGGCCGCGATTCCCCAGGCTTTTTTCCAGCCGAATTCAATATCCCGCGCCAAGCTCGCGCCGATCTGGCGCGGCGTCGTGTAGTTTTTTTCCGCCACCAGGTATTCCTTTAAAAACATCGTGGAATCGATGATCTCTATACCCGCGCGCGAGAAATAATCGGCCAAGGCGGCCAGCAGCGAAGTGGTGGTCTTATCCTTGAGGGTGGCCAGGAAGCGAAGGAACTGGCCATCGGCCTGCCAAAAAGAAAAAATCGACGAATGGGTGACCCGCCCGACCATCACGGCCTGACGCACGTCATGTTTCTTGAAAAAACGGATCAGCGCACCCAACTGGCCGATGGAAAATTCCTCCCAGGCATCCGCCTCTGCGGCCAATTCGCGGATAGCCGCATTTTTGACTGCGGCGACAACCGCCATTTTACCCTGTTGGCGCGCGTTGCGGATGGCCAGCAGCGGCAGCGGCGATTCGCCGGCAATAAAGCCGATTGCGTCAGCCATCCTGGCGGAAATTCTTCAAGATCCCCCTTTTGGTCTTGCTGATGAAATCGATGATCACTTGGCTTTCAGCGCTGTGGGGATGATCGGCGCTGATCTGCTTGATTGCCTGGGTGGTGTTCAAGTTTGTGCTATAAATGATACGAAAGATATCCTTGACGTTTTCAATGAATCCGCGACTGAAACCATTGCGCATCATGCCGATGGCATTCGGCCCATAGAGGCTGAACGATTCACGGCTCTGGGCGACCTTGGCAAAAGGCAGGATGTCTTGGCAAACGATGCTGCTGCCGCCGATGTAGGCATTGCGGCCGATGCGCACGAACTGGTGCACACCGCAAAATCCGCTGAGCACGACATAATCCCCGATTTCCACATGGCCGGCCAGAGTGGCGTTGTTGCACAGGATCACATGACTGCCGATCTGGCAGTCATGGGCCACATGGGCGTAGGCCATCAGATAGTTGTCGTCACCGAGGCGGGTATGGCCGCCGCCCTTGACCGTGCCGCGATTGATCGTGGTGAACTCGCGAATGATGTTGCGGTCGCCGATATGAACATACGTTTCCTCGCCTTTATACGTAACGTCCTGGGGATCGGTGCCCAGGGAGGCGAACGGGAAGATCAAGCAATCCTTGCCGATAATCGTGTTCTGGTCAATGATGGCATGGTGCTTGATCACGGTTCGATCCCCGATGCGCACCCCGGAGCCGATGACGGCATAGGCGTCGACGCGGACGCCCGTCCCCAGTTCCGCTTGCGGACTGATGACCGCGGCCGGATGAATCGGCGCAGTACTCACTGGGTCACCATGCACATCAAGGTCGCTGCCGTCGCCAACTGGCCATCGACCGAAGCCTTGCCCTCGATGACAGCGAACTTGCCCCGGTCTTTCAAGACGAACGCGTCCAGGTCGAGACGGTCACCGGGGACCACCGGTCTTTTAAAGCGGGCCTTGTCGATGCCGGCGAAATAGGCGAAAACCTTCTGGCCGACAAACCGCTGCATCAACAGCACCGCGCCCAGTTGGGCCATCGCCTCGATGATCAGCACCCCCGGCATGACCGGATTGCCGGGAAAATGGCCTATAAAAAACTCTTCATTGCCGGTGACGTTCTTGTAGCCCTTGATCGATTTTTCGCCGTTGATTTCCGTCACCCGATCTATCAACAAAAAAGGATAGCGGTGCGGCAGGATCTTTTTTATATCTTCAACGGTTAAAACTGGGTTCATTTTTTGACGGGGCTGGCTACCTGGGCGTCATACGCCTTGATGACCTGGTCGGTGACATCGATGGCCGGTTCAAAAAAGGTCACTCCGGCCGTGTTCAGGTCAAGAACCATGGAATAACCGTTCGCCTTGGCAATTTTTTCGATGATCGGCATCAATTCACGCTGCAGGCTCTCAAATTCCTTTTGCTGTATGGCCATGCTGTCTTTTTGGGCATCCTCGGCAAAACGCTTGATATCGATGCGCTTGTTCTGCAGATCCGCGGATTTTTTTTCCCGGGTCTCCTGGTTCAGCGCGGGGGAAAGGATATCTTTTTCCAGGGTCTCGATCTCTTTCTGCATGGTCTCGTACGTTTTCTGCTTGGCCAAGTTGAGCGAGCGCAATTTTTCGATCACTTGCTTGCCTTTGACCGAATTCTGCAGCACCAGCTGGGGATTGATGATACCGATCTTCGTTTCAGCAACGGCAAACGTGGTAAGGGCCAGCAACGCAAAAATCGAAAACAGACTTTTTTTCATATGAATCTCCTTTGTTATATTAATAAAATGAAGGTCCGACGGCGAAGCGGAAGACGAAATGTTTGTCTTCCGGATCGATCAAGCGATGATTGTAGGCGAAAATCAGGCGAAACGGAACATTCAGCATGGGAACGAACACTTTCAACTCCAATCCGGCCGATTGGTAAACATCCCTGAGGTTGATCGGAGAGCCGGTGTTATAGGAATTGCCGACATCGTAGAAAAAGACGAATGAGAACTGCTGGGCTACGGGAATGGAGTATTCCATGTTGAAATAAAGTGATTTGTTGCCACCGAGGATCGAGCCTCCTGTATTGCGGGGTCCGATCGTGTAAACTTCGAAACCGCGAATGGAGCGCTCGCCGCCCAGGAAGAATTTTTCATAGAACGGAAGCGCCTTGTCCCCGAAAGCCTGGATGCCTTCATAAACCGCATGCAAACCCAGGACATGATTGCTCCACAGGGGCTGGAACTTGGTCATTTCCAGTTTGAGCCGGTGCGCAAACAGATCACCGCCCAGGAATCCTCCGGCATAGCGGTAACTGGCCAGGATCTTGTTGCCCGATTGGGGAAAGATCGGCGAGTCTACGGTGGAGTAATAGATAGTGGGCGTGATGGAGGAAATGAGCCTTTTGCCATCAGAGTATAAATACGAATAATAGTCCGACATATTCGTGTCGACCACGTCACTGATAGCGACATTTTCCCAGGAATAAACCAAAGAAGCGCCCCAGAATTTCCAGAAACGTGTTGCGACGGAGAGATTGAAGCCCTCCCCCTCGCGGGTATACAGGTTGGGATAGCGATAATAGGTTTTGGCAATATCGAAACCGAAGCTGGCCCGAGTATTGAACAAATAAGGCTCCGTGAAAGCGAACTGATAGGTCCTGGCGATGGTTCCCTGCTGCAGGTTCACGGCAAACGTTTCCCCCAAACCCAGGAAGTTCTGCGTGGAATAGCCCAGGGCCAGGAACCAACCTTCATAGCCGCTGTAACCGACATTGAAATTGATCTGCTGCCGGTTGACTTCCTGAACATCGGCGGTGATGTTGATTTTTTGAGGGTCCTTGGGGTCGGGCTTGATCTCGGGCATCTTTTCGATGGTCACCAGGCCCAACTGCTTCATTCTCTTGATGGAATCCTCAAGGGAATTGATGTTCAGCCGTTGCCCTTCGCGCAGGAACCATTCGCGGCGGATGACATGATCCTTGGTGAAGGTGTTGCCGGTGAACTCGAGTTTTCCCAGGTAAGCCACATCGTTTTCCTGGATCTGGATGGTCAGGTCGGCAATCTTTTTGACCGGGTCCAGATTCTCACGGGGAGCTATTTGGGCGTAAAAATACCCAAGCCCGCCGTAAAATTTCCGGATGGCTTCAACTGCTTTGTTTCTTTTCTTGAAATTGAAGATCTTGCCCTTTTTCAGCGTGACCATTTGTCTTAAAAAACTCGCCTTGATGACTTTGTTGCCCTCAATGGTGATGTTGCCGATCTTGTAACGCGGGCCCATTTCTACCGGGATGCTGAGCACGAGCATTTTCTGCGCCTGGCCGAAAACCGTCTTCTGGTTCACCCAACTGAGTTCGGGGCTCCCGACCTTGGCTTCCAGAAAGCCTTTCTGTTGAAAGCGCAGGCGGAGTTCCTCCAAATCATCATTGATTTTTTCAAGGTTGTAAACATCCTTGTTCAGGACGGTGGAAATCAGGGAATGGACCATGTTGTTCTTCATGCCCCAGCGCAGCCACGCCGGAGACAGCGTTTTTTCGTCCAATCCAGGGAAAACCACATTGTGGATCCGGGTTTTCGGTCCCGATTCGACCTGGACCGTCAGCGCGATCTGACCGTTGTTGATTTTTTCATCAATTGTGACGCTGGCCTGGTTGAATCCCTTTTTCAGCAGCATGTTGGTGATGATCGTCTTGGCCCGACCGATCTTCGCCGGACTGTAATAGGAAAATGGCTGAATGGTGATATTATTATTCAACAGTTCCTGAGTGATATCGGCTTCCTTGATTTTTTTGTTTTTCTTGTAGGTTACTGTCGAGATCAGGGGATTTTCCGACAGGATGAAGCGCACGATTTTCCCTTTTTCGCCGTTAGCGGATTCAATGCGAATATTTTCAAAAAACCCAGTTTCCCATAAAACCTTGAAATCTTCTTTCAATTTTTCTTCATCATAGATGCTGCCGGGGCGGGATTTGATGTAAAACTGGACCGTCTCGCGGGAAATCTTTTTATTTCCTTCAATTTTGATATCTTCAATGACTTCGGCGCTGAGTATTTGCACAAAGAACACAAGCAGGCACAGCAAAGAAAACTTTTTAATCATGATTGCCTCGCAAAAATAGACTGGATTTAAATTTATAGCATATTTCTTCATTAAATTCAATTCACCTCGGCTTTAAACTAAGACGCCGGAAAATTTGAGAAAGATTCGTTGTTATTTTGTTGACAGCTCGGGGCGATTATGATATAAAAAAATACTTGGAGGTGGTGGAAATGCCGATCTATGAATATCGATGTTCAAAATGCGGGAAAACTTTCGAAGCCCTGCAGAACATCTCGGCGGCACCCATTGCCAAATGTATTTATTGCCAGGGCAAAACCAGGAAAATCGTCTCATTGAGCTCATTCCAATTCAAAGGCAACGGCTGGTACATCACCGATTACAAAAAAAACAGCGCGGACGCCAAAAAAACCAAGGAACCTGCCCCAAAAAAAGAAAGCAAAAAGACAGAAAATGCAAAAATTAATTAGCCTTTCCATCTCTCCCCCCTTAATATAACCATAACCCCCACCAAAAAAAACACCCCCCCCGCTACATGGGGGGGGCCCGCCTTTTCAAAGGCGGACGGTTCACGTTATACGGCTTACGGTAAAAAATTCCAAGCACCAATGACTCAAACGAAATAAGTGTTAGTGGTTGAACTAATAATAAAATGAATTTTGTCTATGTGTTAGTGTTAGCAAGAAACAAGCGAATTCTTAAAAATAAAGCTTGATTCTCAGTTAGTAACACTATCATTAACACTTGCTTTTTTTTTGGACATTGGAATTTGGAACTTGGTATTTTAGTCACACTATAGGTTTTGTGGTACCCAAAGGGCAACAAAACCTATCTAGTGTGACTATGGAATTTGGGATTGGGATTTTCTTACTTTTACCTTTTTTTAACCATTATAAAAGCTTCAGGTCGTAGGAGGTCTTCTCCAGGATGATGGTCACCGGGCCATTGTTGACCGAGTGGACATCCATCATGGCGCCGAATACACCCGTTGAGACCGGCACGATAGCGGCCATCAGGTTGTTGAAGAGGGAAACCATGGCTGCGGCGCGTTGCGGTTCCTCGGCATTGGAAAAATCGGGGCGGCGTCCTTTTTTCATATGAGCGGCCAGAGTGAATTGGGAGATGGACAGGATTTCCCCATGACGTTCCTGAACATTGAGGTTCATCTTGTCGTTTGCATCAGCAAAGATGCGCAGGTTGAGAATTTTGTCGGCCATGAATGCGATTTCTTTTTCACCATCACCTTTCTCGATGCCGACCAGCAGCAATAAACCCGGACCGATACGGGCGATCGTTTTGCCGTCAACATCAACACCCGCCTGCGAAACCCGTTGCACCACAACACGCATGCGGCTTAACGGGAACCGGCGGACGGCATCGCCAGTTCTTTCTTTTCAACCTGCGGACAGCAACCCGCAGCCACTTTTTGCCAGAGCAGGGGAGAATCGGGATCAATCAGCAGGTTGTCGTGAACACCACGCTGGCCATTGGCTATGGCCCAAGGCGAAGGGCTGCGAACAATATACTGCCCGCGGCAGATCATCCAAACCATGAAAACAGGATCTTTTGCATCCAGATGCACGTGGACGATCTCCAGCCGGGCGTCCGACCATGAGCAGTGGTTGATGAAATCCAGCAGCTCTCCGCCGCCGCGCAGAACGACGAGCAGCGGCCGGCTGGCCAGCGTTTCTTTTACCGCCTCTGCCGGACCGGTGAGAACGGAGTGCCAGGGAAACTGTTCGGCATTGACTGCCTGGCGGAAATGCTTGAGCATTTCCGGCCGCTGGCCGGCCAGCCAGGATTTCAGGCCGTTTTCGTCCTCGCCTGCCGCAAGAATAGTGGGATCACTGCCAGGGCCGGGGCTGACCAGGAAAAACGCATGGCCGCTGCGATCGGCCCTGACCTGCCGGACGAGCGCCGATAATGTTCTGTCCAGCCAGTCGGCATCGGTTTCCACCTGGGGCAGGGATCGGCGCAGCCAGGCAGCGTTTTGGCTGAAAAGAGACTGCTCCCGGGCATCGGAAAATACAAAACGGTCGGCCATGGCCCGATATTCTCTGATCTTCCGTTCCAAGTCGCTCCGATCGCGACGCAGACGGCCAAGCCCCTTGACCGTTGGGTACCAATCCAGTATGGCAAATGCGGCCAGGACGGCGAGCAACGCCGCCAACCTGAGAAAAAATCGCAGCAGCTTCATGATTTCACTGCCATTCCAACTGGCCGTTGACGGAAAAAATATGCCTCCCGCTTTCAGGGCTGTCCGCATCGCGCCCAGACCAGGACAGTTGGGTCAGTTCGGGAAAAGCCCGGAGCTTTTCAATAAAAACGGCGAGCTTTTGCCGCGCAGCTGCGGAAGTGGCTGCCGCAACGGTGACGCTCAGTCTGAATTTGAGATCTCGCAACCCCGGGTCAACCTGGACATTGAGCAGCCCCAGCGGTCGTATGACTGCACTCAAGCGCTGGAGGAAACCGGCGACGGCATAAGAAACCGTCACCGGGTAATCGAGGTAATACACGGTTTCATAAAAATGACTGCGCTCTGCTTTAACTCGTTCGATTGGCCGGGCAGCGGCCAGGGTGGCCCACTGGTCAAAGAGTCCCTGAACCTCCAGCATTCGCTGCCATTTCACGGCATGGAGCACCAGGGAGACCAACGCCAGCCCAGCAAGAAAGACAAAAAGCCAACAACGCCGCCGACTGGCAGGTCGAGCAATGATTTCAGTCATGGCCCGGTCGCTTACCCAGGAATGAACTTCAGCAAGACCCGGCGTTGGCGCGGGCCGTCAAATTCACAGAAAAAAACACCTTGCCAGGTGCCCAGCAGCAGTTCTCCGTTCTGGATGATCACGGTCTCGGAAGCCGAAACCAGGCTGGACATGATGTGGGCCGGCGAATTGCCCTCCTGGTGGCGGAAATAGTCTTCATGGCCGACAAGGCGTTTGAGAAATTCGCCGATATCGTGAGGCACGGCCGGATCGGCATTCTCATTGATGGTCACGGCGGCGGTGGTATGCGGCGTGTAGACCAGCAGCAGGCCCGAATCGCATTTGTCAACGCGGACCCGGTCGCGCACCTGGGCCGTGATATCAATGAACTCGATTGGTTGCGAGCTTTTCAGCTCAATGGTCTGGAAGCTGCTCATGCGTCTTCACCATGTTTTTTTTCGCCGAACACATCGGCCTGAAACGTTTCGATCTGCACCCCTTTTTTCCACTCGTCGGCAGGCAGGCCCGCCTTGCGGCAGCCATAAGAGATGTACTGCTCCAGGTTCCAGCCCTGTTCGACCGGCACCTGCGGCAGCAGCAGGCCGCGTTGAAAACTCTTGCTGACGATGATCCCATCGCGACCCAGCTGCACCAGCTCATGGGAAGCGACTTTTTGGGGCACGGTCAGAACCGAAATTTCGATGTCCAGTTGGGGCAGTTCTGCCGCCTGCACCGCCGGGAAGCGGGGATCTTCGGTAGCGGCCGCGATGGCATTGTCGACAACAGCCTGCCAAAGGGGTTTATAGGGCAACGGGTAACCAATGCAGCCGCGCAATTCACCGTCGCGATGCAAGGTCACGAAAACTCCCCGCTTCTCTTCAAAAAGCGGGTTGCTGCAGGGAGGGTAATCCCGGCTGGCTGCGGCCAAGTATCTTTTTATGGTGCTCCGGGCCAGGTCCAGAAGCTGCCGCTGCTCTTTCCGGCTTAAATCGGCCATTATTCCTCCTGCTCCTCAAAAAGCGGCAGCAAAACAGCCTGGTGCCGGCGCTGGGAAAATTCACAGCGGCGCAATTCGATCTGATCGCTGCCGATCACCATGACCCAGCCATGCAAAAACCAATCCAGGGCCAGGGGCCGACGCCGGCAAAAAAAAACTCCCCGCAGCCGCTGCTGGCAGTTGGCCAAAACGGAACGACAGACGGCATCCGCGCTGTCGCGGTTGAAATCCAGCGGCAGCAGCTGCTCGATGATGGTGAAACGGCCGATGGCGCTGCCCAGTAAAAAACCCGCCCCTTTATAGCCGCTGGAGCGCAGGATGGCGACTTCGCCCAGCGCCGCCGGCGTCAATTGCACTTTCATGGCTTATTTTTAGCATACAAACACAGGCAAGGCAAGCTGGCCTGGATGCGCCGTGCAACGCAAATAAAAAGGCATGGAGTCAGTTGGCCGCCACGGCTTCTTTTTTCAGATCCGCAAGTTTTTTCATTATGTTTTCGGCCTGGTAGGAACCAAGCAAAAACGGATTTGGGCTTTCCGACGAAACGGCCGCATAGCTGATCTCTTTTTCCGCCTTCGCATAGATGGATAAAGTAAAATCCTTGTTCCCTTTCAACAGCACCGTGTAAACAGGCTCTTTGAAATCAGCTTTGGTTTTTCCCTCGATGAATTGCTCGCAGGTCAACTGGCTGGTTTGCTCAATGATCCCGTTTAACTCCGAGCGGTTTCCCGGTTTGCCGTCGGCCATGAGCCACGACGCTTCGACGTTGGGCGCTGGAGCCTGGCCCTGCGGCTGCTTTTCACCGGCCCTGACTTCGATCGGTTTGACATGCTTTGTAAAGAGAACTTTTTCTCCGCCACTGTGGATCTCCATGGCCGCGATTTCATTCTTGTCGAACTGCAGCACGGTCTTGTCGCGCAGGCCGTCGGTTTTCTGTTCGAAATCGCCGCGGAATGCCCCCTGGGCATGATACACGCGCGGGTCATTTACCAGTGCGACATGGGTGTGGCTGTAGGTGGCGGCGGCGCTGCCGATCGAAAATTCCCGCAGCAGCTGATCATTATTAAAGGCCTTGACCCTGATGGTATTTTCCTTGTCGAGACCGTAGGGGAAATAATTCCTGGATTCCGAGACCAGGGCGGTCAGTTTCAAAGCGGAGATCACGCCCACGATGGCTTTGAACTTGGCCGGGTCGGCAACAAAACCCTGAGGCTGGATCAGCCAGCGGCCGTCCTTATTTTCCAGGGCGATGGCGTCGTCGGCGCGTTGGATCTCGACGCGGCTAATCCCGCTCGCGGTCAACGTCGGCAGATCGGGAAGCCGATAGTTCACCCGGTCGGGATCGCGCAGCACCAGGTAAAGGAGCAGGGCGGCGATCACGACGATGAGGACGATGGTTTCGGTCCTGGGTTTGACGAATTTCATGGCAACCTCCTTGCCTGACGGTTTATTTCCTGAACAGCATCTGGATTCTTTTCTGGCGCTTGCGGCGCCGGATCCAGATGAACATCCCGGCCAGAACAACCAGAATGGGCAGACCGGCCATATTGAAGGTCTTGACGAAGGCCTTGGTGCCGCCCTTGAGCTCGCCCATGAGATTCAGTCGCTGCCGCTTGCCGCGCATCACCGCAACATCCTCGCGCTGGTTCAGGAAATCCAGCAAATTCATCAAAAACAGGGCGTTGGGCGATTCACCGGCCCCGTCCAGCAGGTTGTTTTTCAATATTTCCGATGTGCCGATCAGGAAGATCTTGCCGCTCTTGCCCTGGGCAATCAGCGTGCCTGCGGTTTTGATCTTGGCCGGGTCAATATCCATTTTGGGCCTGGCCGGCGTCTGCGCCTTGTTTTCGCTGCTGCCCTCGGTCTTGACGGCATCGGCTTTCAGCGGTTTTTCCGGAATGGCTTTGCCGGCGAAATAGCTGGGAAAATCGCCAGACAGAACATAGGCCAGGGGAAATGTTTTTTGCTGATCCGCCCCTTCCGGTTTCTGGATGAAATAGGGATTCAGGTTGATCTGGCCGCTCATTTCCCAGGCTTTGCTTGAAGTTGAAAAAAGGTTGTGGGCTTCAAGCCCGGATGCCTTGATCCTGGCCATGTCGATTTCCAGTGGCGCTATCTTGTACATGATCAAACGCTCGATGTTCTTCATGAAAGCGAAATGGCCGTCAATCGACGGCGGGGAAATCAGCGGAGCGAAATAAATAGGCTGTTCGCCGCCTCCGTAAGCGGGATCCAGCTGTTGCTTGTAGCAGTTTTCATCCATCACATACGAAGGCCGGCTGCGAATGCCGTAATGCGCGAGCAGTTTTTCGAGGCCGGTCTTGAGCGGCAGGTAAAGCGGACCCTGGTTGGGATTATAATAGGACTGGTTGCGATCGGGAGTGATTTCGCTGAATGGGTCCAGCAGGATGGCCAGGGACTTGCCGCGCATCAGGAACTGATCGATCTGGAAGAGGGCATAGTCGGAAAACTCCTCTTTGGGGCCGGCGATGACCAGGCAATTCAGGTTGGCCGGGATCTCTTCATCCTTCAAGGCCAATGGGTTCAGGGAATAGCTGGCCGAGACCAGGCGGTTGAAATTCTGGATGCTTTCTTCCTGGGGCTGGTTGGGCAGTCCGGTGCCGTTGCGCAGCGGCAAGGTGCCGAAATCAGTCAGGTAACCGATGTTCTCATTGATCTCCAGCATGCTTTCCATGCCTTCATTGATGGCCTTTTCCATCGTCTCCATGGTTTCCAGCTGGTACTGGTCGCCGAACAGGGGAATCCGCAGCACGCGGATCAGGGGGATGGACAGTGATTTGCGGCCGCTCTGCATGACGATACCGGCCACTCCCGCCCCCCCGGGAACTTCTTTTCCCAGGGTGTCTTTCTGCCCATCCCACTGCAGCTGAAAAAGATTGGATTTGTCCAGGCCGGCCAGGGCGTTGGCGTCGACGGTCGGATCGACAAAGGAAAAAGCCAGTTTGCCATAGTTTTTTTCGTTCAATTTGCCGAGCAATGTTTCAAACTTGGCCGGCAGGCCGGCCAGGCCTTCGAGGTTGATGTAGGGGGCGACGATATTCAGGGAAGAAGACAGGAGCAGTTTGACCTGGATCTTTTCCGGCATGCGCAGCAAGGCGCTGATCTTGTTGTTCATTTTTTGCATGGCGGTCGTGATCTTGTATTCCAGACCCTCCGTGCCGGTGATGGTCGGGATCCGTTCCACCATGTCGCCGGTGATCAGCGCCATGCCCATATAGGCTTTTTGAAACTTCACTTCATCTTTCTCGATCTTCTGGATCTGCACCGGGTAAATGCCGTAGCTGTTGGCCAACGCCTGGTTCTCATTGGCCGTTGCGCCGGCCTGGTCATCCTGGGCGCTGACATTATGGAAGCGGTAGTTGAAGAAAGGATTGGCGGCGATGGCGTATTCCTTGAGCAGGTCCTCGAGATAGCGTTCGCTATTGTTGTGCGGCGCCGGCAGATTCCTGGTGAAGAACACATGGATGGTCAGCGGTTCGGACAAGGTCGAAACCGTTTTTTTGCTGATGCTGGAAATGGAATACAGGCGGTCCCGGGTCAGGTCGAAGCGTACGAAAAGACTGGCGCCGACCAGGTTTATAAGGATGATCACGATCCCATACATCAGGAAGCGGTACCCACTGCGATTCTGGTTTTTCTTCATGGTAGCCTCTTACTTTTTTCCCTGCAGGACGAGGTTGGCACCGTACAACGCCACAACACTCGAGCTGGCGAAATAAAGGATGTCGCGGCTGTCGATGATGCCCTTGGCGATATTCTGGAAATGAAAATCGGCGCCGATATTTTCCAGGACCCCGAGCAGGGAGGCGGGGAGGAAAAAAAGCATTTTATCGATCAAGGTCAGGGCGAAGCAGATGCTCGTGCCGATGATAAAGGCGATGATCTGGTTGCGGGTCAGCGTCGAGGCCAGCAGGCCGATGGCCGAAAACAGGGCGCCGAGGAACAAGGCGCCGATATAGCCGCCGATGATCGGTCCAAGGTCCAGCGAGCCCAGCAGCGAGACCGTAATGGCATAGGAGAGCGTCGGCAGCAGCATGATCGCGACAAACGAAACGGCGGCCAGAAATTTGCCGATAATGACTTCGCCGTAGGTAACCGGCATGGTCATCAGGACCTCGTACGAACCGACATGCAGCTCCTCCGAGAACAGGCGCATGGTTACGGCCGGGATGACGAAAGAAAAAATGAGCGGCAGCAGGCCGAAGAAATTGCGCAGGCTGGCCTGGTTGTACAGGAAGAAAGTAGAGAAGAAAAACCAGCCGGTGACAAGCAGGAAGATGGCGATGACGATATAAGCGATCGGCGCGATGAAATAGCTTTTCAATTCCTTGCCCAGGATAGAGCGGATATTTTTCATCTTATTTCTCCTTGGTCAGTTCTCTGAATACGTTTTCCAGCGACCGCAACTGCTGGGAAAACTCAAGCAGCAGCCAATCCTGTTCCTTGATGGCCGCATAGATCGGGCCGCGGATATCCTCGCCGCTGTTGCAGATGACGTTCACGGCCAGGATGCCGTCCGCGCTCTCGCCAGGCTCGACCGCAGCGACACCGGCGACCTGGCTCAGCACCCCGCGCAGCGCAGGGAACTCGGCATGGCGGAAAGCCAGGGCAATGACCGACCCCTTGCCCAGCGATTGCTTCAGTTCCTCGATGCGGCTGTCGGCCACGATCTTGCCCTTGTGGATGATGACCACCCGGTCGCAGGTGGCTTCGGCCTCACTGAGGATATGGGTGGACAGGATGATCGTCTTTTCCTTGCCGATCTTCTTGATGATCTCCCGGATCTCGATGATCTGGTTGGGATCGAGCCCCGATGTCGGTTCGTCCAGGACCAGGATCTCCGGATCGCCCATCATGGCCTGGGCCAGCCCCACCCGCTGCTTGTAGCCTTTGGACAGCTCTCCGATTGGCTGGTGCATGACCTCGCGGATGGAGCAGGTTGCGGCCAACTGGTCGATGCGCGCCTGCTTTGTTTTTGGGTCGAGACCGCGGATGTCGGCCACGTAGCGCAGGTAGTCATACACAATCATGTCCGGGTACAGCGGCGCGTTTTCCGGCAGGTAGCCCATCATTTTTTTTATGGCCAGCGGATGATCCAGGATATTGAAATCCTTGACCTGGATGGTGCCGGCGCTGGGATTCAGGTAGCAGGTCAGCATGCGCATGAAGGTCGTCTTGCCGGCGCCGTTCGGGCCGAGCAGGCCCAGGATCTCGCCCTTGTGGATCTGGAAGCCGATGTCGTTCACGGCGCAAAGTTCACCGTAATACTTGGTCAGGTTTTCCACCTTGATCATTGCCCAACTCCTTGTTTTCGATTTTAACTATTACTCTATGACGCCGATTTAACAAAAAAGGCTTAGAAAAAATAATACCAAAACTGGCCGAGACTTGTCAAGATTGAGTATTGTGCAGGGTCATTTAGATCCGCCATCCTGCGGGGTTGGATCGTTTGCGCTGTCCTTGGCCAATTTGGCCTTGATCTTTTGCCAGAAAGCCAGGCGCTCGCGGATGTGTTTTTCAAAGCCCATGCTTCCCGGCTCGTAGAAGCCCTTTTCAGCAACTCCGTCGGGCAGGGTCTGCAGCAGCGAGGTTTTTTCGGGCAGGTCGTGGGCGTAAATATATTCCCTGCCGGCCCCTTTGCCGGCGGCGATGAAATTGTCGGGGTTGATGATCCGCAGCGGCACCGGCAGCAGCTTGTACTTTTCGGCGATCTTTTTCATCCGGGCATCGGTCATGTAAAGGGAATTGCTCTTGGGCGCGGCGGCCAGGTAGACCACCGCTTCGGTCAAAAACAAATCGCCTTCGGGAGAGCCCAAAAACTCATACGCTTGCTTGGCGTTCAGGCAAATGCGCAACGCGTCG
>Ga0209450_10000876_pt1 | contig 15098 bp, 22 predicted proteins | sample FrelakmetLWP11LW_FD_187149 | JGI IMG/M metagenome (GOLD analysis project Ga0209450, IMG submission 187149) | Freshwater lake sediment microbial communities from the University of Notre Dame, USA, for methane emissions studies - LWP11 LW (SPAdes)... | ecosystem: Environmental > Aquatic >...
CGATGTTTGACGCAGTAGCCGAAACGTCCTCGATCAACGCTTTCGCTTCAGACCAAAACGCGCCGCCTAGCTGCGATTCGAGAGCTTCCATGATCTCTTCAACGCCCTTGCTCAGCCATTCAGCAGCGATCTCAAGCGCTTTTTCAACGACCATATCAACCGCTACGTCCAGCGCGCCGCTTGCGACGTTTGCACAGAAGCTTTGCTCCACTCCGAGAATGAACTGGGCAATCGTGCCCCAGACGTTGTCAGACACACGCGGCTTCAGAAGAATAGGAACGCTTTTGCACTCCATGTTTCCAAGGGTATCCGGCCACGACCAAAGCGGACCTTTGTCTTCCCAAGGTGGTACCGTTCCAGGCTTCGGAGTGATCCCCATGACGTACCTGACGATCTCATCTGAAGACGCCCCAGCAAGCCCGACGATCCCGCCTGCAATGCTCGACAGATCTGGATAACGCCTAACCATGCGCCGGTCAGGACAAGCGACGCCCCACCATTCACAGTGAGCCTCAAACCCCTTGTGATCCGTCGGCAGCTCGCCACGCGCTAGGATCACGTCTAACGCAGTTCGCACAAGGTAGTAACCGTTTGTGTAATAGCGTTCGACTGCCTTTTTAGTCCTAGGCCACGAGCCCAAGACGGACTTCATGCGATAGTTAGCAGAGCGGCGATCCTTGGCGCTTACATGCTTCCCAAACGTTCGCCATGGAAGAGCGCCAAGATGAGCCCTAGGCCCGGTCCCCACGTCCGCATACGTGCCCCGATTCTGCCAATTGGTCACATATTCCTTGTATCCGTGGAAGACATAGACATCCGTCAAGGTCTCCATCATCGCGCCAAACTCAGCTTCACCGGAGAGAAAGGCATCCCATTGAATCGGCGCGCGCTTTTGCCCACTTGCATAGATCGAATTCGACCCGCTACTTTCGACCTTGCCACCCCATCGCCCGGGGCTTTCATCGACTGTTTGGCCGCCTGGCTCCCCAAAATACAAGGAGTCATCAAACGCCCATTCGAAGAAAGGAGGAGCGCTCCAGTTAGAGAACGTCGCTTCCAAAGAATAGCGACGCCGCCATTTTGTGGACTTTGACAACCCGCCATCCCAACGATCCAAAAAATTCGCGTTCGACAACGCCACACCAAACCACTTTGGATTCTTCAACGCCGACTTGCGATCGGCATCAGAGATCAACTGCTTTTCACGCTGCGACCATGTTGGCGTGTCGTCGTCCCAACTCAAAGCCCCGCATCGCACCTGATACCAAGCCCGCGCCCTTGCGCTTGCCCAGTATTGCGCGACAAGCCGACCGAGAAGACCGTCAGAGCGAAGGTTGTCGAGAGGGATGAGATTTGCCACACAAAGCTGTGGGCGAGCGACCTTGACCCTTTCTGGCGACTTCGACATGACCCGCAACCGCACGCGAGCACCAAGCGCTTCAAGTTGCTCGTCGGTCAATTGAAGCGAAAGCTTCTGAGCCACTTCCATGATTCTAGGCTTCGACGGGATATCGATGCCTTGCGCTTGCTCCACTGCTTTGCCTTTCGGCCACAGAAGACCGGAGAGAAGGTCAAGCAGCTCGTCCAGGGCATCGTTGATCACATAAGGCATGATCTACCCCCTTGTGAGAAGCCAAGCGCCAAGACCAGCGGCCGCGAGCAGTCCGACTCCGGCCCAGCTCACAAGCGCGATCGTGGGCCTATTGTCGATCGCCACGCCGGAAATCATCACGTCACCATCGGCCATGGGGCGATCCTCGAGGAACCATTCCCCGCCGATCTCGACGCCCCATGGATAGCGCTCTCGGACCCCTGGCCAACTGGCCCAGTTGCTTAGCCGATTGCGCCCGGACCCTAAAACCGCCTCGATCTGCGGCTTTGGTAGCTCCCCGCTTGCGAAGCGCTCTACAGCATCGCGAATGTTCGCTGGAATATCAGCCCACTTCGTTGAAGAGATGCGCTTCCTACGAGCTAGCCTAGAAGGCGAGCATGCGTCAGTACCATGATATCGGCCTCCAACCCTGCAATACTGGCCATCCTCGGACCATTTCGGGTTTATCGGCTGAGCAAACGCCGTCCAACACTGGCCATAAGGCACCACGCGCCGACCCATCAAACAACGGCGCATAATCGCCCAGAGATAGGCCGAAAGCACTTCTTCCGACGCAAGCTCCCCACCCTCGCCAAGCACCCCACGAGCCGCCCAGAGTTGATCTGTTGAGGATAAAGCCAACGACCCAGCAGGGCCTTGGAAAGTGGCGATAGAAGCCATTACCGCACCGCCAAGAAGACGCCAAGCGCGACCGCTGAAAGAACGCCGAGCCGGAAGAGAAGCGACCGAGAAGACGCGCCTATCTCATCTATGCTTCGTTGGGTATCTATCCCGGTTTTGATCGTCCGGTCCCAATACCCGCGGGCGATCCGCCCTGCTAGGTTGTCCGGCCATTCGTGGACCTGTGCCGAACTCGCGCCGATATGCGCCAGCTCCGCGAGGACGTTCTCCACGACGAGTGGCCGCAGCGGATAGATCACGCCGTTTGTTCCGAGGTCGGAGGAGGAATTGAGCACAGGCACAGCCAGGACACTAGACCCACCAGCGTATGGAAACTTCGAAAGCGCATCAAGGATCACCTCTTTTGCCGGACGAGCGCTTGGCCACGTCGCCCACCAGACGTAGGTGCGATCGGGCGCGAGAACGTAGTCATTGCTCAACTTCATTTGTCCCCCCGTCCTCTTTTGGAGGCACCGCGCTGGCGTCCTTGCTCACGATCGGCTTAGCCTTTTGCCCAGCCCCATCGCTGGTCATACCAACTTGCCGATCGGAAGGAAGAGAAGCCTTCCCGTCTTTGAATTCCATCGCGGTGTCCGCAAATATGCCGCTTTCGGAATCCTCGCCGCTTATAGACGGGACGCCCCCGACCAGATCGCCGTATTCCTTGCGCGCCTCGCGGAGAATCATCGCGCTTGCGCCCTTGCCGCTCGCCTCGACGAGTTTTTTGATTTGTTCCTCTGTGGCCCAGACGAGCCAGCGCCCTTTGGGCAACTCGGCCCCGAACACGCGCTCGTCTCCAATACGACCCTCGCGAATCGGTATTCCGCGCACCGCGGCGAGCCAATGCACCTCGACGCCAGTACAGACCCACGCGATCACGGCGCACCTACAAGCGCCGAGACCGCCCGAGGAGCCACGTCAGGAACAACGAATTCGCCCACTGTGGAGACGCCAACGGCCATCGTAAGCGCCCACAAAAGCCGCTCCATTCGGTTGAGCTTTGCTCTCGTACTCCGCAGCTCGTTGCGCAGCTCGCGAAGCGAGACTTCAAGGCCAGAGTGAAGCATGCAGTTATGTTCGGCTTTCATTACCATGCCAACACCTCTTTGATCGTCATAGGAGCTTGCCCAGTGCCAGCAGCAGAAGAGCCAAGGCGAACCGAAGTAACGACGGGAGCGGTATAAGAGGCGATCGTTTCTTCACCGCTTTGATAATTATCGGTTTCATATGTTGGAATCCCTGTATCAACGGGCTCTCCTCTGATAAACCACTTGCACACGCCTGCTGAGTCAATCGACACACTCACGGACAAATCACGGACGTATGTTAGCCCGCTGGTCGAATCGAGCACTAGCGTTCCTGTGTCCATTGTCGTTTCAGCAGCAGAACCCGCGACAATAACATTTATCCCTATTCCAAACTGAAACAATCCATCCGAAGTGCCAGTGTACCGAAGCCAAACTTCGACTGCGTTATTAGCGTCCTTCCGCCACGTCCAGAGACAGTAATCTTGCTCTAGCCAGGTATCGACAGAGACGCGAAGCCGCGTTTCCATTTTAGCGTCCTCTAGACGCCGCAAGGCTTCAACATCGACCCAATCGACGATCGGGACTATCGCGGTTGATGCCGCGCCAATTGATATAGGAATGACTAGCGGAGGATTTTGACTTGCCACAAGCGACCACTCGCCAAGATACGCAACACGAGTCGCAACGCCGGCATAGGTGTCTTCCCAAGTTTCGTCATTAAGGTAAAGACCCCTCGCGGTTATCGTGCATTCGTCAAGCACTGTAACGTCAAAAGGAACCTTTACCCTGTACAACAAGGAACCAAGCGTTTCTATTACGACGCCGGATGTATTTGCATTGTAGTTTGTCACGACCCCGGAACTGTCAAAATTCACTTGGGACAAATCCGTCCCGTTGTCTATCACAACCGATATCGCTCCGATCGTGCTCATCCTGGACGTAAACTCCAGCCAATGGCGACCCGTTGCCGCAGGTGTCACGGCGATCGTAGCCTTGTGCTCGTCGTTCGCCGTAGTCTCGTTGAGCGCCGTCAAGGTCCGCATACCGTCCGACGCGATGCTTTTCCAATCTGTTTTAGTAACGTTCGTTAATGTCCAACCTGCCATGTTGCGAGAGTTTACCATCAGGTTTGTCAAGGCGGCATGGATAGGCAATCCATCGTTATTTGCATATACACAGTTCGATCTCGAAATATCATAATTCAAAGTCGATGTTCTATGGAACACCCGCGAGCAAGAAGACGTTAATTTACCATTGCCTTTTAAAAGCAATTTTAGGCTCGCATTGATAGAGACCGCGTTATCTCTAACTATTTCCGCATCACTCCCAACAAAGGTCGCAAGACTTGCCACGCACCAACATATTGAGTTAATGTCTATGTATATTTTCCCAGCGTTGCCCCATGGTCCCGAAACAGTGCTAGCGCTCTGGGACAACGCCCCAGAAGCTATCGAATAACCTTTTTTTGTCCTGTTATCCCAACCATACATTATAAAATCTAAATTACCAGAGATAGAATAAGCATCACTTCCAGCCGAAGTCATCACTTCTGGAGAACGAATCCACGCAGTGAACAGAGAAGTGCCATGTACAGGATACACAACAAAAGTGGCATCGCCACCATTCGACATGTTTATATAGGAAGTAGGATCAACCCCGGAATAATGAACTATTTTATAAAATACAATAACAGCGAAAGATTCGTCATTGTTAAATTCCTTACTAGAATATATCCTAGTGTTGGCGCTATCCCTGTTCCCATCACACAGATTGACTTTATCAGAGCTTGAAATCAATCCGCTTTCGGTAATGTATTTAGTACCTAAAGCGCCGCTCGAAAAATATCCATTGCCGGTGTCTTTACCGCCCCAAAACCAATTTGCCGCATTACTAGCGCCAACTAACGCGCCGATCTCAGCGGCCGATCTCGGAAGACGAGAGCAAACCGCGATATTCGTCGAGGTTGGCACAAGCCGGATGAAATTCTTCCTGCCACGCCCGGTTTTTTGTAGGAAAAACGACACGGGCTAACCCGCGCAGCGTTGTGTGATTCGAACAGCCGCACCAGTTGTCAGATAGACAGAAAGCACGTCCCCGGACTCGCGGCATTCCCAATACTCGTAATCACCCGCCTCGATCCGCGACCACTGCGCCGCAGTAAACGAGCCTGGAGTTCCGTCAATCACGTAGACTTCAGCGCTTTCGGCCGCGACCTTGTAAAGCCCGGGCGAAAAGTTCTTGAACTCTTTGACGGTCAGAGCCGTTGCGTAATACTGGACAGAATGGAACTTCGTCGCCCTGGCTCGTCGTTCTATGCTCTTGTCGGCATCTTTCATTTTTTCACCGGTATGAAGATCGACGGGAAGACGTTTCCAGCGGCCGTTCTCCATTGGTTTTGAACCATGTACCCAGGCGCGACGAACCAGCGATAGAGCGGGAGAGCGCGCTCCGAAGACCCCGCGAAATAGCGACCGTCAGGGTACTGTTGAGGCAGCCAGCTATTTTCCGCAGCATCGCGAATCACTCGCCAACTGGTGCCGCCTAGTCCCGAGAGCGACGCGATCCTAGATAGGTTGTCGCCGTCTTTCACTCGATAAAATCGTCCCTGCGTTGGCGTATCCAACGGATCGTCGCCACGAGATCCAGGGCCAGCTTTGGGCTCTGGTCTTGGCTCTGGGCCTGGGCCTGGTTTTGGCTCTGGCTTTGGCTCTGGCTTGGGCTCTGGCTTGGGCTCTGGCTTGGGCTCTGGCCCTGGCCCTGGCATTGGCTCTGCTTTCGAGCGCTTCGACCACGCGAGAACGATCACGCCGACGATCGCCGCGACTACTGCAGCGGCAGGATTCATCGACGCACCCCAAGGTTCGTCAGCATCGAGGGACGCGACGAAATCGCCGCCGGTCGAATGGCCGCGACGAACGAGTCTTTCACCGTCATCGGCCGCGCCTCGACTTTTGGCGCAACAACAACGGGTTTCACCGCCACTGGTGCCACAGCTCGAGCCTCGACTTTCGGCGCAACGGCAACGGGTTTCGTCGCCACTGGTGCCACAGCTCGAGCCGCAAGAGGTCGAGTTTCGACTTTCGGCGTAATGGCAACGGGTTTCGTCGCCACTGGTGCCACAGCTCGAGCCGCAAGAGGTCGAGTTTCGACTTTCGGCTCGACAGGCTTTGCGACGATGGACGGCATCATATTTTGCTCAGAAATCGACGCCGCCACGCTGGAGAACGATCTCGGAGGCTGTACCTGTACCGCAGCACTCACCGCGCGATCGTTGTTCGTGGTCGATAGCAGCGATGACATAGACTTTGTACTTGCGCCCATAGCCGTAGAGTTAGAGGTGGACGCCGCGATTTGCGCCGATCTCGGAGTGCCAGCGCTCAGAGGCATATCGAGAGGAACCGACTTGACTACCATCTTAGACTCCGGCAGCTCAACTTTTTCGTCCCCTCGTTCCAAGGATCCGAAGCCGATCGCGTCAACAAAGTTTTCCATGAGAGAGCGCGAGCCAAACGGCGCCGGTTCAGAGTCATCCTCTTTGGGCGCGATGATAGGACCGGCGATCGAGATGCCACCATCGCCGCCACCGAGCCCGCCATAGAAGCCATCACCACCTCCAACGCCAGAGATAGGGCCCTCGCGAGAAGCAAAGATCGGCTCGTCGGATTGATCGTCATCGCGCTTTGCTACGCGACGGCCGAGCAACCAGACCACGATCAACGCGCCGCCACCAATAACAAGCCAGTTCATGGATTCACCTCTGTTTTGTCATCGCTCGTGGGCTCGTCCTCGTGCTCGCGATCCTCGTCATAGGGATTCAAGTCGAGCGTTCTTGGAGGATCGCGGCGCATTTTCCGCTTCACCCTGATAGCAGCAGGCGCGTCACTCGCTCGTGAAATTTCTTCCACTTCCGTTCTTGGGCGCGAGCCTTGATAATAGTGATTATGAATTTCGGTTTTGGTCCCGCTCGATTCATGCTCACGATCCACAAGGCCGCCCAAAAGCGCCGCGCCGCCACGCTTGCCGAATAGGCCGAGCGCCAACGCGATCACGCCCAACAACGGTAGGAGAAAAGGAGGCACGATCAGACGGCCCGTGTAACGTCGAGAACAACCGAACGAGCGGCGCGATCTTCTGGGCTCACCGCGAGACCAGCGGGAACGCCGGAGACGAGCACAGAACACCCGCGGCCCATGGGAGCGATCGCGAGATTCGAGTAATCCGAGATCACGTTTCTGATTTGATCCTCGGGCACACCTTCCAACGCCAACGACGTAGCGATCAGGCCAACCTCGGGCTCAGAAACCGTGTGATAGAGATACCTGACGGCCGTCGTTTGTTGCTCGCGGGCTCCCCACACCGAGAAGCGCCGACCCGAGGGAGCCAAGTGCGGCGCAGCGCCTGGGACTAGCAGAGTCACGCCATCATCGAAATACAGCTCGCTCTTGTATTCCTTCCAAATTTCGGAAATTTCATCCAAATTCTGGCCGGAAACAAGCTGCTGGACCACTTGGTCATCGACCGTGAGACGCGGTTCGGTGGGTGCCGTCAGCGTCGAATACGCATCATCGAGCACGCACAGCGCCTGAAGCGCCGTCAAGCGGCCATCCGTTGCGAGATCATAGGTTGACTCGTTGCTGTTGACGGCCTGAAAATTGCTGGGGCAATAGGCGATCGGCTTGCTCGTGTGAGCGCAAATCGCGTACACGCGCAAAGTCGATGCGGTTGTGCCAATGATCCAGTTGCCCATGAGCGCGGATAGCACGTTCAACGTGCCGCTGAAAGACGACTTGAACAGCTCGCCAGGAACCGCGCCAGCTAAGGCGCTAGCGTCATCAAACGCGCCCTGATTTGCGAAGAACCCAGGAGCAAGCGGTATGAGATACTTTGTCCGGAGCGCCACGTCTGAAGCGCTTGTGCCGATATCCGCGATATGGGTCAGACCGCCCGCGTTGTAACCGTAGTTACCGCAGCGCCCAAGATAGTTGATGAGATCGCGGCCCGCGACTTGCGTGCACCACGGACCACCGGGCATGGAGAGAGTGATCGAATTGAGAATGTTCCAGGCATACGACTTGGTCAGCCCTGCCGCAGCCGATGACTCTTTGACATAGCCCTCAAAGCTCAAGATGAGGCCAACCACGTTGCAAAACTTGTTGCCGATTTTCGTTCGGAGCGACTTGCCGTCAACTTGCAAGGAATCGCCCAGGACGACGCTTGATTTCTGACCGATCTGCTGAATTGTCTTGAACCACCGCATGAATCACCGCCTTGTTTGACCGCCTGGGTCGTTTTACTTGTTGAAAACGGCCTTGAGCGAAAACAAGCCCATGGCGTCGAGCAAATAGAACGTGCCACCGATCATCCCGGCGATGCTGGCGATTCTCATGAAATTCATTTGTCAGACTCCATTTTTTTGTGCGCCGTAGCGCGATTGAACAGTTTTTGGTTGTGCCAGATCGTATTGTGCCACCTGGCACAATCCGTGTCAAATAGAAATTTACAGGCTTGTTTTAACCGGAGATCGCGTCCATCGGAGCCAACGGAGGCATCGCAGAGCCAGGGGGGTCGAGCACCACAAACTCATGCAACTTCAGCTTGTCTATGATTTCCTCGGAGTTCTCGTTGACTTCCTGCACGAGCATTCTGTGATTCGCGGCACCATTCATTCTGCCAGCAACGACGGTTCTGATCTGCGTTCGGACATCAAGATTGATGCCCGTCCAGGTTTGCGAGGCTACGATGAGACAAACTTGACGCTCGACACCATCGCGATCGGGCAAGTGACGGCCCATGGCGGCGATCTTGACGATCTCAGGCATGCAGCGCCGCTGCTTTGGGGCGAACAATTGGCACTCATCGACGATGAGAACGCAATCGCCCAAAGCGACGGCGAAATCAAAGACCGGCTTATACTTCGGCGCATCGCTCTGGTCAGCGCCAAAACAAAAGACATTGACGCGAGGCACAAAGCCGCGTTCGTCCAACGCATCATCGAAGTCTCGCCACGAAGTCCACCTGGGCCAGCGCGCTGCCTTCGCCACGTCGCGAAAGCTATCTGGTGGATCGACTATCAGCACAGAAGAGACCGTGCCCATCCTCGCCTCATAGGCCGCGCGCCTAGCCAAGAACGTAGTTTTGCCCCACGCCTTGCCCGCGAACACGCCCTCACAGAAGTACATGCGTTTCACGCCACCACCCCCGGCAGATAGCCCGCCTTGGCGAGCACAAGCTTGTCAGATTCCCAAGTGCCAGCACGCTTGCTACGCAGCTCGGCCGCAGCCGGTGTCACGCATGCCAGCGCCGCGAAGCCGAACGATAGCCAGACCATCATTTGATTGTCGGCAAAATCGTAAAACTTCGACAACTCCGCGATCGCTTCACCGAGCATCGACAACTCGTCATCTTTGGGCCTGCACTCGACGCCGAGCAGCGCAGCAGGCGCACCGTACAGCCCCTTGGCCAAAGCCTTGCCTTGAACGCTGGAAATTTTTTCGGCCGCAGTCTTAGTGTCAAGCATATGGGTTGGCTCTTGGACGCGCAGCTTTTTTCCATATTCCTTATCGTATTGCGCCGCCAACTCGGTTTTTCTCTTAAATATAGCGGTCTCTTCTTCCTTGATTCGATCGAACGCCGCGTGCAAATTTTTTATCTCGGACGCGGGCTTGCGAAACTCGACCTCTCCAACGACCTGACGATCGGGATTGCGACGCGGAGACCCGTCGATTTTTCTTGGTCTGCCACGCCGCATAGGCGAAGACTCATCGCCTGATTTCACGGGTTCAACGCGAAAGGTGCGACGAGCATCCTCTGTGATAGGCCCGCTCGACTTTGGCTCGACTTGTGGATCTCTATTCGCTTCTGTTTTCGTCGTTTGTTCGTTTTCCATCTTTATAGTGCCTCCACCTCGATTTGTTTAGTTTGTACTCGTCTAAACCCGGTAACCCTAAAGTCAATTCTGCCACGACGGCAGCAAAATGACGTTCGTTCAAACCGAGCCTTAGATCCTCGATACGCTTACCGGCGTTTTCGATTGCCTTGTTTATATCGTTCACCTGCTCGACTGCGGCGACGGTGTCTTGAAACGACCAATCATCCCAAGATTCTTGAACGCACGTCCAAACCTTGCTGGTAGGCCTATCTCGCCGCTGTTTTGGACCTCCTTTCGTTTGGGGAGCGAGCCTAAATTGATCAGTCGCCAACCGCCAAAGAGCGCCAGCCCGATCTAGGACCATGTCTGGCGTTGCATCGCGCCCGTTGACCTCACCTATCTTGTGCTCGCGTAGCCACTCTCGAGAAAACCGGACCTCGACACGAATAACGACGCCATCACCCCATGGTTTCCACCCAGCTTTACGCCACTTATCGCGTAACAGAGCGCCAGTGTTTCCCTCAAACTCGATATCCTTTCGATAGATCACAAGCTGAACTCCAGAGCGAGCCCCAAGATAAAGCGTTGTGTGATACTGCCCGACCACCGATGCCGTAAAAGGCTCCCCAGACTCATCGCGCTGTAACCGATCTGGACCTGTCTCGAATTGCAGGCGCGAGGAGCGCGCCCTCGACACCCAATTTTCACGAACCCTAGGCATGGAACCGCCACAGATCAAATGCTCATACTTCTTCGGAGACATCGCGAAGTCAGAAGCAAGGTCAAGACGCCCACAGATGCGCGCAGCGTCAACAAGGCCTAGCGCATCCTCGATCCGTGTAAGAAGATCGACAGCATCAACACCCTTAGACCACGCATGCCCCTGAATTTGAACCTCGACTGGGTATTGCTCAGGCACCCCGGACAACTCCGCAGCGTCGGACCACTCGGCACGGGGATCCGTCACCTTGATCCAGATTCCTTCATCCGAACAGATCCTCGAAATCGAGCTTGCCTTTGCGAGAGTCAACCGCCACGCAATGCCGCAAGAGGCAACCTCGAGCCCGTCCGGCATCATATCCCAGGCAGCCATAGAACAGCGCTTTTTGTAATAGACCGTCAACCAATCTGGAGAATTATTAAGCAAGAGTAAACCAAACTTACTCCGACCAGGAATATCCCCCCGACAACCTTGGGGAATATCCTTCTTCATGCCTACCCGTTCGACGCGTAACGGGCCGGTGTTACACCCCCGGCCCGTTGACTAGCTATTCGAGGTTTTTTGACTAGATTGCTCTCGACGTTCAAACACTCGCCAACAAACGGACATTGACCAAATCGCGCTCGCCAGACCGCGCCGATCGAGCAATCACAGATCGGGGTGGGACTCTGTCCCCCCCGGCCCCCCTGGGTGGAGGCATCCGAGAGGGGACCGGGCTCAGGCTCGCCGCAGAGTGCCGAGAGAAGACCTGCAATTGAAACCTTGCGACCCATCAAAATGGCACCTCGTCAGGATTGCCGTCTGTCGGCGGGAAGTCTTTAGGAGCAGGATCGAAGCCGGAAGGTGAACCTTGATCGCTCTCGTCCTCCGCAAACAGAAGAAGATCGTAGTCAGGGGCCTTTGAGTTGCCCTGTTTATCATGCGATCTAATGACGAACTTGTGCCCTCTGGCACTGTCTAGGACGAGCGCAGCCGGAAGAGTGAACGAGCCAGAGCAGATGCTTTTGCCCGGTAACTTCGGCCGCCACAGCCCGCCCAGATTGATTGGAAATCCCATTTTACCCTCACTTTGAAGCGCCACGCAGGGCCCAGGCGTCATTGCCTAGGCAAAAGGTGGAGCGTTTCGAGAAATAAAAAGACCTCCCCCGCCCTCAAACAGGACGGGAGAGGCCAGGGAGCGGGAGGGTAAGATCCGCTTCCCTGCGGCTCACCTTCACCCGGCCCCCTCTCGGTCGCGCCAGCACCACCCAGCGCGGAATCGTTCGCGGAAGACTGTGAGACCGCGATCGACATTCTAACTAGTCGATTTTGCTCATCTGCTACGCCATTTGTAGCGAATGCAACTGGACACATCAAAGGGCCGCATCCTTTTCGCGAACGGCTTTGATCTTTCGGATCAACTTTTCGACCGTTTCAACCGCGTCTTTCAACTCGGTTTTTCGAAGTTCCTCCAACGCCGATTTCAGGTGGATAGTGGAATAATAGAGCGCTATGCCGCGAACGGCGCTTTTATATTCCTCGGTCGCCTTCACTTTTTTTGTATGTTCCCTTTTGTTCATGTTTTGCCTCTAAAACGGAACATCAGACAGGTCTCCCAGCTCACCCGACCCATCCACGTTATTGTCCCTCGGATTCAGTTGTTGAATGAGAGCGTATTGCAGCTTTTGCGCCTGGTCCTTGCGACAGGGATGTAGCCACACGAGGCAATCGCCGCGATCGTAGACTTGCCCCGTGGTTCGAGACCAATCGGTTTTGGTAAACTTGTTTAGCTTGTCCCGCTTCCATCTTTGAAAGTGGCGCACGAGCGTCGCTTTCAAGCGGCCGGTATGGCTTTCGCCAACGTAGAGAATCCGACCCCGCTTCGACTTGATGACGTAGACGCCGCTTTTTCCAGTGATGCTTGCAATCCATTCAGGATACCGATCGCCAGGGTGCCCGCCGATCTCACGAAACGTCAGGCGCATGGCTTGTCAGCTTTCTGTTTTTCGGCTGTACCATGGATGATGAGCGCGTTAGCGTAGCGCGCTTGATTCGTCGCCGCTCGTGCCGTTACCTCGGACGCATGCAACCATTCTTGTGCTTCGCGACAACAGACGACATAGGCCGCTTCACCGAAGAGAAGCCCCAGCTCCGCGCCGCAGCCCATGCACTTCGTTGGAGGTCGCTCGTTTTCATAGGTGGAGACCCATGCCTGGGACCAATCGCAGCGAGTACAGCAGAACACTTTGACTTCTATTTCATCGGCAGATTTCATCGCCCAAGCCTCAAAAATAATTGCCCAGCTCGAGCCGCATTGGCACCAGTGCCAACCGAAGGAGTCAAACCGCTGGCCGCAGTGTTGACGGCGGCTCGAGCCGGGAAAGAGCGACGAAGGGACCGAGATCCCATCGGGCCATCGGGATAGAGCCGAAGGCACTTGCAGCCACACTCGCATTGTACGATTATACACCGCACGGGATGTTTTTGTGTTTCCCCGCAGGCAGCGCAAACCCAATCACACAAAGGACATTCCATCGAATACCCTCCGACTCGATCGATCGCCACGTTGTTTGGATTTTCGCGAGGTGCGTTAGATTATACGATCTGGTGTCGCATAATACATAACCTGTCCCAAGCGCCACGACTATCGACCGAGTGTTTTCAAGGAGCCAACCACTCGGCGCGTTTGCCGTGTGGCGCGAAATGAAGGCTACTGTGAGGCAAGCGCCCTGTCAACCTTGCGCAGTTTTTTTGTAGAACGCAGCAGCGTTCTCCACTTGCGAAGGCAGGTTTCCGAGATTCCCAGCCAAAAAGCTTGGCTCAAAAAGTCGAGGTGCTGGACCTCGGCTAAGAGCAGCTCCAAATAGGCGAACTTCTGCCGCTCGATGAAAGCGACGGTATCGATCCGCTTGCCCTCGCGCAGCGCCTCTATTGCCGCATCAAGACTGTTAGGACTGGCAACGAGCGGCGGAACTGGCCGGAAAGGCCGACGAGCTGTGTTCCCTTCTTCCATGTTGTACCCTCCTTGTTTCGAGCGTTGAGAGCCACAAGTAAGACGCACTAAAATCGCCGGGATTCTGCTTGCCAGAAGGATTTGAATCAACCTAATAGTCGTATCGTCCGAACAAAAGAGCGGTTTTTTCAGCTCAAACCTAGCCCAAGCGAAGGAGCCAAAATGAAATCTAAAACCGAGTACGAACGAATCATGGAACTAATCGGAAACAACCCAGGGCATAAGTTCGAGTCGGACGAAGACGCGCGAAAGTATTTTCGGGTGAAAAACATAGAAAAAATGTTTGGCGAATGCAGGCTTTCACAATGCGATCTCGACGCCCTTTGCGAGTCCGTAATAGAGGAAAAAGATGTTTGGTACGCCGACCTATGGGAGACCAGCGACCCCGAATGATAGCTTTTCGCGATGAGAACTGCACCCCACTGGCCCCCCTCACCAGGGGAGAAAAGTAACGGATATGACAAAGATCATGTTCTTTTCATTTAACCTGTGCATCGCCACGTTCGCCCCCCTGGCTTGCCAGCCCCCCGATGACCCCCAGGAAGACACCGACACGACCCCCGAATGCGGCGAGGATGAGACAGCGGTTGTCCCATGGTGCGAAGATGCCGACAGAATAAGCTTAGAATTCCTTTGCTTGCAATGCGGACAAAAAGACGCATGTGAATATGAATTTGAGCTTGACTTTACTTGCGATCATCTTTCCGCGAACTATGGCAAGCTTCGAGACTGCGTCAGCAAAGAAGACGCCGCCCATTGTCAAGCGGAAATGCTAAAAAACGCCTGTGAGGAGGAAGTTTATCGATGGTGGAAGGAATGTTCTGCTTTCAGTCTTTGATCGGGTCTTTCAATGAGCCCAACTGGCTCTTTACCCGGTCGCCCATGGACGCAGCAGAGCCGATCAGATCGTCCGCCCAATCCCATTGACGCCGCAAGGCATCCACTTGGGTTTCAAAGGTGTCCTTGGCATCATCTAAATACTCGGCAGGAAGGTTGTCGGCCACGCCGTCCAGATAGCGAGTAAGCGCCGTAGGGAGGTTCGCCGCAGCCGCTACCTCACCGACGAGCTTGTCCGCGTCAGCGAACCTGGCGATGTTTGACGCAGTAGCCGAAACGTCCTCGATCAACGCTTTCGCTTCAGACCAAAACGCGCCGCCTAGCTGCGATTCGAGAGCTTCCATGATCTCTTCAACGCCCTTGCTCAGCCATTCAGCAGC
>Ga0209450_10000877_pt1 | contig 15097 bp, 13 predicted proteins | sample FrelakmetLWP11LW_FD_187149 | JGI IMG/M metagenome (GOLD analysis project Ga0209450, IMG submission 187149) | Freshwater lake sediment microbial communities from the University of Notre Dame, USA, for methane emissions studies - LWP11 LW (SPAdes)... | ecosystem: Environmental > Aquatic >...
CCGCCCGCCCGATCATACGGCCCGCAGCGCGCAGCAGGCCGACCGGGAACGGCAAGAGCCGCGCTCTCCGATGCAGCGCCTCGGCGATGCGACCCACGAGTTCCGGGGTCGACAGATCGTCGCCGTCGCAGAGGAGCCAGACCCTGCCAGACGCACGCGGATGTTCGAGCACGGCGGCCACGAAGCTGCAGAGGTTCTCGATACCGACGAGGCTGCGTTGGTTGTCGATTGAGCCGAGCGGCAGCGGGAGGCCGCTCTCGACGAGCCGCACCAGGCGCGCGACGTTCGCTTTGACTCCGGGGCCGTAGACCAGGGGCAAGCGAACCACCACGCCTTCGAGCGACGAGGACTTGCAGACTCGCCACAGGGCCTGTTCGGCCGCGAGCTTGGAGCGCCCGTACGCATCAGCCGGGGCCGGCGCATCGCCCTCACGGAACGGTTGCTGCTCCGTTCTTTCGCCGTTGACCTTGATGCTGCTCAGGAACACGAGCCGCCGCACGCCACGGTCCGACGCCTGCTCTGCGAGCCGCGCCGTTCCATGCTCGTTCACCCTGGTGAATTCGGCATCCTCGCCGCCGCGCATCACGTGCACGTGCGCCGCCGCGTGAACGACGTGTGTCGCCTGCTGCAGTGCCGCCGACCAGTCTGTCGCTGGCCCGATCTCGCCCACCGCAACGTAGCGCGCGCCCTGCACCCGAACCGGTTCCGGCGGCAGCGTGCGCACGGCGGCGGTCACGCGCCAGCCCTGGCCAATCAGGTGACAGACGAGGTGCCGGCCGACGAATCCGGCGGCGCCGGTGACGAGCACCCGGCGCACGGCAGCGGAGTCCTCACCGCCCATGTCGCAGGACCTCCAGCAGTTTCACGGGGAAGCGCGCGAACAGCTGGGGGTAGCTCGTGCGCAGGCCATGCTCGCGGCAGGCGCGGCGCATCTCCCGGGTGATGGTCCACTTGGAGCGCCACCCGCTGTTGCTCAAACCTCCGCGCGGCATGCGCACCAGCACGTCCGGAAGGTAGGCGTAGCGAACCTTCTGTTCCGCGAACAGGCGGATGCAGAGCTCGAAGTCACCCGCGATGCGGTAGCTCGCATCGTAGCCGCCACAGCGCTCGTAGGCATCGCGGCGGATGAAGAGCGTGGGATGCGCCGGCATGAATCCACACGCCAACCGCGCCGGCGTGAACGAGCTCGAGCGATAGTGGCGCAACACCTTGTCCGGGTTCGCCGGATCGACGATCACCACGTCGCCGAATGTCGCCTCGACGTCCGCCAGCGCGAACTGCGCCGCGATCCTGCGCACAACGTCGGATGCCGTGTAGGTATCGCCGGCGTTGAGGTAGCCGATGACTTCGCCGGTCGCGAGCTGCAGGCCCTTGTTGAAAGCGTCGTAGACACCGGCGTCAGGCTCCGAAACGAGCCGCGCCACCCGGCGACCATCGCGCCTGACCACCCCGACCGTGTCGTCGGTGGAGGCGCCATCCACGACGATGTGCTCGATGTCGGGGTGGTCCTGCTCCTCGACCGACGCAAGCGTGGCAGGCATGTCCCGCGCACCGTTGCGCACCGCCGTAATGATCGAGACCATCACGCGCGGACCCGCCGGGCCACGGCGTAGATCTCCAGCAGCCGGTCGAGGTTGCGCGACGGCGTGTACTCGCTCTCGAAGCGCCGGCGCGCTCCGGCGCGCAGCACGGCACGCTGCTGCGGATCCTCCCACAGGCGGCGGACCTCGGCCGCAAGCGAGGCGGGGCACGACGCCTCGAAGTGCCTGCCAGTCTGCCCGGGAACCACCAACTCCACGAGACTGCCAATTTTCGAAGCGATGACCGGGGTGCCGCGAGCGTACGACTCGACCAGCACCAGCGGAAAGCCCTCGAAGCATTCCGAGGCGATGACTTGCAGGTCCGCGCGGCCGATCAGGTCCAGCACGACGGAGCGCGGCTGCATCCCGACAAAATCCACCGGCAACTGTTCTCGCTCCGCCACGGCGCGCATCTCGCCGAGCAGCGGCCCGTCGCCCACGACCTTGAGCGGCACGTCGCGGAGCTGGCGCCACGCCTCGAGCAGCGTGCGCACGCCTTTCTCCTCGGAGAGGCGCGCGGCAAACACCGCGTACCCGCCGCCGCCCGGACTCGCGGGGCCGGTCGAATCAACGTAGTTCGGCTTGATGAGAATTCGGTCGCGCGGCAGGCCCTCTGCGGCGAACCGGTCGGCCGCAAACGAGCTCAGGGCCACGTACACGTCAACGAGATCGGCGTAGGTCCCGTTCGCCCAGTTCCGGCGCAGCATCCAGGCGACGGCGAGGGAGCCGGCCGACGAGTCACGGTAACAGCTGTGGCGAACGCCGGCCCAGGGGTGACCGGCGGTACACAGCTGGCAGACCTTGCCTTCCCGGAAGAACGTTCCGGCGCAACAGATCAGCCGGTAGTTGTGGAGGGTCTGGACGACGGGCACGCCCAGGTCGCGACAGGCCGCGTACGCACTTGGCGTGATGAGCGGGAACGTGTTGTGGAAGTGCGCGACGTCGGGCCGCTCGTGCCGCAGCAGCCGCGTCAGTTCATCGTACGAACGGTGCGACCAGGACATGCTCACCGCAGTACGCAGCACCATGCCGCGGTCGCGCTCGTCCACGTCGTCGTTGCTCTTGGTGTACGCCACGACCTGGACGCCCGCCGATTCGAGCAGTTCGCGCTCCTGCCGTACGACGACATCCTCGCCGCCCGGGGTCCCCGAGCGGTAGAAATTGTGGACCAGCAGCACTTTGGGAAGGTCCGGACGGCGCGTAAGTCGGCGCGCGGGCGACAGCGCCTTCAGCGTCAGGTCGGGCACCAGCTCGCGATAGATCGCGAGCAGCTGCGCAAGATTCGCTTCGGGCGTGTAGCTCGCCTCGAACCGCGCCCTCGCACCGGCCCGCAGCCGGCGGCGCAGGACATCATCGCTCCAGAGTTCGCGTACGCGGGCCGCGAGCGCCACCGCGTCACCGGGCGGGAAATGGAAGCCTGTCTGCCCGTTCTCCACGATCTCCTCGAGGCTGCCGATCCGCGACGCGATCACGGGCGTCCCGCGCGCGAAAGCCTCCACGATCACCAGCGGGAATCCCTCGAACCATTCGGAGCAGACTACCTGCAGCTCGGCGCCGCCAATGATCTCGAGTACCTCAGGACGGGGGCGCATGCCGAGGAATTCGACCGGCAGACCCTCCTGCGCCGCGATCGCGCGCATCTCGACCATCATCGGGCCGTCGCCGACGATCTTGAGCGGGATGTCGCGTAGCGAGCGCCAAGCGTGCAGCAGGGTGCGCACGCCCTTCTCCTCGGAGAGGCGGGCCGCGAATACGGCATAGCCACCCCCACCGGGGCTCGGCGGCTCAGGGGAGTCGACGAAGTTTGGCTTGATGACGATGCGATCGAGCGGCAATCCCTGCGCCGCAAAGCGTCCCGCCGCGAATTGGCTGAGCACGATGTAGCGATCGATCAGCCCGGTGAACGTCCCGCTGCGCCAGTTGCGGTAGAGCATCCAGGCGACGGCCGCGGAGCCCGGCATCGATTCGCGGTAGCAGCGGTGCCGTACTGCCGCCCACGGCGAGGTCGAGGTGCAGATCTCGCAGACCTTTCCGTCCCGATAGAACGTGCCGGCGCTGCAGACCAGCCGGTAGTTGTGCAGCGTCTGCACGACCGGCACGCCCGAGTCGCGGCACGCCGCGTAGGCGCTCGGCGTGATCAGCGGGAAGGTGTTGTGAATGTGCGCAATCGCCGGACGTTCGCGGCGCAGCAGCTCGCGCATTTCGCGGTACACGGGTCGCGACCAGGCCATCCGTGCGGCGGTCTTCGCCACCTGGGTGACGTGACTCTCGTCCACCTCGTCGTTCGAGCGCTCGTAGGTAATCACCTCTGCGCCCGCACGCTCGAGCAGCGCGCGCTCCTGGCGGAACACCGCGTCCTCGCCGCCGGGCGTGCCCGACCGGTAGAAGTTGTGCACCAGCAGGATCTTCATGCCGGCTCCGCCAGGGCTGCGAGTCGCGCGAAGACGAAGTTGGCCCGCTCGGTCGCCACGAGCGCGTACCCTGCCGCGCGCAGGCGCCGGACCCGCCGCCCGACGCGGAGCACCGCCAGCGGCGAAAGGGGCAGGTGAAGTTCGTCAAACTCGACGAGGACCTGCGCCGGCCGGACGCCACCGTCCAGCATTTCGTCGAGCACGGCGTATTCGGCGCCTTCGATGTCGAGCTTGAGCAGGGCCAGCCGGTCAATCCCCCGCTCGGCCAGCAGCGTCGACATGCGCCGCGCCGGCACGTCGATGTGCTCGGTTGTGTGCTGCAGGTTGAGCGCGGAGTGGCTCACGTGGGCGGGGTCTTGCGGGGCATACAGGCGCAGGCTGCCATCCTGGCCCCACAGCGCGGCAGGGATCGCGTCGAAGCGGCCGGGATCAAACCCCTCGAGGACGTACCGCTCGGACCCGCCTTCGACCGCATACGAACTCCCGGTAGCGGCCGCGTCCAGCAGGCCCGCGACATGGGAGATGGCCCTGGGCGTGGGATCCACGCACAGGACCCTCATGCCGAACTTCGCGTTCAGCGCAACATCGAACGAAACATCCTCTCCTGCCCCGGCGCAGAGCGCCACCTGCCGCGGGCCAAGCATGCCGGGACTGCACCACCAGCCGCCGTAGTGCGTCCCGAGCCGCTCAAGCGGCACGACAGCGCGCTCTCTGTACACCGCTGCGAGCAGCAACTGGAAGACCCTGCCGAGGGCGTGGCGCAGCCGGCTCAACGTGCATCCCCGTGCGGCTTGACCGCCTCGACGTACAGCGAGTCGGGCTTGTACTGGTTGCCACTATCATCCACGTCGAGCCCATAGGCGTCCCAACCCGGGATGCGGCTGCGATCGAACGCAACCACCGCGACGTCGCGGAAGCCGCTGGACTCGAGCAACACAGAGAGATTCGCGGCGTCGTACATCCACTGGTGGGTTTCGCCGCGCTGTCGCGCATCGCCAAACACCCGCGTGTAGATCGATCGGCGCCAGCCCTGCAGCGGGTGCGCAGCGGCAGCATCGCGCCTCACGCTCTGCTCCAGCAGTTCGGCGACGCTGTCATCGTGCCGCAGCCGAACTGCCCGCTCGGCGCGCGCCGCCTCGAGGCTCGCGAGATAGCGCCGCGCCAGTAGCTCGAGATCAGGAACCACGATGCGCTGCACGCCGCCAGGCTTCAGGACCCGCAGGACCTCTGCCTGGAACGCCGCGACCCGGCCCCGGTCGATGTGCTCGAGCATGTGGGAATGGTAGACGACGTCGACCGAGTCCGCCGGAAGCGGGATCCCACGCGCGAGGTCGTGCGCGACTATGTTCGCCGGCAAGCTCCGGTAGCGCTGCAACCGCTCACCACGCAGCACGAGCGGCGGCAACCAACCAAGCAGCGCGCTCGAGCGGAAGCGCAGGTAGATCGACCAGTCGATGTTGACCACGTCCGGATGTGACGACGCCTTTGGTCCGCAGCCGAGATTGACGACGCGCCTGCTCATCGGACGGAGCCTGCCCGCAAGCTGCTCGCGAAATCGTCGAGCCGGCCAGCGGCGATCTTCTGCCAGTTAAAACGCTCGACCATCTTGGCGGCACCGGCAGCGCCCAGTCGGGCACGCAGTGCCGGGTCCGCGAGTTCCTCCAGCACGCGCACCATGTCAGCCAGGTCGTTCGTCCTGTAGACCCGCCCGTTGCCCTCGACGTGATCACGATAGATGACGTCGCTCACGACCAGGGGCAAAGCGCAGGCAGCAGCGTCGAGCATCGACGTGCTCTCGATGGTCGGCCACACGCCGATGTCGGCGGCGCGATAGTAACGACCGAGTCCTCTGTAAGGCATGAAATCCACGAGTACGCAGGAAGGGAACCGCGCGATGCTTTCGCGCTGCAATCCGTCGCCGATGAAGAGACCGCGAAAGGGCAACCCGCGCCCGCGCAACTGCTCGATCGCCTGGGCTACGATCAACGCGTTCTTCGCCTCCGTCATCTTGCCCGAGTACACACACACGGTATCCTGAGGCGCGAAGCCAAGCGCGGCACGCAACTCGGCCCGCTCCTCAAGGTCCTTTGCGGAACCGGCCGGGTGGAACACATCGGTGTCCACGCCCAGGTGGACCACCCGAACCTTGCGCCGCTGCACCCCGAAAAATCGCCAGGCGATCTCCCCGCAGTCCGATGTCGGCGCGTAGCACAGTTCCGTGACCAGGCTGACGAGCCGGCCCGGCAGCCATCGAGTCACCATCGATCGCAACCCCGCAGCGCTCAGGAACGGGCGGCGCATGCGCGCGAGCGGAAAAAGGATTGCCGCCGTGTGACTTCCAGTGAACAGGCGATAACCCAGTGTCAAACGGCTGAACGCCGCCTGCAACGGCAGCCACCCGACGGCCACCGACGAGTACACCACATCGGGGCGAAGCTCCCGGAGCTTGTCGTGCAGGCCGACTGCGCGAGGGAACCCCAGAGTTCGGCGATGACGGAGTACATGCACCTGGTAGCCATCCACTTCGCGGACCGCACCCGGTTCGCTCCCCCGCTGCAGGAATCGGCCGTAGGTCTGCTCGAAGTCCGGCAGGTAATGGTAGGCAGCGAGGTCGAGCACGACGAGGTGCACTTCTGCGCCCTCCCGAGCCATGAACCGGGGCAGCATGGTGGTCAGGTAGCCCATGTCGGGCGCGTACGTCTCGGACAGGACGACGACCTTCATCGGTGCTCCCTGATCGATGCACGGAGCGCGTGCCACCCGCCGCCGTAGAGCAACCATGCCCCGCCGGCGAGGCTCTGCACCGCCAGCCAGACGAGCACACGCATTACGAAGGGCAGATTCCCGGAACACCACGCTGCCAGCGCAGCGTACGCTGCCGCACCGAGCCATGCCGTCGCGGCGACCCGCGCGATACCGGCCAGCGGCAGGCGTGCGCGCCGGAACGCCACCCAGACGTAAAGATGGTAGTAGATCGCGCTCAGCACCGCGAACACTCCGATCGCGGCAATGCCCGATGGATCCACCTTGAGCCCTACTGCGACTGCCGCGACCGCCAGCGCGGTGAAGCCCGCCTCGAGGGCCAGCGCGGCCGGCTGCTGCTGATACACGTCGAACAGGCGGTCCAGCCATCCCGTTGCCGCCAGCGTGAGCATCGGGATGGCGAGCAGCATGATCATTCGCCCGCTCGCGCTCCACTCGTCGCCAAACATCCAGGCTGCGAGCGTCGGGGCCTCGACCGCCAGGAACACGAACGCCGGGACGAGCAGCACCGCCGAGAGCCGGACCAGCTGCACCGCCAGCTGCTCGTTCCCCTCCCGGGAGCCGCGCGCCGCCGCACCGAAGAAGGCCGGCCCGAGGGCGGCGTACAGGAGGGAATTCGGCGCCGACGTTACGCGCCAGGCCAGCGCGAACTGCCCGAGCACGCTTGTGCCGGCGACGCCGCCAAGCATGAACTGCGTGGCGCGCTCGCGCACCGTGGACATGAGACCGTAGAGGATCATGAAGGCGGGGAAACGCTGGAACCGCTTGCCGAGTGTCACCAGTCGACGTCGCCCAAGCCCACGCCGCAGCAGTCGGTGCTGACCGGCAAACACGAAGGCGAAAGCCACGCTGCTCGACAAAGCCAGGGCCACCGCGTGGCCCCACGCCAGCGTTCGCGCCGAGGCGGCAAAGATCAACGCACCCGCCAGCTGTCCGGCGATCATCAGTATGTTGAACGCAAGCTGGCTCAGGCCAAGCAGGCGGTACCAGCCCCGGCGCGTGCCCCACGCCACCACCGAGCGCTGCACAGCCGTGGCGACCAGTGCGAGTGCCAATGCGGCACCCAGGCCGCCGACGCCGAGTTCCGCGGTCCTCCGTGGCCAGCCGACCTGCAACACGGTGGCGACGAGCAGCGTGAGCAGCGCCATTGCGACTCCCGACAGCAGCACCACGACAACCAGCACCGCGGCCTCGCGATCGCTTTCGGCAACGACCGCCGCCGACTCGTAACGCAGCCCAACGAACACGCCGGCGACTGCCAGCGCGCCGACGAACAACGTGTAGATGCCGAACTGCTCCGGTCCAAACAGGCGCGTGATCAGCGGCAGCGAGCCCAGCAGCAGGACCTGGCTCGCCAGTGTGCAGCCCCCGAGCCACGCCGCGCTGGAACCGAGCCTCATGCCGTGCCCTCGGTGCCGCACGCGCGTCTGCCCGGACCGCCCGGCACCCAGTCACCCGCCGTACGAGCGGATCGCCGCCGCGACATACACGACCATGTCTCGGGTCATTTCCGGGTAGATCGGCAGCGAAAGGATGCGGTCCTGGTTCGCAGCGGCACAAGGCACGTCTGCGGCCTGCATGCCGAGATGCCGGTACGCCGGCATCAGGGGCAGCGCCACCGGGTAGTGGATCGCCGTCTCGACACCCCGGCTGGCGAGGTGCGCCTTGAGACCATCGCGGTCGTCGGTGCGGATGACGTACAGGTGATGGACGTGCGTCGACCCCTCCCGCACCCGCGGCAGCTCGATGCCGGCGATGCCCGCGAGCGCCTCGTCATACCAGCGCGCAACCTGTCGCCGCGCCGTGGTCCAGGCGTCGAGGTGCCGGAGCTTGGCGGTGAGCAGGCTCGCCTGCAGGCCGTCGAGACGGCTGTTGATGCCCTCCATCTGGTGATCGTGCTTCACCAGCGCGCCATGGTTGGCGAACATGCGGCAACGACGCGCGAACTCGTCGTCATTCGTCACGATGGCACCCGCGTCGCCGTAGGCGCCGAGGTTCTTGCCAGGATAGAAGCTGAAGGTGGCCGCGACGCCGAACGTGCCCACGCGCTGCCCGTTACGCTCGGCGAAGTGGGCCTGTGCGCAGTCCTCCACCAGGTGCAGTCCGCGCGAGCGCGCCAGACCTGCCAGCACCTCGACCTGTGCCGCCTGGCCATACAGGTGTACCGGGAGCAGCGCTCGGGTCTTCGGGCCGATACGCTTCTCCACCTGCGACACGTCGATGTTGAAATACTCGTCGACATCCACGAACACGGGCGTGGCGCCCGTCTGGCCGACGGCCTCGGACGTCGAGATCCAGCTTGCGGCCGTGGTGACCACCTCGTCGCCGGGGCCGATGCCCAGCATCCGGAGCACGACATAGATCGCGTCCGTGCCGTTCGCCACCGAGACGCAGTGCCGCACCCCGTAGGCCGACGCGTACGCGCCCTCGAACTCCTGCACGAACCGCCCGCCGATGAATGCGGTCCCATCGATCACCTGCTGCAGGGCCGCATCGAACTCGGCGCGGTGCGCGAGGTACTGGGCCTTCAGGTCGACGAATGGAATGTGCATGGCCACGGGCTCGCGGGAATCAGAGGCGGCGCAACAGCTTCGCCGGGTTGCCGGCATAGACCCCGCGTTCCTCGAGGTCACGCGTGACAACCGCACCGGCGCCGATCACGACACCGTCCGCGATCCGCACCGGCAGGATCGTGGCATTGGAGCCGATGGAGACGTTGTTGCCGACGGTCGTGGACCGCCACTGGCTACGATCGCCGCGCGCCGGCCCCCCCGTCGCAAACGTGTCGTTGGTGAACTTGACGCCGTGGCCGATGAAGCAGTCCTGGCCGATGCTCACGAGTTCGCAAATGAAAGTGTGCGACTGCACGCGCGTGCCGCGGCCGATCACCACGCCGCGTTGTATCTCGCAGAACGGGCCGATGAACGCACCGTCCCCGATGCGGCAACCGTACAGGTTCACTGGCCGCACGACCCGCACGTCACGCCCGAACTCGACGTCGCGGATGTCCGCGTCGGTGAACTGCGGCGTGCCGCTCATTCCCTGACCCGCCGCTCAACGCGATCGTTGCGCTGGCCGAGGCGGCACAGGCGCGGCGTGAACCGCAGGGGAACTTCCCTGCCCGTCTCCACGGACTCGTAGATCGCCGAGATCAGCTCGAGGCTGCGCCGCCCTTCGAGCCCATCGACCAGCTGGCGACGGTCGTTGCGGATGCAGTCGACGACGTGCTCGTAATAAGCCTGGTGCCCGAAGCCGTACACGTTCGGCGGATTGACCGAGAAGCGCGACATCACGTCGTCGTCGCCGGGCAGCACCGGCTCGAACTGCCAGGTCTTCATCTCGTTCACGGCAAAACCGCCGATCTCGACGGTTCCCTGCTCGCCGAGGATGGAGATCGACCCCTCGAGGTCGCGTGGCCGGGCCGCGGTCGTGGCCTCGATGATGCCGAGCGCCCCGCTCCGGAACTTGAGCACGACCACGGCGGTGTCCTCGGCCTCGATGTCCACGAGCGCGGTCGTGCTCCTGGCGAACACGCTCGCGACGTCGCCCATCATCCACTCGAGCAGGTCCACGTGGTGGCTTGCCTGGTTTGACAGCACCCCGCCGTCGAGTGCCCACGTGCCGCGCCAGGGGTCCTGGTCGTAGTAGGCCTGCGTTCGGCACCAGCGCACCCGCACCGTGCCGAGCACCAGCTTGCCAAAGCGCCCGGCCTCGAGCGCCTCGCGCAGCTTCAGGACCGGCACGTTGAAGCGGTTCTGCTTCACGACGAAGAGCTTGATGCCCGCGGCATCGCAGGCCTCGATCATCGCATCGGCGTCGTCCAGCGTGAGCGCCATCGGCTTCTCGACGACGATGTGCCTGCCGTAAGGCGCAAGCGCCAGCACGTGCTCGGCATGGCGGCCGCTCTCGGTGAGGATCACCAGCACGTCGATGCGCTCGCGCCGGCACATCTCGTGCATGTCGGTGTAGTGCGGTACACGGAACGGTGCGGCCGTGCGCCGGGCCTTCTCCTCGACGACGTCGCACACCGCGGCGAGCTCGGCGCCGGCGACCTGCCCGAGGCCGAGCAGCTCCGAGTGGCGCTTGGCGATGCGCCCGCAACCGACCAGTGCAAATCTGAGCATATCGTCAGGCCCCGCGGTACTTCCAGCGGCGCCACAGTCCCATCATCGGGCCGAGCACCGGGTGGTTCTGCATGTTCGGGTAGTCGGCGTAAGTGTGCCGCGGCAGCTGCATCAGCTGGTCGAACTCTCCGCTGCTGATGCCGAGCTTCTTGGCGACGAATACGCGGTCCTCGGCGGCGAGCCCCGGCGCGTACGGCGGCTGCGCGAGCTCGGCAAGCGCGGCGTCGCGCGCGATCTGGCCGCTCATGATGAGCGTCGAGAGGTGCATGCGTCGTTTGTCGTAGCCGAAGCGCTGCGGCAGGATCCAACCCTGGTAAAAGCGCGTATATACCGACTCGTAGTGCTTGCCGCCGTAATCCACCCAGCCGAAGCGCTCCGTGAGCAGCGCCTTGGCGGCCGCCTTGTCGTACTCGAGGTAGTCGAGCAGGTAGACGTTGCGCGGGCGGTGGAACACGATGCTGCTCACGAGATCCGTGAGCGGGATCACCGGGAAGCTCTTCAGGCGCTTGCCCGTCATGCGGCGATAGACGCTGCGCACATAACGCCCGTCCACGTGGCCCTGGGACCACGCGCGGACGTGGATGCCCTCGGTGCGGAAATTCACGCCGCTCACGATGTAGCGCACGCCGTGCAGGCGCGCCTGGCCATGAAGCGTGGCGACGATTGCGTGGTCGGTGGGAATCTCGCAGTCCGGCACGCCGGCGCGCAGGAACGCCAGCTGCAGCTCTCGGAACTCCTCCCAGTCGAGCACGACCGTGAAGAGGTCGATGCCGAGGCGCTCGAGCAATCGCTTGATGTTGCCGACGGCCAGCTCGGCGTTCCAGCCGTTGTCGAGATGGACGGCCAGCGGCCGCAGGCCCAGCTCCTTGACCTTCCAGGCCACGTAGCTCGAGTCCACCCCACCGCTCACGCCGATGATGCAGTCATAGTCCCGGCCGCGGCCCGCCTCCCGCATTTCGTCGACGAGCTTCGCGAGCGCCGCCTCCCGCTGGGCGGCCGGCAGCAGGAAGCGCCGGCTGTTCACGACATAGCCCGTGCAGTGGTTGCAGACGCCTTCCGCATCGAAGGTGATCGCCGGATCGCTGGTATCCATCACGCAGCGCCGGCAAATGCGGTATTGGGTGTCCATGATCGGGAATGCTTCAGGCGCGCAGGCCCGCCACTTCTTCGGGTGTCGGGAAGCTGATGAGGGGCGCACGGAGCTTGCCGTGCAAACAGAACATTGTAGCGGCCGCGAGTGCCGCGACGCCAGTCTCGGTGAAGGCCGCGCGCATGTGCTCGAGTGTACCTGCGCCCCCGCAGCCAATCACCGGAATCCGCGCGGCCGCCGTCACCTCGGCCAGGACCTCGGTGTTGTAGCCGGACTGCGTGCCCTCGAGGTCGATGAAGTTCACGAACAGTTCGCCGGCGCCCGCCTCTTCCATGCGCCGCGCGTAGGCGACCGGATCGAGGCGCGTCCGCTGTGTTCCTGATCGTACATAGACCTCGTGACCGCCGAGCAGGCCCTTCTTCACGTCCATGGACACGACGATGCTCTGGCTGCCGAAGTCGCGCGCCGCGCGCGTCACGAGGTCGGAGTCGAACGCGGCCGTGTTGATCACTGCCTTCTCGATGCCGATAGCAAACAGGCGCGCGACGTGCTCCGGGCTCGTGATGCCGCCTCCGTAGGCGAGCGGCATGAAGCACTCGCTGGCGAATTCCGCGATGAACTCGAAGTTCGGCGCGCGACCCTCCGCTGTCGCCGTGATGTCGAGCACGATCAGCTCGTCGGCTTCCTTGTCGTTGAAGATCTTGACGGCGTTCACCGGGTCACCGAGGTACACCGGGTCGCGGAACCGCCGGGTCTTCACCAGCGACCGGTTACGCAACTGCAGGCAGGGAATGACGCGGGGCCGAAGCGTGCTCATGCGAGCGCGAAATTGCTGAGCAGCCGCAGCCCGAAGCGATGGCTCTTCTCGGGATGGAACTGCACGCCGTAAATGCGGCCGCGGCGGATGGCCGCTGCGAAATCGTGACCGTAGTGCGCGGTGCCGAGCTGGTGCGCCGGATCGTCGCAGACGACGTAGTACGAGTGCACAAAGTAGAAACGCGCGCCTTCCTCGAGGCCCTCGACCAGGGGGTCGGGGGCCGTCCAGCGGACATCGTTCCAGCCCATGTGCGGCACCTTGAGGCCGGCGGAACCCGGCTGGAGGCGGGTCGTCCGCGCAGGGATCAGGTTGAGCCCCGGATGACTGCCTTCCTCGCTACCCGCCGTCAGCATCTGCATGCCGACGCAGATGCCGAGCAGTGGCACGCGACGCTCGACTGCCTCAAGCAATGGTTGCTCGAAGCCGGCGGCGCGCAGGCGAGTGACGCACGTATCGAAAGCGCCGATGCCGGGCAGGATCAGACGGTCGGCGGTAGCGAGCGCCGCAGGATCGCCGAGGGCCGTTGCTGCGATCCCCAGCTTGCGGTGCATGTTGAGGATCGAGCCCAGGTTGCCGACGCCGTAATCGACGATACCAATCATGTGGTCCGTGGCTCCGCAGCGCCCAGCGGGGCGCTATCCCGGAAGGCGGCGGCGGGAGCCCGCGCGCGAGCGCCACTCATGCCGGCGTCAATCGCCAGCACCGCGAACAGCATCGCCCAGAAACGGCCGTCGAGCAGCAGCGAGCCGGAGAACATCAGGCCGATCAGGTACTGCAGAAGGAGCAGTGCCGGCCACGCTACGCGCGCGTCCGCCAGCAGCACTCGCTGGCCCGCCAGCGCCGCTCCGAGCAGGACCAGCACCAGCAGCACGAGTCCCACGACTCCCGCGGCCATCAGCGTCTCGAGCACGAGGTTGTGCGGGTAGCTCATGAGCCCCAACTCGACGTACGACCGGCCGAACCACGGCTGCTCCGCGAAGAGTTGCCACGCGCCCCGGAACAGCAACATGCGCTCCTGCGACGAGGCATCGCCGAACCCGCCGTAGAAGCGCGACGTGATCTGCGCGTTCGTGCTGGATTCGATGAAGGTAATGGCTGCGACGGAGAGCGCGATGGCGCCGGCGATCAGCGAGACACGCGCCAGCAGGCCGGCCATGCTCAGGCCGCGACGCACCTGTCCCGCCAGCACGTGCAGCAGCGCCAGGAGCAGCGCGGCGACGATCGGCCCGCGCGACACCGAGGCGACGACCACCACGAGACTCAGCACGACAAGCCCTATGCGCAGCACCTTTGCGAAGCCCCGCGAGGTCGCGAGCCCGGCGAGCGTGACAATGAAGACGCTGGCCCCGAGGTGACCGACGGAGATCGGGTTGAGGATCTCGGTGGACAGGCGACTGAAGATCCGGCCGTCGAAGATACCGCGCAGGCCGAGGTACAGGAGTGACGCCAGCGCGATTGCGCCCAGCGCCTCGGTGAGCCGCCGGGCGAGGTCGAGAGTCGCGGTCGTCGGGATCTGGAGGAAGGCGATCGCAGGCAGGAAGCACGAGCCGATGCTGAGCAGCACGTACTGCGACACCGGCATGCCCGGTTCGCCCGGCAGCGGGTCGAACACGGTGTCGAGGAACATGCGGCCGAGCAGCAGGAGCCAGAGCGCGAGCGACAGCAACACCGCCGAACCGATGGCGAGACTCGAACGGCGCAACAGGCAGAGATAGAGCGCAACACCCGTCAAGGCGATGACCATCAGGCGGAATGGGACAGTCACCACCTGCGACCCCACGCCGAGTACCGTCGGCAGCGTCGAGGCCAGCGGAAAACCGACGATCGCGAGGGCGTAGAGCAGCGCCAGGAACTTGAGGGCGGGCTTCGTGGCAAGCGAGCCAGCCGTCGGCTGGCTCACCGCGGCACGCGTCTCATTCGCCATAGCACGACCAGGAGCCCAGCCACGCCGCCGAACACCGCGCCGAGCAGGATCATGGCGCGTTTCCTCGGGCGCACCACGTCGTCGGCGTCCGGGGCCACGGCGGGGTCGATCACCTTGAACGCGTACTGGTCCCGGACCTTGGCGAACATGACGGTCTTGATCTGGTTTTCGAGCAGCCGGTACAGCGCCTGCCTGAGTTCCACGACGCTGGTCTTGGTAAGTTCGGCATTGAGGAAGTCGATGCTCGCCTGGGCCTCGTCGATGGCGCGCTGCCGCAAGTCGCGGTTGACCGCCTGGACCATCAGGTTCGCCCAATTCGCCGCCTGCTCGCGGTCCCGCCAGACCATCGTCAGCGTGACGATCCCCGTACGTCTTTCCAGATCGGAAG
>Ga0209450_10000878_pt1 | contig 15094 bp, 15 predicted proteins | sample FrelakmetLWP11LW_FD_187149 | JGI IMG/M metagenome (GOLD analysis project Ga0209450, IMG submission 187149) | Freshwater lake sediment microbial communities from the University of Notre Dame, USA, for methane emissions studies - LWP11 LW (SPAdes)... | ecosystem: Environmental > Aquatic >...
GCGCAAGCTGCTGCACCCGATGGACGAGCTGGCCGCGGCGGAGTTCCTCATCGACAAGATGCGGGACACCAAGACCAACGGCGAGTTCTTCGACTCGATGAAGCGCTGAGGCCCGCGGGACGGCGGGCCGCGCCGTCCCGGGGTCGCTCCTCCCGCACATGCACGGTTCCGAGCACACGCGCGGCATCCTCGCGATGCTGCTGGCGGTGGCGCTGTTCGCCGTGATGGACGCGCAACTGAAGCTGCTCGCCGGCCACTACGGCCCGATGCAGGTGAGCTTCCTGCGCGGCGCCACCTCGCTGCCGTTCGTGCTCCTGCCGGTGCTGCTGCGCGGCCGGCTCGCTCGCCTCAAGCCGGTCAACGTGCGCCTGCACCTGCTGCGCGGCGCGCTGTCGGTGCTGATGCTGGGCAGCTTCGTATTCGCGGTGCGCGAGTCGTCGCTCGCGACGACCTATTCGATTTTCATGTGCGCGCCGCTGCTGGTGGCGGCGCTGTCGGTGCCGGTGCTGGGCGAGCGCGTCGCGCGGGCGCAGTGGCTGGCGATTGCCGCCGGCCTGAGCGGCGTGCTGCTCATGATCGCGCCGCGCGGCGGACAGTGGGTCTCGCTCGGCGCGCTGTTGGCACTGGTGGCCGCGGTGGCCTATGCGCTGGCCGTGGTCAGCCTGCGGCGTCTGGCGCGCACCGACACGACGGAGAGCATGGTGTTCTGGTTCACCGCGCTGCTGAGCGTCGGCGCCGGGCTGCTGTCCATCCCGGGGTGGGTGCCGCTCGCGGCCAGCCACTGGCCGCTGCTGGTCGGCGTCGGCCTGACGGGCGCGCTCGGTCAGCACTTCATCACCGAGGCCTTCCGCCACGCGCCCGCTGCGGTGGTGGCGCCGTTCGAGTACACGGCACTGCTGTGGGGTGTCCTGCTGGACCTGGTCGTCTGGCACGTGCTGCCGGGCGTCGTGACGCTGCTAGGCGGCGCAATCGTGATCGGCGCGGGGCTCTACCTGCTCAGGCGCGAGACGCGCTCGCGCTGAGTCGCGCCGCCCGGTCGCTGCCAGGCTCACGATGCTCCGCGTCGAGCGCCGCCCGGCTATGCTATGTGCCTGGCCAGGCGGCAACACCGGGATCCAGCCATGACCGCACGTTCCCTGCTGATGACCGCATTCGTCGCCAGCTGCGCGGGCTGTGCGGCGAATCCCGTGGTGCTGCGCTCGACGGGGGTGGGCCCGGTGACCTTCGGCCAGACCCTGGCCGAGGCCGAGCGTGCGGCCGGGGCGAAGGCAGCGGAGCCAATCGCCGACGCTGCCTGCCGCTACGTCGAGTTCGCGTCCCTGCCCGGTATTCGATTTACCGTCGAGGACGGCGTGGTCACGCGCGCGGACGCGGGTCCCGGTGTCCCGAATGCGCTGGGCGTACAGCTCGGCGACACCACGGACTCCGTCGTGGCTCTCTACCCCGAGGTCGCCATGCATCGCAGTGGGTCATCCCTGGGCGGCACGAACCTGGTGCTTGCAGATCCCGGCGGACGTCACGCCATCGTCATGCAGGCCGCCGGCAACAAGGTCATTGCGATCCGGGCCGGCCTGGTCGGTTCGGTCGGGCCGCCGCAGGGCTGCCGGTAGCCGCCGCGAATCCTCAGCGCGTCACCGGGATCCCGGCGCGCTCCCGTTCGATGGCGCGATAGCCGATGTCGCGGCGGTATTGCATGCCGTCCCAGCGGATCGCGGCGGCGAGCTCGTAGGCTTGCCGTTGCGCCGCCGCGACGGTCGCGCCGAGGCCGACGGCGCACAGCACCCTGCCGCCGCTCGTCACCACCTCGCCGTCGTGCAGCGCCGTGCCCGCGTGGAACACTTTACCGGGCAGCCGTGCCGCGGCGTCGAGGCCATGGATGACGTCGCCCTTGCGCACCGTGTCCGGGTACCCATGGGCCGTGAGCACGACGCCGACCGCCGCGCGCGGGTCCCACTCGACGCCGGCCTGGTCGAGCCGCCCGTCGAGCGCTGCGTCGCAGAGCACGGTCAGGTCGGAGCGCAGGCGGGCGAGGATCGGCTGGGTCTCCGGGTCGCCGAAGCGGCAGTTGAATTCGAGCACCCGGGGCGTGCCGTCCGCAGCGACCATCAGGCCCGCGTACAGGAACCCGACGTACGGCGTGCCTTCGGCAGCCAGCGCCCTCACCGTGGGCAGCATCACCTCGCGCATCGCGCGCTCGTGGACCTCGGCGGTGACCACCGGGGCGGGTGAGTACGCCCCCATGCCACCGGTGTTCGGACCCTCGTCGGCATCCCGCAGGCGCTTGTGATCCTGGGAGGTGGCGAGCGGCAGCACGTGCCTTCCGTCCACCATGGCGATGAAGCTCGCTTCCTCCCCTTCGAGGAACTCCTCGATCACGACCTTGTCACCGGCCCGGCCGAACCGGCCTTCGAACATCGCCTGCGTGGTCGCGACGGCCTCCGCGGTCGTTGCGCAGATCACCACGCCCTTGCCGGAGGCGAGCCCGTCGGCCTTCACGACCAGCGGCGCGCGCTGTGCATGCACCCACGCGGGATCGAAGTCGTCGCGGGTGAAGGTCGCGTAGGCCGCGGTCGGGATGCCGTGGCGCTTGAGGAAATCCTTGGTAAAGGCCTTCGAGCCCTCGAGCTGCGCGGCGTTGCGGCTCGGCCCGTAGCAGCGCAGCCCGGCGGCGGTGAATGCGTCCACCACGCCGATCACCAGCGGACCCTCGGGTCCGACGATGGTGAGGTCGATCCTCTCGGCGCGCGCGTGACGCAACAGGCCCTGCACGTCCTCGGCCGCAATGTCGACGTTGCGCACCCCGGGCTCGAGCGCTGTGCCGGCGTTGCCCGGAGCGACGTCGACCTGCGTGACCCGCGGCGACTGCGCCACCTTCCACGCGAGGGCATGCTCGCGTCCGCCGGAACCGATGATCAGTACTTTCATGGTGATACCAGAGGTGCCGGGTTTAACGTTTTGACGATTCTGTTCGAAGCGTTAAAACGTTAAACCCGGCACCTCTCAATGCCGGAAATGCCGCATGCCCGTGAACACCATCGCCAGTCCGTGCTCGTCGGCGGCAGTGATCACCTCGGCGTCGCGCTTCGAGCCGCCCGGCTGGATGACCGCGGTGATGCCGTGCTCCGCGGCGGCATCTAGGCCGTCGCGGAACGGGAAGAACGCGTCGGAGGCCATCACCGAACCGCGCGGCTCGAGGCCCTCATCGCGCGCCTTCATCCCCGCGATGCGCGTCGAGACGACCCGGCTCATCTGTCCGGCGCCGACACCGATGGTCATGCGGTCCCTGGCGAACACGATGGCGTTCGACTTGACGTACTTGCACACGGCCCAGGCGAACAGCAGGTCGTCGAGTTCGCCGGCGGACGGCGCGCGCTTCGTGACCAGCTGCAGCTGGTCGCGGGTCACCAGCCCCAGGTCGCGGCTTTGCAGCAGCAACCCGCCGTTCAGGCTGCGGATCTCGTAGCGCGTGTTGCTCGGTGCGAGACCGCCCGTGACCAGCAGGCGCACGTTCTCCTTCCTGGCGCAGACCTCGCGGGCCTCCGGCTCGACCGCGGGCGCGACGATCACCTCGACGAACTGCCGCTCGACGATGGTGCGCGCGGTCTCGCCGTCGAGCGGCTGGTTGAAGGCGATGATGCCGCCGAAGGCGGAGGTGGGGTCGGTGCGGAACGCCCGGTCGTAGGCTTCGCGCAGGCTGGCCGCGACGGCGACCCCGCAGGGGTTGGCGTGCTTGACGATCACGCAGGCCGGCGCATCGAACTGCCGCACGCACTCGAACGCGGTGTCGGCGTCGGCGAGGTTGTTGAACGACAGTTCCTTGCCCTGCAGCTGCGAGGCGGAGCCCACCGACGCGCCCTGGCCGTCGGTGGCGACGTAGAACGCGGCCTGCTGGTGCGGGTTTTCGCCGTAGCGCAGGTCGAGCCGCTTGCGGAACTGCAGCCCCAGCAGGTCGGGAAACTCGCTCGAGCTGCCGGACCGCGTGGCCCGGTCGAGGTAGGCAGTCACGGCGGCATCGTATTGCGCCGTGTGGGCGAACGCCTTGGTGGCGAGCCGCCGGCGAGTATCGGCGGAGACGCCGCCGCCTTCGCGGTCGATCTCGGCGAGCACCGTGCCGTAGTCGAGCGGATCCACGACGATCGTCACGCGGTCGTGGTTCTTCGCGGAGGCGCGCACCATTGCCGGGCCGCCGATGTCGATGTTCTCGATCGCGTCCGCGAACGTGCAGTCCGGCTTCGCGACGGTCGCGGCGAACGGGTAGAGGTTCACGGCGACGAGGTCGATTGCCTCGATGCCGTGCTCGGCCATCACCGCGTCGTCGGTACCGTGCCGTCCGAGCAGCCCGCCGTGGATCTTCGGGTGCAGCGTCTTGACGCGCCCGTCCATGATCTCGGGGAACCCCGTCACCTCCGCAACGTCGGTGACCTCGATGCCGTCCTCGCGGAGCATGGCGGCCGTGCCGCCGGTGGACAGGATCGTGACGCCGCGGCTGCGCAGCCCGCGCGCGAAATCGAGCAGGCCCTCCTTGTTGGAGACGCTGAGCAGTGCCCGGCGGATGTTGACGCTCACGTTCGGGACTCCGTGCCGCCGCGGCTCAGGCGGAAATGCCGTAATTCTTCAGCTTCTTGCGCAGGGTGCCGCGATTGATGCCGAGGATGTCGGCGGCGCGGCTCTGGTTGCCGTCGGCGTAGTCGAGCACCGCGCGGAACAGCGGTTCCTCGACTTCGCGCATCACAAGGTCGTAGAGGTGCCCGGGCGCGTGGCCGTTCAGGCTGGTGAAGTAGCTGTCGAGCGCCTGCTCGGTGTGCGAGCGCAGCGGAATGCTGCGCCCGGTGTGCGCCGCGGCGGGCCTCGCTTCGCGGCGGCTTCGTGTCTTCTTGCGCGCGGCCATGGGCCCCCGTCCTCTTCCAATGGCGGCCGGCTCCGCTGCGGTCAGGCGGCAGCGGCGGCGGGCGGTGCCTCGAGCGCGTCGAAGTATTCGCGCACCCGCCCCAGTTGCCCCTCGGCCGACTCCACCTGCATCACGGACTGACGGAAGGCCTGCGCCTGCGGACGCTCCCGGCAATACCAGCCAATGTGTTTGCGCGCGATTCTGACGCCGGCCTCCGGGCCGTAGAAGTCGTACAAATCGCGCAGGTGAGCAAGCATGATATCACGCACTTCGCCCGCGCCGGGCTCGGGCGGCACCGGCCGGCCGGTGAGCGCCGCGTCGATGTCGCGGAAGATCCACGGCCGTCCCTGCGCGGCGCGCCCGACCATCACGCCGTCCACGCCGGTCTGCGCGACGACCCGCGCCGCCTTGGCTGCCGAGTCGATGTCGCCGTTGGCAATCACCGGGATGCGCACGGCCTGCTTGATCGCGGTGATCGTGGCGTATTCCGCCTCGCCGTCGAACCGGCAGGCGCGGGTGCGCCCGTGCACCGCCAGTGAGCGGATGCCGGCGTCCTCGGCGATGCGCGCGATGCGCACGCCGTTGCGGGCGGCCGGGTGCCAGCCGGTGCGGATCTTGAGCGTAATGGGGATGTCCACGGCGCGGACCGTCGCTTCGAGGATCGCCGCGACGAGCGCCTCGTCACGCAACAGCGCCGACCCGGCGTCCTTGTTGCAGACCTTCTTCGCCGGGCAACCCATGTTGATGTCGATGATCTCTGCGCCGGCATCCGCGTTGCGGCGTGCGGCGTCGGCCATCACCTGCGGGTCGCCGCCCGCGATCTGCACCACGCGGGGGCCCGGCTCGCCGGAGAAATCGCGGCGACGCCGGGATTCGGTCGTGTTCCAGAGGTGTGCGTCGGCGGACACCATTTCGCCGGCGGCGAGGGCCGCGCCAAGGCGGCGGCAGAGGCGGCGAAAGGGCAGGTCGGTCACCCCGGCCATGGGCGCGAGCAATGCGCGGCCGGTCAACCGGTAGGGGCCGATCGTGATCATGGCCTGTCGGTCAGCCGGGGCCGCGGGCGCAGCGGAGCAGCGAGGGTGATTCACGCAGGCAGACGTCGAGCCGGTAGCCGACCGCCTCGCGGGCTGGGTCCGCCAGCGCCAGTTCTGCCTCGCTGCTCGCGCCGGGAGCGAGCAGTCGCCCGGCCTGCGACGGATTCTTGAGGTAATCCGCCGGCTCGAAGTCGCGGGTGGCGACCGTGGCGCCGAAGCGATCCTCGAGTTCGAGCCGCAGGATCGGGTGCGGCTGGGCGAAGCCGGCACGGTTGGTCAGGCTCGCCCGCACCAGCATGCGGCCCTGGGTGGCGGCGTCATTGCCCCACTGCCGCAGCTCGAAGGCCGCGAGATCCCAGTTGGGCAGCAGGGCCATGCCGAGCCGCTCGTAGGCGGTGCGCAGCGGCGGCCCGACCTGTGGATGCCGCGCCAGGTCCTGCCGGAAATGGTGCACCACCTGGGCGGCCAGCAAGATCGCCAGTGCGAGGCCGCCGACCGTCCATGCGAGCGTGTCCAGCGCCGAGCCCTTGCCAATCGATGCCGCCTCGTCCTCGTCGGCGGGCCGGCGCCAGCGTTGCTCATCGAGCGACACCGGTTGCGCGTCGGGCACGGCGACCGGCTCGGATTCGATCGCAGCCGTCAGTGCCGTTCCACTCTCCAACGACGGTAATGCCTCGTCCGGCAGTTGCCTGGCGAGTTGCAGCTGTTGCGCCAGCGACTCGAGTTCTCGCTCCTCCTGTGCGGCCTCGTCATCCTCCGGGTAGGCGGAATCCGGTACGTGCAGCAGGATCTCGAGTTCGTCGGTGGAGTCCAGGTCCACCCCCCGGGCTGGTTCCTCCGCCAGGGCGTCGCCGCCCATCGATTCACCCTCCAGGGTGATGTCCTCGCCGGGTGCGCCCTCGTCCACCACGACGCTGGTCGGTTCCCGTGCCAGGCCGGGCGGTTCGGTGGCCTCGGTCGTGGTCGGGGGCGGGAACTCCTCTTGCCAGTCGCTGGCCTCGACGAACACGCTCTCGAGGTCCTGCACCGAGAAGTGATATTCCGTGCTGCCACCGGGCGCCCCCGCCGCTGCGGCGCTGGCGGCGACGACGGAAGGGGCCGGCGGCACGTCGTCCGCCGCCGCCGGCGGAATGGAATCGTTCAGACGTTCGAGGGCATCGAACGCGCTGCCGCAGCGTCCGCACCGTACGGTGCCGCGCGCCGCGCGCAGCGCGTCGGCCGTCACGCGGAATCGCGCCATGCAGTCAGGGCACTGGGAATACATCGGTCCGGCTCTATTGTGGGTCGTACGTGCGTCGCTGGCCGGCCAGCAGGGCCCAGCCTTCCCGGGCGGCGGCGGTGGCGATATCAAACCACGGGCGGTAAGCCGCTGTCACGGTATCGACCTGCTCGGCGAGCAGTCCGCTCAGCGCGAGCATGCCGTCCGCCCGGACTGCCTGCGCGAAACGCGGCGCGAGTTCGACGAGCGGGCCGGCGAGAATGTTGGCGACCAGCAGGTCCGCGCTGGCGGCGTCGAGCTGAGGATCGCAGGTGATGACCAGTCGGTCAGCGACGCCGTTGCGGTTCGCGTTGTCGAGGGTGGCGATGAGCGCCTGGGGGTCGATGTCGACGGCGCGCACGCTCGATGCGCCGAGCCGCGCCGCGGCGATGGCCAGGATCCCGGAGCCGCAGCCGTAGTCGACGACCCGGCGGCCCGCCACGTCCTGCGCGTCCAGCCACTCGAGGCACAGCGCTGTCGTGGGATGCGTGCCGGTGCCAAAGGCCAGCCCGGGGTCAAGGTCGATGCGGATCGCATCCGGATCCGGCGCAGGCATGCCGCCCGGGCACACCCAGAGGCGGCGTCCGAAACGCATCGGACGGAAATCCTTGAGCCACTCGCGTTCCCAGGCCTTGTCGGCGAGCGTCTCGAAGCGCGGCGGCGGCGCATCCGGGAACGTCTCCTCGATCGCGCCCGCCAGCGCCGCGGCATCTGTGTTGGCGCCAAACAGCGCCTTCACTACGACCGTTGGCCACAGCGGCGTTGCGCCTGGTGCCGGCTCGAGCACCGGATCGTCGGCAGCGTCCTCGAGCGTGACCGAGACGGCGCCGAGCCCGAACAGGGTGTCTTCGTAGGGGGTCGGATCGCGGGAGCCGATGTCGAGGGTCAGTTGCAGGTGCGGCACGACTGCTTGCGGCTTCGTCTACATTGGGTGCGAATCATGCGGCGGCTTCTGGCGCCCTGTCGGGGTATTTTTCCTGCGGGCAAAGAAGACATGCCCGCTGGAAAAATACCCCGACAGGGCGCTCGATGCGCGGCGCCTGAGCGTCCCGTGAAGAACGGACCGTCATGCATCGTGTCGCTAACAGCAAGGGCCCTGGTCCGTTCTTCACGGGTCGCACGTCGCAAGCAATGCCCACCGGTCCCCACATCAAAGGCGCAGCTGTTGGTGCCGAACCTGGTCGTGCAGTCGCCGCGGCGCGGATCTTCCACCACCCACGATGCCGGGTCCGGTGGGCGCTGCATGCGCCGTGCGAGTGGCCGGTTCCTCCGGCAACTCGCTCAGGCGCCTGGCATCGAGCGGGGTTCCAGGGGCTTTTCCGGCGAGCATGTTTCTTCGCGAGCGGGAAAAGCCCCTGGAACCCCGCCCTGTCACCGTCCGTCGGGCGCTTTGATGCCAGGGTAATGCCGGCAAGGCGCAAGGACGCGGATTACTTCAGCCCCAGCCGCCGCTCGAGGTAGTGGATGTCCGTGCCGCCGGCACGGAACGCCGCGTGCTGGAAGATCTCCTGGTGCAGCGGCACGTTGGTCTTGATGCCCTCGACCACGATCTCCGTCAGCGCGTTGCGCATGCGCGCGATCGCGGCGTCGCGATCCTCGCCGTAGGCGATCACCTTGGCGACCAGCGAGTCGTAGTGCGGCGGCACCGAGTAGCCCGTGTACAGATGGCTGTCGACGCGGATGCCGGGACCGCCGGGCGCGTGCCACAGCTTCACCGGGCCCGGCGACGGGGTGAACCGCTTCGGGTCCTCTGCGTTGATGCGGCACTCGATGGCGTGGCCGCGGATCTGCACGTCGTCCTGGGACCACGGCAAGCGCTCGCCGGCCGCGATGCGCAGCTGCGCCTTCACGAGATCGATGCCAGTGATGATCTCGGTCACCGGGTGCTCCACCTGGATGCGCGTGTTCATCTCGATGAAGTAGAACTCGCCGTCCTCGTACAGAAACTCCAGCGTGCCCGCGCTGCGGTAGCCGATGTCGGCGCAGGCGGCCGCCACGCGCTCGCTCATGGTCCTGCGCTGCTTGGCCGTCAGGCCCGGGGCCGGCGCCTCCTCGACCACCTTCTGGTGGCGGCGCTGCATGGAACAGTCGCGCTCGCCGAGGCAGATGACGTTGCCGTAATGGTCGGCGAGCACCTGGAACTCGATGTGGCGCGGCTTCTCCAGGAATTTTTCCATGTAGACCTGGTCGTTGCCGAATGCGGCGAGCGCCTCGGCGCGCGTCACGCTTACCGAGTGCAGCAGCGTCGCCTCGCTGTGCACGACGCGCATGCCGCGACCGCCGCCGCCGCCCGAGGCCTTGATGATCACCGGGAAGCCGATGTCGCGCGCGATGCGGATGAGCTCCTCGGGCTCCAAGCCGAGCGGGCCGTCCGACCCGGGCACGCAGGGCACGCCGGTCTTCTTCATCGCCTGGATGGCCGAGACCTTGTCGCCCATCAGGCGGATCGTCTCGGCGCGGGGCCCGATGAAGGTGAAGCCGCTCTTCTCGACGCGCTCGGCGAAGTCGGCGTTCTCCGACAGGAAGCCGTAGCCCGGGTGGATGGCGACCGAGTCGGTCAGCTCCGCCGCGCTGATGATCGCCGGCATGTTGAGGTAGCTGTCGCGCGAGGGCGGCGGGCCGATGCACACCGATTCGTCCGCGAGCAGCACGTGCTTGAGGTTGCGGTCCGCCGTGGAGTGCACGGCCACCGTCTTGATGCCGAGTTCTCGGCACGCGCGCAGGATGCGCAGCGCGATCTCGCCCCGGTTGGCGATGACGACCTTGTCGAGCATGCGTGCGGACTCCGCTGCGGAGTGCTATTCGATGATGAACAGCGTCTGGCCGAACTCGACCGGGTCGCCGTTCTTGACCAGCACGGACACGACGCGCCCGGCCTTGTCCGACTCGATCTGGTTCATCATCTTCATGGCCTCGATGATGCACAGCACGTCGCCTGGCTTGACCTCGGAACCGATCTCGACGAACGGGTTGGCGCCCGGGGCGGGCGAGGCATAGAACGTGCCGACCATCGGTGCCGTGATGGCGCTGTCCGGCGAGTGAGCGGGCGCGGCCACGGGCGCAGCCGTTGCGGGAGTGCCGGCCGGGGTGCTCGGCGCAGCGCCGTGGCCAGGCGGCGCGTACGCCGGTGGCGCGGCGTAGGCGTGCACGACGCCGGTCGGATGTCGGCTGATGCGCACCGACTCCTCGCCTTCCTTGATCTCGATTTCGGAGACGCCCGATTCCTCGAGCAGCTCGATGAGTTTCTTGACCTTGCGGATGTCCATGGACGACCCCTGAGCGTAGTTCTTCAGGCGCGCGACGCGGACAGGGCGGCCAGGTACTGGGTCGCCGCGCGCAGCGCGAGTTCATAGCCGACGGCGCCGAAGCCGGTGATGCAGCCCACGGCGATGTCGGAAAAATACGAGTGGTGGCGGAACGGTTCCCGTGCGTAGACGTTGCTGAGGTGCACTTCCGCAAACGGAATCTTCACCGCGAGCAGCGCGTCGCGCAGGGCCACGCTGGTGTGGGTGAAGCCCGCCGGGTTGAAGATGATGAATGCCACGTGCCCCGTCGGCGCCTCGTGGATGCGGGCGATGAGCTCCGATTCGGAGTTGCTCTGGTAGGCCGTGAGGTGGTGGCCCGCCTCGGACGCGAGCTGCGCCATGTGCTCGTGCACCTGGTCTAAGGTGACCTGGCCGTAGATGCCGGGTTCGCGTCGGCCCAGCAGGTTCAGGTTCGGGCCGTTCAACAGCAGGATGTGCGCCATGACCGAAGCCGTCTGCCGGAAATTAGTCGTGAGTTTACCGCCAATGGGCGCTAGATTGCGACCATTGGCGCCGAATCGGCCCGGATCGGCTCAACTTCGCCGTCCGTCGGTCATTCTTCTTCCGCGGGCTGGGGCAGCGCCGCCAACGCGGCGTCGAGTGCAGTTCGGGCGTCCTGCGGCGACACCTCGCCGGCGTCCACCCGGTCGACGGCGTCGAGAATGAGGGCCGCCTCTGCGGCGGTCAACTCCCCAAGATGGGTGGTGACGATGCGGCCCTGGCGGTCGCTGAATACCGTGAACGGCAGTCCGACCGTGGACACGCCGAACGAAGCAGCCGCATCGAGCGCCTCCTGCTCGCCGATCAGCAACGGGTAGTCGATCCGCATCTCGTCCGCATAGGCCAGCACCTTGTCCCGGAAGTCCACGGCGATGCCGATGACCTGAAAGCCCTCGGCCCCGCGATCCCGTTGTAGCTGCAGCAGCAGCGGGATCTCGCGCCGGCACGGCGCACACCACGTCGCCCAGAAGTTCACGATCAGCGCCTTGCCCGGCCAGTCCTGCAGCGCGCGCGGCTGGCCGTCGCGGTCGGCGAGGGTGAATTGCGGCAGAGTGTCGACGAGCCGGGCCGGTACCGGCTCGGCCGGCGGCGCGGGAGCAGCCGCCGGTTGCTCCGGCGGCCGCTGGTACAGGTAGAGCGCGGCGCCGGCGCCCGCGGCCACGACCAGCAGGGCGAGCAGTATGGCGTTCTTCACGCGTCGGGCCCCTCGAACGCCAGGGCAATGTGGCGGCGGAACTCGTCGGCCTGCTTGAAGCCGACGACGCGGAATTCATTCCGCTCGCGGCCCGTGGCGTCGAAGAACACGATGGTCGGCGGCCCGAGGATCCCGAAGTGCTGCAGCAGGGCCTGGTCCTCGGCGTCGTTGGCGGTCACGTCGGCCTGCAACAGTTTGGCCCGCGCGAACTCGGCCTGGACGCCCGGATCGGTGAACGTGAAGCGTTCCATCTCCTTGCAGGACACGCACCAGTCGGCATAGAAGTCGAGCATCACCGGCATCCCGGCCGCGCTGGCCGCGGCGACGGCACGCTCGAGGTCCGCGACGGTCTTGATGCGCGTGAAGGCTTCGTGCGTGGCCTCGGGCGCGTTGCTGCCGGCGCCGAGCCCGGCGAGGGGCTGCAGCGGGTCGCTGCGGCCGGACAGGGCGCCGAACAGCGCGAGCAGTCCATATGCGACCGCGAGCACGGCGAAGGCCGTCGCCAGGGCGCGGCCTGACGCGCCGATCCGCGAGCGCGCGCCGAACAACAGCACACCGGCGAGGATCGCGAGGCTCGCCCACAGGCCGAGGGTCAGCGGCCCGGGCAGGATGCGGCCCAGCATCCACACCGCCACCGCAAGCAGCATCACGCCGAACACGGCCTTCACGCCGTCCATCCACGGACCGGCCTTCGGCAGCAACTGGCCGGCCGACGCGCCGACCGCCAGCAGTGGCGCGCCCATGCCGATGCTCAGCGCGAACAGGGCCGCGGCGCCGCGGAACACGTCGCCGCTCTGGCCGATGACGGCGAGCGCGGCGACCAGCGGCGGGGCCACGCAGGCGGTGACGATGAGCGACGAGAGTGCGCCCATGATCGCGGTGCCGAGCAGCGTGCCCTGTTGCTGCTTGTTGCTGGCATCGGCGAGTCGCGCCTGCAGTGCGGCCGGCACCTGAAGGTTGAACACGCCGAACATCGCGAGCGCTAGCAGCACGAACAGCCCGGCGAACACGGCGATGATCCACGGCTTCTGAAAGAAGGCCTGGGCCTGCTGACCCGCCGCTGCAAACACGGCGCCGGCCACCGTGTAGGTGAGCGCCATCCCCATCACATAGGCGAGCGACAGCGAGAAGGCGCGGCCGCGCGACACCGGCCGGTCGCGCCCGGCGCCGACGATGATGCCGGAAAGGATCGGCACCATGGGCAGCACGCAGGGGGTGAAGGCGAGCAGCAGGCCGGCGCCGAAGAAGGTCGCGAGCACGGCAAGCAGATTGCCGCTGCGAATCCTTTCGGCCAGCGCGTCGGTTTCCGAGACGGGCGGCCCGGCGGATGACGCTGCGTCCGCGGTTCCCACGGCCGACGCGGCGCCGAGGGCGACCCTGACGCGCTTCGTGGTCGGCGGATAGCACAGCCCCGCGTCTGCGCAACCCATGTACGACACATCGAGTTCCAGTTCCGGCGTGCCGGGTCGTGCAGAAACCGGCACGTTCGCCAGCAGTTCCCCGTAGTAAACCACCTGTTCACCGAAATACTCGTCCTCGTGCAGCGTGCCTTCAGGCATCTGCAGGCTGCCCGGCGTGGCCGATTCGCCGACGATCGCGACCTTCACCTTATCCCGGTAGAGGTAGTAGCCGTCGGCGATTTCCCAGCGCAGGCTCACCCGGTCCGGGCTGGTGCTCGAGGCCGAGAACACGAACGCCTGGTCCATGGGCAGGAAGCCGCCATCGGTCGCCGTGCCGCCGCCGAGCAGGCGCTTCAGGCTGAGGTCCGGCCGGTCCGCCACTGGGGCGGTCACCGGGCCAGTCGTCGGTCCCTGCACCGACGACGGCACGCTCACGGTTCGGGTCCACGTGAGGGGCGGGTAGCAGAGTCCGGCGTCGGCGCAGCCTTGCAGCTTGAGGTTCACATCGAAGTCGCGGGCGGGGCCGTCGAACGTCAGGGGTGTCGCCACCATGAAGTTGCCGCGGTAGACGACCTGCTTGCCGAAATACTCGTCCTCGTGGTCCTCCCCGACCGGGAACGCCGGTGCGCCCAGCGTGACGCCCGCCGTGGCCGACTCGAAGCCAAGCCGACTGCGGTACAGGTAGTAACCCGGCGCGACCTCGTAGCGGACGACCAGCTGGCCGTCGGCGATCGAGAGCTCCGGCTTGAACGCCACCGTGGGCGGCAGGAAGTCGTCGGCCGCCTGCGCGGTCCAGAGGGCCAGCAGGCCGATCGCGAGGGCGAGCCGGCGGGCGAGCGTCAGCAAGGGTCGGGTCATGGTTGCGAAGTCCGGGTCGAAGCGGCGACCCACTCGAGGTACGCATGATGCCCGTCGGTGACGGGGAGCGCGATGGCTTCGGGCACCTCGTACGGGTGGAGCGCGACGAGCCGCTCGCGGGCCGCCGCGAGGCACCCCGCGGTGGTCTTGACGATCATCAGCACCTCCTCATCCGACTGGACTACGGCATTCCACCGGTAGATGGACCGCAGTCCCGGGACGATGTTCACGCAGGCGGCGAGCGATTCCTCGACCAGGGCCCGGGCGAGCCGTTCGGCGACCTGGGCGTCCGGGCAGGTGCTCAGAATTACGAAAAAACCTTTGTCGTTCATGTGCTTATACCCGCATCGGTAGCGTTGACCGGGGCATGGCCAAGTGCCAGGGACCTGCGACGAATATCCGGCAAGGGCTTGAAATCGCCGATTCGCCACCTATTATTAGCAGCCGCTCGGGGTGAGTGCTAACGCCTCCCCCTTGGCAGAATTCCCACTCGGCTGAAATCCAAACGGAGTTTGCAGCAATGGCTGACAAGTTGAAGATTCGTCCGCTTCACGATCGCGTGATCATCCAGAGGCTCGACGCCGAGACGAAGTCTCCCGGCGGCATCGTGATCCCCGACACGGCGGCCGAGAAGCCGATCCGCGGCAAGGTCGTCGCGGTGGGCAAGGGCAAGATCCTCGAGAACGGCACCGTTCGCCCGCTCGACGTGAAGGTCGGCGACCACATCCTCTTCGGCAAGTACAGCGGTACCGAAGTGAAGGTCGATGGCGAGGAGTACCTCGTCATGCGCGAAGAAGACGTAATGGCGGTGCTCGAGAAGTAAGCGCCCGCCCGCAACCAACCAACGAATTCCGGAGAATTACTGCAATGGCAGCGAAAGACGTACGTTTCAGCGATGACGCGCGGTCGCGGATGCTCCGCGGCGTCAACATCCTTGCGAATGCGGTCAAGGTGACCCTCGGTCCCAAGGGCCGCAACGCGGTGCTCGAGAAGAGCTTCGGCGCCCCGACCGTCACCAAGGACGGCGTGAGCGTGGCGAAGGAAATCGAGCTCAAGGACAAGTTCGAGAACATGGGCGCGCAGATGGTGAAGGAAGTCGCTTCCAACACCTCCGACGAGGCCGGTGACGGCACGACGACCGCCACGGTGCTCGCCC
>Ga0209450_10000880_pt1 | contig 15074 bp, 14 predicted proteins | sample FrelakmetLWP11LW_FD_187149 | JGI IMG/M metagenome (GOLD analysis project Ga0209450, IMG submission 187149) | Freshwater lake sediment microbial communities from the University of Notre Dame, USA, for methane emissions studies - LWP11 LW (SPAdes)... | ecosystem: Environmental > Aquatic >...
GTGCACGTCCCTTTCAGGTTCGCGGCGAGCCGCCCGTCCTCGATCGTGGCCGCCACGCTCGAGAAGGTCTCCCGCAGGTCCGCCTCCAGGAAACTGATCGGCGTGTGGGACCACGTTCTGACGTCGGAGCCCACTCCTCCTCCGTTCCACGCGAGGTACGACAGCCAGGGTCGCGTGACCCGGCTCCCTTCGAGGGCGAAGCCCACGCCGACCGGCCGGCCGAAAAACGCGCCGGAGATCAAGTTGCCAACCGTCTTCCTCTGCTCCGCAGTCAGCGCGGGCGGGGTCGTCTTGTTGCACTGGATGATGACCCAGACCGGCTTGGACAGGTCGGGCTTGGGCAGCGTGGCGCCAGAGGGTGCGGTCGCCGGCCCGGCGGAGAAAGCGGCCGGAACGGTCAGGCAGAGCGCCAGCAGGCCGGCGAGGGTGAATGGAGCGTGTTTCATGGTGGACATGTCCTTTCGTTCTTGGTTGGGTTTGGTGTTTGAGGTTCAGAGATTTATACCCTCGACTATCGGGTGGCGTTGAGGCGTCGCGGTCATTTCGTCGTCCTCAGGGCATCGGATGTTGTTCTGCATGTTCGTACCTTATCAGTACTGGGCCGTTACGGCCACCGTGCCGGTCAGGCCCTTGAGGGTGATGGTTTCCTTGTCCTTATTGAACTCGGTCCAGGGCTTGCCATTCACCATCACGCTCTTGATCGGCGCGGCCTTGGGATGGCGGAAGCGCAGGATCACTTCCTTGGGCGCTTTGCGGGCCGGCATCTCGACCGTCGCGGAGATCTTGCCGTTGTCCACGTCCGAGACGATCTCGTAGGCCACGGTGCCGAAGCAGGTCGGGGCGTTCTTGACGCTGATCTTCTTGCCCTGCTGGAGCCAGGCCCGCGGCGTGGCGCGGGCCAGCCACAGGGCGCCGCCATCCTCCCAGACCAGCAGGTTGCGCAGACACTCCATCACGAAGGACGAACTGTTGGAGTTGTTTTCTTGGCTCGACTTTGCCACCTCGATGTTGCCGCCATGGGCGTGTTCCCGGAAGTAGTATTCGCCCTGGAGATCCGGAACGACGTAGCCGGCGAAGTTCACCATGAAGGTGCGCAGGAAGTTCTCCACCTCGTCGCGCTGGAAATACAGCGGCGCGATGTAGTTGTAGCCCATCTGCGCCGTGATGCAGGACCAGAAGAAGTCCGGCCCGGACCGCGAGACCATGGTCTCCTCCAGGAGGTCCAGGTGGGCGCTGACCCGGGGGTCCAGCGGGTCCAGGGCGCGGGCAGAAAGCACCGCCGGCAGGGCGCCGATGCCGATGTCCCCCTGCGGGTAGTTTCTGGCCTGGTCCGCCTCGTTCATCGTGCCACGGGTGTAGCAGAGACCTGGCATGTGGGAGCGATAGGTGCCGTTCGGCACCGGCCGCACCGGCGCCAGGGCGATGGAACGTGCCAGCGCGGCGCCGAGCTGGCGCCGGTAGAGTTCCGCCTCGTCGAGGTACTTCTTGGCCGCCGCGGGATCGAACTCCTGCAACGCTTCGCCGAACCGCCGGAGCCCTTCGCAAGACCAGCCGTCCATACAATACCACCACCGGCGCTGGCTCTTGCCCCATTCGAGATCGCCCAGGACATGCGGCGGCAGCAACCCGTAGCACCAGAGATCCTGCCGGTTCGGCGCCTCCTGGAGGTAGAGCGCCCGTTGGCGGATGATCCAGTCCGCCGCCTTCCGCATCCGGTCCGTGTGCTTCTGAAACCATTCCCGGTTGCCGGTCAGGAAGTAGTGTTCGGCCATCGCACCGAGCAGTCCGCCGGTGCCCGGGTGGCTCCCGTCGAATTGATAGTCAATGTCGTTGGTCATGCTCTTGGCGCCGTCCTCGAAGCACCCGTCACCGTCGGCGTAGTCGCCGTCGCCCTTGCTGCCCGGCAAGGCCAACCACCGCTCAAGGTTCTTCGCGGAGGTCTCGTGCGCGCCGGTCGAGTCCATCACGCGGGCCGGCCGCATCACCTCGCAGCCCAGGGTCCACCAGGAGAACGGCCCCTTGAAGTTGATCAGCGAGTACTTGCGCCAGGCATCCATCCAGCGTTGTTCCGGCACTTGCACCAGCATCGGTGGATCTTCCACCTGGCGGTACGGGGGCAGGACCGTGCCGGGAGGCTTTCCGCCCAGGATGATCTTCTGCATGACCTCCTCCCAGGTGGTCTCCGGATGTTCCTGGACCCGCTGGCGGATGCTCTTGATGTTCTTGGCCGCCAGTTCCGCGGCCCATGAGCCGGCGGTCTTGCCGCTGCCCGCCTTCAGGACGCAGATTCCGTGCTCGGGCACCAGGACCGGACCCTTGTTCACGTTTTCGGGCAGGAAGGTGAAGTTGCCCCCTTTCGACCACACCGTCATCTTGGAACTGAGGGTCCAACTGGCGTCAAGACCCGGGAAATACACCAGCGGCACCGTCACGCCCCGGCGCTTGCCACTGGCCGGCGCCGATTGCCAGGCGGTTGCGCCCGTCACCTTGGTGGCCGCGTCGTCCGGCAGGGTGGCAACCTGGCCGGCCTGGCCGAAGTAGCCTTCGATCCGGCCGCTGAAATCCTTCTGGGCATCACCCGGCTGGAATCCCCACTCGATCTCGACATCCATCCGTTTCCAGGTCAATGGACCGAATACCTGCATCGTGGGCACGGCCCAGGCCTTGCCCTCCGGCGCAGTCTTGGGACCCACGAAGACGCTGACCAGGTCTGTGCGCAGCACGCCTTTTTCGCTTGGGAGCCACCACCCACGACTCCAGTTCCAGTTCAGCCACTTGCGCCCCTCGGCCGGATTGCCGGCCGCCAGTTCGGCGGCATAGGTCCAGGTCCGGCCGTCGGCAGACACCTGCGGCGCGGCCAGGAGCCAGTCGGCCTGCAGACCCCACCACCAGTGATTGCCAGAGTAGATGCGGACCTCGACCGCCTCGGCCGGCGGGATGGGACCGCCGTCGGCCGGCCAGCGCAGTTCGATCCGCGAGAAGGGCACCCGGGTCTCCCACATCAACGCCGAATGGAGCGAACCCTTGGGCGCGGGCAGGCGCGTCGTGACGCCCAAGCCCGTTCCTCGCCCTCCATCGCCTTTCAATGGCCGGTAGATGGTGTCCAAGCGGGCCAACCGCCGCGGGATGAAGTAGGCCTCGGGTTTCTCCTGGACTTGGCGGTCGGCCCGCCAGGCGTAGGCCCAGGGCGACAGGTCGGCCGGCTGGCCGACGAGTTTGTCCAGGTCGGCCGGCGTTTCCGGTTTGGGCGCCTCGGCCGCCCAAGCCGTCAGGGCCAGGCCCAGGGTGACGAGTACTGCTACTGACGCTGTCTTGGTGATTGCGTTCATCTGCTTCTCCTTGCGGTTGTTGCCGTGGTTGCTGCTGCGGTTGGGGTTGTTGTTCATGACGTTTCCTTGCTTCTGCTCCGTGTCGTGGACGGCGATGCTGGTCTGCATGTTCATACCTTATCAGTACTGGGCCGTCACGCCCACGGTGCCGGTCAGGCCCTTGAGGGCGATAGTCTCCTTGTCCTTGTTATACTCGGTCCACGGCTTGCCATTGACCCGCCCGCCCCGAAGGCATGCCGTAGATCACGTTGTCTTCGCAGTGGCAACGCCGGGGTGTTGGGATCAAGCCGGTAAACAAACACTGCAGTGCTCCGGCGTGATGAACGCCGCAAGCCGAACGCCTGCGGGCGACGGGCACGGATGACGCCGAAGCGGTATCGCGAACGCTCGTACCTACGCTTGTACGCGCTGGCGGCAATCGCTGTAAATCAGTGGCAACCGCTGACAAGATGACCGGGCCGCAAGGCGATGCGGACGTGGAGGCGGGAATGGCTGTAAGTGCCGCCGCTGGCGAAAGAAAAACGCCGCTGACATTGCCTGTCAACGGCGTGCATCCAGAGCGGGTGATGGGGCTCGAACCCACGACATTCACGTTGGCAACGTGACGCTCTACCACTGAGCTACACCCGCGATTTCAAGGCTGAATTCTAGCGTGCTGGCCGGGGCGATGCAAGACTGTGCATCGGTTCCTCGCCAAGCCGGCCCCGGGGCAGTTTGCCGCCGGGCGCCGGGCCGTGTAGGCTGGGCAAGTCACGGAACTCGATCAACTACTCATGAAACGCTCGGGACTTAGCCTGGTCATCGCTGGAGTGCTGGGAATCGCCTTCTTCCTGGCCACGGATCCGCACTTTGACATCATCCGCTGGTGGCGCTCCAGCAGCGGCGTGGTCGACGCCGCCCACCAGGCCCTGGCCGGCACGGTGGTGGGCCTGGCCGGCTCGCTGGTGGTCCTGTGCGTGGGATTGTGGCTGCTGAGCCGCCGCTAGCGGCCGACACCCGCCCCTCAACAGTGCTGCAGGTAGGCTTGTTTGATCCGCTCCACGTAGCGCGCCTGGTCCGAAGCCCAGTGCTCGGTTGAGAAGATCTCCACCTCGTGGAACCCCGCAAAACCGGCCGCCTCCACCCAGGAGCGAATCTGCCGAAGATTGATGCACCCTTCGCCCATCAACCCCCGGTCATTCAGCAAGTCTCGCGTGTTGACGCGCCAATCGCACAGGTGAAAGCCGAACAGTGTCTTCTGCCGGCCGGCCAGGGCGATTTCGTTTTCCAAGTCCGGGTCCCACCAGACGTGATAGACGTCGCAGGCAATGCCCAGCCACGGGCTGCTCAAGGCTTCGCAGATGACGCGGGCCTGGGCCATGGTGTTGATGGCCGAGCGGTCGGCGGCGTACATCGGGTGCAGCGGCTCGATGGCCAGTTTCACCTTGGCGGCCGCCGCGTGTTCGATGCAGGCGGCGATGCCATCGCGGATCTGCCTGCGTGCTTCGGCCAGGGGCATGCCCGGCACCGCGCCACAGACCAAAACCACCATCTCCGCGCCGATGTTGGCCGCGTCATCAATGCAGCGGCGGTTGTCGTCGATGGCCGCCTGGCGGTCGGCGGCATCGGCGGCGGCGAAGAACCCACCGCGCACCAGCGCCGGCACCTTCAGCCCCGCATCCCGCAGCATGGTCGATGCCTGGGCCGCCCCAACGGGCTCCAGCACATTGCGCCACACGGAGATGCCGGCGATCCCCGCGCGGCTGTAGGCCTGGATGCACTGGGCCAGGTTCCAGGGCTTGTTGGTGATGGTGTGGATGGCGAGGCGGGAGAAATCGTTGGGTAGGTTGGCGGGCATACCAGCTTTCCATTCTCAGAGAACGCGACGCCTCGACGGTACAAGAGAGCTCGCGAAGTCGCAAAGGCGCCTTCGCGAGCTCTGGGCGTTGCCAATCGACACGGCGCCACGGCAGGAAGGCCCTACAGCTCCGGCACCGCCACCCAGCTGCGGCTCTGCCAGCTCTTGAGGCCCAGTTCGGCCAGTTGCACGCCCTTGGCCCCTTCCTTCAGCGTCCAAGGGAACGGCTCATCGAGCGCCACGTGCCGCAGGAACAGTTCCCACTGCACCTTGAAGGCGTTGTCGTAGCTGACGGCGTCGGGCATGCGGGCCCAACCGTCGAAGAAGTTGATGGGCTGGGGAATGTCCGGGTTCCAGACCGGCTTGGGTGTCATGGCCTCGGACTGGATATAGCAGTCTCGCAGGGTGGCCACGGCCGAGCCCTGGGTGCCGTCCACCTGTACCGTCAACAGATCATCGCGGCGCACGCGCGTACACCAGGAGCTGTTGAACTGACAGAGCGTGCCGTCCTGGAGCTGGAAGATCGCATAGGCCGAATCGTCGGCGGTGGCCTTGTAGGGCTTGCCGTCCTCGCCGATGCGCTGGGGGATATCCACGCTGCCCATGGCGAACATGCCCTTGACCGGGCCAAAGACGTTGTCGATGACATAGCGCCAGTGGCAGAACATGTCGATCATCAGCCCGCCGCCATCCTCCTTGCGATAGTTCCAACTGGGGCGCTGGGCCGGCTGGTCGGCCACCTGGCCGGTGAAGACCCAGTAGCCGAACTCGCCACGCACCGAAAGAATCCGACCGAAAAAGCCGCTCTGGATCAACTGCTTGAGCTTGCGGAAACCCGGCAGCCAGAGCTTGTCCTGGACCACGCCATTCTTCAGCCCGGCCTTGGCACACAGCTCGTAGAGTCGCATGGCTTCGGCCGTGGTGACGGCCGTGGGCTTCTCGCAGTAGATGGCCTTTTTGGCCTTGACGGCCATCTCGACAAAGCGGGTGCGCTGCAGCGTGCCCGAGGCGTCGAAGAAGATTTCATTGGCCGGGTCGCCCAGGGCTTTGGCGATATCGGTGGTGTAGCGCGTCACGCCGTGGGCCTTGGCCAGGGCGGCCAGCTTGTTCTCGTTGCGGCCCGTGAGGATGGGGTCGGGCATGAGGACCTGGTCGTCACTGATCTTGACGCCACCCTGCTTGATGATGGCCAGGATGGAGCGAACCAGGTGCTGGTTGGTGCCCATGCGCCCGGTCACGCCGTTCATGATGATGCCGATTTTGCGGATTTCCATGGTAGGTAGTTGGTAGTTTCTAGTTGCTAGTTTCTAGTTGGTAGTAGTGCTGCGGCCGCCGGACGGCCCGAATATCAAAAACAGACTCAGCATCCCAAAACAGCTCGCATGACAACTCCTCAAGGACGGGCGCCCATGCCCGAACGGCTGACTACTTTATCGTCTGGCGCTCAAGGTGCCAGTGCCCCCGGGAAGCAAGTCCAATCAGACAGCGCGCAGGCCAAGGCACAGGTTCGCGACCGTTGCCGTGAACCTGCGCCCGGCCATGCGGCGCACTTTCTGACTGGGGCAGCCCTTAGAGGGCCGGGGCGGAGGCAGCGGCCGACGGCTTGCTTTCGACCGCGCCCTTGCTGGCCAGAACCGCGGCGTGAATCTCGCGGGCCAGGTCCTTGTTTTCAAAAAGGAACTGCTTGGAATTTTCGCGGCCCTGGCCCAGGCGCGTACCCTGGTAGGTGTACCAGGCGCCGCTCTTCTCCACGATATTGGACAGCACGGCCAGGTCGATCAGGTCGCCTTCGTAGCTGATGCCGCGGTCGAACATGATGTCGAACTCGGCATCGCGGAACGGCGGCGCGATCTTGTTCTTGACCACGCGGGCCCGCGTGCGCGCGCCCACGGCGATCTCGGCTTCCTTGAGAGTGCTGATGCGGCGCACGTCCACGCGCACCGAGGCATAGAACTTCAGGGCCCGCCCGCCGGGCGTGGTCTCGGGATTGCCGAACATCACGCCGATCTTCTCGCGGATCTGATTGATGAAGATGACGGTCGTGCGGCTCTTGGAAATGGCCGCCGTCAACTTGCGCAAAGCCTGGCTCATCAGGCGGGCCTGTAGACCGACGTGGCTGTCGCCCATTTCGCCCTCGATTTCAGCGCGGGGAATCAGGGCCGCCACCGAGTCGATGACGATCACATCCACGGCATTGGAACGCACCAGCAGTTCGCAGATTTCCAGGGCCTGCTCGCCGGTGTCGGGCTGGCTGACCAGCAGATCATCGAGGCGCACGCCCAGACGCTTGGCCCACGAGGGGTCCAGGGCGTGTTCGGCGTCGATGAAGGCGGCCACGCCGCCGCTCTTCTGGGCGTTGGCGATTACATGCAGAGCCAGCGTGGTCTTGCCGCTGGATTCCGGGCCGAAGATTTCGATGACGCGGCCGCGCGGCATGCCCGAGCCGCCCAGGGCGATGTCCAGGCTCAGGCTGCCGGTGGCGATGCCGTCGATGCTGGCCTTGGCGTCGCCATCCAGTTTCATCACAGCGCCCTTGCCGAACTGCTTTTCGATCTGTTGGACCGCGCGCGACAGGGCGGAATCGCGCTGCGGATCGGCCGCTCGGGCGGGCTCGGGCGCGCGTTCTTTGGGGGCGGGGGCGGGGGCGGGGGTGGGGGCGGTTGCGGTGGACTTGGCTTCCACCTTTTCGGGGGACTTGGCCACGGGGGCTCCTTTTCCGCCGGGTATGTTGTTCAGCCGGCGACTGGGGCGGCTTGGACGCAGGCCGGCTTTCGGGAGCAACGCGCTCAGCGAAAAGAGCCGCCTGCAACTGAACTCGACGGAAAGCCGCCCAGCATCCGTCCTTGTTCAGTGTGTGTTAGGGTACTATAGCGAAATCCATCGGACCAAACAAGGCCCAAACTAAAAATTTTTTCAGGTCAAGGCAAAACGCGCCACCGGCAGGTATTGAGCCCCTTCGCTCCGCAGCCAGCTCTGCATCAAAACAAACTCATGGACGTCGAACCGCGGCCCCGGCAAATGCATCTCGGCCGCGGCGGCAAGCGTCGCTCGCAGGCTGCCGGGCAGCGGCACGCCAGCCCGTCCGAGGGTCGCGTGGGGACGATAGGCTCGAAGTTCCGGCGCAAAGCCCAGTGCGGCGGTAGCGTCTTGAATGGCATCATGGAGCTGGTGGACGACCGCGATGTCCCCCGTCAGCGCAGCGCCGACGATACGCACGCGGCCCGCCGGTGGGAACATCTCCAGACGCGAAAAGCAAAGCCCGTCGATGCTTTTCTGCCGCACGCCGGCCAGGGCAGCGGTCAGGCTGGGCACATCCGTTTCCGGCATCTCTCCCAAGAACTGAAGCGTCAGATGCAGATTCGTCGGCCGCGTCCACGACACCCGCGCCCGACTTCGCAGCGCCTCCTGCAGTCGGCCGAGGTGGCTCTGCACGGCCGGGGGCAACTCGATGGCCAAAAAGAGTCGCATGAATCAGAACTTCATCGCGGCCTGGAATTGCTCGCAGCGGCGATCAATATCCCCACGAGTGATGCCCTGCAGACCCGACAAGGAGAAATCGCTGATCGTGTAGCTGGCGACGACCGTTCCCAAGGCCAAGGCGCGCTTCAACGCGGCAGCGGAGAAGTCGTCCTGGGTCGCCAGGTATCCCATCATGCCGCCGGCAAAGCTGTCGCCGGCGCCGGTGGGGTCCACCACGCGATCGGCCGGAAAGGCCGGCAGTACGAACGTCTGCCCGCCGCTGCACATCAAGCAGCCGTGCTCGCCCTTCTTGATGACCACAAATCGCGGGCCCATGTCCAGCACCTGGCGGGCGGCCTCGATGAGGTTGTTCTTCTCGGTCAGGAGGCGGGCTTCGCCATCGTTAAGCACCAGCCCGCCGATGCGCTTCAGCAGGTTCAGCAGCTCCTTGCGCTCGGTCTGGATCCACAGGTTCATGGTGTCGGCCACCACCAGCCGCGGCAATTGCAGACAATCCAGCATCTGCTGTTGGAGCACCGGGTGGGTGTTGGCCAGAAACACAAACGGGCTGGCGCAAAAGCCCTCGGGAATGCGCGGCGCCCGCTCGGCCAGCACATTGAGCTGAGTCTGGATGCTGACGGCCTGGTTCATGTCCTGCACATAGGAGCCATGCCAGCGGAACGTCTTGGAACCCGCACGCCGTTCCAAGCCCGCCAGGTCGACCGGCCGGCCGGCAAAGAGCCTGGCAAAATCCACCTGGCAATCTTCCCCGACCACCCCCACCAGGCGCACCGGGGTGAAGAACGACGCCGCATAGGCAAAGTAGACGGCCGAGCCGCCGATCACATCCTGCCGCTTGCCGTAGGGGGTCTCGACGGTGTCAATACCAATGGAACCGGTCACCAGAAGGGACATGAGAGCCTTTACTGTTGAGTGTCCGTGGGAGGAGGGTTCTGCTGCTCTTTGCGCTTCAGTGCCGCCTGGGTGGCCGAGATGATGCGCGACTTGGCGCGCTCAAACTCCTCGTCACTGATCTTGCCTTCCTTGTGCAGTTGGCGCAGATCGGGCAGCGTAAAGCCGGCCGGTGCTTCGGGCTGCTCATCCAGCAGCTTGCGGCGCACCAGGCTGATCAGCACATAGGCCGCCAGCACCAGGCCCAACAGCAGCAGCGAGATCAAAAAGACGCGATGCATGGAAGACGGGCCTAAGCTAGCGACCGCCGGCGCGGCGGTCAAACCGCGGCCGCGGGGTATGCTGGCATCATCCATGCGGAGCGGGCGCCGCTCAGATCTTCGTGTTCTTACGCAACCATTGGGCGTACTCGGACTCCTTCACCTTGCGGTCGGCCAGCCCCAGCGTCATCACCACCACCTCGGCCTCGCTGGCCATGAGCGTGCAGCCGTTGATGTTCAGGAATACAAACGCGCACATGAACCCGGTGCGCTTATTGCCATCGACGAACGGGTGGCTTTGCACCACGCCCGCCGTATACGCCGCCGCCAGAACGAACAGGTCGGCGTGCTTGTCATGCCAAAGGTTTCGCGGCCGCTCGAGTGCCGATTCCAGCAGGGCGCGATTGCGCAGGCCAGACGCCCCGCCAAACTCAGCCAAGGCCTGCTCGTGCATGGCCTGCACCGCCGGCAGGAGCAACCATCGGGGCTCCTTTTTCATTTGGCCAGTTCCCGCAGCGCGTTGCGATATTGTTTTATGCACTTCTGGGCGGCCTTGATCTGCTCGGAGAAGTCGGCGCTATAGGCGCTAAGCTGCATGCCCTGGGGCGTCTGGGTCAGCGTGAGCCTATCGCCCTCGCTCACGTTCAGAAGGTTCAACGTCTCCTGGGGTAAAATGACCCCAAGCGAATTGCCGATGCGCCGCACGGTGATGGTCGTCATGGCTCACCTCGTAGTATAACTTATGTTATAACATGCGGCACAGGGAATCAAATCCAGCTCGCGCCTCGCATACACCGTGGGATGCCTGAAGCGGCCCGTCAACGGCCCCAAGTCCGGTAAAAACGGGATTTTTTCGCCGCGGCATTGAAATTCACGCGGTTTTGACTACGTTTCGTAAAGCCTTGCGGCAGAAACAACGCTGCCGGCAGGGTCGAGATCGCTGCTTGGGGCGGCGGTTTCCCAGTGGGTGCGATGGGAGCGCACTCGCGGCGGGCCGAATGGAGAATGGCTCGCTTACCTGCCCGTGGGCAGGGCGTCTCTCAAGAAGGAGTGTTTATGGCGAAGGCGTTGACCAAGTCCCAGGTAGCGGCCGAACTGGCCGAGGCCGTCTCCAAGAAGACCGGCCAGGACGTCAAGAAGAAGGTGGCTGCGGCGTTCCTCGAAGCGCAAGCTGAGATCGCCTACAAGCAGGCCAAGAACCAGTTCACCATCCCCGGCATCGGCAAGCTGGTGCTGGTGAACCGCAAGGCTCGCATGGGTCGCAACCCGGCCACGGGCCAGACGATCCAGATTCCGGCCAAGAAGGTCGTGAAGTTCCGCGTTGCCAAGGCCGCCAAGGACGCGATCCTGGGCAAGAAGTAACCAGCGCCGCAGTACACGGCACTAGAAGCCGCGGGTTTGCTCCCGCGGCTTTTTTGCGCGCTGCCGGCGCCGGTTTGCGTTTTGCGCCGGCTGTTCGTAGGCTAAAAATGCAATGCTGGTGCTGATCGACAACTACGACTCGTTCACCTACAACCTCGTGCAGCGCCTGGGCGAAGTCAGCCCGGGGCTGTCAATCGAGGTCTTCCGCAACGACAAGGTGGATCTCGGCCGAATCGAAGCGCTGCGCCCCACGCATATCGTGATTTCGCCGGGGCCCTGCACGCCGCTCGAAGGCGGCATCAGCAACGATGTCATTCGCCACTTCGCCGGGCGGGTGCCGCTGCTGGGCGTGTGCCTGGGGCACCAGTGCATCGGCCACGTGTTCGGGGCCCAGGTGGTGCGCGCCGGCCGGCTGATGCACGGCAAAACGGACCAGATTCACCACGACGGCCAGGGCATCTACCAAGGCATGTCCAACCCGTTCACGGCCACGCGCTATCACTCGCTGATCATCAAGAACGGAACGCTGCCGCCGCAGTTCGTGGTCAGCAGTTGGACCGACCAGGACGAGATCATGGGCGTTCGCCACAAGACCTGGCCGCTGGAGGGCGTGCAGTTCCACCCCGAGAGCTTCCTGACCGACCAGGGCCACAAGCTGCTGGGCAACTTCCTCAAAAAGTAAGCCTGGGCCGGGCCAAGGACCGATAATGAGCCACAGCAGTGATGTGCTGGTTGGGGTTGCGGCCATCGTGGGTGGCCCGGCGGCCCCATCCTGTTTCGGTGCTGGTGGCCATGGTGGTACGGCTTGCGCCCCAAATCCTGGTCAGCTTCGTGGTCTGTCCCGGCGGACAGGACGACCTGACAGCGCGCCTGCGCCGCCTGGAAGCCTGTGGCCTGCCCGCCGACCGACAGGAAATTCTGCTGCTGGCCGAGCCGGCCGCCGCCGGCAACAGCCTGCAAGCGACCCACTCCCGTCTGCGGATTCTGCATCCCACCACCGAACTCTGCCTGGCGCCGTGGCGGGCGGCACTGGAACAAGCCAGCGGCCGACTGGTGTTGATGCTGGAAGGTGGACGTTTCCCGCGGCCGGGCTGCATCCGGCGCATGATCGACCACTTTGAGCGCGACGCCCGCCTGGGGGCCGCGGTCTTCAGCGCCGACGACCAGGACGACGATTTCCCGCACGTGGTGGCCCGTCAGGGAACGGCCTATCGCCGCCAAGCCCTGCGGCACATGGCCCAAATCGCCCCGGACATCGGGACGGATCATTACGAGCTGTCGCTGCGCCTCCTGGCGGCCGACTGGGAGGTGCGGCGGTTTTCGGATTTGCGCCTCGACGGCGTGGCCCAGCGCCCGGCCGATGCGGCCCGGCAGCGTATGCGCAGCCTGGTATTGCTGGCGGCGCGGTGCTTCCCCAGCGGATGGGTCATGCCCTATCTGCGCGACTGGGCCCAGCGCGGAGCTTTGCTGGCCGCCAGCCAGGGCCAGATCACCAGTTGGGCCCTGGGGCTGGCCGAGGGGCTGGCGCTGGCGACCCGCCTGCGGCAGCGGCGGCCGGTGACTTTGGCCGCCTTTGAAAAGTTCGCGCAGGCCCGCCACATTCAGTCCCAACTGCGCCGCCTGGCGGCCGAGCGGCCCATGCGTCGCCTGCTGCTGGCGGGTTTTGGCATGAATCTGTACGCCTTCTGGCGGGCCGCGCAATACTGCGGCTTGAGCATCGTGGGCGTGGCCGACCGGCAAGTGGGCGGCATGGGCCGGCGCTATCGCGGCATCCCCCTGGTGGATGAAAGGGCCGCCCGCGGAATGAACCATGATGCGGTTCTGATCTGCTCACACAGCCCAGCGCAGCGCCGCCAGCTCCGTCATACCTGGCAAAACGCCGACCTGCGCCCGGTGATCGATTTGCTGGCCCCCGACGACCACAGCCTGAACGCCCCGACAGTCCAGGCGATGGTGGCTTAAATGAAAGGAAATGCCAAATGCAGAAACAGTGGTGAAACGAAACAGGGACGCAGCTCGTTTTCGAAGGCGGGGACACCAGCCGCCCACCCCGAAAGATGAGCGGACGGACAGCAGTCTTTCCCGCAACGGTCCCTTGGGCGATGATGGAGGGTAGGTTGGGATGGCGTTCTGGAGCACAGCGTCTGGCCCCGCCAGCAAGGACAAGAGCCATGCGGTGCGCACAAACTAGCTGCGTCCCGGTTTCCCTCTCCAGCAGATACGCATGCCGCAGAACGGACGACCTGTGGCTGCTGCTGTTCGTTAAGGACGACCATGTTCGACATCTTCATTCACGCTTCACTAATAACTGACGTCCGTCAGGTTGCGGACGATTTGCGGCAGATTCTGGTCAGCACCGGACGCCTCGCCGCAACTTCGTCAGGGGCTGTCGAGTTGAAGATAGGCCCTAGCCCCACGGGACTGGTTGTTTACGCCGATGCCTGTAGCCCGTCCCGCGTCTGGGCAATGGCCGAGGTGGCTGACCACCTATCTCGCCTATCTTCCAGGGGCGCGGTCGCGCTGTTCATGTCGCACAATAGTTTGATTGCGGTGGAGCACTATCTTGCCGGCCGATTGCATTGCAGTCTACTGGTGCACCTCGACGAAGCGGAGCCGAGTCCCTCGGATACCACGAAGTCCGCCTTGACCTCTGCCGAACGCTCGCTTGGTGGAGGTTCTCCCTGATCTCACCTGCTCGAAGTCGGAGCAGGTTTTTTTGAGTGGTGTGAATCCCATCCTGCACTGGAAGGCTGCGGCGATCTCGCAACATTGGAACTCATGCAGACTCCGGAGCAAGATCTGCCAGCTGGCCTCCTACGCAGGAGCAACAAGACCTCGAGCGCGGCTCTTCAAGTTCCGCTGGCACTATGTGGCGCTCCCGGCAAGGTAAAGAGGAACTCTCAAGTGCTGGCGCGCCGGTTTGCTCAGAGTGGTTCACTACTGACGATTAGCCGTGGAGAATTCTAAGGGGTCGGAGAATTCTAAGGGGTCGGGAGTCTTTGATTATTGCGTGGAGAATTCTAAGGGGTCGGGAGTCTTTGATTATTGCGTGGGGGCGGCCGTGCAGGTTATCCTGCTCGCCCATGCCTCGACGTCTGCGCATCTCCACCGGTGGAATCGTGTATCATGTGCTCAACCGCGCCGTCGGGCGCGGGCGGTTGTTCGACGACGAGCCCGATTACGCGGCGATGGTGCGCGTGATCGAGCGCACGCACAAGCTGGTGCCCATGCGCATCATCTGCTATTGCCTGATGCCCAATCACTGGCACATGGTCCTCTGGCCGCGCGAGGATGGCGAACTGAGCCAATTCATGCGGCTGCTGACGGTGACGCACACGCAGCGCTGGCACGCCCACCACCACACGGCCGGCACCGGCCCGGTGTATCAGGGGCGATTCAAGAGCTTTCCGATGCAGCGGGACGGGCACTTTCTGACGGTGTGCCGTTACGTGGAGCGCAATCCGCTGCGGGCCAAGCTGGTGCAATCGGCCGATCAATGGACGTGGGGCAGTCTGTCGCGGCGGGCGCTGGAGAATCCGCCCCAGTGGCTGTTGCCGCAGGCGCAGTGGCCGGTGCAGCCGCCGGCGCGCTGGCTGGCGTTCGTGAATCGAGCGGAAACGCAGGCCGAGCTGGAGGCGCTGCGAACCAGCGTCAGACGTGGCCGGCCGTATGGCGAGCAGCGCTGGCAGAAGCTCACCGCTGGGCGACTGGGCCTGGAATCGACGCTGCGGCCGCGTGGCCGACAGCGGCTGGGGACAAACAAAGACTCCCGACCCCTTTGAATTGCCTGTATCCCACGCCCGAGCCCCGAAGTTTGTGCAACCCGGGTTTGGCGGGCGATTCATACATGCACCCCACTTACGCGGCATTGGCGCAAAAGTATGCCGTGGAAACGGGCGATGAGCCTCGCTTCAT
>Ga0209450_10000881_pt1 | contig 15070 bp, 10 predicted proteins | sample FrelakmetLWP11LW_FD_187149 | JGI IMG/M metagenome (GOLD analysis project Ga0209450, IMG submission 187149) | Freshwater lake sediment microbial communities from the University of Notre Dame, USA, for methane emissions studies - LWP11 LW (SPAdes)... | ecosystem: Environmental > Aquatic >...
GCTCGCGGTGGCGAATCCCGCCAACGCCCATCCGCTGGCGCACGTGATCGCGCCGCAGGCGGTGGCACTCGCCGGCGCCTACACGCACGTGCTCGGCCCCTCGACCACGTTCGGCAAGGACTTGATGCCGGTCATCGCGGCCCTGCTCGGCGAGGCGATGGTGTCCGACATCATGAAGGTGGTGGATGCCCACACCTTCCAGCGCCCGATCTACGCCGGCAACGCGATCATCACCGTGACCGCGCCGGCCGCGCGCAAGCTGGTGGCCACGGTGCGCAACGCCTCGTTCCCGGCCGCCGGTGCGCAGGCCGCCTGCGCGGTGGAGGCCGCCGCCCCGGCGGCCGCGCTGCCGACCCATACCCGGTTCGTGGATCTCGCGGCCGGCGCCAGCGACCGGCCCGACCTGCAGACCGCCAGCCGCGTGGTTTCCGGCGGCCGCGCGCTGGGTTCGGCGGACGCGTTCAAGATCATCTACGACCTGGCCGACACGCTGGGCGCCGGCGTCGGCGCCTCGCGCGCGGCGGTCGACGCGGGCTACGTGCCCTCCGACATGCAGGTCGGCCAGACCGGCAAGATCATCGCGCCGGAGCTGTACCTCGCGATCGGCATCTCGGGCGCGATCCAGCACCTGACCGGCATCAAGGACGCCGGCACCATCGTGGCGATCAACAAGGACGGCGAGGCGCCGATCTTCGAAGTGGCCGACATCGGCCTGGTGGCCGACCTCTTCAAGGCGGTGCCGGAGCTCAAGGCCGCGCTGGCCACCGGCTGAGCGCGCGGCGCTCGGCGTCACCGGACTTGACGCGCCGCGCTCCGGCGCCCGCGGCGCGCACTGCTACGATGCGGCGGTCCGGGCATGTCCCGCGTCCGCCGCCGAGCCGCGCGTGCACGCCTTCCGCCGCGCCATCGCCATCGCCCTGCTGCTGTCGCCGCTGTCCGTCATCGGCGGTGGCCATCCGTCGGGCGCCAGCACCCTGCCGCTGCTCGCCAGCCGCGGCAGCGACCTGGCCTGCAACCAGGGCGACTGGGCGCATTGCCCACCCGGCCAGGGCGGGCTCGGGGCCGACAAGTTCCATGCGTTCTTCGTCGAGGTGCCGCCGGGCACCGGCAACCTGACGCTGGAAATCTTCGACGCCGACATCGGCGCCGGCGGCGGTGCCGAGGCCACGGCCGGCCGCGACACCGCGGCCGCCACCGTCGCGCAGGCGGTGCAGTACAGCCTCGCCGACCCGGCCGGCGCCGCGCAGGCGACCCGCTTCCAGCGCGGCAACGGCGTGTCGGCGGTCGCCGGCGTCACCACCGGACTCGCGACCACCGCCGGCGCGGCGGTCAGTTGCGCCACCGCCGGCCCGGCCACCAGCGCCGACAACGCGTGGTGCCAGGTGTTCGCCACCGCCAACCCGACCGCCGGCCACTGGGAACTGCGCATCGCCAGCGTGACCGGCACCCCGATCCACTACTTCGGCGTGCGCGCGCGCGACACCGCCACCGCGCGCGACCTCAACGTCTACACGCGCTCCTACTTCCACTTCGGCAACCAGAACGTCAACGCAGGGCGCAGCTACACCGGCACCAACGCGCTGTTCCCCTACGTCACCGAGGGCTGCCGCCTGCGCGCGGCCGACTTCGACTCCGACAACGAAGGCGGGCAGTCGCTGCGCTTCGCCTCGCGCAGCGGCGTGTTCGACCAGACCCTGACCGAGGCCAACGCCGACCTGTCCGCCAACGACGCCTGGAACGACGAGCTGCTGACCTTCACCAGCGACGCGGCGGCGCGCGAGTACGGCATCTGGCGCTTCGAGTTCTCGTCCGGCACCGACACCGCCAACCACGTCACGCCCTGGTGCGGCAGCGAGCTGGCGGCGGCCTCGCCGCCGTCGGCCCAGCCGCAGGGCGGCACCGACCGCGGCGCCGGCGCGACGGTCAGCGGCGAAAGCTACCGCTACTACCTGCCCACCGTTGCCGGCGGTCCGCCGACCAAGCCCTATGTCGAACAGCGCCTGTTCTACGTCTCGGGCGCCAACCCACCGTCCGCCGGCGGCGGCGTGACGCGCCTGCAGGTCACGGTCTCGGTGCGCAACCCCACGCCGTATCCGATCGACTTCTCCGCGACCAACAACCTCACCGCCAGCGTGCCGTCCTCCACCGGCGGCGGGGGCAACGACCTGCGCTTCAGCAATTTCAGCGCGCCCACCACGAACTGCGGCAGCGCCACCCTCACCGGCGCCGGCACCGCGGTGCGCAACCTCGCGTGGAATCCGGGCACGATCGCGGCCAACGCCAACTGCACGCTGTTCTACCAGTTCGACGTCGACGCGCCGAACAACGCCGCGACCGGCACCCGCATCGAGGTGACCGGCAATGGCGCCGGTGTCGACGCGGCCGAGACCACCGCGCGCTTCCTCGACGAGACCGACACCCGCTTCGTGTTCGGGCCACTGTGCCCGCTGGCGATCACGCTCGGCGCCAACGTGGTGGTGCCGGTGACCCTGGCCCACTTCGACGCGCAGGATCGCGGCGGCGGCCGCGTGCTGCTGCGCTTCGCCACCGACACCGAGGCCGACACGGTCGGCTTCCATGTCGCCGAGGGCGCGCGCCGGCTGACCGCGTCGCCACTGCCCGCGCGCGGCGGCAACCAAGTCGGCTGGCAGGCGTACGAGGCTACCTCGAAGGCTGGTCGGGTGGCGCGCTGACGCTCGAGGAGATCGGCCCCGCCGGCGCGATCGTGCGCCACGGCCCGTTCGTGGTCGGCCAGCCGATCGGCCGCGCGCTGCCGCCGGCGAACTACGACTGGTCGACGGCGCGCGCCGAACGGCTCGCCGCGCAACGCGCCGCCGCCGCCCGCGGGGCTGCGGCGGACGCCGAGCTGCGGGTCGAGAACGCCGGGCCGCAGCGCGTGTCGCATGCCGCGCTGGCCGCCGCCGGCGTGTCGTTCGACGGCGTGCCGACGGCGGAACTCGCCCTGCTGCGCGGCGACGTCGCGATCCCGATCGCGATCGACGGCGGCGCCACCTGGGGACCGGGCAGCGCCCTGCGCTTCGTCGGTGAACCGCTGGCCGGCAGCGTCTACGCGCGCGCCGCGGTGTACCGGCTGGTGCGCGAGCCCGCGCGCGCGCTGCGCATCGCAGCCCGCCCGCCCGCGGCGTCGACGCCGACCGCGCGGGCCAGCGCGCCGCGCACGCGGCAGGTGGCGCCCGACGTGCAGTGGAGTTTCGCTTCGCCCACCGACGACCCGTGGTACGCGTTCCGCCTGGTGCGGAGCGGCAGCGCGCGACCGACCGGGACGCTGGACCTGGCCGCGCTGGACGCCGTGCCCGGCACCGCCGCCTTCCTGCGCGTGGCGCTGTGGGGCGGGCTCGACCACCCCGATGGATCCGACCATGCGATCGGCGTGGCGTTCAACGGCACGCCGCTCGGCATCGACCGCTTCGACGGCGTGAGCGCGCGCTGGCTGGACCTGCCGCTGCCGCCGGGACTGCTCGCCGCCGGCGCCAACACGCTGGAACTGGCGCTGGAGCCGGTCACCGGCATCGACACGGATGTCGTGCACGTCGAAGGCGCGAGCCTGCACTACGACGCCTGGTTGCGCGCCGACGCAGGACGCGTGGCCTTCACCCTGCCGGGCGACGAGGCCGCTCCGGACGCGCTGTTCGACGACGGCTTCGGTGAGTCCACGGCCGAGTGCGCCGGCGCCATCGCCTGCGCCGCCTGGCGCGCCACCGGCTTCGCCAGCACCGACGTGCGCGCCTACCGGGTCGCGCAGGGCCGGGTCGACGAACTCGCGGTCGCTACCGAGGTCGAAGGCGCCACCGTCGCCGCGCGCATCGCCGCACCGGAGACCGCCGGCGCGCAATTCCTGCTCGCCACCACGAGCGCGCACCACGCACCGGCGGTGCGCACGCTGCGCGCACGGGTCGACCTGCTCGGCGCGCCGGCCACGTGGCTCGCGATCGGGCCCGAGGCGCTGCTGCCGTCGATCGCGCCGCTGGTCGCCGCGCGCCAGGCAGAAGGCCTCGCCGCGCGTGCGGTGGCGATCGAAGACCTGTACGCACAGGGCGCCACCGGCGACGTCGACCCCGCGGTGGTGCGCGCCTTCATCGCGCGCGCGGCGGCCGAGGCCGGCACCCGCTACGTGCTGCTGGTCGGCGGCGACACCTACGACTACCTCGATCGCCTCGGCCGCGGCTCGGTCAGCCATGTGCCGACGTTCTACCGACCGACGCATCCGCTGCTGCGCCACGGACCGACCGACCTGCCGTACGGCGACCTCGACGGCGACGGCCGGCTCGACCTCGCGCTCGGCCGCCTGCCCGGGCGCACCGCGGCCGAGATCGCGCGACTGGTCGACAAGACGCTCGCCCATGCCGCCGCCGCGCCCGCGGGTGCGGCCTTCGCGGCCGACGTCGCGGGCAATGGCGTCGACTTCGGCGCGGTCAGCAACGACCTGATCGCACGCCTCGACCCGGCGTTCGCCGCCGCACGTCCGCCGGCCGACGCGATCTACCTCGGCCCGCTCGACGTCAGCCAGGGCCGCAGCGCGCTGTTCGCGGCGATCAATGGCGGGCGCAGCCTGGTCAGCTACGCCGGGCATGCCTCGCCGCAGGCCTGGACCTTCAGCGGGCTGTTGTCGCGCGCCGACCTCGATGCCGGCGTGCTCAGCAACACGCGCCCGTTCGTCGGCGCGCAGTGGGGCTGCTGGGGCGCGTTCTTCGTCGATCCCGAGGCCTCCACGCTGGCCCACGCGCTGCTGGTCGACGGCAGCCACGGCGCGGCCGCGCTGTTCGGCGCCACCGGCCTGACCGAAACCGCGGGCGACGAGGCGTTCGCCGCCGAACTGCTGCCGCGGCTCACCGCCGGCGGCGGCGCGCGCATCGGCGACGCCTTCCGCGACGCGCAGGCCGCCTTCGCGGCCAGCCATCCGGCGGCGCGCGACGTGTGGCTCGGCACCGTGCTGCTCGGCGATCCGGCGCTGCGGCTGCGCTGAGCGGCCGGCCTCGGCGGGAGCGGTCGCGGCGCACGCGCCGCTCCTACAAGACCCCGCCATGCCGCGCCGCTACGGCGCGCGGAGGCTTTGTGGGAGCGCTGCATGCAGCGCGATGGGGTCGCCGCAAGATCGAAAAGCATCGCGGCGCACGCGCCGCTCCCACAGCACCCCACCATGCCGCGCCGCTACGGCGCGCGGAGGCTTTGTGGGAGCGCTGCGTGCAGCGCGATGGGGTCGCCGCAAGATCGAAAAGCATCGCGGCGCACTCGCCGCTCCCACAGCACCCCGCCATGCCGCGCCGCTTCTGCGCGCGCAGGCTTTGTGGGAGCGCTGCGTGCAGCGCGATGGGGTCGCCGCAAGATCGAAAACCATCGCGGCACACGCGCCGCTCCCACAGCACCCCGCCATGCCGCGCCGCTACGGCGCGCGGAGGCTTTGTGGGAGCGCTGCGTGCAGCGCGATGGGGCTGCCGCAAGATCGAAAAGCATCGCGGCGCACGCGCCGCTCCCACACCCCACACCCCACACCCCACACCCCAAAACCCACATCCCGCCGCACTGCCCGTGCAGCGCGGTCGCGTCAGTCGCCGGGGCGTGTCGCGCAATCCACGCGCTCGGCCTCGAACACGGTCTCGTCGTCGCCGAAACCGCGGTAGACCATGCGCTGGCCATCGAAGGCCTCGATGCGATAGGTCCACACGACATCGCTGCCCACCGCGTCCTCATCGTCCCCGGCCTCGCCCGCGCTCCAGGTATGGGTGGCGAGCACGCCATCGTGCACGGCCCAGCGGCCCACCTCGCGGCGGCTGACGGCGTCGCCCGACGATCCGGGCAGGCCGCGGAAACTGACCTCGAAGCGGCCCTGCGCGTCGCGCTCGGCGAACCACTGGTACGACCATGACTCGTCGTCGAGGCTGCCCTGCCAGCAGCCCGCGAGATCCGCCATCGAGGCCGCCACGCGCGGCGGCCATTCCGGCCGTTCCTCGGTCTCGCCCGTGCGCGCCGCCGCCTCGGCCACGCCGGTCACTTCGGCCGCGGCGGCGGCGGCACGCGCCGCCGCCAGGCGGTCGGCCGTGGCCGGATGCGAGGACGCATAGTCGTAATCGGGCTCGTCGTCCCATTCATCGCCCGCACCGGCGGTGATGCGCGCCATCACCACCCCGAACCAGGCCGGCGAGATGCCGCGCGCGGCGAGCTCGCGGAAGGCGAACGCGTCGGCTTCGCGTTCGAACTCGCGCGAGTAGTGGTTTTCCAGCAGGAAGGTCGGTACGGCGACCGCGACGCCGGTCGCCGCGCCGACGTCACCGGTGAACACCGCCAGCAGCACGGCGATGGCCGACTGCTGCAGCACGGTGCGCAGCACGTGGCGGTCGGCGTGGTGGCCCAATTCGTGCGCCAGCACCGCCAGGAATTCCTCCTCGAAGCGGATCGTGCGCAGCAGGCCGTCGCTGAACACGATGATGCCGCCGGGCACCGCGAAGGCGTTCGCCGCGCCGCCCCCGAGGTCGCGGAACTCGAGCCGGAAGCGCTCGCGGTCGGCGCGCGGGGCCATGAAGCGATCGAAGGCGTCGCGCCAGCGCGCCTGTTCGGCGGGGTCCAGCGTGGTCGGCTCCATCGCGAGCCGGTCGAGCCCGGCCATCACCTGTTCGCCCAGCGGCTGTTCGATGTCCGGCGGCACCGCGCGCGCCACGCGCTCGGCGAGCCACGGCAGGCCGTGGGTGATGAACAGCACCACCGCCAGCGCGGTCACCAGCAGGCCGCTGGCCACCGCGGCGGGATGGCGCTCGAGGCGGTCGACCATCGCCTCCATGCCGCGGCGTGGGAACAGCGCATCGACCGCGTCCTGGTCGTCGCTGTGCAGCTGCGCGCCGTCGGGCAGGTAGACCGCGCGCCGCACGCCGCCCAGCCGCGTGGTGCCGCGCAGGCCCGCGACCGGCTCCTCGCGCGCCACGTCCTCGCCCACGATGCGCAGCATGCCGTCCGCGACCGACCACTGCACCGCGACCGGCCGTGCGGTCTCACCGTCGTAGTAGAGCCCGGTCGCGTTCACAGGGAGAGATCCACGTCGAAGACGTCGGCGGTCTCGGCGCCGGTGGCGCCGCGCCGGCTGCGGTCCTCGGTGCGCAGCGCGTCGAGGTCGCCGCGCGCGAACAGCGCCAGGTGCGCGGCGCGGTAACGCGCCATCCGCACCTGCGCCCACGGCACCAGCAGGCCGAGCGAGAGCAGGATCGCCCCGGTGTTCGACAGGTACAGCCACAACAGGTCGCGGCGGCGCAGGGTGCTGCGGAAAGCGTGCGGGCCGAGCGTGGCGTGGTTGAAGGTCAGGTTGGTCACCCCGACCGCGATCCACACCCAGCCGACGAAGATGCCGGCGTAGACCAGGCCCACGACCCCGAAGGTCATCACCTGCGCGGCGTCGGCGTCGAAGCCACCGGTCTGGCTGGCCAGCCCGCCGACCATGAGGCTGCCGAGCAGGCCACCGGCGAACGCGCCGACGCCGGCGATGACCCAGCCCACCAGATAGACCGCGTAGAACGCGCCCGGCTCGGCCGAGAAGGCGAAGCGCGCGCCACCGAAGCGATGCTCCTCGACCTGGAAGCGACGCTGCAGGTACTTCATGTAGGGCACGATCAGACCCAGGGTCGGCACCACCAGCATGAACATCAGCAGCCAGGCCTTGAGCGCCTCGCCGATCTCGCCGGTGAAGCGGAAGTTGAGCGTGCGCCACGCCGTGTAGCGGGCGCGGAAGCGCAGGCCGGCCAGCACCAGCCAGGGCGTGGCGATGCCGAGCGCGACCAGCAGCAGCGGCTGCGCCAGCGGCAGCACGTTGCCGAGCAGCACGTAGACGGCCAGCACGGCCACCGCGATCAGCCGGCCCTTGAGGATCGGCAGCGGCTGGGCGAGGTATTCGAACGGCGCCCCGGCCACCCAGGTGTTGCCGTGGAACCAGCGCTCGCGCCGCACCTTGGCCCAGGCCGAGAACACGCCGACCGTGAGCACGGTCAGCGCGATGTTGACGATCCAGATCCGGAAGTATTCGGGAGCGTTGCCGCGGAACTCGAAGCGGAGCTCGGTGCCGACGATCGCCGCCGCATCGGGCGGCGCGGCGCCGGGCGCGAGCGGGGGCGGCGGCGCGGCGGCGCCGAGGGTCCCGTCGACCGGCACCGGTGGCGGCGGGGGCGGCGGCGGTGGCGCCGCAGGCGGCGGCGATTCGATCCGACCGCTCGCCGCCGGTCCCGTCGCAGGCAAACCCGCGGGCGTCGGCTCGTCGTCTTGTCCCGCCATCTGCAAGCTCCGGGCATACCTGCGGGGTCAGTGTAGGGGCCACGGTGCGCCGGCGAAAGCCCGCCGGGTCGGCTGGACCTTCGGACGGCTGGCCGCGCCACCGGGCTTTGGCTAACGTAGCGGGCCCCGCGCGGTCGCGCGGCGCAGAATCGAACGGAACGCAATGAACGACACCCGCCCGCTGTGGGAACCGAGCAAGGAGCGCATCGAACGCGCCAACCTGTCGCGCTTCATCAAGTTCGTCCAGCAGCAGCACGACGCGCCGGTCGACGGCTGGGACGACCTCTACGACTGGTCGATCCGCGATCCCGAGGCGTTCTGGCTGTCGGTGTGGGACTTCTGCGGCATCCGCGCCTCGGGCGAGCGCGAGCCGGTGCTGATCGACGGCGACCGCATGCCGGGCGCGCGCTGGTTCCCCAACGTGCGGCTGAACTTCGCGCAGAACCTGATGCGCCACCGCGACGACCGCGTGGCCCTGGTCTGCCGCGGCGAGTCGGGCCCCGCGCGCGAATTCACCTATGCCCAACTGCACGAGCAGGTCAGCCGCCTGCAACAGGCCCTGGCCGCGGCCGGCGTCGGCCCGGGCGACCGCGTAGCGGGCTTCATGCCCAACCTGCCCGAGACCGTGTTCGCGATGCTCGCCACCACCTCGCTGGGCGCGGTGTGGTCGTCGTGCTCGCCGGACTTCGGCATCAACGGCGTGGTCGACCGCTTCGGCCAGATCGAACCCAAGGTGCTGTTCACCGCCGCGTCCTACGCCTACGGCGGCAAGACCTTCGATTGCCTGGAGAAGGTCGCCGGCATCGTGGCGAAGATCCCGGCCATCCAGCGCGTGGTCGTGGTGCCCTGGCTCGATCGGCCGGCGTCGATCGACGGCGTGCCGCGCGCGGTGCGGCTCGACGACTTCGTGGCCCCGTACGCCGCGAAGGCGGTCGAGTTCACCGCCCTGCCCTTCGACCATCCGGTCTACGTGATGTATTCCTCGGGCACCACCGGCGTGCCCAAGTGCATCGTGCACGGCGCCGGCGGCACCCTGATCCAGCACCTGAAGGAACACGTGCTGCACACCGACCTCAAGCGCGAGGACCGCCTGTTCTACTACACCACCTGCGGCTGGATGATGTGGAACTGGCTGGTCTCGGGGCTGGCGGTGGGCGCCACCCTGGTGCTGTACGACGGATCCCCGTCGCACCCCGACGGCAACGCGCTGTGGGACCTCGCCGACGAGATCGGCATCAGCGTGTTCGGCACCAGCGCGAAGTGGATCGCCGCGATCGAGAAGGCCGGCGTCAAGCCGCGCGAGACGCACAAGCTGCTGGCGCTGCGCACAGTGCTCAGCACCGGCTCGCCGCTGCTGCCGGAGTCCTTCGACTACGTGTACCGCGACATCAAGGAGCGCGTGCTGCTGTCGTCGATCTCCGGCGGCACCGACATCATCTCCTGCTTCGCGCTGGGCAACCCCCTGCTGCCGGTGTGGAAGGGCGAGATCCAGTGTCGCGGGCTCGGCATGAAGGTCGAGATGCTGGACGAGGATGGCAAGGCGGTGCGCGGCGAGCCGGCCGAACTGTCGTGCAGCGCGCCGTTCCCGTCGATGCCGGTGTGCTTCTGGAACGACCCCGACGGCAGCAAGTACCACGACGCCTACTTCGGTCGCGTGCCCAACACCTGGTGCCACGGCGATTTCGCGCTGCTCACCGCGCGCGACGGCGTGGTGATCCACGGCCGTTCGGACGCCACGCTCAATCCCGGCGGCGTGCGCATCGGCACCGCGGAGATCTACCGCCAGGTCGAGCGCGTGCCCGAGGTGCTGGAGTCGCTGTGCATCGGCCAGGACTGGGACGGCGACGTGCGCGTGGTGCTGTTCGTGCGCCTGCGCGAGGGCGTGGTGCTCGACGAAGCGCTCAAGAAGCGGATCGCGAAATCGATCCGCGACAACACCACGCCGCGCCACGTGCCGGCCAAGATCATCGCCGTGCCCGACATCCCGCGCACGATTTCCGGAAAGATCACGGAACTGGCGGTGCGCAACCTCGTGCACGGCAAGCCGGTGAAGAACACCGACGCGCTGGCCAATCCGCAGGCGCTGGCGTTCTACCGGGACCTGCCGGAATTGCAGGGCTGAGGGCGGCGCGGGGCAGTTCAGCGTGGGGCGTCGGACGGCGCCGCGGCATCGCGAAGCCGGAAGGCCACCGGCACGAAGATCTCCGCCGGCACCGCCTGGCCTGCCTCCAGCCGCGGCCAGAATCGCCATTCGCGCACCGCGGCCACCGCGGCATCGTCCAGTTCGGGCACGCTGGTCGAGGACTTCGGCGTGACCTGGGTCGGCCGCCCCTCGGCGTCGAGCGCCACCCGCAGCACGATGCTGCCGCTGAATTTCGCCGCGCGCGAGGTCGGTGGATAGACCGGCGGCCGCGAATGGCGATAGTAGGGTTCGCGATTGCCTGACGCATCGGCTGCCGGCGCCGCGTGCTCGATCCATGGCGAATCACCGGACAACGGTGGCGGTTCGGGCGCATCGGCTGCGCGCCAGTCCAGGGTGAGTTCCTGGCGCACGGTCCAGTGGCGTCCCTGCGGATCGGGCCCGAGGCGGCGCTCGACCTCGACCTGCGACGGCCAGTCCGCGCCCGCCGCGAAGGTGGCCACTTCGACGACCGCGACGTCGAGCGGCGTGGCCACGTGCAGCAGCGGATGCGCCGGATCGCGCAGCTCGAGCGCCAGCCAAAAGCCGCTGCCGAGCGGGACCGCCTGCGGCGGCGGCGCGGCGTCGATGCGGTAACGCGCGACGCGGCGTTGCCCGCCCTCGGCGAGGACCTCGGTCGCGATCGACGCGGGGGCGCCGCCGCCCAGCGCGGCCCACCAGCCGGCGCGCGTCGCGTCCGGCTGCCACAACCCGACCCAAGACTTCCAGCGCGCGACCACCTCGAACTGCGCCAGCAGGTCGAGCACCTCCTCGAACACGGGGTCGTCCACGGCGGCCTGCGGTCCGAGGCCCTGCTTGACGCGGGCCACGGCGCGCTCGCGCTCCTGGTCGTCGATCGCCGGGCCCAACGACGGGTCGCTGGTCGTCCACCCGACCAGCCCGCCCCACTGTGGATCGCCCTGGTCGAGCGCCGCCTGGCCCTGCGCCAGCCTGCGCGCATTGCCGAAGCGCACCGTTTCGGGCTGGTGGGCAAGTCCGACGTCCACCGTGCGGCGGATGTCGAACGACCACGCGTGGGAGAACGCACCGTCGTCGAGCACCACCCGCTCGGTCGCCACGCCGTGCGCGATGCGCTGCTGCGGGACTTGCGGCGCCGCCGCGCCCGCGTGGATGGGCAGCACGAACAGGGCCAGGAACAGGACAGCGCGGGGTCGGCGCATGCCGTCGCACTCCGTGTCGGGTTCCGCGCGCTGCGCCTTTTCCTGGCGAGGCGCGGTTGATCCTGGTACTCTAGGCCAGTATCGCGCACGCCGCAAGGGCGCGGACGCCGCCTAGGTTGCGGATGGCGCGGATGGCGCGGATGGCGCCGGCGGCCCCGCCAGCGGCAGTGCCGCGGCGGCCTCGCCGCGCACGTGCAGCACCTGCTGCGGGAACGGGATCTCGATGCCCTCGCGCTCCAGCGCATCCTTGATCGCGGCCAGCAGTTCGCTCTGCGCGACCAGCACGTCGTCGGTGCGCACCCAAGGTCGCACCGCGAGGTCGACGCCACCGGCCGCGAAGCGCTGCACCAGCAACTGCGGCTCGCGGTCGCGCAGCACGCGCGGATGGACGTCGAGCACGCCGCGGATCACCGCCAGCGCGCGCACCGGGTCGCATTCGTAGGCCACCGAGACCGGCAGGTCGAGCCGGCGCTCGGCGCGTGCGCTGAAGTTGACGATCGGCTGGTTCATCACCAGCGCGTTGGGGATGGTGATCTCGCGGTTGTCGATGGTGATGAGCACCGTGCGCAGCAGGTCGATGCGCTCGACCTTGCCGGCCTGCCCGCCGACGTCGACATAGTCGCCGGCGCGGAAGGGGCGCTGCAGCACCAGCAGCACGCCGGACGCGAGGTTGCCCAGCGAGTCCTTGAGCGCGAGGCCGATCGCGAGGCCCGCGGCGCCGAGCGCGGCGAGCAGCGAGCCGGTCGGTACGCCGGCCAGGTCGAGCGCGCCGACCAGGACCACCACGATGATCGCGATCCGCACGCCGCTGCGCAGGAAGTTCGCCAGCACGCGGTCGCCGCCGCGGCGCTCGACCGCCAGCGCGACCAGCTTGCCGAGGCGGCGCGCGAGCCACAGGCCCACCACCAGCACCAGCAGCGCGGTGGCGAGCCGGCCGCTCCACAGCAGGGCGGCATCGCGCCAGAGGTCGAAGCGGATCAGGTCGAGGAAGGCATCCATCCGAGCATTGTCGCCGCGCCGGCGCCAGTCGTACAGATCACGGCTGCGACTCGATCCGCGGCGATGCGCCGTAACGGATCCGGTGCACGACGTTGACCAGCCCGCGGGCCCCGATCAGCAGCGCGATGCCGACCAGGACGCCAGTCGCATCGCCGATCGCACCGAGCACGAAATCGCGTCGCTGCCCGTCGCCGAAGTGCTGCCAGTCGTCGCGCACGGCGATGCGGAAGAACACCCAGCGCAGCAGGCTCAGGCCGTGCTCGACGAACACCCACAGCCCGACCGTCGAGAACGCGATCGACTGCCAGGTCGCCGCATCGAGCGCGCTTTCGAACACCTGGCCATCCGGTCGTGCCAGCGCGAGCCGCGCGAGTTTGTCGGCCAGCAGCCACAGCGTGCCGATCGCAAGAGCCATCACGGCCATGGACCCCAGCAGCAGCGCGTCGGCCCCCGGGGCGTCGCGGCGGAGCGCCGGCAACCAGGTGGCGAGCCAAGTGGCCGACGTCGTGGCGAAGCCGACCACGATCACCAGGGCGGCAGCGCGGATCAGGACGGTCAGCAACGTGTGGACGTTGGTTCGGGTCATCGATCTGACGCCCCTTGCCCTGCCGCCGCGCGCGGCGTGCTATCGACCATCAACGGGCACCGGGCCCGGCGGTGGCACCTCGATGTCCACCATGCACGGCGCCATCGCAGCGACCACGTCCTTGACGTCGGCGCGGCCGACACTCCAGGTGCGGATGCTGTAGACCGGCAGGCGCGCTTCGTTGTCCGGGCCGGGTTCGAAGCGGAGCGCTCGCGCGGTGCGCAGGCCGGCGGCATCCAGCTTGCGCGGCGGCTCGCTGCGCAGCACCTGCGCCGTGCGCACCCGGCCATCGGCTTCGACCACGAAGCCGACCGAGACGCAGCCGAGTTCGAAGCGGTCCTCGCCGCGCATCGGCGCGCCGAGTTCCAGTTGCTTTCCCTGCTCGCCGATCTCGCGCCACATCCGCGGCAGGTCCTTCTCGTCGACCACCAGGATCTCGTCCTCGGCCAGCGGCGCGGCGGATGGTGGCGTTGCGGGGTCGGCGGCGGCGGAGCCAGCGGCGAGAATGCAGGCGAGTACCGCAGGCAGGCGAGGCATCGGGACGCTCCGTGTCGGGATGGAGCGCCGGAGGCTACAGCGTCCCCATCCCCTCCGCCACCCCGTCGGGGCCGACCGCCAGCATGCGCAGGGTGTTGGTCGCGCCGCGCTGCTCCATGGTGTCGCCCGAGGTGATCATCACGCGGTCGCCGACCGCGAGGAAGCCGAGGTCGAACAGGTGCTTGATCGCCACCCGCGCGGCCTGCGCCGGCGGCAGCCCGCGGCTGTCGAAGGCGGTCGGGAAGACGTCGCGCATCAGCGCCATGCGGCGGCGCGCGCCCTCGTGGCGCGACAGGCCGAAGATCGGCACCTCGCTGCGGAAGCGGCTCAACCAGCGCGCGGTGCTGCCGGATTCGGTGAGCGCGAGGATCGCGCGCACCTGGATGTGCTCGGCGAGGAACATCGCCGCCATCGCGATCGCCTGGTCGACTTTCTGCAGGTTGCGCGGCGCGGCCTCGAAGTCGGTGTCCATGCGGAACTGCCGCTCGGCGCCGAGGCAGATGCGCGCCATCGCCTCCACCGCCTTCTGCGGATGGTTGCCGGCCGCGGTCTCCTGCGACAGCATCACCGCATCGGTGCCGTCGATCACCGCGTTGGCGACATCGAGCACCTCGGCGCGGGTCGGGATCGGCGAATCGACCATCGACTGCAGCATCTGGGTGGCGGTGATCACCACCTTGTTGCGCGCCAGCGCCTCGCGGATGATCTTCTTCTGCAGGCCGGGCAGTTCGGCGTCGCCGATCTCCACCCCGAGATCGCCGCGCGCGACCATCACCGCGTCGGCGGCGTCGATGATCTCGCCGAGGTTCTCGATCGCCTCGCTGCGCTCGATCTTGGCCACCAGGCCGGCGTGCGAACCGGCGGCTTCCGCCAGCGCGCGCGTCTCGCGCACGTCGGCCGCCGAGCGGCAGAACGAGATCGCGATGAAGTCGACCCCGAGTTCGGCCGCGGTGACGATGTCGGCGCGATCCTTGTCGGTCAGCGCGCCCAGCGACAGGCCGCCACCGAGCCGGTTGAGTCCCTTGCGATCGGACAGGCGGCCGCCGGCGAGCACCGTGGTGCGCACCTCGGGACCCGCGACCTCGTCCACCCGCAGCGCGATCAGGCCGTCGTCCAGCAGCAGGGTGTCGCCGGCCCGCACGTCGCGCGGCAGGCCGAGGTAGCTGCAACCGACGCGGTTTTCGTCGCCGGGCGGCGCGTCGTCGCGGCAGTCCAGGGTGAACGGCTGGCCGCCGGCCAGCACGACCCGGCCCTCGCCGAACTTCTCGATGCGGATCTTCGGTCCGCCGAGGTCGGCCAGCACGGCGACCTCGCGCCCGA
>Ga0209450_10000882_pt1 | contig 15069 bp, 11 predicted proteins | sample FrelakmetLWP11LW_FD_187149 | JGI IMG/M metagenome (GOLD analysis project Ga0209450, IMG submission 187149) | Freshwater lake sediment microbial communities from the University of Notre Dame, USA, for methane emissions studies - LWP11 LW (SPAdes)... | ecosystem: Environmental > Aquatic >...
CCTATCGTATGCACGCCGAAGTGATGTCCATCAGCAAGGGGATTCGAGATCTCAAGAATTTACGCCGTTACCGCCTTGTGATTATTGATGAAAGCCATAATCTGCGCAACCGCGAAGGCAAACGCTATCGGGCTATTCAGGATTACATTGAACACAACGAAAGCAAAGTGGTGATGCTGACCGCCACTCCCTACAACAAAAGTTATATTGACTTGTCCAACCAGTTGCGACTTTTTATACCCGAAGACCAGAAATTAACGGTTCGCCCTGAGCAACTCTTGCGGGAGATGGGCGAAATTGAGTTCATCCGTCAGCATCAAGCGGATATTCACACGTTAGCGGCGTTTGAGAAAAGTCTGTATCCCACCGACTGGCAAGACCTCATGCGCCTGTACATGATTCGGCGCACGCGCAGTTTCATCAAAAGCAATTATGCAAAAACCGACGAACATGGCCGCAAATACCTGCTTTTCGAGAACGGCGAAAAATCATACTTCCCTGAGCGCGAACCCAAGACGGTCAAGTTCAAATTGAACAAGAAAGACCCGACCGACCAGTATGTTCGGTTGTATGATGAAAAAGTGGTAGATGCAATTGGTAAGATGAAACTGCCGCGCTATGGTCTTGGTCAGGATATTTACGTCAAAAATAAAGGCGCGAGTCTCGGCGAAAAAGAACAGAAACTTCTTGACGACCTCTCCCGCGCAGGCAAACGCTTGATTGGTTTCTCACGCACCAACTTATTCAAGCGCCTTGAAAGTAGTGGCTATTCCTTTCTGCTCTCCGTGGAACGGCACATCCTGAGAAACTATATTTTCCTGCACGCGCTGGAAAATAACCTACCCCTGCCAATTGGTACACAAGACCCCGCCTTACTGGACGCCCGTTTTGAAGATGGCGATAAAGACGACGACCTCACGGATACCGTTGACCTCGAAAACAACGAACTGGACGAAGAGCCGGGCAGCACCGAAGACGGAGCCGCCAACGGTTTGCGCGATGAAGAAGACTTCAAACGCGAAGCCAAAATAGTGTATGAGCAATACCGCACAAAATTCAAAAGACGCTTTGACTGGTTAGACTCATCCATCTTCAAGCCAACGCTGGCCCAACACTTACGGGAAGATGCCGCCGCATTGATTGGCATCCTGAACCGCAGCGGTGATTGGGCTCCGGCACAAGATACCAAACTGGCTGAACTGGCAAAACTTATTAAGGAGGATTACCCGACACAAAAAGTATTGGTCTTCACTCAGTATGCCGATACCGTGCGCTATTTGGAAGATCAACTTAAGGACTGCAAGATTCAATCCATAGCAGGTGTGACAGGCAGCTCTTATGATCCGACCGAACTGGCGTGGCGCTTTAGCCCCGTCAGCAACGAAAAGCGCGATGAGATCAAGCCGGAAGATGAACTGCGCGTGCTGATCGCCACCGATGTATTGAGCGAAGGACAAAACCTGCAAGATTGCGCGGTGGTGGTCAATTACGATTTGCCCTGGGCCATTATTCGCTTGATACAACGAGTCGGACGCGTGGACAGGATTGGGCAAAAAGCAGAAACAATCTATGCCCATACCTTTCTGCCTGCGGATGGCGTGGATACCATTATCAAATTGCGCGATCGCTTGCGCCGACGACTTCGAGAGAACGCCGAAGTGGTTGGCTCGGATGAAGCCTTCTTTGAAGATGATAAGAACGAGCAGGTCATTGTTGACTTGTACAACGAAAAGTCGGGCATCCTCGATGGCGAAGAGGCTGATACCGAAGTGGATTTGGCATCCTACGCTTTCCAGATCTGGAAGAATGCGATAGACGCTGACCCGCAACTGCAAAAGACCATTCCGTCTTTGCCGAATGTAGCCTTCTCAACCAAGCAGACTTCCCGGACTTCCGAAGTCTTCAAGACTTCGGAAGTCTCAGTCTCTGGCTCAGGCGGCGCGTTGGTCTACGTGCGAACGGGCGAAGGCAATGACGCGCTGGCCTGGATTGATGAACAAGGCAACAGCGTCACCGAATCGCAATACGAAATTCTCAAGACGGCCGAGTGCTTGCCTGAAACGCCCGCTCTGCCGCGCCGACCCAATCATCACGAGATGGTGCGGAAAGGCGTGGAGAAAATCGCTGAGCAGGAGAAGGTCACTGGCGGACAATTAGGCCGTCCCTCTGGAGCGCGCTTTAGAACTTACGAACGGCTCAAGAATTTCGTCGGCCAGAATCAAGGCACGTTGTTCGTCACGTCTGATTTACTCAAGGCGATTGACGAGATTTATCGCTTCCCCTTGCGTGAATACGCCAAGGATGTTTTGAACCGCCAATTGCGGACGGGAATATCGGCCTATCAACTGGCGGAACTGGTCGTTAGCCTGCGGGCAGATGACCGCTGGTGCATCACCGAAGAAAATGTTGAAAGACAAGAACCCAAGATCATCTGCTCTTTAGGTTTGGCATAAAAGGGACATTATGGCTATCAACTTCGACACCACCCGCACCTACCTGCAAAAATTTGACTTCGCCCGTCTCTTCATCGAGGTTCTTGGCTGGTCAAATGCGAAAGGCATCAAACCTGTCGAGTTGAAGGTGGACAACGTCGGGTTCAAGACCACGCCTATTTCGCAGTTGGCTGGCGTAGTCGTATTTGAAGTGAGCGCGGAGAATGGACTCCTGCCCAACGCAAAAATTCGGGCGGCCGTCCACAAGGAAATCTCCACACTGCACCACGAGAACTTGCTCATCTTTTTGGATAAAAACCGCACGCAAAGCCTGTGGTATTGGGTCAAGCGTGAAGACCGGCGCAGCGTCCCGCGTGACCACTTGTATATGAAGGGACAGCCTGGCGATTTGTTCCTTGGCAAACTCAACTCGATGGTGGTAGACCTCGCGGAGTTGGACGAGAACGGGGATATCAACGTGCTGGAAGCAGTCAGACGACTGCAAAAGGCGCTGGATATTCAGAAGGTCACAAAGAAGTTTTACACCGAGTTCGCCGCGCAGCGGCTCGAATTCATCGACCTGGTGCAGGGCATTGATGACGACCACGACCGCCGCTGGTATGCCTCGGTGCTGCTCAACCGCCTGATGTTCATTTACTTCCTGCAACGCAAGGGATTTGTGAACAACGGCGACCTGGAGTATTTGCAGAAGAAACTGGACGAGAGCCGGAAGCGCGGCGCCAACCGTTATTACCGCGAGTTTCTCACCGCCTTGTTCTTTGAAGGCTTCGCCAAGCCCGAGGAGAAACGCTCAGCGCAGGCGCAGAAAATGCTCGGCAACATTCGCTATCTCAACGGCGGATTGTTCCTGCCGCACCCCGTCGAGTTGAAGTATGGTTTCTCCCCTCTCCCACAGGGAGAGGGGCCGGGGGTGAGGGGCATCGCCATCCCCGATCAAGCCTTCGAGAGCCTGCTCAAGTTATTCGGCAGTTATTCATGGAATCTGGATGACACTCCGGGCGGCCTGGATAACGAAATCAATCCCGATGTGCTCGGTTATATCTTTGAAAAATACATCAACCAGAAAGCCTTCGGCGCGTATTACACCCGCCCCGAAATCACCGAATACCTGTGCGAGCAGACCATCTATCGCCTCATCCTGCAAAAGGTGAATACGCCCGGCTTGCCCGGCGTGCTAAAAGAGCGCAACTTTGAAAAAATCGAAGACCTGCTCATCAACCTGGACGTGTCCCTGTGTAAGCAATTGCTCTTTGATGTGCTGCCCAAACTAAGTTTGCTCGACCCTGCCTGCGGTTCGGGCGCGTTCCTGGTTGCCGCGATGAAGACGTTGATCAATATTTACAGCGCCATCATCGGCAGGATTTCCTTTCTCAACGACAAGACGCTTAGTGATTGGCTGGAGAAAACGAATAAGGCGCACCCCAGTGTCGCGTATTTCATCAAGCGCAGCATCATCACCGATAACCTGTTCGGCGTGGACATCATGGAAGAGGCCAGCGAAATTGCGCGCTTGCGCTTGTTCCTGGCGCTGGTCGCTTCGGTGCGCGCGGTGAACGAACTCGAGCCGCTCCCCAACATTGATTTCAACATCGTGCCCGGCAACTCATTGATTGGCCTGTTGCGCGTGGACGAGGACGCCTTCAACCGCAAACTCGCCGGCGAAAAGCAATTGAGCCTGTTCCAGCAAAAGACCTACCGCCAGATTGTGAACGAAAAGAAAGTTGCCCTGGACTCTTACCGCCACGCTTCCTCCTTCACCGAAGACCTGCAAGCGCTTCGAGACGCGATCCAGACCCGCCGCGCCGAAGACTACGCCAACCTGAACGATATGCTGGTGGACGAATTCAAGGCGCTTGAAATCAAATACGAGCAAGCCACGTGGGACGAAGAGAAACACGCCGAAGGCAAAGCCAAAAAGCGCGCCGTGCAGATTCAGGATATTCAAGCCCTGCACCCCTTTCATTGGGGCTATGAATTCGACGAAGTGATGAACACGCGCGGCGGTTTCGATGTCATTATCACCAACCCGCCCTGGGATATATTCAAGCCTAACGCCAAGGAGTTCTTTGCCGTACATTCGGATTTGGTCACAAAGAAAAAGATGGACATCAAGGCTTTTGAAGATGAGCAGGACAAACTGCTCGAACAAAAAGAGGTGCGTGCTGCGTGGCTGGACTATCTCAGCCTTTTCCCGCATGTCAGCGCCTATTACCGTTCAGCCGAACAATTCCGAAATCAAATATCAGTCATCAATGGGAAAAAAGCCGGTTCAGATATCAACTTATACAAACTCTTTGTCGAACAATGTTTCAACCTGCTTTGTCCGCAAGGCTTAACAGGCATGATTATTCCGAGCGGCGTCTACACCGACCTCGGCACAAAACAATTGCGCGAAATGCTTTTTTCAAAAGCACAGGTGAAGGCGATCATTAGTTTATCGAATGAACGTTTTATCTTTGAAGGCGTTCATCACGGCTTCAAATTCGCTTTGCTTTCCTTCCAAAAAGGAAATGCCACAAAATCTTTCAGCGGCGTTTTTCGCATCAATCCCCGCGAAGCCGTTGCGTCCGAAGAACTCGATTCTTTTCTCAGTGATTATGGAAATCGTCTCAACATTCCTGTAAGGTTGGTGCGCAGACTCTCGCCTGATTCGCTGTCAGTCATGGAATTCAAGAGCGACCTCGATATTCACATCGCCGAAAAGATGTTGCGATGGCCACCGCTTGGTGAGAGAACTGATGACAGTTGGAACTTGGTGCTAAAGAATGAATTTCACATGACCAACGATAGCCATCTTTATAAAACCAATCCCGCGTCTGGTCGTTTGCCGCTAATCGAAGGTAAGATGTTTCACCAGTTTATTTCGGGTTTCGCAGAACCAAAGTATTGGTTGAACGAGAAGGAAGCACGGCAAGATTTGCTCGGTAAAGATAAGGACACAGGTCAAATCCTTGATTACCAACAATATCGCCTTGCCTTTCGTGATATTGCCGCAAGCACTAATGAGCGCACGATGATTTCAACCATATTGCAGCCGCGCGTGTTCTGCCCACATACGGTAAGTCTCGAAAATGTGGCAAAGAGTAATTTAACGCCAACGACGCGGCTGTATTTGCTATCGGTTTTCAATAGTTTTGTGATTGACTATACATTGAGAATGCGAATTACAAGTCATCTTTCATTTTTCTTTATCTACAATCTGGCAATCCCGCGCCTGAGCGCCAAAGACAAAGCCTTTGCCCCCATCGTCGAGCGCGCGGCAAAACTCATCTGCACCACGCCTGAATTTGATGATCTAGCCGCTGAGACTTCCGAAGTCTTCAAGACTTCGGAAGTCTGGACCTCGGAAGTCTGCGGCGTCACCGATCCCATAGCACGCGCCCGCCTGCGCGCCGAACTGGACGGCCTGATTGCCCATCTCTACGGCCTCACCGAAAGCGAATTCACCCATATCCTCGGCACTTTTCCCCTGGTTCCAGAGCCGGTAAAAATAGCCGCGCAGAATGCGTATCGCGATGTTGAAAGAGGGCTGATCCATTAGACTAGACTTCCGAAGTCTTGAAGACTTCGGAAGTCTGACTTCGTAAGTCTGAGACTAAGACCAGGAGCCGCCATGCCCCGCAGAGCAACGCCCTTCCTGCCCGATCAGTATTATCATTTCTACAATCGCGGCAACAACCGTCAAGCCGTGTTTTTTGAGCGTGATAATTACTTGTATTTTCTCAAGGGCCTCAAGAAATACGTCCGCGCCTACATGGATATTTTGGCCTATAGCTTGCTGCCGACGCATTATCACATCTTGGGGAAGGTGCGTCCGATCCCGCTCCAGACTTCCGAAGTCTTGAAGACTTCGGAAGTCTTGGGCGCGGAAGTCTCGATCTCGAAGCAAATCTCCCTTGCCATGCAAAAGTTTGGCATCTCCTACACCAAGGCCATCAACAAACGCTTCTCACGGGTTGGCGCATTGTTTCAAGGACAGTTTCAGGGCAAGCCCGTGCAAAACTACGAGCATTTGCTCAACGTGTGTGTTTACATCCATGCCAACCCCGTCAAAGATGGCCTGGTCGCCTTGCCTGAAGAATGGGAATACTCCAACTATCCCGAATGGATGAATCTGCGCGCCGGAACGCTGGTCAACCGTGGATTCATCCAGGATAATTTTGGCGCGCCGGAAGAATATCAACAACGGGTTATGAATTACATCAAGACGCGCAACCTGCCCGATGATGTCCGCAAATACTTTCAGGACTTGGAAGCCTAGCCTAGACTTCCGAAGCTAGACTTCCGAAGTCTTCAAGACTTCGGAAGTCTGGAGAGGGTTGATCAAATGAAACCGCCGACGCTCACCTCGTTTCGCTTGAAGAATTTTAAGGCCGTGAAAGACAGCGGGCAAATTAAACTCACGCCGCTGACCGTGTTCATCGGCAACAATGGTTCCGGCAAGAGCAGCGTTATTGAAGGCCTGGAAACCTATCAGTCGATTGTGACCGACGGGCTGGACAAGGCCATGCAGCAATGGCACGGGTTTGAGCACGTCTGGAACAAGGCTGCCCGCCACGATCGGCGCGATCGTCAGACCCCGAGTTCGCAGCGCCGGGATGAAGGGCGTCCGAGCCACACGAACCCAATGAGTTTTTATCTGGCGGGTCATACGGGTCGAGAAGCATTCCGCTCGACGCTGGAGATCAACCTCGGGCCTGGCGGCAATGACCTGTTTATTCAAAGCGAAGAACTCGTCGAGGGGAAAAAATTCACCATCATTCGCGATTCAACCGGCAAGGCAACACTCCATAGCCCCGCCAGCCCGCTTCGTCATGGCCCATTCGACGACGGCCAGTCTGCCATCGGCGGAAATACCAAGGTTTTTGTCGCGGGCTGGCAGTTCCTATCACTCATTCCTCAATCGATGGGCGCGCCCCTGCCGCAAAATCGCAGCGGTGGACAGATCCGGCTGGCGAAAGACGGCTCAAACATCGCCGAGTATTTGCTGGGAATATACAACCTGGATGCGCCGACGTTCAACGGGATTATAGAAAGCGTGCAGTATGTCTTGCCTTACGCGCGTGATTTTCAGGCCGCCATCACCTCTGAACTTGAGCGGACGGTTTATCTTCAAATGACCGAGCGCGAATTCAAAGTGCCGGGCTGGTTGCTATCGACCGGCACCCTCCGCTTGTTGTCGCTGTTGGCGCTGTTGCGTCACCCCACGCCGCCGCCGCTGATAATCATCGAAGAGCTTGAGAACGGCCTCGATCCCCGCACCCTTCAATTGTTGATCGAAGAGTTTCAGACCGTCGTCAAGTCGCAGCGCACGCAGTTAATTATCACCACGCACTCGCCTTATCTGTTGGACTTGCTATCCCTGGAGCATATTATCCTGGTCGAACGCATTGACGGAACCCCGACCTTCACTCGACCGGGAGATAACAAAGCGCTCGAAGCCTGGTCAAAGAAATTTAGCCCTGGTAGTCTCTATACGATGGGACGCCTCAGTGGGGAGGCGCTAAATGCCAAGGGGTAATCGCCCGCCAAAGGTGGGGATGATATTCGAATGCGCTATCGGTGGCCCGGATCTTAAGGTCTGCGAGCATCTGGCGCGTATGCTGCAACCCGACATCTCGATTGATCGCGTGCCGTTGTTGAACAAGCCCAATCTGATTGATCAATGCGCGGGGGTTGCAGATACTTTGCTTAAAACAGGGTGTGATCGGGTGTTGATTATCTGGGACCTCGATCCGGGTTGGGGACGTGAGCCGCATTGTCGCGGTCGAGACCGCGCCGAAATCCTGGAGCGTTTGACTCAGGCGGGCATCGACCTAAGTCGCGTCCATCTCATTTGCATCGAGAAGATGTTAGAGGCATGGCTATTGGCAGATGGGCGAGCGCTATCGCGGGTACTTTCCACCGATCCCCATCCGATGACGGTTGGAGACACGCGTCATTCGGAAAGAGTAAATGATCCGAAAAGAACTCTCATGAAGATATATCGTCAGAACGGGCGCACCTACAATCAGGTCAGTGATGCTATCCGCATTGCACAAGCACTCCCCGATTTAAGCAGAATCGAGAACTGTGCTACTTTTCGCCGATTTGCTGAAAAGGTAACTGGCGGGCGACTGCGCTAGACCGTTAGACTTCCGAAGTCTCCGAGACTTCGGAAGTCTGGCAGTGAAGGGCACTTCCCTTTTCCCGCCCGTCATGCTATAATGTTACTGTGTAGAGTATAAAACGTAATAAATAATTATGGAACGCCGAAAATAGCACCGAAAATGTGGAAAATAGCATTGGAATGCTAGAAATAGAGTCGATACGCTGAAAATAGAAGTGATATGATAGAAATAGAGATGATACGCTGAAAATAGATCAGGTAACGCACAAAATAGAGATGATACGCTAAGAATAGCGTCGATACGCTGAAAATAGCATAGATACGCTGAAAATAGAGCAGGTGACTCATAAAATAGCGTTGATACGCTAAAAATAGCTCCTGTAACTCCAGAATTACCAATCGGACGCCTAAAATAGCGCCAATTACTCTGAAAATAGCCCAGGAAACGCCGCGCCATCGACTGTGATGGCGGCGTTAGCCGTGGTTAAATCATTTCTCAAGGAGATCAGCAATGGCAGACACACCGACCCCTCAACCCGTAGAACCGGCCCCCGTTAAGCCACGCGCCCTCCGCTCCCCGCAAGATCAGGCCGACGCCAACCTCATCAACACCTATCGCACCTGCCTCACCGCCGCGCAGGGCCACCCCGATCTGGTCGCGCTCATGCAGCCGCGCGGCTATGGCGCGGATGGTTTGCTGGACGGCCTGAACGGCTGCGACCTGGCGCAAACCACGTTCAACGCCCGGCAGTTGGCGCTGGATGCCAAAGGCACGGCGGCCAAAGCCTTCAAGGCCGCCGACGATGCTGCCCGCACCGGCTACGCCGACTTCAGCCGCATCGCGGCCAAAGTTCTGGCGGACAATCCCACCGCCAAAGCCGCGCTCGTTATCCCGGCCCGGCTCTTGAGCGATCAAGACAAGTTCCTCACCAACGTAGAAGCGGCCTACAACACCGCGCTGGCGCGCACCACCTATCTAGCCGCGCTGAGCAAACGCGGCTACACCGCCGAGGCCATTCAGGCCGAGTTAGCCAAGTTGAAGGCGTTGACCCGGGCCAGCGCCGCCAACGACACCGCCGCCCTCGCGGCCACGCGCACCACCGCCGAGCGCAAGACCGCGGTGAAGGCCCTCAAGACGTGGTGGGCCGAGTTCTACGCCACGGCGCAGGTGGCGCTGAAAGATCGACCGGACTTGTTGGGCTTGCTGGAATCGTAAGCGGCCTTGTCGATGTGCTGCTATACCGCGCGCGGTCATAAACTGCGCTTCTCTGTCATTCCCGCACACATGCGGTGCAGTGCTCCCGTGCTGTTGGCGGGAATCCAGCGGCCCGATCAGCACGACTTTCCAACGGTCACTCTCGATGCCCGATAGAAGCGTTCGGGCATGACGAAAGCAGCCGAAGCCGCCATAAACAAACCGTGCGAGGGTTGACTATCCGCCCTCGCACGCTTCACTTTTCATTCATCATTCGTATCAAACGTTGAATGCCTTTCGTGAACCAGGTGTTATAATTGATGCTGAAACAACCAGACGATTGAGGCGCACCATGACCACCATTGTTCGCGCGATTTATGAATCCGAAGGCATCTTGCGGCTTCTGCACCCGCTCAAATTAAGCGCCGGTCAGGAAGTTGAAATTAGCGTTGAAGTGCCTTCGCCCGAATCCGATCCGGCCTTTGATCTAGCGGCGCTGGCGATCGACGGCGGCCCGCCTGATCTTGCGCACGAGCACGACCACTATTTATACAACACTCCCCGGCGCAATATCATCCATGATCGCTAAGCCCTGCTTCGTCGATACGGTCTGTTGGGTGGCGCTGCTCAACCAGGCTGACGATCTTCATCAGCAAGCCACGCGCGTCTATCGGCAGCAATTCTCCACAGGCCGGCTGCTGGTGACCACTACCGCCGTTCTCAACGAAACGGCCAATGCCCTGTCAACCCCGCGCTTTCGATCATCTGTCGTAACTTTTTATCAGCGGCTCAAGCAGTCTTCGCAAGTACAGATCATTCAAGTCGATGCCGCGCTGTGGGACAACGGCTGGACATTGTTTGCCAATCGCCCCGATAAAGAGTGGAGTCTAACCGACTGCTTCTCGATGGTGGTCAGCACATCGGCCGGCATTGCCGATGTCTTGACGACCGACCATCACTTCGCGCAAGCGGGCTTTCACAACCTCTTGACTCTGCGCTGAATTGCCACGCAGAACGCCGCGCTTCTGTCGTTCACGTCGGCAAGCCCTGCAAGAACGCCTCGATTTCCTCGTCCAACTCCGCTTCATCCGCGTAGGTCACCACCGTCAAATTCGGCGCGGGATTGCCCGTGATCATCTTGCTCAGGCGCAAACCCGATCGGTATACGCACAAGACCGGCTTGCCCAACTGCACGGCCAGGCCATATTCGTAGCCCACCCCCAGCGACGGCGTGCTCACTTCCGCGATCATCGCGTCGCAGGCACGCACCCACGCCACGTCGCGCTCGAACACGGCGCGTGGCGGAGTGTCTTGCTCGCGCTCCAGCACGTCGGGATCGGCCACGTGCGCCGATAGGACATCGTGGCCCAGCGCTTGCAGTCGCGCCACTAGGTGTTGATAGATCGCCGCGTGAGCGCGTCCGCCGGAGATGGCGCCGGAGAAGTAGATTTTCATAGCAATCATTATACTGGAAGTTGGAGATTGGAGATTGGAGGTTGGAGGTTGGAGGTTGGAGATTGGAAAAAACGAGGAGCCGCCGCAGCGACTCCTCTCTCCAACCTCCAACCTTCCACCTCAATATCTCAACAGCGCCGCGATGCCGACCTCCGTCAAGCCGCGATGCCCGCGCACGATCTCAACGCGGCCCTTCTGCTCCAGCACCTTGCTGATCACCGCTTCAACCGCATCGGGAATTTCGGCGAACGGGCCGCCGCAGTATGAACAGCGCGCCATCGACTGCGCGCTGAGGTAGCCGCATTGGCCGCAGCGATACCCCGGTGACTGGAAGCCTTCGGCGATCAGCAGCGTCTGCACCTGGCCCGCGTGTGTGGCGCGCAGCACGTCGCCCAGCCGGGCCGCGCCGTGATTGCCTTTTGCCGCCGCCGTGATCGCGGCATCGGCCAACTCGGCTTCACGTTGCGTCTCGTGCTCATCCATAATCTTCAGCGCGCGGTCGCGCACCGTCAGATCGGCTTCGCCGATATCGGCCGCGAACATGCCAATGACGCGCTCGGCCCACGGTTGCGGCAGGTAGCCACGCAGTTCGTTCAGCACTTCAGCGCTGCCGCCCAGCACCACATAGCGCGGCGCGTGTTTCTCACAGAACGCAGCCAGCGCCGCCGCGGAATCCTTGACGTTGCGCTTGACCTTCTCAATTTCTTTGCGATCGGTCGGAGCCTCGGAATCGCGCCGCCGGCTGATCGAGATGGCGTTGACGCCCGATTTGGTGCGGCGCACTTCTTCCCCTAACACGCCTTCGCCATCGACGATTTCACCCAACTGCACAAAGATAAAGCGGGCCCCCCGCCGATCGACAATCGCGGCGACGAAGCGCCCGTAGATGTCCCACAGATTCGCCAACAGGGTGATGTGCGGTTTCGCGCCGATAAAGATCGAGTCGCCAATCGGGACGGCGAGGGAATAGACTTTCCAGAGGTTCTCTTGTTGATTCGAAAAAATCGCCAGGCCGCGCCCGCTCCAATCATATTCGTGATCGAAGAACGCCTCGATCCGCTGCGTATCGCCGTTGGCGCGGCCGCTGACGCTGTGCAACAAATGGCGCAGAGTCAGCCGGTATTCATCGCGGGTGCGCCGGGTCGGATCGACGTTGAGGGTGAGACTCAGCACGGGGTATTGACCTTGATACTCGGCGAGCTGCTGCAAATCATCTTTGCTAAACATGACACGCCTCCTGAGGATGATTGGCGGTCGTGGCTCCGAGCCACAACCGTGAATTACTGAGGCCGATCGGCCAGCGTCAACAGCAGTTGGAGTGTTTCGCCGTCGCGCAAGATGGTAAGGGTCACCTCCTGACCGACAAGTTTTTGGCTGGATAAATAGCCGATCATTTGATCGAAGCTGATTATGGAGTCGCCGTCGATGGCGATAATGATGTCGCCGCCGGCCACGACCGGAATGCCGCGCACCGTGACCTGCCGGTCGCCGCCGCGCAAGCCGGCTTTCTCCGCCGGGCCGCCCGCCACGATGGAGGACACCAACACACCTTTGTCCACCGGCAGTTTCAGCGCCACGGCCAGTTCGCCGATGGTAAAGTGATTGTCGACGTTGACGCCCAGATACGGGTAAGACGCGCGCCCGTCTTTGAGAATCTGCTGCGCCACGCGCTTGACGGTGTTTGACGGAATGGCGAAACCGACGCCGGAGTTGGATCGATTCGTGCCGTCGGTGCGAATGGCGGCGTTGACGCCGATGACTTCGCCTCGAGAATTCAGCAGCGGCCCGCCGGAGTTGCCGGGGTTAATCGCGGCATCGGTCTGAAGGATGTCGGGGTTGCTGAAGTTGCCCGACGTGCCGGTGGCCCCATCGGCCGGCAGAGTGCGGCCCTTGCCGCTGACGATGCCGACGGTCATCGTGCCGACGAGGCCGAACGGGTTGCCGATCGCAATCACGCGCTGCCCGACCTTCACCGCATCGGAATCACCAATCTCCAGCGGATGCAATTGGTCCGCCGCCATCTCAACCTTGATCACGGCCAGGTCGCTGTAGGGGTCGGCGCCAATCACTCGGGCGACGACGACCCGGCCATCGGCAAACGTGACATCGATCTCGTCTGCGCCCTCGACGACGTGGTTGTTGGTGACGATATGCCCGGCGGTATCGAGCACGAACCCGGAGCCGGAACCGAACTCGGTCAGATCGCTGCCGCTGTCGTCCGACAAGTCGATGTTGACCACGCCAGGGTTCGTGCGCTCGTAGACGTTTTGCAGCAGCAGTTCTACCGCATCGGCCGAGATTTCGATCGACTGTGGCAGCGCCGTGGGCGGCACGTCTGAAGTGGGCACCCACTTGCCGACGACCACCGGCCGGGGCGTGGGCGTTTCAAACACGCTGAATTCGCGGCAGCCTGAAACTAAGATAACGGCAATCAGGGCCACGGTCACATACTTGATCGACTTCATCATCTTTTCTTTTCCTCAAGAACCGTAACTGCTCAGCCTCATCATTTTTCATCGCGAGAGACCGCAAAGATCGCAAAAGAAAAACCGTTTCTATGTGTTCTTTCGCGGTCAATGGCTGAAATCCTTGACACTCTAAATTGCGAACAGACAGAGCACATTTTCGGACGCAGATTCCGCAGATTACACAGATGAAAAATCAGTTTTTATCTGCGCAATCTGCGTTCAAATTTCTGGTCGGTTTGAGGCGAAGCCTCGCTGGGCAGTTACCAAGAACCAGTCAATCGATCAACCAATTGACCAATCCCCTATTTCCGCTGCTTAGCCAGTTGCTCAAACAGGTTCTTTTCAATGCCCGTCAGGTGGGTGGGCAAACGGACTTGCACTTTCGCCAGTAAGTCGCCATGATTTTGGGGATCGCGCAAGAGCGGCATGCCCTGCTCGCGCAATCGAAACACGCGCCCCGGCTGCGTCTCGGGCGGAATCTTCAACTTGACATCACCGGTCATGGTCGGCACGATCACTTCCCCGCCGAGGATCGCCGTGTAGAGATCAGCCGTCACTTCGATCTTGAGGTTATCGCCGTCGCACTCGAATTGGGGATCATCCGCGACGGTGACGACGAGGTACAAATCGCCCGGCACGCCGCCCGATCGGCCGGGGTGGCCCTGACCGGCCACCCGGATGCGCGAGCCGGTTTGGACGCCTGCCGGAATTTTGACCTCCAGTTTTTGGCCGTCTTTTTGCAGAGTCAGCGTGGTGCCGGTGTAGGCGCTGCGCAAGTCGATCTCGGCGAGCTGCTCCAGATCGCGGCCGTGCGCCGGGCCGCGACTGGCCGCTCGGCGCGCATGGCGCGTGGAACCGGCCCCGGATTGATCTTCATCCATACCGCCGAAGATGCGCGTGAAGAAATCGGAAGCGCCGCCACCGCCGCCAAACAAATCGCCCAGATCGACGCTGTCGCCCGTCGTCCACTGGCTCCAATCGAAGCCGCCCGGCCGGCCGCCCGTCTGCTGATACTGCTGCCACTGCGAGCCCAGCGTGTTGTACTTCTGGCGCTTCGCCGGATCGCTGAGCACTTCGTTGGCCTCGTTCAATTCCTTGAACTTGGCTTCGGATTTTTTGTCGCCGGGATTGTTATCGGGATGATACTGGCGGGCCAGTTTGCGGTAGGCCTTTTTGATCTCGTCCTGCGTAGCGGTGCGCGGGACGCCGAGGATTTGGTAGTAGTCTTTGTAGTCCATGTCTTATACGCTTGCGGTCTGATATTGCTGAAGCTTCTCTTGCACCCACAAATTGATCAGCGTCTTCATCGGCACGCCTTCACGCTTTTCCACTTTACTCAGCAAGGCATTCAATGAGTCGGATAGCGTAATCACGTACTCGTGCGTCGGC
>Ga0209450_10000883_pt1 | contig 15067 bp, 9 predicted proteins | sample FrelakmetLWP11LW_FD_187149 | JGI IMG/M metagenome (GOLD analysis project Ga0209450, IMG submission 187149) | Freshwater lake sediment microbial communities from the University of Notre Dame, USA, for methane emissions studies - LWP11 LW (SPAdes)... | ecosystem: Environmental > Aquatic >...
CCGAAAACAGCCAGTTGAGGTTTGAAGACCTGCTCGGATTCAGGAGAAACCCGACTAACAGCACTCCGCTGTTCAAGCAGTTCAAATCAAAAGCCCTCGACGGGCATCCGACACCCGCAACTCCGTTTGTGAAAGTTGCAACGGGAGCAAGCGGCGTCGGCGTACCCTCGTCGTTCGGACTTGCGCTCGGAGCAAATGATTATTTCGGAAGCGCAGTTCCGAAAGTGCACGTTGTTGAAGGCGAAGGCGGAATGACGCCGGGAAGGGTCGCAGAAGCATTTGCTGCGGCAAGTTCGATGAGCCTCGGCAACATAATTATTCATATTGATTTTAATCAGGCATCAATTGACAGTAATAAAGTTTGCCGCGAAGGCGAATCAAAAGGCGATTACGTTCAGTGGAATCCCGCTGAATTTGCATATCTCCATGATTTCAACGTAATATGGGTTGACGACGGAAAAGATTTTGCACAGGTGCATGCCGCGCAGAATTTCGCGAAAACAATTAACAACGGGATGCCGACTGCGATTGTTTACAGGACTATTAAGGGATGGAAATACGGAATTGAAGGCAAGGGTTCGCACGGCGCAGGACACAAGTTCTGTTCGCCCGAATATTATGCGTTTGTTTCGGAATTTGAAAATATGTTCGGAGTAAAACTGCCGGTTTACCAGGCAAAGGCAACCGCCGAACTGAAGAATGAATTCGGAATGATGGTCCCGACATTCTCAGGCGACTGGAACAAAATCAACATTGAAAAATATTACTGGGATACTTTACTGATAGTAAGAGACGTTATTGAAAAAGACAAAGACCTGAAACTCTTCGCAGACAAGGTTGTTGATTCAAAGAAGAGGCTTGCATCGCTTAAGAGAGAACCGAGAAAGAATCATGCACAGCTTCCGAATCTTTATTCAGACAAAGGAATTTCTGCAGACGTTATTCCCGAAGAACTGAAAATCACTCCGGGAACTGTTACAACTTTAAGAGGCGTTCTTGGTTCATCACTCGGATATCTTAACAAGAAAACCAACGGCGCATTTCTTGGCGTAGCAGCCGACCTGCTCGGTTCGACAAGCGTTAACCTCGTAGGAGAAGGATTCCAGAACGGTTTTTATGATGCGAAGGGGAATCCCGATTCAAGAATCCTGACAATAGGCGGCATCTGCGAAGACGCGATGGGCGCAATGATGGCGGGACTAGGAGCGTACGGAAAGAACATAGGCGTAAGTTCGTCATACGGCGCGTTCATCTCCGCAATGGAACATACCGCGGCAAGGCTTCACGGCATAGGCGAACAGAACAAGACTGAAGCATTCGGCGGAAATTACAACACATGGATTCTTATAAACGCTCACGCGGGTCTGAAGACAGGTGAAGACGGACCCACGCATGCAGACCCCCAGTGTTTGCAGTTGCTCACAGAGAATTTTCCGAAAGGCGTTCTGATTACACTTACGCCCTGGGAACCGGGTGAAGTATGGAGTTCTCTCATTGCCGGACTGAAAAGAAGGCCTGCAGTACTTTCACCGTTCGTTACCCGTCCGAATGAGACAATCGTTGACAGAAAAGCAATGAATCTCGCGCCTGCGAGCGATGCGGCGAAAGGCGTTTACCTGTTAAGGAAAGCCGACCCGAAAAAGAAAATTGACGCTAACATCGTTCTGCAGGAAAGCGGCGTGACGATTGAGTTCATAACTCAGGTGCTTCCGAAACTTGATAACGAAGGATACAACGTCAATATATATCACGTTACAAGCGCGGAACTTTTCGACCTTCTGACCGACAAGGAAAAAGAAGAAATTTATCCGCATTCAACCGGTGAAACCGCAATGGGCATTACCGGATTCACAAAGCCGACAATGTACAAGTGGATAACAAGCAAAAAAGGAAGGGACAGCATTCTGCATCCGTTCAGGAACGGCCATTACCTCGGCAGCGGAACGGCAGACGGAGTACTGAAGCAGGCAGGTCTTGACGGCGACAGCCTGTACAACTCGGTAATTGAATTCATAAAAGGATAAACTTAATTTTTATCGTTTCAAAAAAGCTGTTCTTTCGAGAACAGCTTTTTTTATTGCCTCAAGTTATCAAATAAAAAATTAAATATCAAAAATAAAATATACAGATAAAATATTTAAAATTTGAAATTGTAAATTTTAAACTTACATTACTAATTTAAAATTTATTTGTAAACCTGATATAATTCCAACTTTGACTCTGCGTACTCTGCGGTTAAATTCTTTCTCTTTAATTTGCAAAAAGCGGGGTATTATCTATATATATAAGATATTTGTCGATTAAACTGCCGTTCATATAAAAAATATTCGTAAATATAACATTTACTTTCTTCTCGTCCAACCGGGTATAAAGCACTTCGCCCTGCCATATTATATTATCGCCTGTATCCCAGAAGTTTACTACTTTGTGTTCCGATGATATAATCATCGTGAAAAATACGGCAACATAGTCCGATATGGGTTTTCTTCCAATGACGGCGTCGTTGTTTCCGAATTTGAATGTTCCGTTTTCCGTTATGTATGACGCGAATTTTTCCGCATCCTTAGAATCGATTACTTTTCCGATTTCTTCAAGCCATTGTTTTCTGTTCATAAGTTCTTTTAAGGATTTTTCAGATATGATTAATAACAAAAAACAGGCAGGTAAAATTCAATTTTTAAAGAAGCTATTTCCCGCTAATTACCGAGAATTTGACCAAAATAAGAGCAAATGTATTTAATCGTTTGATTTCCGCAGAAAGCAAATTAACATGATTAACACCTGTTAAAGAATTTTGCATTTATTGCACAGAGCGAAACAGATCTTGTCGCAGGCATGCCAGCGACCTACACGCAAAGTATAAATAAAACGAGAGAAACAGATATTATCGCATGACCGCAGGGATGCCGGTGACCTGCATGCTAATAGTATTCATAAAAATAGCCACTGTAAAACAAAATACTCAGATATGCAAAGACGGATTAAAATAAAACGTTTTATGTTTATTTCCTGGATTCCCGCTTCCGCGGGAATGACAGTCCGACAAAAAGAAAGTAAGATTAAAGAACGTTTTTCCGGGTTTTTACGGCATGCATTTTTTCAATAAGTGCATCGACTTCTTCTTTTGTGAAGGAAGCAAACCAGTTACCGGATTTTGATTCGATTCCGGGGACGCCTTTGCCGCGGACAGTGTTAGCGATTATCAGATTCGGCATGCCTTCTTCGAACGGAACTGCCGTAAATGCCCGCTGAAGAGATATAAAGCTGTGGCCGTCAACTGTACGGACAGACCAGCGGAAAGATTTGAACTTATCGGAAATGGAATCAAGTTTGATTATGTCTTCGGTCTCTCCGTTTGCCTGAAACTTGTTCCTGTCTATAATTACTATAAGGTTGTCCAGTTTTTTCGAGCCTGCCATCAGCGCAGTTTCCCAGACCGAACCTTCGTTAAGCTCGCCGTCGCCCAGCATTACAATAATTTTATTCCCGTAACCTCTTATTTTACAGTCCATAGCTATTCCCGACGCAACGCCGATAAGATGGCCGAGCGAACCCGAATGGAATTCAACTCCCGGAACATTTACGTTCGGATGCCAGTAAAGAAAATCCGTATCTGACAGATGGCTGGCAAGCCTTTCCCTGCTTAAGATTCCCGTTTCGGCAAGCACCGAATAAAGAGCTGAAACAGTATGCCCTTTTGAAAGGAAGAAATAATCCCGCGTCTGGTCATTAAGGTTATTCCTGTTTATATTCAGGTAAAATTTATAAAGGAAGACCAGTATATCAGTGCAGGAAAGAGCTGAACTCAGGTAACATCCTCCGTTCATTGTCATCTTAAGTATGTTTTCTCTTACTCTCAGAGCCGATTGTTCAAGGTCGGGAATATTTATCGCTGCCATTTAATAAAATTTTTATATTTTAAATTATATATCAATACTTGAAAATACAATTCAACAAGAATTAATAAATGATAATTCGCAATACTTCGTTTACCGCATATTTGTCAAATACTTTCTCGCCTATTTTACATTCTCCGCAGTTTTGTTTCACGCAGTAGAAATTATGAAGATGAATCATTCCCTGATTTTCTGATATGGTTACGGGTTTGATTCCGTACTGCACTGACATAGCGCTGATTATGCTGTTTTTGCTTGAGTCTTTCTGCTTATTGTAAAGTTTTTTAATTTTAATGAACAGGTCTTCATCGCTGAAAGATTTTGAATAAAGGTACACAAACGGCAGAATCACGTTGATAAATATAATGAATATCCTGTCTCTGCCGATAATGCTATTCTGCTCTGCCGAAGTTTTGCCAAAGTCACCGTGATTTTTCCAGTAAACCGGAGACGGAATTGAAAGAAAAATGTTTCGCAAATCCTTAACAGGATTTTTGCTGTTTTTAAAACACATAATTGTTCTTTTGAACAGTTCTTCCTTTGTAAGTTCGTAAGCAAAAGCTGACGCCGCTGCAATCCTCAGTACGGGCGAATTTTTAGGGCGGAGGCGGAATGACTGCCATTCTGATTTGTCCATTGTTTCGGATTTCAGTTCCGGGTGTTTTTTATCCCACGTTTTATATAACTGTTTTGGATATCCATCCTTGAAATTATTTTCTTCAAGATATCCCGCAGAGCCAAAAAACACGGCGTCATATTCTTCCCGGGTTTTGCATTTAGCATTTAGTTTTGACAAGTCAATTATCCGAGCAAGTTTCAGAAACTGGTTTTTATTCTTTGAGAATCCGAGCGCCTCAAGCGTGAATTCGAAAAATAATCTTTCCCAGTTTTTCTTTTTAGCGGATGAACTGAATTCCTCGAGGGCAGCAAGGCGGTTCCTGATTCTTTCAGCACGGTACTTCAGCCGCGCGGCGCCGAGGTCATTCAGCCAGTTACGCTTGTTCTCTTCCGGAATGGAGTTATTTTCACCGAAGCACGGAATCCTGAACCGCGGAGAGGGATTATTTATGATATCCCTCCAGATTTCGTGAATGCTGAATTTCAAAAAATCTGAAAGAATTACCGTCGGAATCTGCCTTTCGTTTTCTGAAAATGATTCTGCTGATTCGCCGTTCCAGAAAACCACATGAAGTATTACCCTGTTGTACTTTTTGTTTTCGCTGTGGCTGTGCGCTTCCCAGTCTTTGACTGATTTGTGAATCTCGATATCCCCGGTGAGTATGCTGCCGTCAATTTTTACCAGAGCGTCTGAGAAATCTGCTCCCGAGTCCGTATTCGGCACTCCGTATTTAAGTATTTCAACAGATTTTCCGTCTGTTGTCTTCAAGTTTGTGTAGAATTCCGGGTTTGTCCAGATTCTTGAAATGAAATTCTCGTTCAGGCTGAGTTTTTTCATTAATAATATTGTAATAATTCTTTAAATTGCAGTAAATTTAAACTTAATCAATTAAAAAAGGTATGATAAAAAAAGGAATAACATTCATCTTAATCGCATTGTTTGCGGTAATGCTGAATTCATGCGGAAAACAGGAATCAAAACTCAACACGGAAGAGGAATACCTGACAGCCGCAAAAACACTTCTTGACAGCGGCGAGACAACGAAGAACAAGGAGCTTTTCACGCAGTCGCTTGAAAAATACAAAGAGTTCATCGGTAAATACCCGAAATCGGAAAAAGTTATCTTTGCATATAACCAGATAGCAGGGATTTATTTTGACAAACTGCAGAATTTTCCCGAAGCTATAAACACGTACAAGGCAATCTATGAAAACTACCCTGACAAGAAGGAAGCAAAACAGTCGTTGTTCATGGTTGCGTTCATTTACGACGAAACCCTTAAAGACAAGGAAAACGCAAAATCTTTCTATAAGAAATTCCTTGAAAAATATCCGACCGACACAGATCCGAACGATAAGATGAGCGAATCAGCAAAAAGGATGCTCGAAGTTCTTGAATCGGGAAAAACAATCGAAGACCTGATACTGCAGAACGAAACAGCCGGAGACAAGAAGACCGATACAAAGACCGGAGAGAATAAAGACGCAAACCAGGACTCAAAACCCGTGAAGACACAGAAGGTGCCTGATTCAAACACTGACGGCACGCCGGATGATAAGAAATAATAAATTTTAACTTTAATGCCGTCCTGTCCGGATACAGGACGGCTTTTTTATACCCTTAGTTGACAGAAAAAAAAGATTACACAAAATACCTGAATCCCGCCGCTCTGGCGAGGATTTCAAACCTCGAACTGAAAGCTAAGTTCGTGGTTGAAGGATTCATGACGGGTCTGCACAAATCTCCGTACCACGGGTTCAGCGTAGAGTTTGCAGAACACAGGCAGTATATGCCAGGAGACGACCTGAAATTCCTTGACTGGAAAGTCTATGCAAAAACCGAAAAATTCTTCATCAAACAATACGAGGAAGAAACCAACCTCAAAGCATACATACTTCTCGATATAAGCAGGTCAATGGATTTCACTTTCCGAAAAGAGGAGGAAGGATTCAATCTGAAAAACCTTTTCGGAAAAAACGGAAAGAAAAATGAAGTACGAATAACCAAGCTCGAATATGGTTCTTATGTAGCCGCATCGCTTGCCTACTTAATGTTGATGCAAAGGGATTCGGTATCGCTCACGACTTATGACACAAAAATTAGCAAGTACATTCCGCCGCGCTCGACAAATTCAAACCTGAAACTGATATTAAAAGAACTGTCAAATGTCAAAGCAACAGGCGCGACCGGAACAGCAGACTGCCTGAACATAATTGCAGACAAGATAAAACGCAGGGGGCTTATTATTATAATAAGCGATTTGTTTGACAAACAGGATGAAGTTTTAAAATCTTTAAGACATTTCAGATACGACAAGAATGAAGTTATAGTTTTCCAGGTTCTCGACCCTGTTGAAATTTCATTCCTTGACGGAAATCCCGTAAAACTTATTGACGCGGAAACACGGGAAGAACTTTACTCACAGCCCGCAGAAATAAGAAATGAGTATTCCAAAGCCATGAATAATTTTATAAAGAAGTACAGGGATGAATGTCTGAAGAACAACATTGACCATGTGATGCTGACAACGGAAACGCCTTTTGACATTTCACTGCTTAAGTACCTTAACAAAAGGCAGAGACACCTTTAGTACCTGATTTTATTCCTTTCGTCCCAGATAGGTGTAGTCAGTCTGTAATCGCCGTATCCTGTTTCATCGACAAAAATAAACTGCCTGTTCATATCGTAGTAAGTCCAGATTTCATAAGGTTTTGCATTCTCTTCGAAAGGATGCCTGTCAATCTGGTTCGGATTGCCGTAGTATATAAACACCATACCCATGTCAGTTTTCCATCCTTCAACGTAATGCGAATACCTTTCATTCGCAATCCTTATCCTGTTATAGTACTCTATCATCATTTCATTTTTTGAGGTGTTTGGTGAAGGGTCTTTCGATTTCCAGAACATCAGAAACCTTTTCATCCGTTCCTCTTTTGTTTTTCCGCTCTTTATCTGTTTCATCTCGTCATTTTCTGCAATGTACATAAGCTGGTTAATTGCGGCGTCAATATCTTTTATGTTAAAGGGCATATTCCCCCATCTGTAGGTGAAATATTTTCCTGCTACGGCGTCGGGACCGTCCTGTATTTCAACCCTGAAATTTCCAAGGCTGAATTTGTCCGCATTTACTGTCTGGAAGATATTGTTTGCACCCGGTTTCAGCACAAGGGCAAATGTTGAATCAAAGACAACATTTTCTTTATCGTCTTTTATCAGCATTTTGTAATGTTTTGACACTGTTTCCTCAAACCTGCTTCTGATTTCATAAAACATGTTAAGCTTTGACATCTCCCCTATGTTGCCGTTTATCAACGGGGTTATTTCTTTTTCGCCTTTCGGGCTTTCCGTTATGTCTTGCAGAAGCATTACGTCGCTGAATATAAGTTTGTCATTCGTTATATCCTTAACTCCGAATATGAACTCCTTGCTGTATTCATTGAAATTGTTTTTATCGCGAAGCGTGAAACTCATTGTATACCTGCCTACAGGCAAAATAAAATTTTTCATAGTTGCTGATGACCTGCCTTCGATGTTTTTCTGCTCTTCCCTTGTGTTGGATATTTTTTCGGGATAGACCTGGTTGAAAGCAATATCGCCCTTTGAATCTTTAACAATAACTTTATATTCAACAAATGCATCGTAACTGTCTGCCGCGCTGTTTTTTCTGAACTGCAGGTTATCAAGCGGAATTTCAATGTAAAGGTCAATTCGTCCGACTGCAGAATCAAGCGGATAAAAAACCAGAGGATCGGCAAAAAAATACTCCTTGTTTTTATCCAGGTTTGTCATGCTTTTATCTTTAATCTGGGAGTAAGTAACTCCCGAAAGAAGGAACAAAGCGGCCAGTATCAGAATTATTTTCCTCATGTCATAATTTAAGTTAAAATTACTTCTCCGAACAAGTCAAATTCCTCGTAATCATACATCTTTACATCATAGAATGTTCCCGTTTTCAGCGTTTTTACGGATTCCATGTAAACTTCCTGGTCAATTTCAGGTGCGTCTTTATATGTTCTTCCGACATAATAACCCCCTTCTTTCCTGTCGATAATCACCCTGAATGTTTTGCCGAGCGACTGTTTATTGTTCTCTTCGGAAATTTTTCTCTGCGAATCGAGGATTTTCTTCTGTCTGAGGTTCTTTTCTTTCCTGCTGAGTGTATCTTTCATCGATGCTGAATGTGTACCGTCTTCTTCTGAGTATGTAAAAACACCGAGCCGGTCAAAACGGAATTCTTTTATGAACTGCAGCAGTTCTTTAAACTCTTCTTCACCTTCGCCGGGATGTCCTGTCAGAATCGTTGTCCGGATTGCTATACCGGGAATTTCTTTTCTTAGTTTTTCAAGAAGATTCAACTGGTGTTTTGCGGTTATTCCGCGGCGCATTGCTTTAAGAACATTATCGGAAATATGCTGAACGGGTATATCTATGTACTTGCAGACTTTTTCGTTATCCCTTATTATCTCTAACAGGTCTTCAGGAAACCTTGACGGGTAAGCATACATCAGCCGGATCCATTCAATACCTTTCACTTTCGAAATTTCGTTAAGGACTTTTGCGATTTCGCGTTTCCTGTTAATGTCAAATCCCCAGTAAGTGGTATCCTGTCCGATGATAAGGAGTTCTTTTACTCCCCGGTTTGCAAGTTTTTCGGTTTCGTAAATAATATCTTTCAGCGGTTTTGAAACATGTCCTCCCCTCATAATCGGTATAGCACAGAACGAACACGGATTATCGCATCCGTCGCTGATTTTCATGTATGTAAAATGTGCGGGGGTTGTAAGCGTTCTTTCGCCGACGAGATTTGATTTATAATCAACGCCGAGTGAGTTGAGTATTTGTATAAGCGTTTTCGGTCTGCTAGTCGCACCGAAATAACTATCGACTTCGGGAATTTCCTTTTTAAGTTCGGGCATATACCTGTCGGAAAGGCATCCTGCGACAAAAATCTTTCGGACGCATCCGCGGGTTTTGTTCTCAACGGCTGAAAGGATTGTATCAATAGATTCCTGTTTGGCGGATTCTATAAAACCGCATGTATTAATGATTACGGTATCCGCTTTATTATCGTCTTCTGTGATTTCGATGTCGTTTGCTTTAAGCTGTGCAAGGAGGTATTCCGAATCTACAAGGTTTTTGGAACATCCCAGCGTTATTATTTTGACTTTTTCCCGTTTGACTTTCATAATGCAATTTAAGGGTTACGTATATAACAAAAAATTTAAATAGAACGTCCCGTTAAGCTGGAAACGCCGGAGCGGCTCACCACTGAATACACTGAATACACTGAATAAGAACGGGTTCACGAAGAATCGCAAAAAATAACCAATCATCACTGAGCACTCTTACCTGCAGCAGGGTTCCTGCTATTGGCAGACGAGCTGAAATGTGCGCAAAGTCACAAAACGAAAGTCTTTTGTGGGGGTAGTGAATTTGCAGAATTGTGAATTCGTGAATTAGTTATTCTTTTTGAATTTTACGTTTGTTTCCTTTTCAAATTCCCTATATCGGGGTAATATTTGTTAAAGATAATCCGTCCATGGTGTAATTTTCATTAATTTTACAGCATCTTTTTACTGTAATTTTAAGTTTACTTTATTTATGACGCAATGCGGAATGCGAATAAAATAAAATAACCGCTTGACTCTCATAAATATTTAAATTACATTTATTTAAAGTTTAACTTTGTGGAAACGGCATAAAATGTTGTATAAATATTGTTAAAACTGACTTGTTTCGCTTTTCCTCATTGATAATAGCATTTAATAATTAAACAAACTTAAAAATGAAAAAAGTTAATTTATTATTTGCAATTATTACAATATTCAGTTTATTTATCGGAATTGATTTCACTCTTTCTCAAATCGATAATAATTGCGCATTTCCAGATATTGTTTGCGGAATGGGAAGTACCGGTACGAGTTATGGCTGGCCGTATTTTCCGATGAGCAACGATACTTTAAAAGTATTAGTTGTCTTTTGCAATTTTCCTTCTCCAAGCGGAAACTTTGATATTAATGACTGTTTGTTGCAATATTGGCCCGGCGATTCAGGGCAAATAAAACCAAGTTGGGCTGATAGTGTTATCTGCTCATCAACACAATTGGTTTGGAATCCGTCGATGACAGGGTATTTCAAATCATCCAGTATGAATAGATTTTACTTAATTGGAGATGTTTACCCGGAATTATATATTTTTGAACATCAAGTTGCTTACTATTCACCGGATTCTTTAAAAATTGGTTATGCCGTAAGGGAATTGCTGTTAGGAATTGACGATAATGTGGATTTCTCACAGTATGATAAGTTTGACCCCGAAGATTATGATAATGATAATAACTATAGTGAGCCGGATAATACAGTTGATTTTATTTTTATTATTTTTCGTTTCACAAACTCTCACACGATAGATCCGGACCCATATACGGGCAAAGGCTACTCGGGAATAGCTTTACTTGGAGGAAGAAATCAAATTTTTGGTATAGTAAATAACGGTAACGATACTATTAGAGAAATAACATTAGACGGAAAAAAGATTTTAGCGAAATTCCCGGGGGCAGGATGTATTTCTGAGATGACAAATCCCTGGGGTATAGGGGTATCCACACACGAATTTGCCGAGCATTATGGGTATGGTTATGGGCATAGTGAAGCAATGGGCGGATACAATATATACGGAGGAGGTATTGCATCTGCAAATGACAGGGAACATTTTGGGTGGAACACATCAAGTGCTATTATTCCCTCAAACAATACTACTATTACATTAAGAGACTATATTACAACTAATGATTATATAAAAATACCAAGATATAACAATACAATATATATTGAGAATAGAAGACGATTAAATTATTACTCATCCACAAATAACATTTTATGGAAGTGGGGTTGTTCAGACCCGTTAAGGCCGTTACAGTCGGATTCTGCACTTATAATTTATAGAAAAACGGGGGAACGTTCATTTAAAATTCAATCCGCTGATGGAAATTGGTCTTGGTCATTGTGTCCAGGTAGTTATTATAAGGTAGATTATATCTCGCCTCGAAATAATTATTTTTACAAAGATACGCCTTACAGATTTAACGAAGATTTATCTGCTTTTTATCTAATAGACAAACAAGTAAAAAACACAAAATGTGAACAAAATAATTTGCCGTCATCATTATCTTATATGGGAGCGGGTGGCGATAATAACACATGTTTTGATGTTGATTTTAACGACGTATTCTCGCCATGGAGTAATCCGGCTCTAATAGTCAATAATTCATCCGACAGTCTTACCATTGAAATTAATGGCAGGGATCAAAACGGTGATTTAATTGTTAATATTTATTTCACAAATATAACTGCGGCTCGACCGTCAAAACCTACAGGACTTAAAGTAGAAAGATTTATTGTTAAAACAGACACTTCTTATCATCCATATTTAACCTGGCAAAAGAATTTAGAACCGGATTTCCAAGGTGTTTATAAAATTTTCAGAGGAAACTCGTTTGACGAAACAACAGAACCCTCATACGCACTTATTGCAACAATAACAGACACCAGTGCAATTCCTGAATATTTAGACGAAGAGGTACTGCTTTATTTTGAAATGCAATATAAAGAGAATTGCGGCAGTAACTATTTAACGTATTCATACAAAGTACAAGCAGTTGACATAGATTCGTTAGAATCTGCAAAATCTGACCGGGGATATTTATCCGGTTGGACGCTCGACTGTACGGGTTCGGGGGATAAGTTTGAGAATACAGTCAATCCGAAGGTTATCGAACTTAAACAAAACTATCCGAATCCTTTTAATCCTATAACAAATATTCAATATTATTTGCCTCATAGTGGAATAGTGAAAATTACAATTTATGATATATTAGGGAGGGAAGTAAAAATTCTGGAAAACAAATTCAAAGAAGCTGGTTATCACACTGTTTCCTTCGACGGTTCAGCATTATCAAGCGGAATTTACTTTTACAGATTAAATTCGAATAATTTAACAAAGACAAAAAAGATGGTAATAATCAAGTGATTGCTTTGCAAATACATTTAAAATTTATAATTGCAAATAATTAAAATTTTTATAGATATGAAACACTGTATATTTATTATACTATTAGTTGTTTTGTTCAACAATTTTTGTGTTTCTCAGACCGGTTGGGTATCACAGCAAATCGGTTCAAATAACTATATTGGTATCATTTTTTACAATTCCAATAGCGGATTAATATTCGGCCAAACCGGCACCATTTTGAAAACGACAAATAAAGGTTTAAATTGGATCACATATATCACAAATGCACCCGGACCCGCTAAGTACGGTCACGCTGTATCGGACAGTATCATCGGCTTGATAATTGACTATGGAGGCAGTTACGGTTATCACGCACTCTACACCACTAATGCCGGAACAAACTGGATACAGGCAAGTATCCAACCGGTAGGGCAGGGCATAGTTTATCTAACTTCAATATTTATTTTAGATAGACTAAATGCTTATGCATGCGGCGCTTTTTTTACTTTTATTGATGTTAAGACCGGACCCGAAGGAATTATTTATAAAACTACGAACGGCGGTATAAACTGGGTACAGTCTTTAAGATGGGGAGTAAACCATACGGATATTAAATTTCTTAATAATAACACAGGCGCTGTTATTGGCGGAGGTTCTTTTATGAGAACAACAAACGGCGGCACGAACTGGCAGCTTATTTCATCCTTAGCAGCCGGTGGGAGAATGAGCAATCCTTTTCAGGATACTTTTTATACTTTCAGTGATTATAACATCGCAAGAACCACAAATTACGGCATAAATTTCACGCTTTATCAAACTAATAATCCGAAACCTTTAAGGGGTATTTATTTCGTAAACAGCAAATATGGATTTGCAGTCGGTGATTCCGGTACTGTTATAAAAACAACTAACGCAGGAATAAACTGGACTGCACAAAACAGCGCCACTCTTCAAAACATTAACAGTGTTTGGTTCTTAAATAAAGATACCGGTTTTGCAGTCTGTAATAACGGATACATTTTAAAAACATTTTCGGGTGGAGCAAGTTTAGTGCATTTAATAAACAATTCGGTACCAGTTGAGTATTCATTAAATCAGAACTACCCAAATCCGTTTAATCCGGCTACGAAGATAAAATTTGATATTCCTAATTCCACCCCCCTTGCCCCCCTCCAAAGGGGGACAGTATCTCTGAAAGTATATGACATTACCGGCAAAGAAGTTGCCGTACTTGTAAACGAAGCGCTTCAACCAGGAACGTACGAAGTAACATTTGACGGAAACAATTTGACAAGCGGCGTGTATTTCTATAAACTGCAGGCAGGAGAGTTTACGGAGACGAGGAAGATGGCACTTATAAAGTGAAGAGTTAAGAGTTATAAGTTAAGAGTTGAAAAACGTGTAAGCGACAAAGTGACGGTATTTAGTGAATTAGTGAATTCGTATATTAGTTAACAGAAAACAGAAAATAGAAAACAGTTAAAACAAAAATTGCAGATTCTTGAATTAGTAAATTCGTGAATTCGTTATCAGAAAACAGAAAATAGAAAACAGTTAAAACAAAATATTTAAAAAGAACGTCCGAAATTTAGAAAAGCAAGAGCGATTCACCACTGAATACATTGAATAAGTCGGTTCACAAAGAATCGCAAAGGGAGAACTACAAAGAATCACTTATCACCACTGTACACACTGAATAAGAGCAGGTTCACAAAGAATCACAAAGGAAGAACCACAAATGACACAAAGGAAGAACAACAAAGAACACTAAGGAAGAACAAAATGGAATTGAGGAAGAAAACTCCGAAGTTTGAAAGCCTGCGAAAGCGGAGGTTGAGCTGAAACTGTACCCTCCAATTTCATTGGGGTTACTCATAATTCGACACATTCGAGGTTATTTCTTACAGTCAGATACAGAAAATAATTATAATTATTATGAAAACTGTTTTAAAATATTGAACTTTTCACTTTACTTTTTCACTTTTAATATTAATCTTTATAATTAGTTTGTCCTTTTTTTGCATTGAATATCTAAATCAATAAGTTTAATTTCCATAAAACTAATTATTCGATGGCTAAAGGATACAACGTTCTTTTTGTTACCAGTGAAGTATTTCCATATTCCAAGACCGGCGGTCTTGCCGATATCTCCAATTCACTGCCCCAGGCGTTAAATTCACTGGGAAATGAAGTAAGAATAATCACTCCGAAATACGGACAGCTCGACGAAAGACGGCTTCAGATACACGAAATCAAGCGCTTAAAGGACCTCAACATGTCTTTTAACGACAAGAATTACAAATTCAGTATAAAATCGTCTTTTATTCACGGAAAGAACACCAAAGCACAGATGTACCTGCTTGAAAACAACGACTTTTTCAAAAACAAAGGCGTTTACCTGAACAGCAGGACCAAAAAGGATTTCGACAACAACGACGAAAGATTCCTTTTCTTCTGCAAGACGGTCATCGAAGTTCTGGAAGTATTGCAATGGAAACCTGATGTAATCCACTGTAATGACTGGCAGACAGCGCTCATCCC